>Ga0315535_1000031_pt1 | contig 79922 bp, 49 predicted proteins | sample SalMarSW160220MG_2_FD_203092 | JGI IMG/M metagenome (GOLD analysis project Ga0315535, IMG submission 203092) | Salt marsh sediment microbial communities from the Plum Island Ecosystem LTER, Massachusetts, United States - Salt Marsh Sediment SW1602-20 ... | reverse complement strand
CGCCCTGTTGTTCGCGGCGCGCCACCCGGAGCGGACGGGCGCCATGGTGCTGGAGGCGCCGCACGTGTTCGTGGAGGAGGTCACCACGCGGAGCATCGCCCGCATCGGCAAGGTGTACCGCACCACGAATCTGCGCGAGAAGCTGGCCCGGTGGCACGACGACCCCGACGGCGCCTTCCGCGGCTGGAACGAGGTGTGGCTGGACCCGGCGTTCCGCTCCTGGGACATCCGTCGGGAGCTCCCCGGTGTCCACGCTCCCGTGCTGATCCTCCAGGGCGCGGACGACGAGTACGGGACCTGGGCCCAGGTGGACGCGGTGGAACGGGGCGTGGCCGGCTCGGTCCGCTCGGTCCGGATCCCGGTATGTGGCCACGCTCCCCATCGGGACCAGCCGGACCGGGCACTCACGGAGGCCGTGGCGTTCCTGGCCGCGACGGCCTGACCACCCCTCAACCCGCCTTCCGGCCCTCCGCGAAGCCACTCAGCAGGCGGTGGACGCAGGTGCCGAGGACCTGGACGTTGTAGCCGCCTTCCTGGCAGAGGAGAACGGGACAATCGATGCGCGCGATACGCCGACCGATCTCCTCGTACACCTCGGTCGTCAGGGCGAAGCCGCCGATGGGATCGTCGGCGTGGGTATCGAAGCCGGCCCCTACGACGAGGGCGCTCGGCCCGAATCGGCGTATCGCCTTCAGAGCGCGATCCAGGGCCTTCAGGTACGCCGCATCGCCGCTGCCCAGCGCGAGCGGGAGATTCAGGTTCGTTCCCGCCGCCTGGCCCACACCGCGCTCCGAGCCGTACCCCCAGAAGTATGGATACTCGCGCTTCGGATCGCCGTGGATCGAGCAGGTGAAGACGTCCTTGCGCTCCTCGAAGAACTCCTGGTTGCCATTGCCGTGGTGGTAGTCGATGTCGAGCACCGCCACGGTCCCCGCGGCCGCAAGGATCTCGACGGCCGCAGCGACGTTGTTGAAGTAGCAGTATCCGCCGAAGACGCGCGGGCCGGCGTGGTGACCCGACGGCCGGCAGAGCGCGTAGACCTCACGCTCGCGGCCGTCGAGCAGGAGCTGTGCGCCGGTCATGGCCGCCTCCGCCGAGCCGCGCGCCACCTCGTACGTACGGCCCATGATCGGGGTCACGGCGTCGGTGCAGTAGAGGCCACCCCACAGGGCGTCGAGCTTGTGGGGGAGTCGCGCTCCCTCGCCCGGGAAGAGGTCCGGGTAGATCTCCTCACCGGTGCGGCGCGCCGCCCTCGACGTCTTCTTGACGAAGTCGTGGTACGGATGGAGTCGCGAGAGGTTGCTTTCGGGAAAGCGTCGCGCCTTGCGAAAACGGAAGCGCGGATCGGCGGCGAGCGCCTCGCGGATCACCTCCACGCGCCGCGGGGTGTCCTTGGTCTCGTAGGTCTCGGGCCCGAGCGTGAACTTCCAGCTCGGGTTGTGCAGGCCGAAGTTGGTCTTCTCAATGACTAGCACGGATGTCCCTTCCGTTGCGCAGGAGCTCGATGACGGTGTCCAGCGGCAGGGCCGGAGCCCGCCGGTCGAGGCGGCCGTCCATCCCGTTCGAGCAGAAGATGGCGTTGAGCACGGCCTCCTCGGTGGCCTCCACGGCCGCCTCGTAGAGCACGTCGATGTGCCCGTCGGGGACGTAGCGCAGTGATCGGAACTTGCTGGTCTGTGTCGCGGTCCGTGGAACCCGGTTCGCGGTCGTGAAGGCGAGGACGATCTCGCCGCTCGTGGAGGCGGCGTACGATCCCACGCGGCCCAGACCCAGAGCCGCGCGCTTTGCGATGCGCCCGAGCTGATGGCTGAGCAAAGGGACGTCGGTGGCCACCACCACGATGGCCGAGCCGTAGCTGTTGTGGCGACGCCCCTCGTCCGCGTACTGCGAATCCAACTCCCGGCCGACGACACGGCCGTCCACGGTGAGGTTGACCAGTCGACCGAAGTTCGAAAGGACGAGCACCCCGAGGGTGAAGCTGGTCTCCTCGATGGGGAAGATGCGCGAGGCCGTGCCGATCCCCCCGGCGAAGTCACAGGTCATCATCCCGCAGCCGGCACCGACGGACCCCTGGGCCACGGGTCCGTCCCGCGCCGACTCGATCGCTTTCAGTGTGTCCTGTCCCGAAGCGACGCCCACACGAGCGTCGTTGAGGAACGAGTCGTCCGCCTCTCCGACCACCGGTAGCACCACGTCCTCGGCGTCGCCGATCTCCGGGTGGCGTCGGGCCATGTAGGAGTTCACTCCGTTCAGGACCCGGCCCACAGACAGCGAGTTGGTGAGCAGGATCGGTGTCTCGATTAGACCCCACTCCATCGCCTGTGTGAGGCCGGCCATCTCGCCGACCCCGTTCAGCACGAAGGCACCCGCGACCATACGTCGCCGGAAGACGTCTCCAGCCCCGGGGATGACGGCGGTGACCCCGGTGCGGACGCGCGTGGTGTCGCTCGTGCCCGGTACCGGAGCGTCGTCTTCGAATCGCGTGACGTGCCCGACACGGACGCCCTTCACGTCGGTGATGGCGTTGTTCAGGCCCGCGTCCAGTCGTCCGATGGTCACGCCGAGCTGTCGCGCCGTGGGGCGCGCCTCCCCTTCGCCGTCGCCCTCCCGCCGACCCGGTGTTCGCACAGGCAGTCTGTGGCGCCGGGCGGCCGAACGCACGATGAGCCGCATCACGTCCTTGAACTCCAGTCCACAGGTTCTGGCCGCGGTCATCAGCGACGCCTGCGGATGCAGGCTGGGCAGCGGATTCAGCTCGATGAAGTAGGGATCTCCGTTGTCGTGGAGACGGATGTCCACACGTCCCAGATCGGGACAGTGCATGACCTCGAAGACGTGACGCGCCATCTCCACCACCCGTTCACGCTCGTCGGCGGTGAGCTCGGCGGGACAGACCACGTTGACGGCCCGCGCCCTTTCTCCTCCCTGCTTCATTTCGTAGTCGTAGATGTTGTACTTGCCACCGACCGCGGCGAGGTCGAACGTGTGCTCGACGACCGCCAGGATCTTCCCCGGATAGCTCTCCAGAAGCGGAATGCTCAGCTCGCGGCCCGGGATGAACTCCTCCACCACCAGGCCGGCCGGATAGCGCGCGAGCATCTTCTCGGCCAGGGCTTCGAAGGCCTCCCGGGTCTCGACCACGGAGTCCTGCGTCACTCCCTTGCTCGACCCCTCGGCGTTGGGCTTCACCATCAGCGGGAACTCGATGCCCTTCGGGAGCTCTCGTCGCTTGGGCGTGATCAACCCCCCTCGGGGGACCCGGATGCCGCGAGCGGCCACCACGGTCTTCGCAAGGTGCTTGTCCAGGTTCATGTGGAGGAGGGAGGGATTGCCCCCGCTGAACGGAAGGCGGAGCTGCTCGTAGAGACCGGGATAGAAAGCTTCCCGCGACGTGCCGATCGTGCCCTCGGCGAGGTTGAAGATCAGGTCGGGGTCGCTGTCCAGGAGCCGCTCGACGACGTCATCGGGCTGACCCGTCACCTCCACCGGCGTCACCTTGTGGCGGAGCTGGCGCAGTGCCGAGCAGATTCGGTCGACGTCCTCCGCAGTCAGGAGCTCGGCCGTCTCCTCCGAGGCATCGGTGCGCAAGTTGTGGGCGACGGTGATCCGCACGTGTTCCTCCTTGTTTCGATCTCGCCGACGCAACGGGTGTCCGGCCTCTCCCTGGCGCGAGAAAAGGCCTGGAGACAAGAGCGCAACGTCCCTTGGAGAGGTATCGAACCGTAGACAGAAACGTCAAACGAGGGCATGGGCGGCAGCGCCACCGCCCTGTGGCGGGAGGCGCGGTCGGGCCGCTATCCGGGTAGGGACGCGACCACCACCGTGGACGGACCCTCCCGCCAGTCGCAACGCGCGTCGAAGCCCGCCGCCCGGAGAAGGCGGAGCTCCTCTTCCAACGGGAAGTAGGTGTCCTCGGACGCCCACTCCGCGAAGTGCTTCCACGCCTGCGCCTCTGCGATGCCCGACGACACGAGATGGTCGGCCCAGCCGCGGAACGCCAAGTCGCGATCCGGGCCCTCCGCCGGCATGGTGACGTCCGCGTTCACCAGGACGCCGCCGGGTCGGAGCGCCGTCGCCACCCTCCGGAAGAGCTCCGCCTTGGCGTCCAGCGTCGCGATGTGGTGGAGGGAGAGGGATGCGGCGACGGCGTCGCACGAGGGGATGGGATCCGCGAAGGACCGAAGCGTGAAGCGCACCCGGTCGCCGTGGTCCTTCAAGCGGACGCGAGCCTGAGACAGCATCTCCGGGTCCACGTCCACCAGCTCGACCACCCCTACGCCCTCGTGCCACAGGATGGCCTCCGAGAGGGCGCCTGTCCCGGCACCGAGATCGAGGACGAGGGCCGGGGCGACGGACGCCACCGCGGCGGCCGCCCGGACGAGCATGGTGTCGTACCCGGGAATGAACTGTCGGATGGCGGCGTCGTATCCGACGATGTCCACCCGGAGGTGGCGGCGAACGCTGTGGCTCAACGGGGTGGCCGTGCCATGGGAGTCAGCGCAGGGCATCCTCCGCCTGCTTCAGAGCCGCGGTCGCGTGGTCGAAACGCGACGCCAGGTCCGCGATCTCGCGCCCGGTGCGAGCCTCGTCGCCCGCGCGGATGGCCTCTTTCACCGACGGGAATACCATGGTCGCGTAGCCGTTGTCCTCGTCGGCGACGTACACGAGGTTGCGGAACCAGGAGCGCCCTACCAGCCCATGCGGCCGCGTGAGGGCGCGCTCGACCTGGAGCAGCGCGGCGTTGGTCTTCTCCAGCGTGCTCCCGGACGGCTCCTTGTGCGCCAGGGCCGCATCCCGCGTCGCGGCGAAGGACTGCGCCTGGGCTTCCATACGATCGATGGCGGCCGAGAGCGCGCTCGTGTCCAGCGCCCAGCCGTGCTCCGAGATGGACTTGCCGAGAGCCGGGAGGTACCCGCGCATCGCCTTCGCATACTCGACATAGTCGTAGGGGAGCACGTCGGCGTTGGCGATGCGCAGCGCGATGGCCGCCCCGAGCTGTGCGGCAGCGACGTGCTCGCGGTACCCCGGGTCGCCGAAACGCGACATCCATGCCGGGTCGTCGTACTGCGAGTGGTAGATCCCCTGAGCGCCGCCGAAGCCCCACTCGAGGATCGGGATGCCCAGGTGATTGTAGAAGCCGGCGTAGTCGGAGCCGCCGCCCGGGTCGCCCATGCGCGGCTTCTGCCCTGCGGGCGTGTGCGACTGGGCCATCCACGCGTCCCAGAGCGACCCCTCGTTCGGCGTGTCCTGGGTGTCCGGCGCCGGCACCTCTTCGGCCGCCGAGCGCAGCACCGCCCGCAGCGAGGGCGAGCCGCCGCCGCCGAAGGTCGGGCCGGACGCGATCATGTCCTGGTTCAGATAGGCGACGCCGCCCTTCTCCAGCCGCAGCGAGTCGTCCTCCACGTACTCCACCGAGCCCACCAGCCCCCACTCCTCCGCGTCCCATGTGGCGAAGATCATGGTGCGCTTCGGCCGCTTCCCCGCCTTCAGCTCGTCGGCCACCGCGTGCGCGATCTCCATCACGCTCACCGAGCCGCTCACGTTGTCGTCGGTGCCCGGGCCCCAGGCATCGCGGTGCCCACCGACCACGACGATCTCGTCCGGGAACTCGCTGCCCCGTACCACCCCGAAGGTGTCCCAGATGTGCTTGTACGGCGCTGTGGCCTCATCCGTCTTCACCGCGACGCGCGCCACGACGGGTCCGGGCCCGACGTGGTACCGGAACGGCAGCCCACCCTGCCAGTCGTCGGGGATGTCGGTACCGCGCAGGCCCTCCAGGAGCTCCTGGGCGTTGCCATAGGAGATCGGGACGACCGGGATGTGCGGGATCACCGAATCGGGGGAGACGCGCGCCGCGTCCTCCTTGCTCGGGTAGCCCGGCGTGGTGGGGTCGCCATCGACGTTCAGCACGCTGCCGCGCTGGACGCCGAACTTCGGGCGCATGGGGCCCTCGGGGTAGACGTCGCCCTGGTCGTAGCCGTCATCGGCCGGGTCGCTGTAGATGAGGAGCGCCGCCGCGCCGTGCCTCTCCGCCTCTCGCGCCTTGATGCCGCGGAACGAGCGGCCGTACCGGGCGATGACGATCTTACCCTTCACCGACACGCCCAGCGAGTCGAGCTTCGCGTAGTCCTCGATGAGCCCGTAGCTCACGTAGACGACGGGCGCGGTCACGTCCCCCGCCGCGCTGCTCCCGTTCACCGTCGGGTATTGCGGCTCGGCGCTCACCGGGTCGCCCGGCACCGGCGGCTCCGCCAGCGAGAGCTCCTCGGGATCCGGGCTCACGCGCCAGACGTGTACCGCCGTCGCGTGCGGGAGGTAGACCTTGTACGTGCGGTACGAGGTGGACAGGCCCCACGCCTTCATGCGCCCGAGCACGGTGTCGCGCGTCATCGCCTGTGCCGACGTGCCGGCCACGTGAATCTCACCGCTCAAGGCGACGGATTCCGCCCGCGCCTCGCCGGTGTCGGGCCGCGTCACCGCGTCCGCCTCGAGCGCCCGCTCGCGCACCGACGCCGCAGGGGTGTAACCGGGAAGCTGCTGCGCCGCCAGCGGGGCCGCGCAGATCCAGAGCGCCGGCGCCAGCGCCGGCAGGAGGGAGGATCTCATCCCGATGTGCGTCCAGGTCTTCCCCGCGTCCGTGGACCTGTACATGCCGTCGCCCCAACTGGACGACTGGCCGCGTGGCTCCGACTCGCCCATCCCGGCATACACCACGTTGGGATCGCTGGGCGCGACGGCGAGCGATCCGATCGAGCCCATGCGAATCTGGTTGTCGGACACGTTGTTCCAGGTGATGCCGGCGTCGGTGGTCTTCCAGATGCCGCCGCCCGTAGCACCCATGTAGAAGGTCTTGGGCTGCTGTGGTATTCCGGTGACGGTGGTTACGCGACCCCCGCGGTAGGAGCCGATGCTGCGCCAGTGCAGTCCGCCGAAGAGCGTCGAGCCGAGCGTCGAAGCGCCCGTGACCAGCTCGGGCGGTGTCTGGGCGGTGGCGGACGGGGCCGTCAGGGTCAGCGCGACGACGACGAGGGGGCCGGCCGCGAACGGAATGCGGGCAGATCGCATGGGGAGGGCAGGGGGTGCGAGGCACGAGAACCTGGAATCGACGGACCCGATTATACGGCTCGACCACCGGGTGTGCGAGCCGGTGCCGCCTGCCGTCGGCCAACCCCTTCCGAGTGACGGGCGCTGCCCCTCCTGCCGCACCCGGCGCACGGCCGAGTCGGCGGTCTTCCCACGGCGAGCCTCGAGGAGCTCGAGTTCCCGGGATCCAGCCGGGCGAGCTTCACGTCGCTCACCTGAACAAGACGTTCCAGCGCGCGACGCATTGTTGCAATGCGTTTCATGGCGCGGCGGGAGCATTCAGGACAAGTGTCCGCGGAAGTCGTTGCAACACAATGCGTTGTGCGATCAGCGCGGGTTTGGCCCCATCCCTGCTCCATGGGGGCGCGACTTCCTCACGAAGTCCGAATGCGCCCAGACATCGTCACATGCTGATGCGGGCCTGGCGCCCGCCGGAGGATCCATGAATACGTTGAGCCGTGTCGGCTTCGCCGGCCTGCTCCTCGGGCTGGCCGCGGGGCCAGTCCGCGCCCAGACCAACGGCTTCGAGCTGCAGTGCATGTCCGCTCGGGCGGCGGGGCGCGGATGCGTCACCCGTGCTCAGCCGGATCTTCCCACCTCGCTTTTTCGTGATCCCGCGGGGATCGCGGTCTTCACGCGTCCCGTCCTGGAGGTGAACGCGGCACCCTTCATGCCGACGCTCACCTTCCAGAACGCCGTGAACGCCCGTACGGAGGGGGCCCGCCACGCCTACCCGCTCGTTTCCGCGGCGTACGTGGGCCGTCCGATCGGGGAGCGCCTGCACTGGGCCGTGGGCCTCGAGCCCATCGGCGGCTTCGGCTCCGACTTCAAGCTCCAAAACGCGTTGCTAAGCGGGACGAGCGGAACGCCCGTCGACTACAAGAGCTTCTTCGCGGCGGTCAAGGTCGGACCCACTCTGGCCTACGAAGTTCTTCCCGGACTCAGCGTGGGCGTGAGCGTGAGCGGGGTCTACGCGCAGATCCGCGAGTTCCAGATGCCCTTCACCATGGCGCCTTCCTTCGCGCAGGGCATGGCCGCCATCCCGCAGCTCGACCCGACGGTGTACGGACCGCTCTTCCAGCAGTTCACGGAGATGACGGCGTACGGGGACTCGAAGGGGTTCGCCGGGCTCACCTGGGCCGCCGACGCGGGCGCGGCGTATCACGCCCCGTCCGGATGGGCGGTGGCGGCATCATGGAGCCCGAAGCGGACCATCAGGCTGGACGGCGGTACCGCCTCCATCGACATGAGCGCCCAGTTCCAGCAGATGCTGGGAGCAATGGTGGCCGCGCGTGCAGCGGCGTACAACGAAACGCTGCAAGTGGCCCAGGGCGTGGTCATGGGACAGCTCGCGGCGGCGGGGCTCGACCTCACGGAGGGAATGAGCGCCGTCTACGCCGCCTCGACCGATCTGACCCTGCCCATGACCATCGGGGCGGGTCTCCACGCTCCCGTCCGGTCCTGGTGGGCCCTTTCCGCCGAGGTGGAGTGGCGCCAGTGGTCCAGGGCGGAAGCCACCATGCCCTTCCGCCTGACGGGAGGCGACAACACCAACCTGAATCTCCTGGTGAACGGAAGTCCGACGAACGGCTCGTTCGCCTACCCCTTCCCCTTGAACTGGAAGGACACCTGGTCGTGGAAGGTGGGGAGTGAGTTCACCGTCCCGGGTGGGTACGTGCTCCGGGCCGGATTCCTCTCCGGGGCGGATCCCGTGCCCGCCAACACGGTCTTCATCGCGTTCCCGGCCATCGCCACCCGAGCGGTCACCCTGGGTGTGGGTACGCAGATCCTCGGCTTCCCCCTCGACATCGCGTACGTGCACGCGCTCTCCCAGGAGCTCGAGGGGAACTCGGTGCACTCTCTCATGGGGGCGGAGTACGTCGGGAGCCGCACGACCATGCGCCAGGATGTCCTGACCCTGGGGACGACGTTCCACTTCTGAGCGCGAGCCGGGACGCGTCGCGACAGTGGTTCGTCCGCGCGTCCGGCCTCACCCCCCGCCGAGCGGCGGGAAGAAACCCACGGTATCACCGTCCCGCAGGACCGTGTCCGGCTGCCGGTGGACGTTGTTCACGAAGATCAGCGACGCGCCGCCTTCGGGGACCCTCAGGCGCTCCATGACACGAGCCACCGTCTCCCCGGGAGCGATGGGAAAAGCACCCGCGTTCTTCGGCTGGAGTGGGGCCAGCGACGCGAAGCACTTCACGGTGATAGTCACGTCGGTCTCCGTCAGGCCAGCGTCACGGCCACGAGAACCCAGCCGTCGACCTCCGCCTCTGGATCCAGGCTGCCGACGGCGTCACCGGGCACGAGAAGCGGGCGTTTCGCCAGGGTCTCGGCGAGGTCGGCGAGGGTGCGGTTGAACAGCTTGACGATGACGACGCCCTCCTCGGCGCTCCCGTCCGTCCCATGGGCCCCGGCGTGGGTGATGCCCTCCCGCATGCGGGCATAGTAGCCGCCCCGGCGCATGGTGGCGCCGGCCAGCCCCGGCATGGCACCGGAGAGGGCCAGCACCGCCCCGGGGCGGACTCGCGCGCGGTCGAAATCGTCCACCGGATGGCCGTCCAGGAAGACCGTCTGCAATTGCTCTTCCACATAGGCAGGGTCGATACCCAGAGTGCGCTGCAGGAACTCCCGCACGCTGGTGCCGGTGCCGTCGGGGATCCCGATCCCCCGCTGCAGCAGGGCCTTGAACGCGGGCCGCGACAGCGTCACTCGAACGGTGGGTGCCTCGCCCATCGCTCCCTTCCTCTCCCCGGATTCGCCGGACCCGGTCCTTGCCGGACCCGCCTTCTCCCCTACCCGAACACCGAGTCCAGCTCGGCGTCGGATACGTCGAAGGTCACGTTGTGGGGCGCCAACGGCTCCCGCTTGAAGTAGCGGGGCAGACGGTCGTCTGCGCTGGTGAACCCGGCCCGCTGGTTGAAGTCCCGCTCGAAGGCCAGGATCTTGCTGCCGTAGGCGGCCACGCCGGCGGCGTCGAGGTTCCATCCATAGTAGGCGTTCAGCAGGTCCACCAGGGCCTGGAACGTGTCGGGCTGATCCAGCACGGCGAACGCGATGAACAGACACATGCCGGTGGCGTCCACGGCGGCGGTGGCGATCTGGAGGTTCTTCGACAGCTCGGCCTGCCCCTCCGCCTTCAGCGGGTCCACGTCGCCGCCCACCTTCAGGATGTTGGTGGCCACGGCGTAGCCGGCGGTGTGATCGGCCCCCATGGGGGAGGTGGCATAGGTGACGCCTATGCCCTTCACTGCGCGAGGATCGTAGGCCGGCATGGCCTGTCCCTTGACGCAGGGCGCGTGCTCGATGCCGTACACCCGGGCCGTCGTGGCCGTGCCCGAACCGAGGATACGGCCCAGGGGCGTGCCCTTGCCGACCTCGCGCACCAGCTCGATGGCGGCCTGGCCGTCGCCGAACTTCGCCACCCCCGCCTCCATCGCGACGGCGATGGTGGCCCCCATCTCGATAGTGTCGAGGCCGTAGTCGTCGTCCAGGCGGTCCAGCTCGGCGATGACGTCCAGGTCGTCGATGCCGCAGTTGGCTCCGTGAGCCCAGACGGTCTCGTATTCGGGCTGTTTGGTGACGTACCTCCCGTCCTTGTTCACGAAGGTGCCGGAGCACTGGATGATGCACCCCCGGTGGCAGCCGTGGGTGGCACTCCCACCCCGGGCCACCTCCAGCTCGGCCTGGGTCTCGCCGCTGATCTTGGAAGCGCCTTCGAACTGGCCGGTGGCGAAGTTGCGAGTCGGCAGCCCCCCGGCCTCGTTGATGACGTTGGTGAGGACGTTGGTGCCGTAGGCCGGCAGGCCCTCGCCCGTCACCGGATGCTTCTCCAACCCCTCCACCCATGCCTTGCTTGCCGCCTTGAAGGCCTCAGGGTCGGCGGGCTTGCGTGATTTCGCACCTTTGGCGTCGATGAGGATGGCCTTGATCCCCTTCGACCCCATGACGGCACCTACCCCCCCACGCCCGGCGTGACGGGTCGGGCGACCCTCCATGTCGGTGATGCTGACGGTGGAGTTGCCGTATCCCATCTCCCCGGCCGTGCCGATGGCGATCATCGCCCCGGTCTTGTCATACTCGCCCAGGAACTTGTCCATGAGCTGGTAGTTGGTGGCACGGCGTACGGACGGGTCCGCAGTGATGGTGACCCCGTCCTTGCTGATGCGAACGACGTACAGATCATCGCCCTGACGCGCGCCTTCCAGCACGATGGCGGCATAGCCCAGACGGGCCAGGAGCTGCCCCGCCTGGCCCCCGGCGTTGGCCTCCTTGATCCCCCCGGTAAGGGGGCTCTTGCACCCTACCGAGATGCGGCCACTCATGGACGCGGCGGTTCCGGAGAGGAGTCCCGGCGCGATGACCAGCTTGTTCTCGGGTCCGAGGGGATGGGCGTCGGCCGGGACCTCGGTGGCTACGATGGCCGAGGTCAGCCCCCGCCCGCCGAGGCCGGCGTAGTCACCCACGGGCGTTGGCGTCGCTTTGGGTCCGCCGGCCGCTCCAACGTCGATTCTCAGAATCGTGTCCATGAGATCTCTCCTGGGACCGCAGCCCTTCCGTTCCCCTGGACGCACGGTCACCCTCACCATGCGCGAGACGGAGCGGTCTCCGGTCGCGGTAGTCTGTCGGATTCTCGACGGGATGCGGGAGGGAGCTCCAGGCGCAGAGGGACGGCATGCGGGTCCAAGCCATCGCCGGATTCTCGTCCATCTCAGCCTCCCGGGCACGCCATGGTCGGCGTACCAGAACCCTACGCCACGGCTGCCCGCCCGTCAATCGGATTCGCAGGAGCCCGCAGCTTAACTACGCTGCGGCATCCTCGCCCACCGTCTGCCCACGATCGGCCCGGCTTGCCGCTCGTCGACCCACGGTCTACCGTGCCCCTCGGGTCAAGACGGCGGTTGGACTTCCGATAACAGGTGGCCCGAGAAGCCTGCGTGCGGCGTGGTGCTGCCATGAAGGAGACGTCGATGAAACTGCAGATGGCATTGGCCGCGGGGGTGTTGGCTGCTTGCGCGAGCGGGGTCGCCGCGCAGGCTCCATCCCTGAGCGAGATTCTCGCGAAGTCGCCGGCTTCGGATTGGCGGGCCCTCGATCCGAACAACACGCTCTACATGGAGATGCCCGGCGGCCGGGTGGTCATCGAGCTCTCCCCGGACTTCTCGCCGCGCCACGTCGCCAACGTGCGCGCCCTCGCCCACGCCGACTACTGGGAAGGCGCCGCCATCGTACGCGTCCAGGACGACTACGTGGTCCAGTGGAGTCGGGCCGAAGGCGACGAGCACGACATGGGTACGGCCGCCACCAAGATTGCCGTGCCCGAGTACGATCGTCCCGTCGGCGATCTGCCCTTCACACGATTGCCGGATCCGGATTCGTATGCGCCCGAGACCGGCTTTACGCACGGATTCCCTGCCGGCCGCGACGGACACGGCAGGACCTGGATGCTCCACTGCTACGGCGTCGTCGGCGTGGGGCGTGACAACCCACCGGACAACGGAAACGGCACGGAGCTCTACGTCGTCATCGGGCAATCGCCGCGGCACCTCGACCGCAACGTCGCCATGCTGGGACGGGTCGTGCAGGGGATGGAGCTGCTCTCCTCGCTCAAGCGGGGTACGGCCCCCATGGGATTCTACCGGACGCCGACCGAGCGGATGTCGATCCGGTCCATCCGTCTGGCCGCGGACGTGCCGCCGGAGCAGCGCACCGACCTCGAGGTCCTGCGCACGGATAGCCGCACCTTCAAGGCCGTCATCGAGTCGCGGCGCTTCCGGCGCCAGAGCTGGTTCGTGGAGCCCACCGGCCATATCAACGTCTGCAACGTGCCGCTGCCGGTGCGGCCGGTGCCTCACGGCGGTTGATCCCGCCCGGGTGAGAGACGGGGAGATCGGCCCGTGAGCCACCCCGAGTCGCACGGAGAAGGCCTCTATCCGGTCTGGCTCGTCGTGGCGTTCGGAGCGGCCGTCGCCCTCGGTGCGCTGCTGGCTCCACACTTCTCCTACGACCGGTTCGACAATCTGCAGTACTTCACCCCGACAATACTCCAGGCGCATCTCCGCTGGCTCCACGGGCACCTTCCCCTCTGGACATCACACCAGAATCTGGGCGAGCCTCTGCTCGCGGACGGACAGCCTGGAGTGTTCTATCCCGTCTATACCGCAGCGGTGGCGATCGTCGCGCTGCTGGGCCGACCGGGCTGGCTGATGGGAGTCGTGGCCGCCTTCCATTTCGCCCTGGGAGTCCTGGGGTGGTTCATTCTGTTCGAGGCCGTGGGCCTCCGTCGGTGGCTCGCGGGAGCGGCCGCCTTCTCCGTCGAGGGCGGAGGGTTCGCGGCGCTCATCATTCCGCTCTGGACGTTCATGGGCGGCGTGCTCTGCTGGATGCCGTGGATTCTGTACGGAACCCTCCGAGCCCTACGCGATCCAGACGATCCTCGCGGGCTCTGGGTCCCGGCGGGTCTCCTGCTGGTCGCGGCGATCGGTCACCCGCAGATGCTGGCGTACGCGTGGATCTGGATCCTAGTCACGGCTGGGCTCTTCGGCTGGGCGGAACGCGCCGCGGCCCGAGCCTGGAGGCGCTGGGCCGGTCTGCTGGCTTCGGGGGCCTTGCTGAGCGCTCCAGTCCTCCTGCCCATATACCTGGAGAGCCGAGTCTCGATGCGGGCGGCCGAGCTCTCATACGCGAACTACGTCGCCCGGAGCGTCGCTCCCTCGGAGCTGGTGAGTCTCATCGCTCCGGTCCTGCGCTCCGCACACTCGTACATGCGAACCAGCGGGACCCTCTCCTTCTATCAGGGCTCGTGGATCATCCTGGCGCTGGGGGCGGGCGCGCTGAGCGTAGGAGCCGGGCTCGTGGCGTCGAGAACGACCTCGCCCCGGGGGGCGCGAAAGAGGGCATCGCCCGAGCTCCTGTTTCTGTGCGCCGGTGCGAGCGGACTCCTCTTCGTGCTCCTCGCGCTCGGCCGCTGGGGCGGCCTGATGCGGCTGTTCTACGGGATTCCACTCTGGTCATCCTTCCGTACGCCCTTCAAGTTCCTGCTCTTCGCGGGTGCGAGCATCACCCTCGCCGCAGGCCTGGGCGCGGAAGCATGGCTTCGACGGCTCCCCGGCTCGGGCTCCGGCCTTCGCCTGGGCCTGGCCCTGTGGGCCGTTCTCCTGGTGGCGGCCGCAGACGTCGCCGGCTCGATCGGGCGCCATCCACTGTACTCACTGGCCTTCGCGCTGCTCTTCGTTCTCGCCGTGGCGGCCCTCATGGCGGCCGACCGGAGCCTGGGTGCCATGCTGCTCATGGGATGCGCGTGGAGCGGCGTGGCGCTCGTTCAAGGCTTCGCGCAGGTTTCCGACATCAGCCGTTACGACGAGCCGATAGGCGCGTTCGGACCCTCCGTCCTGGGAATCGACCCTGCCGACCGCGTGCTTCCAGTGTCATCGGATCTCCGGTTGGTCGGCATGCAGCAGATGGCTCTGTGGGACTCGCCGAGCCTCAATGGGTACGACGGAGCCACCGGTACCTGGAACCCGCTGACTCCCACCTGGCTTCTCGAATTCTTCCCTTCGTACAGGGCCGCTCTTCTTCCCAAGGCTTCTTACGAAGAGTTGCTGGGGAGTCGCTTTCTCAAAGCGCTGGACGTTCGGTACGCGATCGTCCCGGACACCGACGCGGAGGCTGCGCGATGGGTGGAGCGCGGCGGCTTCCACCTCATCCGGCGCCTGAAGCAGTCGAGCGTTTACGAGCAGGACAGCGTTCTGTCGCGCGTGTATTTCGCTCGGGAGGTGCGGCCCTACTCACTGGCCCGTGTGAAGGAGGGCCTGATGAAGAACCGGGTCCCGGTCCGCACGGCCTACGTGGATGGAAGCGCGGCCGCAGCGCTCCCCGAGGCGCGAGTCCTCTCCATCGAGCGGCAGCCGAACGGGGTCCGGGCGGAAGTCGACGCGCCGGCCGGCGGGCTCGTGGTCTTTTCCTCGACGTATTATCCGCAGTGGCGAGCCTTTGCCGACGGGAGGGAGGTACCGGCGCTTCGGGTGAACGGACTCGTCACGGGTGCGAGAATCCCTCCCGGCACGAAGACCGTGGAGTTTCGATTCGGCTTCGCGGGCCTCGGCATCTCCCTTCTCCTCTTCGCCGCCGGGCTCTCGACGCTGGCGTTGTGGCTGGTGACGCGCAGAGGGCCCCGGACGGAATCGCCGGCCCACGGGGGCTCCACCCTGTCCGAACGTGCCGAATCAGGTTCCTGAGACGAGACGAGCGTAGACCAGATGGGACGACCCGACCGGAAGTCGCCATCCCCTGCCGACCCAACGCCGCTCGACTGCAAAGACCGCCTCCAGGATCGCGTTCACGAGCGACGGGGGCCTGGACGGAGGAGCCGGCGGTCCGGCAGCGAGACGCGAGAGCCACCGTTGGGTCACGAAGGCCGGCAACAGGAGCGTCTGGAACGGGGTGGCGAACTCGACGCGGAAGCCGGCCCCCTCCAGGCGTGACTCCAGCTCCCCCGGCCGATAGCGGCGGAAGTGCCCGTGGACCTCGTCGTGACCCGACCAGAGAGAAGGGTGCGCGGGAACCGTCCCCAGGAAGTGGCCGCCATGACGAAGGACCCGTGCCAGCTCACATACGGCCGCGACGTCGTCCTCGATGTGCTCCAGCACGTCGAATGCGGTCACGAGGTCGAATGTGCCAGAGCGGAACGGGAGCGACGGCAGCCGTCCTGCCACCGCCGCCAGTCCTTCCCGCTGGCATAGCCGCTGCATCGCCTCGGGCGCGCGCTCTACGGCGACGATACGTCCGAAACGTCCCAGCCTCTCGCTCAGAGCGCCGCCTCCGGCCCCGACGTCCAGAAGCGTGCGGGGCGGGGAGCCCGCAGCAGCCGGTCCCAGACGCGCCTCCAGCACGTCCATCACGATGCGGCGCCGCGCTCTGAACCACCAATGGCGCTCCTCGGTATCCAGGAGGCTCCGGTACGCCTCGGGCTTCACGCGCTTCCGCCGGGGTTTCCGGCGGCCCTGTCATGCGGCAGGATATCCGCTCCACCCGCCTCCTCGGACGGCTCCCCGAAGGCGCCTCGTTCCGCCACGAAGTAGACGGGCCGGCGCTGGGTGTCGACGAAGATCCTTCCGACGTACTCGCCGATCATCCCGAGCATCAGGATCTGCACGCCGCCGAGGAAGAACACACCCGTCACCAGGAAGGCGTAGCCCGGAATCGGGATACCCAGGAACAGCTTCTGGAACACAACGGTGGCCGCGCCGAGGAGGCTCAACCCCGTCACGACGAGACCCGCGACGCTGACCAGATGGAGGGGCGCCGCCGAAAACGAGGTCATGGCGTCCAGAGCCAGCACCGTGAGCCTCCACCAGGAGTACTTCGTCACGCCGCCGTGGCGGGAGGACCTGCGGAACGTCACCGCCGCAGAACGGAACCCGGACCACGCGACCATCCCGCGCACGAAGCGGTTGCGTTCCGGCATGCGCAGGAAGGCGTTCACCGCGGAGCGGCTCATGAGTCGGAAGTCGCCCACGTCCGCGGGCAGGTCGAAAGCGGTGATGCGCGCCATCATCCGGTAGAACAGCCGGCTGGTCCAGCGCTTGAGCACGTTCTCCCCGTCGCGCGCGGTCCTGCGCGCGTAGACCACGTGGAAGCCCTGACGCCACAGACCCACCATGTCGGGGATGATCTCGGGTGGGTCCTGGAGGTCTGCGTCCATGAGCACGACGGCATCGCCCTTCGCGTGCTCCAGGCCCGCGGTCGTAGCCGCTTCATGCCCGAAGTTCCGGGTCAGCGCCACATAGCGGACCTCCGGGCGGGAGCGCGTGAGACGTCGAAGGCGCTCGAGGGTTCCGTCCCGGCTGCCATCGTCCACGAAGACCACTTCCCAGGGCAGCTCGAGGGGTGACAGCGCCTCCTCGAGCCGCTGGACGAGCACGTCGACATTCTCCTCTTCGTCGTGGCAGGGCACCACGATGGAAAGGACCGGCGGTGACGACTCGCCTCGGGCCTCCCGGGACGATGGTGGCCTCCGGGCCGTGGAGTCAGCCATGGACGTGGCTGCTCTGTCTCAGCGTCGTCATTCAGAGAAGTTGCCCGCGATTCCCGAGTCGCGGCAAGGTGGATCGACGTCAGGCTCTCCCGGGAGCGGGTCGCAGCCATACGCGCGAAGCCCCCCGAACGCCGAGTCGGCGCCCGGGGGGCTTCGGTCGATCAGCTCGACTCAGACCTTGACCACGTTCTCCGCGGCCGGGCCCTTCTGGCCCTGGGTGATGTCGAACTCCACCGTGTCACCCTCGTTCAAGGACTTGAAGCCCTCGGCCTGGATGGCTGAGTGGTGGACGAAGCAATCCTTGCTACCGTCCTCGGGCGTGATGAACCCGAAACCCTTCTGATCGTTGAACCACTTCACGGTTCCCCTGCTGCGCATCTTCCAACTCCTGTCAATGACTCGGTCCTCGGTCGGAGTCTTCGGAAGATCCGTAGCTACCGACTGCTGACCCGCGCGGTTCAACCCCCGCGCCGGGTAGTGGCAACGTGCCACAAAACAAAATCGGGATGGCCCCGGAGGGCTTCCCGATGGCATCCTGACGAATGCTGCACTAGTCCTCTTGTGTGCTTCTCACTGAGCAAAGAATCGCAGCAAACGTCCCTCCCGTCAAACCCCCTCGGGTCGAGGGCGTGGATTCGCACCCCCCCGGGAGTGGGAAACGCCGTGACCACACCGGACTCAGGGACAGCGATATACCAGCGAGTTGACGTTCATCCCGGCCCCCACGGCGGCGAACACCAGCACGTCACCGGAGGCGAGCCGGTGGCCGTCCATGGACTCCTTCCGGATCAGGTCGAAGAGGGTGGGGAGGGTCGCCACCGAGCTGTTGCCGAGCCAGGAGATGGTCATGGGCATGATGTGCTCGGGGATCTCGGCGACGCCGTAGAGCTTGAACAGCCGCCCCAGAATGGCCTCGTCCAGCTTGGCGTTCGCCTGGTGGATGAGGACCTTCGCGACGTCCATGAGCACGAGACCGGCGCGCTCGAGGCTCTCCTTGACGACGGCGGGGACCGTCTGCACCGCGTATTGGTAGAGTTGCCGGCCCCGCATCTTCAGGTAGCGGCGGTCCTCGCCTAGCCTGGGATCGTAGGACTTCCCCATGGAGAGGAGCCCTGTGAACCCTAGAGCGTCGGACCGGCTGGCGTGGCTCAGGACTCCCAGCGGCGTCCCCTGGTCCGTGGCTTCCAGCACGACGGCCCCTGCACCGTCGGCGTAGAGCATGCTGTCGCGGTCTCCCGGGTCGCACACCCGCGAGAGCGTCTCCGTACCCACGACCAGGGCTCGGTGCGTATCTCCCGAGCGCAAGAAATAGTCGGCGTGGATCACGGCCTGGAGCCATCCGGGACAGCCGAACGGAAGGTCGTACGCGACGCATCGCGAGTTACGGATCCCCAGGCGCTCCTTGATGCGTGCAGCCAGGGTCGGCACGAGATCGAGACGGCCGTTCGTGGGGTCGACGTCGCCGAAGTTGTGGGCGACGATGATGTGGTCCAGGGTCTCCCGGTCGATGCCGGCGTCCCGGATCGCGGCTTCCGCCGCTGTGGCGCCAAGACACGAAGCCGCCCGGTTGTCGACGGCGTAGCGGCGGCCCGAGATGTCCGTGATCTGCCGGAACTTGTCGATCACTGCCGCGTTGGCCCCCGGGTCTATCGGTTGCCCGTAGTCCCGGAAGAACGCGTTCGTGAGGAATGCCTGGTTGTCCACCACCCTCGTCGGGAGGAAGCTGCCGGAGCCGGTGAATCTCGAGTACCGCCGTGCGCTCATGTGCTCCTTGGAGGGTGGGGCCCTGAGTGCAGGCTAGGGCCCCGAGGGGGAGATGTCCAGGAACCGGTCGCGTGACCGACGGAATTTCCGACGCCCGGCCCCGTCAACTCGGGGGACGCCACGGCCGCGGACCACCAGAAGGGGATCGCGGTGAGCAATCCCACCACCACCGCGGTACAGAGCGCGGCGACGCACTCGGCTGCCGCCGGCTTCGCGGCCATCACGAAGACCACGGCGACGAACAGCGTCAGCGTGGTCATCTTCGCGCTCCATGCCAGCGGATCGCGGAGCAGGCGACGGGCTCGTGGTGACATCCCCGACGACTCGAGCTCGCGCTTGAGCGCGCGGGAGCGGCCGCCCTCGACGCCCTTCCCGAGGGCCACGATCATGACCAGCCCCGCCATGGCCGCGTCGATCCACGAGATCGAGAAGGCCCAGCGTACGTGGGTCATGTAGACGCCGGTGCCCAGAAGGCCCAGGGCGGAGACGGGGAACGCCAGGACGACGCGCTCCGTGAAGGCGATCCACGACATCGCTTCCCGGGGACTGTCGGTATCCCTCAGCCGCAGAGCCGCGAAGGTCGAGAGGGACGTCGCAACGCACGCGAGGAGCAGGGACAGGAGGTGCCCGAAGAGGGCCAGCACATATCCGTTCACGGGTCTTCTTTCGCGGGAGGGTGGAACCTGCCATAATTGGAGTGAACAGTATTCATTAGATGCTCCTACAGTCAATATGACGCACATCAAACGCCCCTACCGTTCACCCCGACGACGCGAGCAGGCGCAGGAGACCCGGCGGAAGATCCTGGCCGCGGCCCGCGAGCTCTTCGTGAAGCGCGGATACGGAGGATCGACGATGGACGCCATCGCCCAGGGGGCCGGCGTGGCCGTGCAGACCGTCTACGCGTCCCTGGGATCCAAGAAGGGCATCCTCCTGGCGCTCCTCGACGAGATGGCGGAAGACGCGGACCTCTCGGGGATGAGGGCAGCGGTGGCGGCCGCTGCGGGTGACCCGCCGCGTCAGCTGCGTGAGCGTCTGGCCTTCACCACCCGGTTCTTCGCCGGCGGCGCGGACATCATCGACATCGCCCGCACCGTCTCCGGCGTGGAGTCGGACCTGAAGGAGATGTGGAACGAGGGCGAAGGCCGGCGGCACGAGCGCACGGAAGCCCTCGTCGCCGAATGGGAGGCGGCCGGAGCATTGGCGTCCGGCGTCGCGGCCCGGGAGGGCACCGACCTGATGTGGGCGCTCTGCGGACCGGACGTATTCCGACTTCTCGTCACAGAGCGGGGGTGGAGCCAAGAGCAGTTCCAGGAACGGATCGCCTCCATTCTGGAGTCGGTGCTCTTCACCTTTCCCCACGAACCCTGACCCCGGAACACCGATTCCCCATGCCACTGCAGACCACTCTGGAGTCCGGCGTGGCCAGGGCCACCACGCCCCTTCCCCGGCGGGCAGCGCTGGCGGTATGCGCGCTCGTCCTCTTCAGCATGATCTTCCTGGATCGGCATGCGGCCCTCGCCGGCGGCCATACCGCCCATCGTGCGCTCGTGGACTCGGCCGCCGCCCTGGATCTCACTGTGGGCGCTTCCCTGGCCTCCTGGTGGGTGCTCCGCGGCGACTTCCAGTGGAGGGCGTGGGCGCTCCTCCCCCTCTTCTTCGTGTCCCTGGTCCTCGCTTCCGTGGCACTGCCCCACGGGCACAAGGATGGCTTGAGGCTCGCGCATGGCCTGGCGGCTCCGCTCGAGCTCCTGAGCCTCGCCTTCCTGGCCCGAAGGGCCGCAGCGGGCCGACGGGCTCTTCGGCGCTCGTCGTCGGCCCCGGACGAGTGGGACATCTGTACGGCCCTGCGGTGCGGAGCGACCGAGGCCTTCGGGCCGGGTCGATTCGCCGATGCCATCGCGTACGAGGTGTCCGTGCTCTACTACGGTCTCTTCGCCCGAAAGCGCGCAGTGTCGAGCGCCGCGGCGTTCACGTATCACCGCAAGACGGCCTACGGCACCATCGTCCTGGCTCTCCTCATGGTCACCGCCGCGGAAGTCGTGTCCGTCCATCTCCTCGTGCGCCTGTGGAGCCCTCGCGTGGCCTGGCTGCTCACCGGCGTCGGGCTCTATGGTGCGCTCTGGCTCTATGGGGATTGGCGCGCGTGCCGTCTGCGTCCGGTCACGGTGGACGGTGAGACGCTGCGGGTCCGCTTTGGCCTTCGGTGGCAGCTCGACATCCCCATCGACGCGATCAGGAGCATCCGCGCCCCCACGACCCCGGAGCGGGCGACGCGTGGTGGTGTGGATCTTCGCCTGACTCTGCCCGGTGCTCCCTGGAGGGTCCTGGAGCTGAATCGACCCGTCGACGCGAACGGCATCTACGGACGCACCCGCCGGGTGAGTGTGCTCGGCCTGGCCCTCGACGACTTCGATGGCCTGAGCGCCGCGCTGGAGGCGGAGGGCGTGCCCGTTGCACCTTCCCGCACCTCGTCCCTCGAGAGAGAGCACGGCTGATTTCCATGGAGGTGCTCGAAGCGATTCGCACGCGCCGTTCCATCCTGCGGCGCCCACACGGAGGAACATCCCGGCAGACCTGTGGTTCATAGGGCGTCGGGTTCGCGCGGGCGGAGAGCCCCGGGGCCACACGGAGATCGGCAGCAGACCAGACCGGTGCGAGGTGTACGCTCGGCGCCGGCCCCGCCGAGGCTACGGAGAAATGGGAGCGCATGAAGGCTGAGCGAACGCGGCTGAACCGTCAGGAATGGTGGGCCGTCGGCACATTGAGCGGCGTGTTCTTCCTGCGCATGCTCGGGATCTTCCTCGTGCTGCCGGTGCTGGGCCCGTATGCGAGCAAGCTTCCGGGAGCCACCCCGCTGCTGGTCGGGCTGGCCTACGGCGCGTTCCCCCTCTTGCAGACCGCGTTCCAGGTGCCGTTCGGCTGGATGAGCGACCACATCGGCCGCAAGCCGATGATCGCCGTTGCGCTGTGCATGTTCACCGCCGGCAGCGTGTGGGCGGCCTTCGCGCACTCCATCTGGACGCTCATCGGCGCCATGGCTCTACAGGGCTCCGGAGCCGTCGCCGCCGTGATCCTGGCCCTCGTGGCCGATCTGACGCGACCGGAGGTCCGCACGCGCTCCATGGCCATGATCGGCAGCAGCATCGGGCTTGCCTTCGGCGTGGGCTTCGTGGGCGGTCCGCTTCTGGCCGGCCACCTGGGCGTCGCGTCGATCTTCGAGGTGTTGGCTGTGCTCACGCCCATCGCGCTGCTCGTCGTGCTGTTCATCGTGCCAGCCCCCGACAAGCAGCAGCACCCCGACGAGATCGAGGGCTCCGTCGGCGGGTTCAGGGACGTGATCACGAACCCCGACCTGCTGCGGATGGACAGCGGGATCTTCGTGCTCAACGGCACGCTGCGCGGACTCTTCCTGGTGGCGCCGTTTCTCCTGTCCACAATGGTGGAGAAGCAGCACGAGTGGCTGGTCTACCTGGGCGCGCTGCTGGTCGCAGGCGTCGTGATGGTGCCGGTGATCATCTTCGCCGAACGCGACGGGTACATGAAGGAGGCGCTGTACTTCTCGCTGCTGTCGCTCGGCGCGGGGCTGCTCCTGTTCACGAGCGGCGGCCACAGCGTGACCTGGTTCTTCCTGGCCATCGCGCTGTACTTCATCGGCTTCAGCCTGCTGGAAGCCATCATGCCTTCGCTGTTGACGCGGCTGGCCCCCGCCAGCAACCGCGGCAAGGCCACCGGCGTGTTCAACATGAGCCAGTATCTCGGCTCGTTCGGCGGAGCCCTGCTCGGAGCCCTGTTCCTCGGAGGCGGCAATGGCAGGGAGATCGGGGTGGGCTCCCACTACGGTCTCTTGTTCGTGGTCCTGGCCTGCGGCGTCGCGATCTGGGCCTGGATCGCGTGGAAGCTCCCCATGCCCACACGCCGACCAGCCGCCGCCGACGGTCCGGTTGTCGACGTGGAGAATTAGGCCGCGCCAGGATCAGGCGGCCTGGGCGGGCGGCAGCTTCCCTGGACAGCACGCGTAGACAGTATCCCCGACGCAAGACGCCCTCCCGGCGCCAGCAGGCGCCAGATGGCCCTGGCGGGATTTCGATGTCGAGGCTCGTGCCCTTGATGAGCCTGCCGTCTAGGAAATGGGCCACGACCTTCGTGCTCATAGGTGTAACTCTTGTTGAAGTTGTCGGCTCTCGCTCTCGCGTTGGCTGAAGCGGCGACCGCGGTACGATCCCACGAAGCGACCCAGGGGGCGTGTATCAAGAGCACGGTACGGCGAGCGCGAGCCATGGGCGAGGCGGGCAGCGGGTCGATCCACGGCACGCGTTCCCCTTGCTCCCTCGGCCCACCCACCCTACGGTGCCTCCAGTCCCTTGGAGCTCTTGGACGTCCCTTCCCTCCTCCGGTCGGCCGCTGATGGAATTACCGACGATCCTGAAGCGCGGTGCCAGGATGTTGGCCGACTTCAACCCCGACTCCCGCACCGTACGCCTGGTCCTCGGCGCGCTGGCGGTCGGAGCTTACGCCATCACCTTCGCGGAGCTCTACGACATTTACGGCAGCGGATCGCTGTACCTGGCGGCAGCCCTCGTTCTCATCCTGGGCTGGCTCTTCGGTTTCGCCGTCGGCGTCATCTCGGCCGTTCTCACATTTCCGCTCAACGCCCTGCTGCTCACGCTGCTCAAAGTCCCGGGCTGGAGCACCGTCACGACGCCCGACGCGCTGCAGGCCGCCGTGCTGGTCATCGTGCTCGGCGCCATCATCGGCGGACTGCGCGACATCGGCGAGCGCATGGAGCACGAGACGGAAACGCGCCGCCGCGCGGAAGCCGCGCACCGGGAGAGCGAAGAACGCTACCGCATCGTCGTCGAAGGCGCATCCGAGGCGATCCTCACCATCGATGAGGACAATCTCATCGTCTACGCCAATCCCGCGGCGGAGCGGATCTTCGGCCACGCCGTCAGCGACCTGATCAAACACCACTTCAACATGCTCGTGGCCGAGAACGAGGGCCGCGTCGACGCCCTCGTCTTCCCGCCGCCGCCGGAACTCCTCAGCGGTAAGGGCCAGCGCGCCGTCGAGATCGACGGGCGCCACCGTGATGGCGCCCGCATTCCGCTCGAGGTCTCCTTCGGCGAGTACTACCGCGGCCGCGAGCACGCCTACATCGGGATCGTTCGGGACATCACGGAGCGCAAGGCGGTGGAGAGGGCGCTGAAGATGGCGAAAGAAGCGGCGGAGCAGGCGAACACCGCCAAGAGCGAGTTCTTGTCGCGGATGAGCCACGAGCTGCGTACGCCGCTGAACGCGATCCTGGGATTCGGCCAGCTCCTGGAGATGGACGAGCTGAACGAAGAACAGCGCGAGGGCGTGGACCAGATTCTGAAGGCCGGCCGCCACCTCTTGGACCTCATCAACGAGGTGCTGGACATCGCGCGCATCGAAGCCGGGCGTCTGGCGCTCTCTTTGGAGCCGACCCCCCTGGGTGAAGTCGTGCGCGAAGCTCGCGAGCTTGTCCGCCCCATCGCAGGCCAGCGCATGGTCAGCCTCGATTCCGGCCCGGTGGATGCGTCGGCGGCGCACGTCCTGGCAGATCGACAGCGACTCAAGCAAGTCATGCTCAACCTCCTCTCCAACGCCGTGAAGTACAATCGCGAGGGCGGCTCGGTGAGCGTGACCACGGAGACCCACGGCGGTGAGGTCAGCATCCACGTGGCGGACAGCGGCATCGGCATCCCGGGCGACAAGCTGGATGCACTCTTCACGCCTTTCGAGCGGCTCGACGCGGACCGCACGGGCATCGAGGGCACGGGCCTCGGCCTCGCCCTGTCCAGGCGTCTGGTGCAGGCCATGGGCGGCCGCATGCTCGTGGCGAGCGAGGTCGGTACCGGAAGCACCTTCACGGTCATTCTGCCGGTGGCCGAGAACCCGGTGGAGGATCTCGAGCCGGGCGTCGAGGTCGGTGGCGCCGGCCAGGCGGACATCCAGCGAGAGACGGCCTCCACGCGAACGGTGCTCTACATCGAGAACAACATCTCCAACCTCAGGCTGATCGAGCGCGTCCTCGCCCATCGGCCAGGCATCGACCTGCTCCCCGCCATGCAGGGTCATCTGGGTCTGGAGCTCGCCCGCGAGCATCACCCGGACGTGATCCTGCTCGACCTGCATCTCCCGGACATGCATGGCAGCGAGGTCCTGGCCGAGTTGCACGAGGACGACCGCGTGCGTGACATTCCTGTCGTCGTGATCAGTGCCGATGCGACGCCCGGCCAGATTCAGCGCCTGCTCGACGCGGGCGCACGGGACTACCTGACCAAGCCTCTGGACGTGCAGCAGTTCCTTACGGTGCTGGACGAGACGCTCTTGGAGGTCGGAAAGGCGAATGATGGACAGTGATTCCTTGAACGGCGCACGGATCCTCATCGTGGACGACGAGAGCGCCAACGTCCTCCTGCTCCAGAGGATCCTTCAACGCGCCGGATTCGAGGATCTGAAGAGCACCACGGACCCGCGGCACGTCCTGTCGCTCTTCACGGAGTTCATGCCGGATCTGGTCCTGCTCGACCTGCACATGCCACATCTGGACGGCTACGCGGTGATGGAGCAGCTGCGCTCACGCATCGCACCCTCCGAATACCTGCCGATCCTCGTGTTGACGGCGGACGTGACGGCCGCGGCCAAGCAGCGGGCGCTCTCGGGTGGAGCCCGTGACTTCCTGACGAAGCCGCTCGACGCCACGGAAGTGGTATTGCGTATCCGGAATCTCCTCGAGACCAGGTCGCTGCACCAGGTGCTCCAGGACCAGAACGTCAGGCTCGAGGAGAAGGTGCGGGACCGCACGGCCGCGCTGGAGGATGCGCGGCTCGAGATGCTCGCTCGTCTCGCCGCCGCGGCCGAGTATCGCGATGACGATACCGGCGAGCATGCACAGCGCGTGGGCAGCCTCGCAGCCTTCCTCGCCGACGCTCTTGGCATCTCCGAAGAGGAGAGCGAGCTGATCCGCCTGGCCGGGCAGCTGCACGACGTGGGCAAGATCGGCATTCCCGACGCGATCCTGCTCAAGCCGGGCGCGCTGAGCACCGACGAGTTCGAGGTCATCAAGACGCACACGACCATCGGCGCCAGCATCCTGTCCGGAAGCCAGTCGCGGCTGCTTCAGCTCGCCGAGGAGATCGCGCTCTACCACCATGAGAAGTGGGATGGCACGGGCTACGCCGGGCTTCGCTCCGACGGCATTCCGGTCCCCGCCCGGCTCGTGGCCGTGGCCGACGTCTTCGATGCGCTCACCCACAAACGGCCCTATCGGAACGCCTGGCCTGCGGAGGATGCGATCAAGTACGTCCGGGATCAGAGCGGGCGTCACTTCGACCCCTCGATCGTGACGGCACTTCTCGATCGAGAGGGAGACCTGTCCAGCTCCACGCCGGGTGATCCGGGGCATGAAGAGCAGGGTGTGCAGGAACCCTGAGGGACATGTGCCGGCATACGCGCCGGCACCGCTCGACACCCCCGACACCTCAACTTCGTTTTGCACGCCATTACCGATGACCGCGATCCCGATCGTGGCCGTATTCTACTCGCGGACCAGGACCTCGACTTTCCCAGCATCGAGCGACTGCGGCCCCGTTCGGAACTCGTCGCGCTCTCCGGATGCGAGACCCGATTCGATGCGCACACGCATCGTCAGCGTGGACGGGAGGGGGATTTCGGGACGGGTTTGTAGGCAGGCGTAGGTACGATCACGGCCGCCTTCCCCTCGAGAAGGGCGTTGAATGCCTGCACCCCGGGGCCGAGGAGGGCGTCGATCTGGGCCTGGACGGCGGGCCACTGCGCCTGCAGATCCGACAGCCGCTGCTTCATGCCCTGCGTCACGGGCATGTAGGAGCCGTCCATGTTGCTGGCGAGGTAGACCCACTGGTCCACGATGCCGTTGTGGAAGTTGATGATATCCTGGCCGTTGGTGTGCTTGGGCTGCACCAGGCTCACGCTCATCGAGTCCAGGCGGGCCGCCAGCGTCTTGCCGGTGGACCTCACCTTCTCGGTGTTGGGCAGGTCCTCGGCGTGCGCCACGATCGCCTTCACCTGGTCGGCCACGTCGTTCAAGCGTTTGGCGTCCTGGAAGATGGTGTTGGCGCCGCTGTCCACGGCAGCGATCATGCGCTGCTCCTGGGCGATCTGCTCGGCGGTCAGGTGGACGCGCGGATCGAGCTTCACGGTGAGCGGCGCCGTGTGCTCCTTGCCGCCCACGGTGAGCCGCACGGTGTACCTTCCCGGGGCCACGAGGTACCCGGCGGTGGAGCCGAAGAACGTGATACCGCGCGGGGCGTCGAGTCGGGCGGTGCGCAGATCCCAGACCGCGCGGTGCATCCCCGGTGCTCCATCCATGGCCTGTCCGCCCGGTTCGTGTCCGGTGTGATAGCTGCGGACGACGGCGCCCTGCGCATCGAGAACGGTGAGTGAGACCTTGGTAGAGTCGGTACCGGCCGCGATGTGGTAGTACAGAGTGGCTCCGCTTGGCGGGTTCTGACCGGCGTCGGCACCGCGGCCGCCCCCCCACTCGGTGAGGTACGCGGCGCGCGGGCGGAACAACATGGTCTCGCCCGAAGCCACGCTGTCCGCGCCCTGTTCCAGGGGGGACAGGTCGTCCAGGATCCAGAAGGCGCGCCCCTCGGTGGAGGCCACCAGATCGCCGTCGTGCACCTTGAGGTCGGTCACCGGCACGCTGGGCAGGTTGGCCTGCAGGCTCTGCCAGTTCCGGCCGTCGTCGAACGACACGTACGCGCCGGTCTCCGTGCCGGCGTACAGCAGCCCGCGACGCACCGGATCGGCGCGCACGACGCGCACCTGGTCCCCGGCCCGGATGCCATGCACCAGCTCCGTCCACGAGCGACCGTAGTCGGTGGTCTTGTAGATGTGCGGCGAGCGGTCGTTCCACTTGTAGCCGTCGTACGTGATGTACGCCGTGCCGGCGACGAACGGTGAGACCTCGATGGCGTTCACGAAGCCGGGCCCGACGCCTTTGGGCGTCACGTTCGACCACGTCTTCCCGCCGTCCCGGGTGAGCTGGACGAGGCCGTCGTCGGTACCCACCCAGATGGTGCCGGAGTCGTGCGGAGAGGGCTCGATGTAGTAGATGGTGTTGTACACCTCACCACCCGCGCCCTCGTTGGTGATGGGCGCACCGCCCCAGCCCTGGTGGGCCTTCTCGTTCCGTGTCAGGTCGGGGCTGATCACGCTCCACGACTGCCCGCGATCGGACGTCTCGAAGAGGACGTTGCCGCCCCAGTAGATCACGTGCGGATCCTGCGGCGATACGGCCATCGGCGCGCTCCAATTGAAGCGGTAGCGCGTGGAATCGGATGGCTCGTTGAGGTTCATCGCCGCGTATGCCTGGATGTTCCGGCCCATCCGGGTCTCGCGGTCGAATTCGCTGACGATTCCCTGGTAGCAGTCGCCGTAGACGTAGCGCGGATCGTGCGGGTCGAACACCAGATGCGAGCTCTCGCACCCTGCGACGGGGTACCAGTCGGCGGCCGTGATGCCGCCGGGCGCGGCGCTGGGCGTGGCGATGGAGGTGTTGTCCTGCTGCGCGCCGTACACCCAGTACGGGTACATGTCGTCGGTGTTCACCCGATAGATCTGGGCCGTGGGCTGATTGTCCTGCGTCGACCACGACCTGCCTCCGTCGAGGGTGATGGTGGCACCCCCGTCGTTGCCGTTGATCATGTCGTCGTGGTTGCGCGGGTTGATCCACAGATCGTGGTTGTCGCCGTGCTTCGCCCGCAGCACCTGGAAGGTCTTGCCGCCGTCGATGGACTCGAGAATCGGGGAGTTCATCACGTAGACGACGTTCTCGTCCTGCGGGTCGGCGATGATGCTGGTGTAGTACCAGGCGCGCGAGCGGATATTGCGTTGAGCGCTGTAGTGACGCCAACTCCGGCCACCGTCGTCCGAGCGGTAGACGCCGCCGGTGTCACCACGGGCTTCGAAGATGGCGTAGACGCGATCCGGGTTCGCGCCCGACACGGATACGCCGATCCGACCGACGAGACCTGTGGGGAGCCCGTGTCCAACGAGCCGCGTCCAGTGCGCGCCGCCGTCGGCGGTTTTCCAGATGCCGCTCCAGGGGCCGCCGCTCCTGATCTGCCAGGGCGTGCGCTGAAAGTCCCACATCGCCGCGTACAGGATGCGCGGGTTCGACGGATCCATGCTCAGGTCGATGGCCGAGGCGCTGTCGCTGGGGTGCAGGATCTGCGTCCAGTGCGCGCCCCCGTCCGTGGTCTTGTAGATGCCGCGATCGGGACCGGGTGCCCACTTGCTTCCCTCCGCCGCGATGTACGCCACGTCGGGATCGCGCGGGTCGACGCGCACCTTCGCGATGGAGATCGAGCTCTCCATCCCGATGTGCGTCCAGGTCCTCCCCGCGTCCGTGGACCTGTACATGCCGTCGCCCCAACTGGACGACTGACCGCGCGGCTCCGACTCGCCCATCCCTGCGTATACCACGTTGGGGTCGCTGGGCGCGACGGCGAGCGCGCCGATGGAGCCCATGCGAATCTGGTTGTCGGACACGTTGTTCCAGGTGATGCCGGCGTCGGTGGTCTTCCAGATGCCGCCGCCCGTCGCGCCCATGTAGAAGGTCCTGGGTTGCTGCGGCACTCCGGTGACGGTGGTTACGCGGCCGCCCCGGTAGGGGCCGATGCTGCGCCAGTGCAGTCCGCCGAAGAGCGTCGAGTCGAACGTCGAAGCGCCCGTGACCAGCCGGGGCGGCGTCTGGGCGGTGGCGGACGGGGCCGTCAGGGTCAGCGTAACGAAGACGAGCGTGCCGGTCGCGAACGGAATGCAGGTAGATCGCATGGGAGGGAGTGGGGGGCAGGAGAACCGGGAATCGACGGGCTCGATTATACGGTCCGACCACCGGGTGCGCGAACTCGTCACCCCGACCGTCTGAGTCGCCTCACGCTGGGCGACGGTCGACAGCGTACATTCCCCTCAACGATCGCCCGTGTTCGTCTCTTCGCACCCTCTTCGAGGAGCTCCCATGGACCGCCGCGTTCTCGGTGTTGTCGCTATGCTGTATGCCGGGCTGTGTGCCGCGCCCATGGTGGCCATGGCTCAGCGGGCCACTCCCGCCTACGACCTGATCATCAGGAACGCTCGCATCATCGACGGCACCGGCTCGCCGTGGTACCGCGGCGACGTGGGGGTGCGCGACGGGCACATCGCGGCCATCGGCGATCTCGCGAACGCAACCGCCGGGACGGTGATCGAGGCAGGCGGCGACGTGGTGGCGCCGGGGTTCATCGACATGCTCGGGCAGTCGGAGCTCACGATGCTCGTGGATCCGCGCGTGCCCTCCAAGATCTTCCAGGGGATCACGACCGAGATCACCGGCGAAGGCGAATCCATCGCGCCGCTCGACAGCGCGATGATCGCCGAGAACATGCCTGCCTACCGCCACTATGGCATCACCCCCGACTGGCACACCCTCACCGAGTACTTCGCCAGGCTGAGGAAACAGGGGATGGGGATCAACATGGGGACGTACGTGGGTGCGGCCTCCGCTCGGGAGATGGTGCTGGGATACGGCGACGTCACGCCGACCGCGGCACAGCTCGACAGCATGAAGGAGATCGTCGCCCGCGCTATGCGCGAGGGCGCCCTCGGCGTCTCGACGGCGCTCCAGTACCCGCCGGCGCCCTACGCCCGCACGCCGGAGCTCATTGCGCTGGCAGGCGTCGCGGCCCACTACGGCGGAATCTACGCCACCCACATGCGGAGCGAAGGCGACGCCGAGATGCAGGCGATGGACGAGGCGTTCCGCATCGCACGCGCGGCGGACATTCCGGTGGAGATCTTCCACCTCAAGACCGCCGGGAAGACCAACTGGGGGAAGATGCCGCACGTGGTGAGCCGCATCGACTCGGCGCGTGCGGCCGGACTCGACGTCACGGCCGACACGTATGCGTACACGGCGTGGGAGAACAGCTTCTCGGCGTTCGTGCCGCCGTGGGCGCACGACGGTGGAAACGCCAAGCTGGTCGAGCGGCTGAAAGATCCGGCAATGCGTGCCCGCATCCGGAAGGACATGCTGACGCCGGCCACGTCATGGGACAACGAGTGGCAAGAGATCTCCGGGCCGCACGACGTGCTGATCACGTCGGTCACCAATCCGGATCTCCTGCCTATCGAGGGCAAGCGTCTGGACGAGATCGCGAAGTCGTGGCACGAAGACGCGATCAACACGCTCCTCGACATTCTGATCAAGGATGACGCGCAGACCTACGTGGCCGTCTTCGGGATGTCGGAGCCGGACGTGGAGCTCGCCCTCGAGCAGCCCTGGGTGTCCATCGACAACGACGCTTCCGGGACATCACCCGAGGGGATCCTCGGCAGAGAGCATCCGCATCCGCGAGCCTACGGCACCTTCCCGCGCATCCTCAGGAAGTTCGTGCGCGAGGAGCGTCTGCTGACGTTGCCGGATGCCGTTCGCAAGTTCTCCGCACTGCCCGCCCAACGCGAGCATCTCACCGACCGCGGCGTGATCAAGCAGGGGATGTGGGCCGACCTCGTGGTCTTCAACCCCGATTCCATCACCGACGTGGCCACGTACGAGAAGCCGAATCAGTTCTCGGTCGGCATGCGCTACGTGCTGGTGAACGGCGTGCCGGTCATCGCCGAGGGAAGGATGACGGGGGCGTTGCCGGGGAGGGTCCTGTACGGGCCCGGCTACGAGGGGAAGAGCTAGGCACCGCGCCGCCTGCTTCCACGATACGAGATTCCCATGGAAACAGGGCGGTTTCCGTGCAGGACGGCGCATGGCCTCCTCTCCTGTCGTCGACCATCCTGGAGTCCTAGACTGTCGTCTCGTATCAGGGGTCGGATCAGAAGAACGAGGGGGGTCGCGTCAATGCCGGACGAAAAGCTACCTGAGCATACCCGCGTCGTGATCATCGGTGGTGGCGTCATCGGATGTTCCGTGGCCTACCATCTGGGCCACCTGGGGTGGACCGATGTGGTTCTGCTGGAGCGCGACCAGCTGACCAGCGGAACCACCTGGCACGCGGCGGGCCTGATGACCTCCTTCGGCTCGACGTCGGAAACCCAGGTCAAGATCCGCATGTACACGCGCGATCTCTGGGCGCGCCTCGAGGAGGAGACCGGGCTTTCGACCGGCTTCGACCGCCTGGGTTTCATCGAGATGGCGACAGACAGGGACCGCCTGGAGGAGTACCGCCGGGTGGCAGCCTTCAACCGGTTGCTCGGCAACGACGTCGAGGAGATCGGACCCGAAGAGATCAAGAGGCGCTTCCCGCTCGCCAGGGTGGACGACATCGTGGCGGGCTTCTATGTGCCGCAGGACGGGCGTGTCAACCCGGTCGACGCGACGATGTCGCTGGCCAAAGGCGCTCGTCAGCGGGGTGTCAGGATCATCCAAGGCGTCTCCGTCACCGGCATCACCACCGCGAACGGCCGCGCCACCGGCGTGAGCACGACCGAAGGCACCATCGAGGCGGAGTTCGTGGTCAACTGCGCCGGCATGTGGGCGCGACAGCTCGGCTCCCTCAACGGCGTCTGCATCCCGAATCAATCCACCGAACACTACTACCTGATCACCGAACCCTTCGAGGGCATGACGCGCGAGCTTCCGATCATCGAGGACCCCTCCAGCTACGGCTACTACCGGGAAGAAACCGGCGGTCTGATGATCGGGCTCTTCGAGCCGGTCTGCTCGCCGTGGATGGTGGACGGCGTCCCCGCCGACTTCTCCTTCGGTGAGATCCAGCCCGACTGGGAGCGCATGGCGCCCTTCCTCGACAAGGCGATGAGCCGCGTCCCGATCTCGAAGCAGGTCGGGATCAAGAAGTTCTTCTGCGGCCCGGAGAGCTTCACGCCCGACATGGGTGTGGCCTTCGGCGAGACACCGGAGATCCAGAACTACTTCGTGGCCGCGGGGCTCAACTCCATCGGCCTCATCACCGGAGGCGGGCTGGGCAGGGTCATGGCGCAGTGGATCGCGACCGGGGATCCAGGGGTCGACATCACCCCCATGAACGTGGATCGCTTCCACCCCTACCAGTGCAACCGCGAGTACCGCAAGACGCGCGTGGTCGAGACCCTCGGCATGGTCTACCGCCGCCACTACCCGACCCGCGTGCCGCTGACCGCTCGCGACTGCAAGCGTTCGCCGTTCCACGACCGCCTGGCCTGCCAGCGCGCCTGCTTCACCGACGTCAGCGGTTGGGAGAGCCCGGCATGGTACGCCCCAGTGGGCAAGGAGCCCAAGGTCGAGAAGCTGTCCTGGGGACGCCAGAACTGGTTCCCCTACTGGGAGGCGGAGCACCGGGCCTGCCGCGAGGGGGTCATCGCCATGGACATGACCTTCATGGGGAAGTTCCTGGTCCAGGGGCGGGACGCCGGGAAGGTGCTCGACCACATCTCCGCCAACAGCGTCAACGGCCCGGTCGAGACCATCACCTACACCCAGTGGCTCAACGAGCGCGGCACGATCGAGGCCGACCTCACCGTGACCAAGCTGAGCGAGGAGGAGTTCATCGTCGTGGTGACGGACACCATGCACCGCCACGTCGAGGCCTGGCTCCGGCGCCACATTCCAGCCGATGCGCACTGCTTCGTGTCCGACATCACCGGCGGCATCGGCCAGCTCAACGTACAGGGACCGAGATCGCGCGAGCTGCTCCAGTCCATAACCTCGGCGGATCTGTCCAACGAGGCCTTCCCTTTCCGCACCGCGCGCGAGATCGACATCGGCTATGCCCGCATGCAATGCAACCGAATCACCTACGTCGGTGAGCTCGGCTACGAGCTCTTCATCCCCGCCGAGCAGGCGGTGCACGTCTACGACCGCGTGGTGGAGGCGGGCAAGGACTTCGACCTGCGCCACGCCGGCCTCTTCGCCCTGCGGAGCCTGCGCCTGGAGAAGGGCTATCGCGACTACGGGCACGACATCGACAACACCGACGATGCATACGAAGCCGGCCTCGGCTTCGCCGTCCATCTCTCGAAACCCGACTTCATCGGCAAGGCCTATTGCGTCGAGCGCAAGGCGCAGGGCCCCGCCTACCACCGGCGCCTGCTGCAGGTGCTGGTCAAGGACCCCGAACCGATGCTGTACCATGCCGAACCGGTCTATCGAAACAACCAGGCGGTCGGCTATATGCGCGCGGGGGCCTACGGCTTCACCCTCGGGGGCGCCGTCGGGCTGGCCATGATCGAGGCTGGCCAGCCGGTGGACAAGACCTACCTGGAGGAGGGCGAGTGGGAGGTCGACATCGCCGGCACGAGGTACCCCGCAGCCGTGTCGCTGCGACCCATGTACGACCCGAAGTCGGAGCGTGTGAAGGCGTGAGAGCACGATCCACCGGGAGTCAGGCCAGAGACCGTCAGCCTTGCGCGCCCTCTTCCTCGGCCACTTCCGCCGAGCGGGTCGACACCAGCCATACGTACACGGGCACCCCGGCCATGAGGAGCAGGAAGCCCCAGAACACGGTCTCCTGGCCGGTGCCGTAGATGGCCCACAGCGAGTAGAGGAACGCCAGCCCGGCGATGGCGCCGGCCGCCCCGAGCCTCTCTCCCTTGAACCGATCACGCTCCCGGACGAACAACACCAGCTCGGCCATCGCGGACAGGGCGTAGGGAAACAGCGAGGTCAGGGTGGAGAGCAGGATCACGAACTTGTATACGGCTACGAGCCCGGCCGTGTAGTTCGTAGCCATGAGGACCGTGGCGAGAGCGCTCGACACGATCAGCCCGAACACGGGCGTCCCGCTCCGGGAGAGCCTGCCGAAGCGCCCGGGGAACAGGCCGTCCCGCGCTGCGGCCCACGGCACCCGGGCCTGGAGCAGGATCCACCCGTTGAGCGCGCCGAGGCACGAGATCACCGCGCCCACCGCCACGGCCTTTCCGGCCCAGCTCCCCCACATCACTCGGGCGGCGTCGGCGAAGGGGGCCTGTGAGACCGCCAGCGCCGATGGAGCGATCACCCCCATGACTCCGGCCGTCGCCACGATGTAGACGAGAGCGGCAGCGCCGGTCCCGATCAGGGTGGCGCGGGGGATGGTCCGACCCGGGTCGCGCACCTCCTCGGCGGGCACCGTCGCAGACTCGAGGCCGAGAAAGGCCCACATGGTGAGGGCGCCCGTGGTGGCCACGGCCCCCAGGGTGGAGCCGCCGCTGGTGTTCAGGGGACGGAAGTGGGCGCCGTTGAAGAAGAACAGGCACCCGATCACCCCCACGGCCACCAGAGGGACGATCTTGAGCACCGTAGTCGCGGCTTGCACGATGGCGGCTTCGCGCACGCCACGCGCGTTGATCCACGTCACGAGCCAGATGGCCGCCACGGCCGTGAGAGCTCCGGCCGCCGGCGTGGCGGAGAGCGGCGCAACGAGATAGCCGAGGTAGGTCGCGAATCCGACCGCGATGGCCGCGTTTCCGGCCCAGATCGAGATCCAATAGCCCCAGGCCACCAGGAAGCCGGCGAAGTCTCCGAAGCCCGCCCGGGTGTATGCGTAGGGCCCGCCGGCCCCGGAGACCATCCGGGACAGCCGGGCGAACACGAGGCCGAGCAGCATGGCGCCCGCAGCCGTGAACAGCCACCCCACCAGGCTGATGCCTCCGTAGGGCCCGAGCGCGGCGGGCAGGAGGTAGACCCCGGAGCCGATCATGTTGCCGACGACGAGCGCGCCCCCCGTCCACAGCCCGATCCCGCGGACCGTCCCGGCCCCGGACGCGTCGACGATTACGGCCTCCGATCTCCCGGCGGTCATGAATCTCCTCCCAGCAGGACCCGGGCATCTACGGCCCGGGCACCGTCCGGATACAGGAACAGCGGGTTCACCTCGACTTCGGTCACGACGTCTACTTGCGTCATGCAGCGGGCCACGCCCGCCGCCGCGGCTTCGAGAGCGCAGAGGTCGACGGCCGGGGCGCCGCGGTGCCCGAGGAGCAACGGCGAGGTCTTCAGCGCCCCTACCATCGAGCGGACCTCTCCCGGACCCACGGGGAGCACGCGGTGCACGACATCGCGCAAGATCTCGACGGCCACGCCGCCGGCCCCGAGCGTGAAGACGGGCCCCAGGCCCGGGTCCCGCCTGGCTCCCACCAGCACCTGCGCCACGGGCTCGGGGAGCATGGGCGACACGAGCACGCCCTCGAGCCCCGGCGTCCGAGCCCGCATGGCCTCGAACGCCTGCCGGACCGCGTTCCCGCCACGCACGTCGAGCGCCACGCCCCCGACCTCCGTCTTATGGAGCACCCCACGGGCGACGACCTTCACGGCCACCGGCCCTCCGAACCTCTCGGCCGCAGCCACCGCCTCCTCGGCCGAGGCGCACAGCTCTGCCTCGCCCAGCGGCACACCGAAGGTGGCCAGGAGCCTACGCGCCTCGGGCTCGGTGAGGGCCGAGCTCCCGGAGGCGGCCGTGGCCCGGGTCCTCCGGACGGCAGCGGCGACGTCCGCCTCGTCCACCCTCCGGGAAGGCTCCACCGCCACCGGCGGCGGCCAGGTCGCCCGCCCGGAGGCGCGCCGCACGAGCGCCGAGGTCGCCGTGCACGCCGCGTCCAGCGAGGCGATCACCGGCACCCCCTCCCCTTCCAGGGTCCGGAGCGGCGAGGTCCTGCGCAGGGCGTACATCGAGTGCACGACGATCCCCTTGCCGGCGCGACGCATCGCCTCCGCCATGCCGCGCGCCGCGGAGCACTCGGCTTCTTCCAGGGCCGGATCGAAGCGGATGTGGTAGCCGCCGAACAGCCCGATGACCAGGATCGCTCCCACCTCCGGGTCGGCCGCCAACGTCTCGGCCACCCGGACGAACACCGTCGGATCGGCGTCGGCGGGACCACCGACGTCCACCGGGTTTCCCACCGCAGCCCTGGCGCCGAGGATCCCGCGGAGCCGGGTGCGGGTGGCCTCACCGAGCTCGGCGAGCCGTGTGCCGCCCTCGATGAGCGCGTCGGCGGCCACCACCCCGTATCCGCCGCCATCGGACAGGATGGCCACGCCCCCACCCTCGGCCGCGGTCTGGGTGGCCAGAGCCAGCCCCACGGGCATGAGCTCGTCCGCACGCCGGACCTCGGTGACACCCGCCTGGGCCAGCCCCGCGGCCAGCACCTCGTGCGCGCCCGCCAGGGCGCCGGTGTGGGACCGCGCCGCGGTGGCACCCTCCCGGGTGCGTCCCGCGCCGAGGAGCACGACCGGCTTGCGGCAGGTGACCCGGGAGGCGGTCTCCAGCAAGGCGCGTGGCTCCCGGAAGCCGTCGGCGTACATGAGCACGACGCTCGTGTCGGGGTCGCGGCCCAGCCAGTCCAGGACCTCGTGAAAGCCCACGTCCACCTCGTTCCCCACCCCGACGCACACCGAGATTCCCGCCGACGTGCGCTCGGTGATCTCGGTCATGAGCGCCAGCGCCACGTTCCCGGACTGGAGCAGGAGGGCGACCGAGCCGGGGCGCACTGCGCGCGCGCCGATCAGGTTGAGGCCCACTCTCATGTTGAGGATCCCGGAGGTGTTGGGCCCGACGACCCGCACGCCCGTGCGCCGGATGACCTCACGCAGCCGGCCCTCGAGCGTCGCGCCGTCCTCGCCGGCCTCGCGGAAGCCGGTGGCGAGGACCACCGCACCCCGGACGCTGCGCGCGGCGCATTCCTCGATGATCCCCGGCACGGTGGGCGCCGGCCTGCACACCAGCGCGAGGTCCACTCCGGACGGCAGGGCCTCGATTGTCGGAGTCACCGGGATCCCCAGGATCTCACCGCCCCGGGGATTCACCAGATGGATGTCTCCCCGAAAGCCCGTCTCGCGGAGGGCCGGGATCACCTGGTAGCCGCGCTTGCTCGGATCCGACGACGCGCCCACCACCACGACGGAGCGCGGCCGGAGCAGCGCGTCCAGCGACGAGCTGTCGGCGACCGCACTCCCGGTCTTCACATCACTCACCCGTGTACTCCGGCTCACGGCGCTCGTGAAACGCGTCCAGTCCTTCCTGCCAGTCGCGTGTCCCCATGATGTCCAGGAGCGCCTCGGCCTCGAGGTCCAGGAGACGCCGCCGGTCGAGAGCCGGCGCCAGGCCGAGGAGCCGCTTGGCGTGCGCCAGGGACCGGGGCGCCTTCCGCGCCAGCCGCCCGGCCAGCTCCAGCGCCTCGGGGAGCACCCTGTCCTGCGGCAGCGCCCGGTCGGCTACTCCCAGCTCGGCTGCCTCGGCCCCCGTGAAGAACTCGCCCAGGTAGAGGAGCTCGCGGGCCTTGGCCAACCCGACGCGCGCGGGCAGCGTCCGGGTGACCCCGCCGCCCAAGAAGGTCCCGATCGTGACCTCGGGGAAACGAAGCTTGGCCGCCTCGGCCACCACGATGAAGTCGGAGGACAGCGCCATCTCGAGCCCGCCTCCGATGGCGTGGCCGTTCACCGCCGCGACCACGGGCCGGGGAAGGGCCTGCAGGAGCTCGTTGGCCTCCTGCGCCAGGGCCACGTACTCCCGCCGCTCCGCCTCGCCCAGTGGATCGGATGCGTGCGCCTTGAGGTCGGCTCCCGCCGAAAACGCCCGGCCCGCGCCCGTGAGGACCACGGCCCGCACCTCCCGGTCCTCGCGGGCGTCCCGCAGAGCGTCCACCAGGGCCCGGTACAGGAGAGGGCTCACGGCGTTCAGCCGCTCGGGTCGGTTCATGGTGAGCACGAGAAGATGCTCCTCGCGCTCGACAAGCAAAGGGAATTCGTCTTCGCTCATCGGGTCCGGCTCCCACGTAGGTAACCGCTCTGTCCGCGGCCGCGGCGGCGGCCTTCCGGCGTTGTATCGCCCTCTCGATCGCCGCCGCCCTGAGGCGCGGCCGACCCCACACCGAGAATCGCGGCGGCGAGGCGAAAACCCGTGCCCCGCCCGCCTGGCCCCAGTACACGGAGCTCAACTATACTCCAGCCCTCCACGGCCCGCACCCCCGCTCAGGGGGCCGCATGACGCCCACGGACCTTCGGGAGGAGGACCATTCATGGCGCCGAACGCAGCCGGCGGCGAGAAGGTCACGTACACGAGCGCGAACGTCGACCTGAAGGCATTCCACGCCCGCTTCGACGAGGCCCTGGACGCCGTGCGCGGCGCCTCGGGGCAGGAGCATCCCCTGTTCATCGGCGGGCGGCAAGTAGCCGGCTCGCACGACCCGATCCTGGACGTGACGCCCAGCGACACCTCCTTCGAGCTCGGACGCTTCGCGGCCGGCGGGGAGGCCGAGGTCTCCGAGGCCGTGACCGCGGCGCGTCGCGGACGGGCGGAGTGGGGGCGCCTCCCCTGGCGCGAGCGCCTCGAGATCCTCCGCGGCGCGGCGGCACTCATCCGCGAGCGCAAGTATCTCCTGGCCGCTACGATGAGCCTCGAGGTCGGCAAGAGCCGGCTCGAGTCCGTGGGGGACGCCGAGGAGGCCGCCGACCTCGTCGACTACTACTGCTCCCAGGTGGAGGAGGCGCACGGCTTCGTCCGGGAGATGGCCCGGGTGACGCCCCACGAGCGCAACATCGACGTGCTGCGCCCGTACGGCGTGTTCGCCTGCATCTCGCCGTTCAACTTCCCGATGGCGCTTTCCACCGGCATGTCCTCGGCGGCCCTGGCCACCGGCAACACCGTGGTCTACAAGCCGGCCGAGCAGGCGCCGTGGACGGGGCTCCGTCTGTACGAGATCTACATGGAGGCAGGCGTTCCGGCCGACGCGTTCTCGTACATCTCCGGGCGCGGCGAGGAGGCGGGTGAGCCGCTGTGGCGACACCCCGGCGTGGACGGCGTCGTGTTCACCGGCTCGCGGAAGGTCGGCATGAAGATCCACCGCGGGCTCAGCCGCGAGTGGATCAAGCCCTGCCTCATGGAGATGGGCGGGAAGAACGCCGCTGTCGTCACCGACACGGCGGACCTGGAGGCGGCCGCCGAAGGCGTGAGCCGCAGCGCGTGGGGACTCCAGAACCAGAAGTGCAGCGCCACATCCCGGGTTTACGTGCACCGGGACGTGGCTGCCGAGTTCACCCGGATCCTTCTCGAGAAGACCGCGGAGCTCGTCATCGGCGACCCCACCGAGCGTGACGTCAACTACGGCCCGCTCATCGAGCCCGCCTCCGTCGAGCGCTACGAGCGTGCTGCGGCTCAGGCCCGTGAGGAGGGAGAGGTCCTCACGGGCGGCGAGCGGCTCACCGACGGCGCCCTCGGGAAGGGACTGTACGTGGCGCCCACCGTGGCGGTCCTCCCCCTGTCCAGCGGACTGTTCACCGAGGAGCTCTTCGTCCCCTTCCTGGCGGTGGGCGAGGTATCGAGCCTCGACGAGGCGATCCAGGAGACCAACCGGGCGCCCTATGGCCTGACCAGCGGTATCTTCACCGGTCGCGACGAGGAGATCGGGCGCTTCTTCGACGAGGTCGAGGCGGGCGTGTGCTACGCCAACAAGCGCACGGGAGCGACCACGGGGGCCTGGCCCGGTGCCCAGCCGTTCTGCGGCTGGAAGGGCTCGGGCTCCACAGGCAAGGGCGGCTGCGGACCCTACTACGTCGCCCAGTTCATGCACGAGCAGAGCCGCACCGTGATCGGAGGCGACACGTGAGCGCCGGCGGCCCCCGGAGCGGATTCGCGGGTCCCGCGACGGCAACCGAGCCGAGCCACGACTATCCGAGGATCGTCGTGCCGCCGCCCGGCCCGCGGGCACGGGAGGTGGTGGAGCGCGACGCCCGCTTCGCGTCCTCCTGCTACATCAAGGAATACCCGCTCGTCGTCGCGCGCGGCCGGGGCGCCATGGTCGAGGACGTGGACGGGAACCGCTTCCTGGACTTCATGGCCGGGATCGCGGTGGCGGCCACGGGCCACTCCCATCCGCGCGTAGTCGCGGCCATCCAGGCGGCGGCGGAGGACTTCCTTCACATCTGCGGGAGCGACTTCCACTACCCGGCTCTCGCCGACCTGTGCGAGCGGCTGGCCCGGGTAGCGCCGGGCCCGAGCCCCAAGCGGACCTTCGTCACGAACTCGGGCACGGAGGCCGTCGAAGGCGCCATCAAGCTCGCCCGGCGAGCCACCGGACGCACCGACATCATCGCGTTCAAGGGCGCCTTCCACGGCCGCACCTACGGCGCCATGAGCCTCACGTGCAGCAAGGTCAAACAGCGGGCCGGGTTCGGGCCCTTCCTGCCCGGCGTCCACCACGTCCCCTACGGCTACTGCTACCGGTGCGACTACGGGAAGACCTACCCGGAGTGCGCGCTCCACTGCGTGCGCACGCTGGAGGAGGACCTGTTCAGCCGCGAGCTCTCGCCGAACGACGTGGCTGCGATCTTCGTCGAGCCCGTGCAGGGCGAGGGCGGCTACGTGCTGCCCCCACCGGACTGGCTCCCTGCCCTGCGCGCGCTGTGCGACCGGCACGGCATTCTCCTGGTCGCCGACGAGATCCAGTCGGGAATCGGGCGCACGGGAAGGATGTTCGCGGTCGAGCACTCGGGAGTGGAGCCCGACATTCTCCTCACCGCCAAGGGCCTGGGTTCCGGCATGCCGATCGGAGCCATCATCGCCACCGAAGAGGCCACGCGCTGGGAGTCGGGCGCACACGGCTCGACCTTCGGCGGCAACCCGGTATGTTGCGCGGCCGCCCTCGCCACCCTCGACCTGGTCGAGGAGGGACTGGCCGACAACGCCGCGCGCATGGGCGAGCGCCTGCTGAACGGGGTCCGCGCCTTCCAGGACGACTTCGCGGTGATCGGCGACGTGCGCGGCGTCGGCCTCATGGTCGGCGTCGAGTTCGTGCGCGACCGGGAGACGCGTGCCCCCGCGCCCGAGATCATCTCGGCCCTCGAGAGGGCCGCGTTCGACCGGGGGCTCCTCATCCTGGGCTGCGGACGCAGCAGCCTGAGGCTGGCGCCGCCGCTGGTGGTCGACGAGGAGGACGTGAACACGGGCCTGGGCATCCTGCGGCAGTGCCTGGGCGAGGTGGCCTGAGGGGGCGATGGGCGCAGCCCACCGGCTCGTCATCCAGGGGGAGGGGGCGACGGTGGTCCCCCGCGAGACAGGGGAAGACCGCCGCCCAGGGAGAGATGGAGCCTCCCTAGCGAAGCCCGGCCAGGGTGCTGTCCGAGTACACGACCCGGCCACGGCGCAGCGTCGCCAGGACGCGAATGTCCACCAGATCGGAATCGGGGGCCGTCAAAGGGTCCCTGGACAGGATGGAGAGATCAGCCGCACCCCCCACCTGGAGCCGTCCTGACGACGGCGCGCCGCCGCCCGGCGGGAACCAGACTGTGAGCTGCCTGAAGGATTCCAGCCGCCCTCCGGGCCCCGGTCCCGTCGTTCCGATCGCGTTGTGCCAGGTGAGGGAGGCCTCGAAGGTCAGGAGGGCCGGCCCCGGTGCCGTGAAGTAGTCCGTCCCGCCCGCCAAGGGGGCGCCCATCGAGTCGAGCCTCCGCCAGGCGTACACACGGGGATCGGCCGCGTGGCCCACCCTGACATCGCCGAACGTGGGGAGATCCCCTTTCGGAGTGTTGAAGTCCGGCTGTACCGAGAGGAGCACCCCGAGCCGCACGGCCCGCGCGAAGTCCTCCTCTCGGGCGAAGGAGAAGTGCTCGATCCGCAGTCTCCGCGGCTCGAGCTGCGGCCGCTCTTTCAGGATGCGCTCGTAGGCGTCCAGAACGCGCCGCACGGCCTCGTCCCCGATGGCGTGCGTGGCGATGTCCAGGCCCGCGTCCAGCGCCCGGCGGGTCTGCTCCAGGATCTCCTCTTCGGTCATGCGTGGGACGCCCCGGGTGGTGGGATCGTCGGCGTATGGATGGATCAACGCAGCGCCGCGGCTACCCAACGCACCGTCGGCGAAGAGCTTGAGCGCCGTCACGCCCAGGCGCGGTGAGAGTCGGACGTAGCGGTCCGGATGCGCGACGACCGAGTCGGCGAGCCGGCTCGGAGCGGGTATCATGAGATTCACGTCGATGGGGAGCGGGCGGGCGGAATCGGTCTCCACAAGGAGTCGCAGATATCGCCCCAGGTCCGCGTTGAGCGCGACGATGCCGGGAAACGCCAGGAAGCCCGCGTCGTAGACCCGCGTCACCCCACGCTCGGCCATGGCCTCGGCGGCGAGTCGAAAGGCCTCGCGGACGTCCACGTCGGACGGGGGCGGGATCAAGGCCACGACCGCCTCGTTGGCCCGCTCCAGCAGGATCCCGGTCGGGGTGCCATCGGGCCTCCTCACGATCTTCCCACCCGGCGGATCGGGCGTGGAGGCGTCGATCCCCGCCATGCGCAGGGCGACGCCGTTGGCCCATCCGGCGTGGCCATCCGAACGCGCCAGGAACACGGGGTGGTCGGGCGCGGCGCGGTCCAGCGCCGCGCGGTCCGGCAGAGCTCCCTCGCCCCACGCGGCCTGGTTCCACTCCTTGCCCAGCACCCAGGCGCCCGCCGGAAGCGAGTCGGCCCGCTCCCGTACCCGTCGGGCGATCTCCTCCACCGAGCGCGCGTCCGACAGGTCCAGGTAGAGCCTCTGCTTCTCACGCGTATTCAGGAGAGCGAAGCCCACGTTGAGCAGGTGGACGTGGTGGTCCACGAAGGAGGGAACGACGGTCGCCCCGCCCGCGTCCACGATCCGGCTGCCGGGTCCCGCGCTCCGGCGGACATCGGCCTCCGTGCCCAACGCGACGATCCGTCCGTTCCGCACGGCCAGCGCGGCCGACGGTGGCACGCCGGCCTCGAGCGCGGGGATGTTCGCTCCGACGACCAGGAGATCCGCCGGCTCCCCCTGTCTGGCCCCTCTCCCCCGGCCGGTCGCCGCCGCCAGGAGAAAGGGCACCGCCGCCACGAGGAAGACCGCAGCGCGCTGCCTCGCCGCGAGCCCACGCCATTTGGTCGCCATCGTACCCGGCCAGCCGGAATCCATCGCGGGTGTCCTCCCGCCGGAGCCGTGTGAGGGGACGGCAGCGCCGCCCCGGGGAGCCAGGGTAGCATATGGGCCTCCGGGATGCCGGTCCACTTGCTTGACGCTCGTCGCGCGCCCCAGCTAGCATGCCGGGCATGACATCCCTCGGCCCGTACACCCCGTGGAGCTTCCGCCGCGGCTTTCGTGCTGCGGCCGTCCCCGACCACCCCCGGCGGAGCCTGGCCCGGACGTTACCTCTCTTCCTGCTGGCGCTACCCATCGCTTCGGGCGCCGCCGCGTCCCCCGCCGGCCCAGGGGTCGATGCACGCCCGGCGAGTCGCGTCCCGGAGGCGACGACTACCATCCCGGCGCCGACCCACACCGCCATGCCGATGCCCGACACCTCGTGGGAGTATGGTCTCGCGGGCTTCTCCCCCGCCTCCGCCACCCGGGAGATGGCGCTGGAGAGTCTGCTCGCGGGCCGGCTGGAGAACGACAGCACCGGGCGCTACCTCCGGTTCCTGACGGAGGAGCCGCACATCGCCGGAACGCCGCGCAACAAGAAGCTGGCCGAGTACGTCCGCGACCACTTCGAGGCCTACGGGCTCGAAGACGTCGAGATGATCCCCTATGACGTGCTCCTTCCCTATCCGGACACGGTGGCCGTCAGCATGGTCGAGCCCTACCGGTTCGACGCGCCCCTGCGGGAGGCCGGCTACCGGGTGGACAAGGACTCGTGGAGCCACGACGTCGGCCCGACCTACATGGGCATGTCGGCCGATGTCGACACGACGGCCGACCTCGTGTACGCCAACGGCGGGAACCCGGCGGACTACGACTGGCTGGCAAGCCAGGGCATCGACGTGCGGGGCAAGATCGCCATCGTGCGCTACTCGGTGCCCTACAGCTACCGGGGCTTCAAGGCGCTGACGGCCCAGCGCCGTGGCGTGAAGGCGCTCCTCATCTACTCGGATCCGGCGGAGGACGGTTACCGCAAGGGGCTGACGTTCCCCAACGGTCCGTGGGGGCCGCCCACCCACATCCAGCGCGGCTCGATCACCTACGATTTCCGTGTTCCCGGCGACCCGCTCACACCCGGGTGGGCCTCGGTGAAGGGGGCGCGCCGCATTCCGGTCTCCGAGGCGCGCTCGGTTCCCCACATCGCCGTGGTCCCGATGTCGTGGGCGGATGCCAAGCCGCTCCTCGAAAACCTCGGGGGACCGGTGGCCCCGCTCTCGTGGCAGGGCGCCCTTCCCTTCACCTACCGGGTCGGCCCGGGCGCCACGAAGGTGCACGTCACCGTGAAGATGGACGGGAAGACGCGCACGATCTGGGACGTGGTCGGCCGCATCCGGGGCTCGGAGGAACCGGACCGCATGGTCGTCCTCGGCAATCACCGGGACGCCTGGGTTTACGGCGCCGTCGACCCGAGCAGTGGCACGGCCACCGAGCTCGAGCTGGCCCGCGTCCTGGGCGGGCTGCTCAAGGAGGGCCACCGGCCCAGGCGTACGATCGTGCTCGCCGACTGGGACGCCGAGGAGTGGGATCTGGGGGGCTCGACCGAGTGGGGGGAGCAGAACCAGAAAGCGCTCGGCGCGGGCGGACTTGCCTACATCAACGTGGACGCCTCGACGTCCGGCCCGAACTTCGACGTCGGAGCCGTGGCCAGCCTCAACGATCTCGTCGTCCAGACAGCCCGTGACGTCATCGACCCCAACACACGCCGCAGCTTGCTCGATGCCTGGGGACGGGTCGTACGCGGAGGCGGGAAAGACGCCGTCATGGGCGGGGGGGCGGCAGGCGGCGGCCACGATTTGTCGGACCCGCTGAACTGGGTCGGCAACGAGCTCGGCAGCGGCTCGGACTACACGGTCTTCCTCAACCACCTGGGCATGCCGATCATCGGGATGGACTTCGACGGCCCCTACGGCGTCTACCACTCCCAGTACGATGACTTCTACTGGATGACGCACTTCGGCGACCCGGGATTCCGCTACATGACCGCCATGGCCGAGGTGTGGGGCCGCATGGCGCTCCGGATCGCCAACGCCGATGTGCTCCCTTACGACTTCTCGCTGTACGCGACGCGCGTGGGCGGCTTGCTGGACGCCCTCGCCTCCGAGCCCGGCGTTTCCGGTCGGCTGGACCTGTCCGGGGCGCGAGCTGCGCAGCAGGCGTGGGCGGCCGCGGCCGGGCGCCTGGAGGAGAAGGTACGCGCGGCGCTTGGATCGGGCCGAGACGCCGCCCCCCGGGAGTCCGGCGCGGGCCGCCGGCCCTCCGCCGACCCGTACTCGGCCCTGAACGGGGCCCTGCTACAGGTCGAGCGCTGCCTCCTGGACTCGGCCGGCATCCCGAACCGACCGTGGTTCAGGCATCTCCTGTACGCCCCGAAGGAGACCTACGACGCGATGTCCCTCCCCGGCGTCCAGGAGGCGGTGGATGCGGCCGACTGGGACCGGGCCCGGAGCCAGCTCGACGTGCTCACCACGCATCTCCGGGCCGTCGCCGACGCGCTGGACGGCGCGGCGAAGCTGGTGCCCGAGTGACGGGCCGGATCTAGGGCGTCGTCTCGCTGTCGCGGGCGAGCGCGGGCGGCCGGTCCCGGACGCGGGCCACGACGTGCGCGTCCTGGTCAGAGACCGCGAGCTGGCCCTCGACCGACCTTCTATGGCAGGCGCCCCATCTCACGGGTGTCGAGCTTCGCGTCCGATTCTGCCATGGCCTCGCTCGGGGGCCCCGATCGAGGTTCAGCGGCATTCCAGTCGACGACGCCACCGTGTATTGTCCCATGTTCCCGTGACGGCCCATGGCGCAACCCGAACCGGTGTACGTGATGTCTCTCGAGGAGTTCGGTGGACTTCCAGGGGAGTACCTGCACCTCCTTCGTTTGGGAGAGGAGAGGCACGGTGTCGATGTCGTGCCGCTGCGGGCGCTGACCGGTGGCCGGACGGGCGCCTTTCTCTACCTCGTCAGTGCTTCGGCCGGGGATCTCCGGCAGCTCGACCACTTCGTCTTGAAGCTCGACAAGGTCAACTCGAAGAGCAGGGCGACCGAGATCGAAAGGCACCGCCTGGCGATGAGCCAGGCGCCCACGTCGTTCGCCCAGGCGCACATGCCGGAGCTGGCGTTCGAGGTCTCGCACGAAGGATCCGTCGCGCTCTTCTATGCCGTCGCCGGGCACTCCCTCCAACGCTTCCGCACGCTCGCATCCGTGGAGGGTCAGAGCCAGATGGAGACCCTCTTCGCGGCGACCTGCGATCGCCTGTTGAGGGATTGGAACTCAGACGCGGCCTTCGAGCGCGCGGTGCACCCGAAGGAGGTTCTGGAGAAATGGCTCGGCTACCGCCTGAGCCGGGACGGCAATATCGCCTCCCTTCTCGAGGACACGTTCCACGTCTCCCCGGATATCGAAGGGTTCCTCATCGAGGGACAGGTGTTCCCGAACCCGCTGAGCTTTGGCCTGGATGCCGCGCGATGGGAGGGGGCAAGGGCCATCGACGTGCTCGTGGGCCACCAGCACGGTGACCTGAACATCGGCAACATCCTGGCCGAGTTCGCGCCCGAAGGGGACTCCCTGAACGGCTTCTTCCTCATCGATTTCGCCCTGTACAAGGGCGGCATGCCGCTCATGTACGACCTCTCCTATCTGGAGATGTCGTACCTGACCCGGGAATTGGAGCGGACGTCGCTGGACAAGTGGGTCCGATTCGTCGACCACTTCTCGAGGCGCGACCTCCCGGAGCCCGGAAGCGTCCCCGTCGAGATGGCCGGGACATGCTCGGTGCTCTCCGCAGGGAGGGCGTCCCTCGGACGCTGGGTGAGCGAGGCGCATCCGAGCCTGTCGGACGATCTATGGGGACAGTACTGGCTGGGAGCGGTCGCCGCGGGCCTGAACTTCTGCAACAAGAAGGCGCTCTCGACCGAGGAGAGGCTGGCCGGACTGATCTACGCGGCCGTGCACTTGAAGCGGTACTGCGTTCAGTTCGGCGTGCCCCTCCCGACGGACGTGCGCCTCCTCTACGACGCCGGGCGTTGGGGGAGCAGGAGGCCGCGCCATACGACGGCGGCCGCGGGAGCCGAGAGGAAACCTCTGCCCGTCGCGCCCACGGCCTTCATCGGCAGGGAAGCGGACGTGAAGGCCGTGACGGGCCTCCTGGCCGAAGAGGACGTGCGGCTGGTGGCCCTCACCGGCCCGGGCGGCACCGGAAAGACCCGGCTGGCGCTGCAGGTCGCGGCCGAGGTCCAGGGCGACTTCAAGGACGGCGTCCTCTTCGTCGACCTCGCCCCCATCATGGAGCCCGAGGCAGTGCTCCCGGCCGTCGCCCGGGAGCTCGGCGTGAGGGAAGCGAGCGAACGGCCGCTGCTGGAGGAAATCGAGGCGCACGTGCAGGCGCGGTCCGTGCTGCTCGTGCTGGACAACTTCGAGCAGGTCACCGCGGCCGCACCCGGGATGGCGCAGCTGCTCCGCAGTTGCCCCGGACTGAAGCTCCTGGTGACGAGCAGGGAAGCCATGCACATGCGTGGCGAGCGCGTCTATCGGGTTCTTCCGCTGGCTCTGCCCGATGCCGGGCTGAAGGACCCGTCGGTCGAGGAGCTGGCGCGGTTCGACGCCATCCGCTTGTTCCTCGAACGCGCCCGAGCGGTGAAGCCGGATTTCGAGCTGACGAGCAAGAACGCCCACGTAGTCGCCGAGATCTGCGCGCGTCTCGACGGCCTTCCCCTGGCCATCGAGCTGGCGACCGCGCGGCTGAACGTGTTGTCCCCCCACGGCATCCTGGAGCGTTTGGCGAGCCGCCTCGAGCTTCTGCGCCGAGGCGCGCGCGACTTGCCGGCGCGGCAACAGACGCTGCGCGATACGGTCGGCTGGAGCCACGACCTGCTCGATGCGGGAGAACGGCGCCTGTTCGCACTGCTCTCGGTCTTCCCCAGCTGCACGTTCGAGGCGGCCGAAGCGGTGGCGATGTCGATCGAGCGACTCGACGAGATGGATCTGGACGTGCTGGACGGACTCGATTCCCTGGTCGGCAAGAGCTTGATCCAGCGGGCGGACCGGCCCGACGGAAGAGCCCGGCTGACGATGCTCGAGACGATCCGGGAATACGCGGCGGAGCGGCTCGAGGACGATCCCGATCTCGCCACCGCGGCCCGCCGCGCGCACGCGACGTACTACGCGGACCTGGCTCGTCGCGAGTGGGAGCGCCTGGCGGGCCACGAACAGGAAGCGGTGCCCGGGGAGCTGGAGTCCGACTTCGAGAACCTCCGGCTCGCGTGGCGCCATTGGGTGATGCAGGGCGATCTCGAGCAGCTGGGCAACCTCACCGATTGCCTGTGGTTGCTCTACGACCGCAGGGGATGGTACCAGGGAACCGTGGACCTCACGACGGATCTGCTGGGCGTCCTCTCTTCGACGCCGTCCACGCCCGAGCGCGCGGAGCAGGAGATCCTGCTGCTGACCAGCCTCGTCCGAGCGCTCCTGGCCGTGAAAGGGTACACGCCCGAGGTCGAGCACGCCTATACGCGCGCGCTCGAGCTGTGCGAAGCTCAGGGGGAGGTTCCCCAGCTCTATCCGGTACTGCGAGGCCTGAGCAGCTACTACACCTATCGGGCTGAATTCGACAAGGGAGCTCGAACCGGACAGCAAATCACCGACCTCGCCGACCGCCTCGGGGATGCGAGCATGCGCGGCGATGGGCTCATGATCTCGGGCTACTGCCGTGCCTTCATGGGCGACCTGCACGCGGGGCTGGAGCTCCTCGAGCAGAGCCTCGGCGATCGCGCTCCCGGCGAGCGGCCCGGGCGACGCTTCCGGTTCGGCACCTATCCCCGGGTGACGGCGCTCACCGCGTGCGGCCTGGTGACATGGCTGCTCGGGTTCCCGGACCGGGCCCTGGAGTGGACGGAGCAGGCCATGGCTGTGGCGAACGATCTGGGACATCCATTCAGCATGGCGTACGCGCGCTTCCACGCCGGTCTTCTTCGCCTCTGGAGGCGGGAGGCGGAGATCGCACGAGCGCACGCCCAGGCAGTGCTGCAGATCTCCGACGAGCACGAGTTCCGGATCTGGGAGGCCGTAGGCACTTGCCTCCACGGAGCCGCCCTGGCAGGCGTCGGGCAGGCCGAAGACGGCTTGGCGGATATTCAGCGCGGCCTGGCCAAGTACCAGGGTCTCAAGAGCCGCCCCCCGGTCTTCTGGCCGATGCTCCTCTCCATGCACGTGGGCGTGTGCGGCCAGACCGGAAGAGGCGCCGAGGGGCTCCGGCTGCTGGACGAGGCGACGGAAGCAGGAGGAACGAATCCCGGAAACGTCCTGGCGTCCGACCTCCATCGGCTGAGGGGCGAGCTCCTTCTCGACATCTCTCCGGAAAGAGCAGACGAGGCCGAATCCTGGCTACGCCAGGGTCTCGAGGTCGCGCGCGGGGGGGACGCGGCGCTCCTGGAGCTGCGCGCGGCAACCACGCTGAGTCGTCTGTACCAGCGCCAGAACCGACGTGACGAGGCCCGGACCGTGCTCGCGACCGCCCACGCCAAGATGACGGAAGGATTCGAGACCGCTGACGTGAGGGAGGCAGAAGCGCTGCTGGAGGAGTTGACGTAGCCGGTGCGGTCTCGCGAGAGGGAGCCGAGGCGTCGGACGACTCCGTCGGCAGACGAGGCGGGGTCGGAGCACGAGCTCGGGGTCGACGCAGCCGGCGAGCTCGACCTCCGCGTCAGCGTGGGCACGCTCGCGCGGGTATTGTTCCGCCGCCCCGACGACGAGCGGACGATGCTCGCGCTCGAGCGTACGGCCACGCTCCGCGAGGTCGACGGACGGGCCGAGGTGGAAGTCGTCGCCAAGCCGTTCGGTGGTGGCATCCGAATCGTCGATCCGGCCGCCCTGCGAGACGCCATCGGGGAGTTCCGGTTCGACAGCGAAAGGTCGCGTCGGGAAGGCGACTTCCGCCTTCAGATTCGGCAGGCCTCCTGGGGCGCCGTAAAGGAGGTCTGCCGAAGCCACCTCGGGAAGGAAGCGGGCGGCATGCTCGATACGAGCCCCGAGCGCGAGCTCGCGGAGGAGTTCGGCGACGTGCTCGGCACCGGCGTCGAGCCGAGCCAATACCGCCTTCGCCCCGTCGGGATGCTCGTCGAGGACACACCGAGGGCCACGCGCAGCGTGCGGGCCCCGGGCCGCCCGACGGTCCGGGTCTACTACGTCTTCGAGGCTTGGCTCGAGACCCCGGAGCTCGTCGCGTCGATTCTGGCGAGCAGCCGCACGTCCGACGGCGATCTACGGATGGCGGCGTTGCGACAGGCCGAGCGCGGAGGCCGAGGACGGGCCAACGCGGCCCTCGCCCTCGACCTCGATGAGCTCCGGTCGACGTATCTCGCGTTGCCGAGGTACAGGCGCGGCGGAGACGTGACGGTCCGGGGTCACCATCTCGCCGGAAACGTCTCGGCCGTCCTGGACGGCGTCGACCGTCCCACGTAGCCGACGGACGGTCCCGCCGCCGTGCTCCGGGACCGCCCCGTCCACCGGGGGGGTGGCGTACGGGGATCTGCACCATAATTGTGTAGTTCCCTCCCGGTTCGACGCCCCGCGACCCTGCCCGCGGGCATCAGTGATCATTCTCTCACGTCTCGGAGGATCACCTCATGAGCCCCAGGCAGTGGATCCCGCGAAGCGGGGCCCTTGGCCGCGCGCGCGTGGGATGGGCCCTTGCGCTGGCGTTTCTCGCCGCCCCTGTGGCGGCCCACGCTCAGCCACGCCCTACGCGGCCGGACGCCCCCAGACACTTCGCCATCACCGGCGCCCGCATTGTCACCGGAGCGGGACAGACCATCACCAACGGAACCGTGGTCCTGAAGGACGGCATCATCACCGCGGTGGGACGGGACGTCCGTGTGCCCGAAGGGGCATGGGTCGTCGACGCGTCGGGAAAGACCGTCTATCCCGGCCTCATCGATGCCCTGACCGACCTCGGCCACCCGGCGGCCCGGACCGCACGGACCGCCACACCCGCGGCCATGGCCCGGCCCTTCGGCGCCATGCGCGCCGTGGAACCGGCCGACTATTCCTGGGGGCCGGAAGACCGCCCCGGCACGCACAGCGAGTCCACCGCGGCGGAAGACATCGACACGGGTGACGCCCGCATCGCCCAGTGGCGCGACGCCGGCTTCACCACGGTGGTGTCCACCCTCGACGACGGCCTCGTCACGGGCCAGGCCGCGGTGCTGAACCTGGGCGACTACGAGCGCGGCAGAGGCATGGTGGTGGCCACCCCGGTGGCTATGCGTCTCAAGCTCCAGGACCGCACGTACCAGGGGTATCCCCAGTCGCTCCTGGGGAGCTTCGCGTACCTGAAGCAGCTCTATCTGGACGCCCAGTACTACGACCGCGCCTGGACGGCCTACGGCGCCGACCCGAAGGGCGCGCAGCGCCCCGAGTGGGACGGCACCCTGGAGCCGCTCCGGGTCCAGCTCCACACCCGGTATCCGGTGATCTTCCCGGCGGCCGACCGCAAGGAGATCCTCAGGGCGGTGGCCACGGCCAAGGTCATGGGCGTGAGGCCGGTGGTGTACGGCGCCCAATCCGCCTACGACGCCACCGACGTGCTGAAGAGCGCCGGCGTCCCTGTGCTGGTGAGCCTCGACTGGCCCACACCACCCCGCAACGGCGACCCCGAGGCGAAGCCCACCCTGGAGATGCTCCGTCTCTGGGACCGGGCTCCCACCACCCCCGCCGAGCTCCAGCAGGCCGGCGTGAGCTTCGCGTTCACGTCCGGCGGCATCACCTCGGCGTCGGACATCCTGACCAACGCCCGCAAGGCGGTGGCCCTGGGACTGTCGAAGGACGCCGCGCTGCAGGCCTTCACGACCTCGCCGGCGCGCATCATGGGCGTGGACGACCGCCTGGGCTCGGTGGAGGTGGGCAAGATCGCCAACCTGGTGGTGGCCACCGGCGACATCTTCGATGAAGGCACGAAGATCGAGACCGTCTTCGTCGATGGTGACCGCTTCGACGTGCAGGCGGAGGAGACCGCCGGCGCCGGCCGTGGACCCCGGGCCGGCGGACGTGCCGGAGCCGCTTCGAACGCCGAGGCCGACATCCCGAAGGCACCTGTGGAGATGTCCCACAACACGGGCCCCTATCGCTCGGATGCGGTCACGCTCATCAAGGGCGCCTCGGTCATGACGGCGTCCCACGGGACCCTCGACAACGCCGACGTCCTCATCCGCGACGGTAAGATCGCCGCGGTGGGCACCGGGCTGCAGGCGCCCAGGGGAGCCCGCATCGTGGACGGCACCGGCACGTACGTCACGCCGGGGATCATCGATTCCCATTCGCACATCGCCGCCGACGCCATCAACGAGGGCGCCGTAAACGTCTCGGCCATGGTCAGCATCCGGGACGTCCTCAACCCCACGGACCCCAGCGTCTACCGGGCTCTCGCCGGCGGCGTGACCATCGCCAACATCTACCACGGATCGGCGAACCCCATCGGCGGCGGTAGCGCCGTCCTCAAGCTGAAGTGGGGCTCCGACGCGTTCGACATGCTCATGGCGGGAACCCAGGAGGACGTGAAGTTCGCCCTGGGCGAGAACGTCAAGCGCGACCGGAACCCGGACCGATACCCCGGGAGCCGCATGGGAGTGCAGGACGTCATCCGCCAGGCGTTCCTTCAGGCAGAGGAGTACCGGAAGACCTGGGACGCCTGGAACGCGGGCGACCACAGGGGCGTCGAGCCCCGCAGGGATCTCGGGCTCGAGCGTCTGGCGGGCATCCTGCGCGGGGAGCGTTGGATGCACGTCCATGCGTACCGTGCCGACGAGATGCTCCAGACCATGCGCCTGGCGGAGGAGTTCGGCATCCGGGTCCGCTCCTTCGAGCACGGGCTCGAGGGTTACAAGATCGCCGACGAGTTGGCGGCTCACGGTGCGGGGGTCTCCACCTTCTCCGACTGGTGGGCGTACAAGGTCGAGGCATACGACGCCATCCCCTACAACGCGGCTCTCATGTCGGAGCGGGGCGTCATCGTCTCCATCAACTCGGACTCCGAGGAGGAGATGCGCCACCTGAACCAAGAGGCCGCCAAGGCCATGAAGTGGGGCGGGATGTCGGAGGCCGAGGCGCTCAAGCTGGTAACGCTCAACCCGGCCATGCAGCTGGGAATCGACGACCGCACCGGGTCACTGGACGTGGGCAAAGACGCCGACGTGGTGGTCTGGGACGGCAACCCCCTGAGCATGTTCGCGAAGCCGCTCCAGACGTACGTGGACGGCGTGCTCTACTTCGATCGGGACATGGACCGCGACCGCCAGGCCGCGCTGGAGAAGGAGAAGGCCATGCTCCTGGAACGCTTTGGTCCCCGACAAGCCAATAGCCGGGGCGCCCATCGCGCCACTCCGTCCGTGGGCAAGGAGGTGATCCGATGAGCGCCGTGCGCCGATGGACTCGCAGAGCCACGGGGGCGCTCATCGCCCTGGTGGCCGTCGCGGCCTTCGCGGCGACCGCACAGGCTCAGATCTACGCCATCCAGGGCGGGACCGTGCACACCCTGGCCGGGAAGACGTTCGTGGGCACCGTGGTCGTTCGAGACGGCAAGATCGCGGAGGTGGGTCCGGACGTGCAGGTTCCCGCCGGCGCCGAGGTGGTGGACGCCACGGGCAAGCACGTGTACCCGGGGATGTTCGACGCCATGAGCCAACTCGGCCTCACCGAGGTGGGCGCTGTGGACGTCACCACCGACACGCAGGAGCAGGGGCTCTTCAAGCCGCACCTCCAGGCGGCGACCGCCATCCATCCAGCCACGGAGCACATCCCGGTGTCCCGGGCCAACGGCATCACCCACACCATGGCGGTGCCCCAGGGCGGGATCATCGCAGGCCAGGCCTCGCTGGTGGGTCTGGACGGCTGGACCGTGGAGGAGATGGCCATCGATCCCGGAGTGGCCATGGTCGTGAACTTCCCCAGCATGCAGCAGCGCCGCCGCTACGGAGGCTTCGGCGGGCCCTCGCGCTCCTTCAGCGACGTCGAGAAGGCGTACCGGGAGCAGGTGGCCCAACTGGACCAGTGGATGGACGGAGGCCGCCGCTACGACAAGGCCGTGGCCGCCGGCGAGGCCCGGCGCAGCCTCGAGCTCGAGGCCATGGCCAAGGTGGTGAACCGGGAGATGCCGGTCCTCATCCAGGCCAACGGCGAGCGCGACATACGCCACGCGGTGGAGTGGGCCGAGGGGCAGAACATCCGCTACGTCATCACCGGAGGTAGCGGCGCGTGGCAGATCGCAGATTGGCTCGGCGAGAAGCACGTGCCGATGATCCTCGGCCCGTCCCAGACCATGCCGGCGGGACCCGACGAGGAGTACGACGAGCCTTATGCCAACGCGGGCAAGCTGCACGCCGCGGGCGTGAAGATCGCTTTCGCCACCTTCAACTCGGCTGACTCGCGCACGCTTCCGTACGAGGCGGCCATGACCGTGCCCTACGGCCTCCCCGAGGAGGCGGCGCTGGAAGGAGTCATGAAGAACGGCGCGGAGATGCTGGGCCTGGGCGACGAGTTGGGCACCATCGAGACCGGGAAGCTCGCCAACATCATCGTCACCGATGGTGATCCTCTGGAGATCCAGACCCAGATCCTCGACGTGTTCATCCTCGGGCGGCAGGTGAGCCTGGACAACAAGCACAAGTCGCTCTACGAGAAGTACCGCGCCCGACCGAAGGGGAAGATCATCCCGTAGCATCGGCGCGGGCGTCAGGACCCGGGAGCCTCCGGGGGCGATCGTCTCGACGCGCGATCGCCTCCGGGGCTCGGGCCCTTGGCCGGCACACCGCCCTTGCGGTCCGCTACCGCTTCGAGCGCGAGCTCGGCCAGGGCGGGATGGCTACCGTCTATCTCGCCGAAGACCTCCAGCACGACCGCAAGATCGCGATCAAGGTGCTCCGTTCCGAAATCGCTGCTGCGCTCGGCGCCGAGCGATTCCTCCGCGAGATCGAGACCACGGCACGTCTCCACCATCCGCACATCCCGCCGCTCTACGATTCCGGCGAGGTGGACGGATTCCTTCATTACGTCATGCCCTACGTCGAGGGCGACTCGCTGCAATGGGGGGCGCCGCCAACAGACTAGCAGCCGTCGAGGCTGCGGTCTGAAGCGCGCAGGGATGGGTGATGGAACCAGGATTGTGGTATCGGTCATCGATCGAGACTTCGGCCTCGGTGCGTCTGGTCGGGTTGGCGCCAGGCCTTGATGCTCGTCCAACCGGCCACCGTCGTCGGCTGGCACCGCAGAGGTTGCGCGACTCGGGTGGCCAGTGGAAGGTTGCACGCTCGTCCCCCCCCCCAGCGCCTTCAAGGAGACATTGGTGCCCAATCTACAGGTTGTCCTAAGGCACGAGATCCAGAGAATCGCCCGGAGAGAGGTTCGCTCTGAGTTGGAAGCAACAAAGAAGGCGGTTTCCAAGCAGCGTAACGACATCGCGGAGTTGAAGCGAAGGAATACAGATTTGGAACGGAAGGTCAGTTATCTGGAGTCCCGCGAGACCGCACGCCTCAAGGCTGGACCCGCCAGAGCCAAGCCTCCAAAAGGGACCAGGTTCTCCGCGCGCTCGTTAAAGGCTCAGCGCACCAAGGCGGGATTGTCTCAGGCCGAGTACGCACTCCTGGTCGGGGTCAGTGCGGCGACCATCTACAATTGGGAAAGCGGCACCACGAAGCCTGACGACAAGCACTTGGCCACCCTGGTGTCTCTGAGAGGGCTCGGAAAGCGGAAGGCCAAGAAGCGGCTGGAGTTGCTCTCGGCGGATTAGTCGCCGTGTGTGGTGGGTAGGCCGTGTCCTGGCCGGTAGTGCCGGTTGGGCTTCAGGTACAAGCGCTCGCCCCCGTAATCGAAGAAGGCGTTGAAGCGGCTGAAGACTCCGTTACCCAGGACGGCGTCGGCCCCCGGCTGCCTCGAGCGCACGGCGGCAGGCGTAGAGGCGGTGCGGACCTCGTGGAGGGTGAAGGGTCCGAGTTCCAGGGACACCACATGTCCGCACCTTCCCGAGACGTCACCGCTGAGGCCACGTCCACGGAAGGCCGGCGACCGATATCCGCACCCAATCGAGAGGCGCGGTTCGCCCAAGGCGGTATCCCCGGACCGCGGTCGGGTCCGGCTGCGTTTCGTCAGCTTGGAGAAACCGGCCGGGCTCGGCTCACGAGAGGGTAGGCTTCCGGGCGCTCGATGCTGTCCAACGCAAGATCCACATCCAGCTCCGGCCAATAGAGATGACCCGGGGCGGGCCGCTCGATCCGTGACAGTTGTCCGATGGTCGCGTCGCGGAACCAGGGGAACGCATCGAAGGCGAGGTAGTGCTCCCGGGCATCGATCAGAAGCCAAAGCCCGTGCGGCGATACGTTGGACAGCTCAACCGCCGAAGTGTTCGTTCCAGGCTCTGCGGATCTCATCTTCCCGTCCCGTGATCAGGTCCATGGCCGTGGCCAGGGTCTTCTCGCTGAGCCCGTAATTCCGAGCCAACTCGATCTCGGGCTCGATCCAAACCTTCGCCTCCCCTTCCTCACCCAGAACGTGGACGTGAATCCGTTCTTCCTCTCGCGAGAAGAAGAAGAACCTCAAGCCCTTCGCTCTGAAGACCGTGGGGCTCACCGCTCGTCTAACCCTGTTCGCGTCGTCAGGATCCCGGCTCAAGATGCTCGGGGCGTCGCCGGCGAGGCAATGTCCGGATGGGATGGCTGAGCAGGGAGAGACGCAGCCGCGCCGAAACAGACCGAAACCCTCGAGCGGCTTGCCGAGGGGGGCGTGACGACGGAGCGCTTCCTATATTGAGCGCGTGACCACCACACACCAGGAAACCGACCCGGCGATCGTCCAGCGCTTCGATGCCCGATACGCCCGCATGTCTCCCACGGACAAGCTTCGCCGTGTGCGTCAGTTGACCTTGGCAGTTGTTCGGCTGGCGCTGGCAGGACGGCGGATGAGGGAACCGCAGTCGGACGATCTGGAGCACCTACGGGAACTCGCGGTGCAGCGTCTCGGATCCGAGACCTTCGCCCGCGTCTACGGAGATGCTCCGGAGCCCCATGGGACCCGTCGAGCTTCCTGACCCCCTCGAGGTCGCTGCTTCCATCACGGGCATGCTGGAGGGTCTGGGTGTGCGCTACCTCATCGGTGGGTCGTTGGCGAGCTCCGTGCACGGCGAACCACGGTCCACGAACGACGTCGACATACTTGTGGACTTCCACACCGAGCACGTCGAGCCCTTCGTCGAGGCCATCCGAGGGGACTACTACGTGAGCGAGCCGGCCAGCAGCAGCCGCAGATGAAGGTCCGCCCGAGCCTCGCGGCGGGCAGGAGGGTCAGGAGTGGATGCGCAGCTTGTTGCGGACGGCGTCGAAGTGGACGCCCCTCATGCGCTTGATCCCGTCGACTGTGGCCTTGTAGACGGTGCGGTGCCCCTTGTCACCCTCTTCCTTGTCGTTCCAGAAGTAGGGCGAAGGCCTGCCGTCGGGTCGTGCGATCTTGACTTGCGCCATGACGTGCTCCTCAGGAGAGTGCGAAGCGGGATCGGAGCACGCGCGGCCTTCGGTCCTTTGCCACATTACCAGCCATACTTATACCCGTCGAGGGCCCCGAGGGTCCGGTGACGGTGCCAGCGCTGCCGCGATCAGCGCGGGGCCCGGTTGGGATGCCACATTCCCGCCCTGGCCCGCGTCGGCCCGGTGACCACATGCCCCTCCTTGTCCTCTGCGGAACCCCGCCCTACCGTGGACTCACCCTCCCCGGAGCGTCCTGGATCTCCCATTCCATGCCGGCAGGCAACTGGTACCGTCTGGACAACGCCGCGCGCGTCTTCGCTGCGCTGGCGTCACGGCGTACCACCGCGGTCTATCGCGTGGCGGTGGCGCTGCGGGGTCCGGTGGATGCCGCGATGCTCCAGGACGCTCTCGACACGCTCATGCCTCGCTTCCCCTACTTCCGGGTCCGCCTGCGAAGGGGGCTATTCTGGCACTACCTGGAGGAGATCCCGGGGGCTCCGCGGGTGCGGACCGAACGGCGGGCGCCCTGCCGTCGCATGACCCGGGCGGAGGACGGCCCCTGGCAGCTCCGCGTCCTGGTCTTCGGCCGGCGGATCGCGGTGGAGTGCTCCCACGTGCTGACGGACGGCGCCGGGGCGCTGCTCTTCCTGCGGGCGCTGCTCGCCGGGTACCTGGAGCGGCTCGGTGTGGTCGTCCCCCATGAAGACGGGACGCCGCGCCCGGGAGAGGAGCCGCACCCCGAGGAGGCCGAGGACGCGTACCGGCGCTTCTACGACCCGAACGTCCCGCCGCCGCCCTTCGGCACCCGGGCGCTGCGGCTGCGCGGGACCGCGCTTCCCTCCGATGACTGCCGGGTCGTTCACGGTGTCGTGCCCCTCGCGCCCCTGCGGGAGCTGAGCGGCGAGCACGGCGTGACGCTCACGGAGTTGCTGGCGTCAATCCTCCTGGCGTCGGTTGCCGACGCGGCCGGCAAGGACAGCGGACCCATCGCGGTCATGACGCCGGTGGACCTGCGCGGGCTGTATCCGTCGCGCACGATGCGCAACTTCTTCCTCTCGGTCACGGCCAGCATCGACCCGAGGCTGGGCGACTATTCCTCCGAGGAGATCCTCCGGGACGTACACCACTCGGTGCAGGGCCAGGTGAGCGCCAAGAGCATCAGCCGACAGATCCGCCGCAACGTCCGGGCGGAGCGGAACGCGTTCATCCGGCACATCCCGCTGCCCCTCAAGGTGGCTGTGAACCGGCGCCTGTATATGCGGCGGTGGGGGACCCGCTTCACCACGGTCCTCTCCAATCTGGGGCGCGTCGAGCTGCCGCCGTCGCTGGACGAGCACGTGGAGCGCTTCGAGGTGATCCCCAACCCCAGCGCCGCCCACGGCATCGGGTGCGCCGTAATCGGCTACGGAGAGCGCGTCGTCATCACCTTCGCCAGCATCGTCTCCGGCACGGGGGTGGAGCGGGCGTTCTTCACCCGTCTGCGCCGGATGGGCGTGACCGCGCGCATCGAGACGAACGACGCGGACGGATCGACCGTCCCGCCGACCGGGCCATGACGTACTGCTCGCGGTGCGGCGTCGAGGTGGAGGAGCGGGCGGAGGCGTGCCCCCTCTGCGAGGCGCCGATCCAGCGCCTGGACGAGCCCCGGGAGGATCCCGCCCGCTATCCCGACGTCGTCGCGACTCCGGACCGGCAGGTACGCTACCTGGTGTGGATCTTGTCCACCGCCGCGCTGTCGTCGCTGACTCTCACGCTGGTGACCCTCGACGTGGTCCTCAACCATCGCATCACCTGGTCTCTTTATCCCCTCGTCGGAGCGGGAGTGATCTGGCTTCTGATCACTCTGGTGGTGGCGCTGGCGCGCCGGCCCATCTTCGTCATCGTCGGCCAGGCCGTTGCCACCGGCGGGTTCCTCTTCCTCATCGACATCTCCGACGGACACCTCCACTGGTTCGTGCCCCTGGCCCTGCCCATCGTCGCCGTGGTCACCGCGGCGTCGCTCCTCGTCTGGCTGGTCGCCCGCCTGAGCCGCCGCGCTCCCGCCCTGATCGCCGCGGCCGTGCTGTTCGGATGCGGGGCCGGCTCGGTCGCCGTCGACCTCCTGGTGTCGGCGTACCTCGGAACCCCGGGGATGAGCTGGTCGTTCATCGTGCTGGGCGCCACCGTCCCGCTCATCGTGTTCCTCCTCTACTTCCATATCCGCCTCGGGCGGAGGATCCACCTGGGGCGGATCCTGCACCGGTAACAGGCCGGGACGGGATCATCCGTATCGGGACACGGTGCGATCCGAACGCAGGTCCGTGTGCCTCCGGACAGCCTCCCGTTCATGAGCCCTGCCGGCAGCTCACGCCACCGACACGGTCACATCCACCTCGTGCTCCCGATGGTCATCGACCAGGGGGATCGAGGGGGTGTCCTGGCCCACGCCGTCCACCGCAACTCGAATCTCGCCGTCGGGCACGGCGCCGTGGACGTGGAGCTGGGTCACGGTGATGTGGTACACCGTCTCGCGGTGACGGTAGTGGACCTTGAACCCGGTCCAGTGCGCGGGCAGGCAGGGGGCGACGTGCAGCCTGTCCACGTCGAGGCGCAGGCCCAGCAGGGACTCCAGAATCAGCCGGTACATCCATCCGGCAGACCCCGTGTACCAGGTCCAGCCGCCGCGTCCCGTGTGGGGCTCCACCGCGTAGACGTCGGCCGCGACCACGTAGGGCTCTACCTTGTAGGTGTCGATGGCTTCCGGCGTGGTCGCGTGGTTGGCGGGGTTGATCATGGTCGTCAGCTCCCAGGCGCGCGGACCGTCGCCCAGGGCCGCGAACGCCATGGCCGCCCAGACGGCGGCGTGGGTGTACTGGCCTCCGTTCTCGCGCACGCCGGGGACATAGCCCTTGATGTAACCGGGGTCCACATCCGACCGGTCGAAGGGGGGATCGAGGAGCTGGATGAGCGCGTGGTCGCGGCGTACGAGGCGCTCGTCCACCGCCTGCATGGCCGTGCGCGCGCGCTGGGGATCGCCTCCTCCCGACAGCACGGACCAACTCTGGGCGATGGCGTCGATCTGGCAGTCGACGTTCTGCGCGGACCCCAGGGGCGTGCCGTCGTCGAAGAAGGCGCGCCGGTACCAGGCACCGTCCCAGCCGTGCAGCTCGATGGCCTCGCGCAGGCGCGCGCCCTCTGTGGCGCACACCTCGGCGAAGGCGGGATCGTTCTTGCGCCGCGCCAGCTCGCCGAACTGCCGGAGTACCTCGATCTGGAAGAAGGCCAGCCACACGCTCTCCCCCTTGCCCCCTGCACCCACCCGGTTCATGCCGTCGTTCCAGTCGCCGGTGCCCATGAGGGGCAGGCCGTGCGCGCCGGATCCGAGCCCGTGGCGGATGGCCCGCACGCAGTGCTGGTAGAGGGTCTCCGTGGACGCGGACCGACCGGGCAGGTCGTAGTAGGAGTCGTCGTCGGGATCGAGGGTCCGGCCGTCGAGGTACCGGACCTGCTCGTCCAGCACGCCGGTGTCGCCGGTGCTGAGGGCGTACCGGCAGGTGGCCAGCGCCAGCCACAGGTAGTCGTCGGATATGTGGGTACGCACGCCCCTGCCGGACGGCGGGTGCCACCAGTGCTGGACGTCCCCGTCCAGGAACTGGCGTCCGGCGCACACGAGGAGGTGGTCGCGCACGAGCTGCGGCTCGGCGTGCACCAGCGCCATGGTGTCCTGCAACTGGTCGCGGAAGCCGAAGGCTCCTCCGGACTGGTAGTAGCCGCTGCGCGCCCACAGGCGGCACGCCATGGTCTGGTACACGAGCCAGCCGTTGGTCAGCACGTTCAGCGACTGGTCGGGGGTATCGACCTGGATGGCGCCCAGCGTGTGGTTCCACTGATGCCATACGGCCTCGAGGGCGCGCCGCCCGGCCGGGGCGCCCCGGAAGCGCTGTACCAGATGCTGGACCTCTTCGCCTCCGGGATTGCCCCCCACGCCGAGCCGGAAGGTGATCTCGCGCTCCTCTCCGTCGGCCAGCTCGAAGGCGACCTGGATGGCGGCGCAGGGATCCAGACCGGCGCCCAGCCTGCCGGACAGGTGCGTGCGCGCCATCGCGGCAGGCCGCTCCAGGGTGCCGTTGCGGCCGATGAACTCCCTGCGGTCACCGGTGACGGTGCGGCTCGCGTCGTCCACGTCGAAGAAGGCGATCCGGTCGGTGAACTCGGTGTTGTATGGGTTGCGCGCGTAGAGCGCACCGCTGACGGGGTCGACTTCCGTGGTCACGTACATGGCCGACTTCGGCCGCAGGTCGCCCAGGACCCATTCCACGTAGCCGGTGGCGGAAAGCCTGCGTCGTCTCCCGGACAGGTTGCGGACCTTGAGCAGGGAGAACTTCACCGCGGCGTCGTGCGCCACGTAGACCCACAGCTCCGAGCTGAGTCCCGCCTCGGTATGCTCGAACACGCTGTAGCCGAAGCCGTGGCGCGTGACGTAGGGTGTCACGCCACGCCTGGGGAGCGGTGTCGGCGACCAGAAGGCGCCGCTCTCCTCGTCGCGCAGGTAGAAGGCCTCCCCGGCGGCGTCGGTCACCGGGTCGTCGTGCCACGGAGTGAGGCGGAACTCGTGGGCGTTCTCACACCAGGTGTAGGCCTGGCCGCTCTCCGAGATGACGCTGCCGAAGCTCGGATTGGCCAGCACGTTGGACCAGGGCGCCGGGGTGAATTGTCCGGGCGCGGTCGTGATGACGTACTCCCGCCCGTCCAGGGTGAATCCACCGATGCCGTTGGACAGGATCAGATCCCGGAGCGGCAGCTCGAAGGCGGCAGGCGGCTCCGGGGTAGCAGCCTCTCGCGGAACCAGGGGCGGCACGCGCGCTTGCAGCGGTCCCGGTCGGGCGAGCTGTTCTGCCAGGGTCCCCCGTCCGTCGCTGAGGATGACGCGGGCGACGGTCTGGAACAGCGTGCGGTCCTCTTCCGAGATCTGGTCCACCGAGCGGATGAAGATGCCGCCCGGGTGATCGATCGCCTGCGCCTCGACGCCCCCCGCCACCAGGCTCAGGATCTGCTCCTGGAGCGCTTGCCGGTACCCGGCACGCTCCTCGTTCCAGATCACCAGATCCACGGGCAGACCCTTCAGTCGCCAGTAGGCGTGGGCCTGGATGAGCCGGCGCGCCAGCTCGATGTTGGTGCCGTCACCGATGCGCAGCAGCACGATGGGTAGGTCCCCGGAGATGGCATAGCCCCAGAGGCCGGATTGCCCGCGCCGGTTCTTTATGAGGACGCTGCCGTCGGCGCGCAGCGCGCCGTGCGCGTGGATGACCGAGCCGGCCAACCGCCCGTAGAGCTGCGCGTCCGCGTCGGTGGCGTCGATCTGGCGTAGCACCACCTGGGCGTGGGTCCAGGCCAGCTCGAAGACGCGGTCGGCAAGGCGGCGGTCCCGGTATTTCTCGACCAGTCCCAGGGCCGCATCACGGCTCGCGCCGATGCCGTAGACCAGATCGATGATGGCCGATTGCTCGGGCTCGAGGGTGACGAGACCGCGGATGGCAACCACCGGGTCCAGCACGGAGCCCTGGCTTCCGGACAGCGCCACGCCGTCATCCATGGCGCGGGGGGCGGCGACGGTACGGGCCCGGCCGATGAAGCGCGCGCGGTCGGTCTCGTAGGAGAGCTCGCCGACGTCCGCGTCGTGCACGGCCATGACATGGAGCATCCACGGCGTCTCGTCGGCACTCGAGCGGGGCCGGCGCGTACACAGGATGGCGCGGTGCGCCGCGGCGATCTCGGTCTGCACGAAGAGATTGCTGAATGCCGGATGCAGGGCGTCGGCGGCGGCCGAGGCCAACACCACCTCCGAGTAGCTCGTGACCTCGACGGTCCGGCGCTCACGGGAACCGTTGGTGACGTGCACCCGGCGGAGCTCGATGTCGTCTTCCGGCGACACGGCGATCTCCGTATGGGTCTCGAAGTCGCCGTCACGACGGCGGAATTCCGCCCGTCCCTCCGAGAAGATGGCCTCGTAGCTGCTCGGGGCCCGCGACGTGGGCTGGTACGCGGCGGTCCACATCGTGTCCCCGTCCACGTCCCGCAAGTAGCAGAACGTGCCCCACGGGTCTTGGGTGCCGTCTTCGCGCCAGCGCGTGACCGCGAGGTCGTTCCAGCGCGTGTAGCCACCGCCGGCGTTGGTGACCATGACGTGGTAGCGGCCGTTCGACAGCAACTGCACTTCGGGGTTCGGTGTGTCGGGATCGTCCAGCACGCGTATCGGCGTCCCCGGGGTGTCCGTGCCGGCCACGACCCCGGTGGGCTCGGGGATGTAGGCGTAGAACGCAGAGGCCCTCGGGATCCGCTCCTGCAGTAAGGGCACCGTGGCCCGGAACAGCGGATCGGACTCGAAGCGCCTCTGCATGCGGCGGTCCAGGAGCAGCGACGCCAGAGCCAGCAGGCTCATGCCCTGGTGATGGGTCATCCAGGAGCGGACGAGGGCTTGGGATTCGCCGCGCCGCTGCCGCGCCGGCGTGTAGTCGATGGCTTCGTGGAAGCCGAACCGACCTTCCGCCCCCGCCTCGGCGAGCTCCTGCAGGTTCAGGCAGGCGGCCTCGGGCGCCACCATCAACGCCAGCACCGAAGCGTACGGCGCGACCACCAGGTCCTCGGCGAGCCCGCGCTTCAGCCCCAGGCCCGGCACGCCGAAGGCGCGATACTGGTAGTTGAGATGGACGTCGAGTGCGTTGTAGCCGGATTCGGACATGCCCCACGGCACGTCGCGCTGCCGGCCGTACTCGATCTGCCGCGCCACCGCCGCGTGGACGGTCTGGTCCAGGAGCGTGTGCTCGTAGGTCGGCATCACCAGCTGCGGCATCAGGTACTCGAACATCGAGCCGCTCCACGACAGCAGCACCGGCGCACCACCAAGGGTGGTCAGCAGGCGCCCAAGGGCGAACCAGCTCTCCTGGGGAAGCCGTCCCTGGGCGATGGCAATGAACACGCACAGGCGCGCCTCGGAGGCCAGCAGGTCGTAGAAGCTCGCGTCCCGCCGGCGCGCGTCCACGTTGTAGCCGATGCTCAGCAGGCGTGACGGTTTGTCGTAGAGGAAGTCGTACTCCATGTCCGCCATCTCGCCGGCCTGCAGTGCCAGGCGCTCGATAGTCGCGATGCGGGCCCGGGCGCGCTCGCTGCCCCGCCCGACGTCGCGGCGCAGATCGGCCAGCCACGCGTCCAGCTCGGGGGCCGCGCCCGTCTCCGGCGCGTCGGCGGCGTGGCGCGACAACGCCACGTCGAGTCCCGCAATCTCGCGCAGCGTGGGAATGCCGTGCACCTCGGGCAGGTGGTCGAGCCCGTCCGGCGACTCCGGCAGGCCGGTCCAGGGGGCGAGAAAGTCCATCTCGTCACGCACGCCCTGGCATTGTCGGACCAGCGCCTGGGCCCACCAGCCGGCCTCGATCCCGGGGTCGTGCGCCCGGCTCTCCACCACGGCCTTGGCGCTGCGCACCAACCCCTCGAGGACCAGGCGCGCCGCGCGGAGGGTGGCCGGGGGCGCGCTGCACGCGGCTTCGACGTCCTCCCGGAAGCGCACCAGAGGAGCCGGTGGGGGAGGCTGCCCGTCCTCCTCCAGGATTCCCAGGGTGTCGCGCAGGCCGTCGAGCCAACGCGGCTCCAGGATCGGACGATCGAGGAGCGCGATGAGCCCCGGGCGCAGGGTCAGCAGGTGGCCCGCCAGGTTGCCGCTGTCCACCGTGGAGACGTAGGTCGGGTGGAGCGGCTGCAGCGACTGTGTGTCGTACCAGTTGTAGAAATGGCCGTGATAGCGTGCCAGCTCCGCCATCGTCTCCAGGGCGTGGGACGTGCGCTCCACCAACTGCCCGGCGGGGATGTACCCGAAGTCGCAGGCGGACAGATTCGCCAGCAGCGCCAGCCCCATGTTGGTGGGGGAGGTGCGATGGGCGAGTTGGGGATCACGGCTCTCCTGGTAGTTGTCGGGTGGCAGCCAGTGGTCCTCTTCGCCGACGAAGGCCTCGAAGAACGCCCACGTCCTGCGGGCGGCCCTGCCCAGAAAGCGGATCTGCTCAGTCGTCAGCCGGGTCGGACGGCGGACGAGGGGCAGGCTGACCCACCAGGCGATGGCGGGAGAGGCCAGCCACAGGATCAGGATGGGACCCGCCACGGCCAACGCGACCGCATGGGACGCCGCCAGCCAGAGGGCCGTGCCGGCGGCGAGTGCGGGGGCGAACCCCATGGAGCCGAACGAGGACGTGAGGCCGCTGCGGCTCGACCGTTCCTGATCCAGGGAGGGATCCCACTCCAGCAGGCGCCTGTGGGTGACCAGCAGGCGCCCGAGCGTGCGCAGGACCGCATCCAGGCTGTAGACCGCCTCGTGGGGCAGGGACACCAGGGCGAAGCCGGCCTGCAGGAAGCGCCGGCCGGCGGCGTGCGCCACGGTGGCGAGGTGCTGGCCCGACCGCATGTCGTCCGGCTTTCGCACGGTGTCCAGCAGGACCGCGAGCACGGGCGGGGCCAAGAAGACGGCGAGCACGGCCAGCGTCCAGAACCACGTCGCAGAGAACGCCGTCCAGCCCAACAGAAGGAGCAGCGTCAACGCCGCCGGCACCAGGCTCCGGCGCAAGTTGTCGAACAGCTTCCAGCGCGACAGCGCGGAAAGCCCTGTGTTCCGGACCCAACGGCCTGGGCCGGGCGCCCACGGCAGCAGCCAGGGCGCGAGCTGCCAGTCGCCACGGATCCAGCGATGCCGACGCTTGACGTCGGCGCCGTACCGGGTCGGGTGCTTCTCGTAGAGTTGGACGTCGCTGAGCAACCCGGCGCGGGCGTAGCAGCCCTCCAGGAGATCGTGGCTGAGGATGCGGTTTTCGGGGAAGCGTCCCTGGAGCGCCTCCTCGAAGGCGTCGACGTCGTAGATCCCCTTGCCGATGAACGAGCCCTCGTGGAACGCGTCCTGGTAGACGTCGGAGACGGCGCGGGTATACGGGTCGATGCCCGGCACGCCGGCGTGCAGGCGGCCGTAGCGGGACGGATGGCTGCCGAGGGGGCTCGCGCTCACCCGTGGCTGCAGGATGCCGTAGCCGGCACGGACCCGCCCCAGGGCGGCGTCCCAAACCGGACGGTTCAGCGGGTGCGCCATGGTGCCGACGAACTGGCGGGCGGTGTCGCGCGGCAGCTGCGTGTCCGTGTCCAGCGTGATCACGTACTTCGTGCCGGGGAGCGCCGAGGTGTCGCCCACAACCAGGGAGAAGCCGCCGCCGTCGCCCTGCCGGAGGAGCATGTTCAGGTCCGCCAGCTTGCCGCGCTTGCGCTCGTAGCCCATCCAGATCCGGTCATGGGGGTTCCAGCGTCGCGGCCGGTGAAGCAGGAAGAAGGCGTCGTTCCTGCCGGCGCCGTATTTCGCGTTCAGGGCCTCGATCCCCTCGCGGGCCACATCCAGGAGCGGGGCGTCCTCCGGCAGAGTCTCCTCGGCCGCATCACGCAGGTCGGTCAACAGGCCGAAACGCACGTTTGCGTCGCGGTTGGCCAGGAACGCGACCTCGATCGACTCGAGGAGCCCCTCGATGTCGCGGCGGCTGGTGAGCATGCTCGGGACCACGACCAGGGTGCGCGAGTGCGCCGGGACACCCTCGGAGAAGTCCATGCGCGGCAGCGTGTGGGGTGACGCCAGCATGGTGGCCAGCCAGTTCACCAGCGCGACCGCGAGCTGGCTGCCGGCGAGGAGCGCGAGGATGCCCAGGGGTGCCAGCGTCCACCCGACCGCACCGTCCACCCAGGCTTCCGCCACCATGACCCCGCACAGGAGCACGGTGAGCAGCCCGATCGCGCCCAGATACAGAAGCAGGGGAGCCCGGCCCGCCGTGCGCCGGAGCACCGCCGCCGGTGAAAGACGCGCCTTCGCGACCTTCTCCAGATCGAGGAGTCCCCGGTCGATGAGGTAGAACCCGACATGCGCGGTTCTGTCGGCGCTCCCCATGCGGCCCACCGCCGCCTCTGCCAGCCCGATGGCGCATCCGGCCACCGCGTCCTCGGAGAGCGCGCTGGCCCTGGCGACTCTCTCGACCACGTGGCGGTACCGGTCACGGGTGGCGAAGTCCATGGCCGCGTACGCGTCGGCCGGGTCCGTGCGCAGGGTCCGTTCAACCACGCTCAGGGTCTCGACGAAGTCGCGCCAGTCCATGGTAGCGAGGAAGCGCATGCTGCCGATGCTGTTGCTGATGCTGACCTGGTCGGCGGCCTGCAGCTGGTTCCCCGACCGAACCAGCTGCTCGATGCTCAAGCCCGATACGGCGAGCTGCTGCTCCATCCAGGTCAGGGGCATCGCCAGCGCGGGGCCCTGTCCCTGCAGGCGGCGCGTCAGCTCCGATACGAAGGGCGTGGTCAGCGGCGGATCCGAGCGCGCCATGTCCGCGAGCACCAGAATCAGGTTCTTTGGATCCTCCTGGACCATCTGCGTCAGCTTGTGCGCCCACCCGACGGCCAGATCACGGTCGATCCTGCCGGCGGCGATGCGCACCGCCACGCGGCGCAGGTTCTCGATCAGAGCCAGGCGCAGCATGATGGGGATGGCCCACAACTCGCCCAGCAGGAGAGGCGTGACCGTCTGGTACGCCGCGACGAATCGGCTGAGGCCCTCCGGGTCCACCCACCCATCGGCGTGGGCGATGGTCTCGAGGGCGATATCATACACGCGCGGCAGCCCGGCGGAGTCGCCTTCCGCCAGGCGCGGCAGGTCCCGGCTGTACCCCTTGGGCAGATGGCGCCTGGCCGTGCGGATCTGCTCTTCCACGAGGTAGAAGTTGTCGACCAGCCACTCCCCGGCCGGCGTCATGCGGTGCCCTGCCGCAAGCGCCGCCGTCAGCCGCCTGCGGGTCTCCACCAGGACGGCCTCGTTGGCGGCCAGCCGCGACAGCAGTCGGTCCGGAGCGTGCTCGGAGGCGAGACGGTGCCTGGACGCGAGGCGGACGCCGTGCTGCTCCATCTGAGCGGCACTGAACAACTCAGCCCGCAGGGGCGGCTCGTCTTCGGTCGGCTGGCGCACCTTCCACGCTGGTCGCACCCATCTCTCCCGGCCGTTCATCTCAACGGCCACCGTTGCGCCACGTGGCGAGCACCGCCATGACGATGATAAAGGATAGCGGGGAAGGTAGGCCGGCCATAGCGCGCTTCACCGCCACGCGAAGATCGTCGAGGGCGCGGCGCCCGCGCGCCCTCGGGCCACGTCGTCCGGCTCCCGCCAGAAGACCCGTGTCCAGACACCGGTCAGCCGAACCTCCCAGCGCGCATGCGGGTCCGGACTCACCGGGACGGCGAAGTCCAACCGCCAGAGCCGCTGCGACTGCGGTGGGAGGGCCACCAACAGCCCCACCCCGACCCCGACCTTGGTATGGCTGTCCACACCGAAGGGCGCATCCCCCGCCCACACCCGGCCGGCCTCGGCGAAGGTCGCGAGCCCGAGAGCGGCGCGCCGCCCGAGCGTGCCGAAGGACCAGCGGTCCTCGATGCGAACCACGCTTCGCACCGCACCCGCGACCCGCGACGCGGAATAGCCCCGCACCCCGCCCTGCAGGTCGCCGAGGCGGAGCTGGAAGGGGATCCGCTGCTGCCATCCCCCGCCGAACTCGACGCTGCCGATGAACGTGTGCTGGGTGGCCGGCCTTACGTACCAGGCGAGACGCCCGCTGCCGAGCATCGAATCCCAGCGATTCGTGCGCTGATCCTCGCGTGCCTCGCCTTCCAGCCTCACCGCGGCGAACGACGTGGCCGAGCCGATCCCGGCGTAGAGATCGACGGAGGCGAAGAGGTTGTCGCCGGTGGATCCGAACCGGGGGATGCCCCACCCCACCAAGGTGCCCAGCTGCACACCGGTGGCCACGTCCTGTACCGCCGTGAGCGCGTCGAATCCGCGCACCGCCATGAACGACAGCGAACGCACGCCGACGACGGCGTTCAGCCGCAGGTTGCGATAGGGGGGGATGGGGCCGCCCAACGCCGAGCTCGTGTCCGCCACGAGTCCCGAGTCGGAGACGACCACGGCGCGCTCGGCCGGCGTCACGTCCTCCTCGGTGAGCAAAGCACCGACGAAGGCGCTCCGGCGGCTGCCGCCGATGCGATGTACGCCCCCCAGGTCCCAGAACCGGCGGCGTACGGAGAGGGAGAGTGGGTCACCCTGCGGGCGCGCAAAGGACACGTAGCGGTTCACATGGCTGTACCCCACGTGCCAGGCGGTGCGCTGCAGATCGGTGAAGAAGGGGTGGCCGAGGGCGAGCGTCAACGTGCCGCCCAGCGGTGCGCGCTCCGCCGCCAGCGCGGCGGTGAAGGGTCGGCCGAACACCTGGTGGGCGACGCCGTAGACGCCTACGCCGGTGCGATACGCGAAGCCCCGCTCCACCTTCGCGGCCAGGTACAGGCCTTGCCCACCGACGTTGCCGTTGCCGAAACGGAGCGCCGAGGGGCTCATGCCATGCAGCCGCATCGCGAACACGGTTGGGATCTCGTCGGTGGTCTCGACCTCGATGCGCACGCCGCCGGCGCCGTCGGGCACGGCCCGCACGGTGGCCTCCGCGAGGAACGGCTGCAGGCGCAGGATGCGTTCCGACTCCGAACGGCGCCGCTCCGTGCACGGCTGGCCGACTTCCAGGAGCAGAAAGCTGCCGATGGTCTTCGCCTTGGTGGTCGTGTGCAGCACACCGACGGCACGCGCGAGCGCGCGCACGCTCCGGGGAACCTTGAGGAACGATGGGGCCTGGGGAGTGACCTGGATCGCCGAGACGATCTTGCCATCACACGAGACCGTCGTGCTGGTCGTATCCTGCGCGGACAGCGCTCCACAGGTGATGGCCAGGGCAAGGGGGGCGAACAGGCACCCGGGCCGTCGCATCAGGGGCCGCCGTGCTTCGGTCGGTTCATTTCGGGGACCTGTCCTTGCCGATGTTGCGCTCCGCCTGGAGCCAATCCTGGACCGCGTCGCCTTCGCGCTGGTCCCGCTGCTCGTACAGCGCGTAGGCCTCCTGGGCGATGCGAGCCCGGGCAGCGGCAGGCGTCGCCGCGTCGATGGGATCGAAGATCCGATACGCGAGCAGCTTCAGGCGGTCGCTCAGGAGGAACCACACCAGCGCATAGCCCCACACGAACAGCGCCCAACCCCAGCCGAGGGGTGCCATGAACAGACCGTACACCGCGATCAGCGTCGCGACGACCTGCGTGCCGAGCACCGCCGCCCAAAGGACCCGCGCCGGACGGATGGACCAGAACGGACCGCGCGTGCGCGTCAGGAAGATGGTCATGTGTCCGGCCACGGACAGCATCAGATACATCATTGGCTGGAGATGCGGACGGTCGAGGTGAAAGACGCGGTCGCCCAGATAGAACAGGCCAAACGCGGCGATGGGACCGATAACGCCCAGTACGGAGGCGATCCCCAGCACCAGGCGCATGTTCCAGGCCTCGGGCCGATCCTGGTAATGAACGTTGTCGTAGGCGATGGACAGGATCGCGCCGTCGTTGAGCAACGCCAGCATCACGATCATCACCGCCGTCAACGGATAGAAGTTGAAAATCACGATCGCCGCCGTCATGAACAACAGCACCCGCAGCGTCTCCGCGATGCGGTAGATCGCGTAGCTGTTCATCCGCTGGAAGATCTTCCGGCTTTCCTTGATCGCGTCGATGATCACCGACAGGCCGGGCGTCGTCAGCACGATATCCGCCGCCGCCCGCGCCGCGTCCGTCGCGCCCGAGACGGCGATGCCGCAGTCGGCTTTCTTCAGCGCGGGGGCGTCGTTCACCCCGTCGCCGGTCATGCCGACGATGTGGCCCCGCTTCTGCAGGACGTCCACGATGTGGAACTTGTGCTCCGGGAAGACCTGGGCGAAGCCGTCGGCGTTCTCGATGGACTCGGCCATCGAGGCCGATTCCTCCTGCTTCACGTCACCCAGGCCGGCGGCATCGAGGATGTCGGTGCCCATGTCGAGCTTCTTGGCGGTTTCCTGGGCGATGGCCAGCGCGTCGCCGGTGACCATCTTGACCTTCACGCCCATCTGTCGCGCGGTGGCAATGGTGGCCGCGGCGTCCTCTCGCGGCGGATCGAACAGAGGCAGCACGCCGACGAGCTGCCACGGGTCGTCTCCCTCGGCCCGGGCCACGCCCAGGGAGCGGAAGCCCCGTGCCGCGAATCCGTTAACCGCCTCGTCGACGGCGGACTTCACCTGCTCGGCATTGGCCGCCAATCCCAGGATCACCTGCGGCGCGCCCTTGGACACCTTGAACGTCGTGCCGTCCGCGGCTTTGACGGTGGCCTCGGTGCGCTTGTGCACCGCGTCGAACGGCTGGAAGTGCACCACGTCGTAACCGTGCAGGGCGTCCTTGTCCTGAAGGCCGCCGAGCACGGCCAGGTCGATGGTGTCGTCGTTGTCTTCACGTGATGCCAGCGCGGCGTCGAGGATCACCTGGTCGGCGGGTACGTCGTTCACGGCGAACGGATCGCCCAGCGTCAGCTTGTTCTGGGTCAGCGTGCCGGTCTTGTCCGCGCACAGCATGTCCACGCCGGCCAGCTCCTCGATGGCCACCAACCGGCTCACGATGGCCTCCTTCCTGGCGAGCAGGCGCGCGCCCACCGCCATGGTCACCGACAGGACCGTGGGCATGGCCACGGGAATCGCGGCCACGGTCAGGACCAGGGCGAACTGCAACGTCGTCAGGATAGGGTCGCCGCGGAGCATCGCGACTGCGATGATCACCGCCACCATCGCCGCCGCCAGGATGATCAGATAGTTGCCGATCTTCAGCACCGCGCGCTGGAAATGGCTGACGGTGTGCGCCTCCTGCACCAGTTGCGCCGTCTTGCCGAAGTAGGTGTTCGCACCCGTGGCGTAGACCAGCGCGCCGATCTCACCCTGGCGAATGATCGACCCCGAATACACGGCCTCGCCCGGCTTGCGCGTAGCCGGCAGCGACTCGCCCGTCAACGCGGACTGATCCACCTCCACGGGGTCGCCCTCCAGCAGGCGCGCGTCCGCCGGCACGATGTCGCCCAGGCGCACGCGGATGAGGTCCCCGGGCACCAGCTCGCGCGCCGCCGGGGTGATCCACTTGCCGTCACGCCTCACCCGGGCCTTGATGGCCAGCTTGGCCTTCAGGGCGGCGATGGCGTTGCCGGCCTCGCGTTCCTCCCAGAATCCGATGCCCGCGTTGGCCAGGAGCAGGAGGAGGATGATGAAGAAGTCCGGCCAGTGTCGCGCGACCGCCGAAAGGATCACGGCCGCTTCGATCATCCACGGGATGGGACCCCAGAGGTAGGTGAGGAACTTCAGGAGAAGATTGGTCTTCTCTTCCTCGATCTCGTTGGGTCCATACTGGATCAGGCGCTTCTCGGCCTCGGCCTGGCTGAGGCCGTCCGGCGACGACGCCAACTTCGCCTGCAGCTCCACCATGGAAAGGGACTCGAGGTCGCCCTTCGCATCGGGCGCTGCCTCGTGCTTCGCATCGTCCTTCGCGTCAGGCGCGGGTGCGGGCACCGTAGACTGCTCGCCATCGGGCGTCATCGCAGGTACTCCTCCGTCCGCGGCTCCCCTCCCTCGTTCTCCCATCGGTCAATGGCCCTTTGCTGGATCTCGGCCGCCCCGCGGACGCGCGTGACCCCTGGCGGGCCGACCGTCTCTTCCCCGGTCGTGTTCCACGACGCGATGATGGGCACCTCGGGGTGGTGGGGGTCACTGCCGAGGATGCTGAGGGAAGCTGTGTCGAGCCGAAGATGCTGGGCTTCGATCAAGGGCAATCCGATCCATCGTGCGGCCAGCACCGACCCGAATTGACCGTGTGAAAAGAGCGCGACAGTGCCGTCCAGCGAGCGGAGACGCACGATGAGTCGATCGGCGCGCTCGGACACTTGCGCCGGCGTCTCGCCGCCTGGGCAGCCATCCCGAAAGACGTTCCATCCTGGTCGTTCCGCGCGAATGTCCACGGAGCGGCGACCCTCATACTGGCCGTAGTCCCATTCGGCCAGATCCGGATCGATCTCCGCCGCGCGTTCCAGGTCCACCAGCTCACAGGTTCGTCGTGCCCGCCGGCTTGGGCTCGTCAGCACGTGCGCGAACCCGATGTTGTCCAGACGATGCTTCAGCCTCGTCGCTTCGCTCTCGCCCCGTGGTGTCAAGGGAATGTCCGTGCGGCCGGTGTGCTGGCCGGAGATCGACCACGCGGTACCGCCGTGGCGAATGAGGTAGAGCCACAGCGGCATCGGCCCAAGGCCGTCCACGAGGTCTCGGGCTTTCATCGTGGAGCGCTCCACTTCCAGTTCCTGACTTCCGGCATGTCCCGGCCGTGCTTCTCGATGTACTGCTTGTGCTCGATGAGCTTGTCCTTGAGCTGCTGCTTGAGGTACACGCCCCTGTCGCCGGTCTTCGGCACGCGGTCGATGGTGTCCATCACGAGGTGGAAGCGGTCCAGATCGTTCAGCACCGTCATGTCGAAGGGCGTGGTGATGGTGCCCTCCTCCTTGTAGCCGCGGACGTGGATGTTGTCATGGTTGGTGCGCCGGTAAGTGAGCCGGTGGATCAGCCACGGGTACGCGTGGTAAGCGAAGATGACCGGCTTGTCCCTGGTGAAGAGCTCGTCGAAGTCCGTGTCGCTCAACCCGTGCGGGTGCTCGCTCTGCGGCTGCAGCTTCATGAGGTCGACGACGTTCACCACCCGGATCTTCAGGTCGGGCAGATGCTCGCGCATGATGGAGACCGCTGCGAGGGTTTCCAGCGTGGGCACGTCGCCGCAGCAGGCCATGACCACGTCGGGGGCGACGCCCTGGTCGTTGCTCGCCCACTGCCAGATGCCGATGCCCTCGGTGCAGTGCTTGACCGCGGCATCCATGCTCAGCCACTGGGGCGCCGGGTGCTTGCCCGCGACCACGACGTTGACGTAGTGGCGGCTGCGCAGGCAGTGGTCCATCACCGAAAGCAGGCAGTTCGCGTCCGGAGGCAGGTAGACACGGACGATCTCGGCCTTCTTGTTCACCACGTGGTCGATGAACCCGGGATCCTGGTGCGTGAAGCCGTTGTGATCCTGGCGCCACACATGTGAGGCCAGCAGGTAGTTCAATGAGGCGATCTTGCGTCGCCACGGGATGTGCGCCGTGATCTTCAGCCACTTGGCGTGCTGGTTGAACATCGAGTCGACGATGTGGATGAACGCCTCGTAGCAGTTGAAGAGCCCATGGCGCCCGGTGAGCAGGTACCCCTCGAGCCACCCCTCGCACTGGTGCTCGCTGAGCATCTCCATGACCCGCCCCGCCGGGGCGAGGAACTCGTCGTTCGGCACGGTGGCGGCGTCCCACTGGCGCCGGGTCACCTCGAAGACCGCCTCGAGGCCGTTGGAGAGCGTCTCGTCGGGGCCGAAGATCCGGAAGTTGCGCTGCTCGTCGTTCAGCTTCGCCACGTCGCGCAGGAAGCGCCCGAGGACGTGCGTGTCGCCGATGCCGGGCGCGCCCGGCGTGGGCACGTCTGCCGCGTAGTCGCGGAAGTCCGGCATGCGCAGGTCGCGGAGCAGCATGCCCCCGTTGGCGTGGGGATTGGCCCCCATGCGCCGGTCGCCCTCGGGCGCGAGCTCGGCCACCTCCGGCTTCAGCCGACCCTCTTCGTTGAAGAGCTCCTCCGGCCGGTAACTCCGCAGCCACTCCTCGAGGAGCGCGAGGTGCTCGGGACGGGTGGCGGCCTCCTTGATGGGCACCTGGTGGGCCCGGAACGTGCCCTCGATCTGCTTGCCGTCCACCACCTTCGGGCCCGTCCAGCCCTTGGGGGAGTCGAGGACGATCATGGGCCAGCGAGGACGCGTCAGGTTGCCGTGGACGCGGGCATCCTCCTGGATCTTCCTGATCTCCTCCACCACGGCGTCGAGGGTCGTGGCCATGGCCTCGTGCATGGTCCCCGGATCGTCACCCGCCACGAACCAGGGCGTCCACCCGTAGCCGCGAAGCAGCTTTTCCAGCTCCTCGTGCTCGATGCGGGCCAGGATGGTCGGGTTGGCAATCTTGTAGCCGTTGAGGTGCAGGATCGGCAGCACCGCGCCGTCGGTCACCGGGTCGAGGAACTTGTTCGAGTGCCAGGCGGTGGCCAGCGGACCCGTCTCCGCCTCGCCGTCACCGACGACACAGGCGACGATGAGGTCGGGGTTGTCGAACGCGGCCCCGAAGGAGTGGCTGAGCGAGTATCCCAGCTCGCCGCCCTCGTGGATGGAGCCCGGGCACTCCGGCGACGCGTGACTCGGAATCCCCCCGGGGAACGAGAACTGGAGGAAGAGCTTCCGGAGCCCGGCCTCATCCTGGCTGATGTTGGGGTAGATCTCGCTGTACGTGCCCTCGAGGTACGTGTTCGCCACCACGGCCGGCCCGCCGTGCCCGGGGCCGGAGACGTAGATCATGTCCAGGTCGTACTTCTTGATCACCCGGTTGAGGTGCGCGTAGATGAAGTTCTGCCCGGGGGTCGTACCCCAATGCCCCAGCAGCATGTGCTTCACGTCAGCGGGCGTCAGGGGTCGCTTCAGCAACGGATTGTCGTAGAGGTAGATCTGCCCCACGGAGAGATAGTTCGCGGCGCGCCAGTAGGCGTCTATTCTGCTGAGTAGCTCCGGATCCAGCGTCATCGCTTTCGTCTTCATGTCTCACGTCTTTGATAGAGGCGTATTTCAGAGACCGTCACGGGTGGCCACGGTCTTTCCGGCCCCGCCGAGTCCGAGGACCCGGCACACCGAGCGCGCGATCATCTGCTCCTCGTCGGTGTGGATCACGCGGACCGCGACGCGGCCGGCCGCCGCGGAGATCACCCCCGCGTTCGCCGTGTTGCCTTCCTCGTCGATCTCGATTCCCAGGAAGCCGAGCCCCTCACAGATGCGGGCCCGGATCACGGGCGACCGCTCGCCGACGCCACCGGAGAACACCAGCGTGTCCAGGCCACCCAACGCCGCCGCAAAGGCACCGATCCACTTCCTGACCTGGTAGCAGAACAGCGCCACGGCTTCGGCCGCGCGCGGGTCGTGCGCCTCACTGTCGAGAAGGTCACGCATGTCTGAGCTGGTTTCCGACACGCCGAGAAGCCCGGAGTGGGTGTTGACCATCTCGTTGAACTGCCGCGCGTTCATGCCTTCGGTGCGCGCCAGATACCAGATCAGTCCGGGATCGAGGTCTCCGGAGCGGGTGCTCATGGGCACCCCTGCGGCGGGCGTGAAGCCCATGCTGGTGTCCACGGGCTTTGCGTCCCGCAGTGCCGCCAGGCTGGCGCCGTTGCCCAGGTGGGCGAGGATGACGCGGCCCCGTGCGGCCTCCGCGCCGACCAGGCGGGTCAGCTCTTCCATGAGGAAGGCGTACGACAGGCCGTGGAAGCCGTACCGCCGCACGCCCAGCTCCTCGTACCGCCGCGGGATCGGCAGCAGCCGGGCCACGCGCGGCAGGTCGCGGTGGAACGCCGTGTCGAAGCAGGCCACCTGCGGCAGATGGGGAAAGTGGCGATGAAACGCCTCGGTCAACAGGATCTCCTCGGGCAGGTGCTCCGGGTCGAACGGACTGAGCCGGCGCAGCTCCTCGACCATCTCCGGGGTGATCCGCTGGGGCTCGCTGTACTTCGGTCCGCCGTGCACCACTCGATGCCCCACCGCGGTCAGCACATCAGCCCCCCAACCCTCCTCGAGCCAATCCATGAAGGCGCTCACCGCCGTCGCGTGATCCGGCGCCGTCACCGGGTGCCGGACGTCGGCCGCGGGGTTGGAGCCCGTCACCCGAAAGGTCGTATCCGGCAGCCCGATCCGCTCGATGGCGCCCTCGAGGATCCGCGGGAGCGAGGCACCGGTCTCGAAGAGCGCGAACTTGATGCTCGACGAGCCGCCGTTGATGGTCAGGATGCGCGGGCTGGACGGTGCCATGTCATCGCTGCCACAGGATGCGGGCGTCCTCCAGCGGGATCGCGGCGCCGTCGAAGTGTGGCAGCACCCGCGCGGTGTAATCCCCCGCCGGACGGGCGACCGACACCGTCGCGCTGTACACGCGGCCACCCGCCGCGCCGGCCGGCCGGCGACCACGTTCCATCGCCTGTCGCACGGGCGCGCCGCCGCTGGCACCGTCGGCGAAGAGCTCCACGCGTACCGCCTCGGGGTCGAGGTCGCCGAGCAAGACCTCGATCTCGAAGACGTGCTGCTCGTCGTGCGTCTCGACCTTCATCTCGCCGAAGCGCAGACTGCTCCAGCTCCGCTCCAGATCACGCCGCCACTCCACCATCCGTGCGCCCACGGCCCCCCCGTCGGCGCTGCGCCGACGATAGGCGACCGCGGCCGGGATGTAGCGTTCCTCGGTGTATTCGCGCACCGTGCGGTTGGCGCAGAAGCGCGGCGTCAACCGTGCCATGCTCTCCCGCATGCGCTCGACCCATGCGACGGGAATGCCGTTCTCGTTCCGGTCGTAGAACTCCGGGATGATCTTCTGCTCGAGCAACTCGTAGAGCGTGTCGGCTTCGGCCGCATCCCACGCGGGATCGTCGCCGTGCTCCAGGCCGTCCCCAAGCGCCCACCCCACCTCGGGCGTGTACGCCTCCGCCCACCAGCCGTCCAGCTCCGAGACGTTGAGCCCTCCGTTGACCAGCACCTTCATGCCGCTCGTCCCGCTCGCCTCCCAGGGCCGTCGTGGCGTGTTGATCCAGACGTCCACCCCCTGTACGAGCCGTTCCGTCAAGAGCATGTCGTAATCGGCCAGGAAGACGATGTGGGATCGCGTCTCCGGGCGGCGAATGAACTGGATCCAATCGTGGATCAGGGCCTTGCCGGGCTGGTCCTCGGGATGTGCCTTGCCGGCGATGATGAGCTGCACCGGGCTCTCGGGATTCGTGAGGATACGCAGCAACCGCGCGGGGTCGTGCAGCAGCAGGTTCGGCCTCTTGTAGGTCGCGAACCGTCGCGCGAAGCCCAGGGTCAACGCGTGCGGATCGAAGAAGTGCCTCGAGTCCTCGATCACGTCGGGCGATGCGCCCGACGCGATCAGCTGTCGGGACAAGCGGTCACGCGCGTAGTCCACCAGGGATCGGCTGGCGGCGACGCGAAACTCCCAGAGCCGGTCGTAGGAGACGTCGCGAATACGCTGCTCGAGGTCTTCCGTCGTTCCGATCCAGCGATCCTTACCGCAGGCCTCCGTCCAGAGATCGTCGGCCTCCGCCGAGTCCCAGCTCGGCACGTGGACGCCGTTGGTCACGTGTCCGACGGGCACCTCGTCGGCCGGCCAGCGCGGAAAGAGCGGCTCGAAGAGTCGGCGGCTGACTTCTCCGTGCAGGCGGCTCACGCCGTTCACCGCGCCGCTCCCGCGGATGGCCAGATAGGCCATGTTGAAGCTCTCCGAGGGGTCGGTGGGATTCCGGCGACCCAGGGCCAGCAGCTCCTGGACGGAGATGCCGAGCTTCTCCTCGGCGTATCTGCCGAGGTACTGCTCGACGAGCGCGGGGGCGAAGCGGTCGAAGCCGGCGGCCACCGCCGTGTGGGTGGTGAAGACGTTTCCCGCGCGGGTGACGGCCAGCGCGACCTCGAAGGGCTGGCCGCTTTCCTGCATGAAGGTGCGGGCCCGCTCCAGCACCGCGAACGCAGGATGCCCTTCGTTGAGATGACAGACTTCCGGCCGGATGCCGAGGGCCTGGAGGAGCCTCCATCCGCCGATGCCCAGAAGCAGCTCCTGCTTGAGGCGCAGCTCCGG
>Ga0315535_1000029_pt1 | contig 80831 bp, 68 predicted proteins | sample SalMarSW160220MG_2_FD_203092 | JGI IMG/M metagenome (GOLD analysis project Ga0315535, IMG submission 203092) | Salt marsh sediment microbial communities from the Plum Island Ecosystem LTER, Massachusetts, United States - Salt Marsh Sediment SW1602-20 ... | reverse complement strand
CGCCGGTGCCCCGACGCGTCAGCGCGGCGTGAAGTCGGTGTCCGGCCCCAGCCTCCGGATGAACGCGGCCAGGAGCCGGGCGGTGTTGGCCAGGTCGGCGAGGCTCACGACCTCGTTGGGAGAGTGCATATAGCGGTTGGGCACGGACACCAGCCCGGTGGGGACGCCCGCGTGCGTCAGGTAGATGGCGTCCGCGTCGGTCCGGGTGGACCGGGGGGAAGCCTGGATGGTGTGGGGAATCTTCTCCTCCTCGGCCACCTGGGCGAGCATCTCGAACACGCCGTTGTGCGCCGCCGAGCCCCGGCTGAGCACCGGCCCGCCGCCGACGAAGTGCTCGCCCAGCTCCTTCTTCTCCTTCTCCAGGTCGGGGATGTCGGTGCTGAACGTGACGTCCACCACCAGGGCCACGTCGGGCTCGAGGGTCTGGGCGCTGGTGCGCGCTCCGCCGCCGGAGTAGCCGATCTCCTCCTGGGACGTGGCCACCGCCGTGGCGCACGCCGCCGGCGGGTCCTCCGCCAGCAAACGCACCGCCTCCAGAACCACGTACGCACCCGCGCGATCGTCGATGGCCCGGCTTGCGATGCGATCTCCCGCCAGGCGAAGCAGCCCCTGCGCGAGAACCACCGGATCGCCGATGCGGATCCCCAGAGCCTCCACCTCCTTGCGGTCGGCGGCTCCGACGTCCAGCCACAGGTCCTTGGTCTTCGACGCCTTCGCGCGGTCCTCCACGCTCATCAGATGGATCGCCTTCTTGCCGATGACCCCCGGGACGTCACCCTCCCGGCCCAGGATCGTCACCCGCTGCCCCACCAGCACCTGGGGGTCCCACCCGCCGATCTCGTCGACGAAGAGGAATCCATGCTCGTCGATCCAGGTCACCTGGAGGCCGATCTCGTCGATGTGGCCGGCCAACATGACCCGTGGGGCTCCCTTCTGGTTCACCGTGGCGAACGAGTTGCCGCTGACGTCCACCCGGACGTCGCCCGCGAACTTGGCGGCCTCTTCCCTCCACACCCGTGCGGGTCTGGATTCGAAGCCCGAGGGCCCTCGCGCGTCGAGGAGTTTCTCGAGAAACGGCAAGGTGTCGGTTGCCATGATGTCCGCCTGCGCGTCGGCTGAAGGTCTGGTGGAGTGCCTCCGATGGCGCGATCAGGGTCGACGCGACATGGGAAACACTTCGCTCGGAAGGCCGCTCAAGGTAGGCGCTACGAGCCGGTTGATCCAGGCGGCACCGTGGGCGGCCGCGCCGGGCGGCGTGCCCGCTTTCGGCGACCCGTCAGTCGTTGGAATCCTCGACCCGGATCTCCTTGGTCGGGTCCAGCTCGTCGCCGCGTGGCCGGCGCCCCCCGGGCTCGGCGCCGGCCGCCGGACCCGCTTGCGTGCCCATGAACACGAAGTTCACGGAGCCCTCCCGGATGCGGCGCTCCAGCGCTCTGCGGACCCGGCGCTCCACCACGCGTCGGGTGGGTGGAAAGAGGAGCGCGAGGCCCGCCAGGTCGGTGAGGAGCCCCGGTGTGACCAGGAACGCCCCACCCACCAGCACCGAGAGGCCGTCCAGGAGCTGCTGCTGGGGGAGGCGTCCCTGCGCCAGCTCCGACTGGAAGGACCAGAGCACGCGCAGCCCCTCGCGCCGGGCAAGGGCCGCCCCCGCCACCCCCGTGAGCAGCACGAGAGCCAACGTGGGCAGCAGGCCCACCACCTCCCCGATCTGGACGAGGATGAACAGCTCGACCAGGGGCACCAGGACGAACAGGAGAGCGAGGCGGCCGAGGAGGGTCATGCCCCCATTACCCGATGCCGGACCCCCGGGTCCGGAGCGGCCCGGTGACGCCACGTGTCCGCGTATGGCGGCCGCGGGGTGGCACGGGAAGCCGAGTCCCGACAGGGACCCCGACCGCAGTGCCGGTGTAGCCTCGTTCCTCACGGGGGGCACCGCCTCCGACCGCGGTCACCGAGCCGGAAGAATCATGGAGCAGACGTACTTCCGCAGAGGTTTCGGGCTCAAGAAGGAGCTCAAGCCGGTCATCGACGCGGAGTACCACTCCGCGCTGGTGGAACGCATCCGCGCCCGGGGCTACACCGACACCTTCGGCGACGTCACCGTGCGCCTCGCCCAGCAGTTCGGCTTCTGCTACGGCGTCGACCGCGCGGTGGACTATGCCTACGAGACCGTCCACGAGTTCACCGACAAGCGCATCTTCCTGGTCGGGGAGATCATCCACAATCCGCACGTGAATCAGCGGATGACGGAGATGGGCATCCGCTTCATCTACCCCACCGCCAAGGGCGTCTTCGACTTCTCCGGCGTCACCCCCGACGACGTCGTGATCATCCCGGCCTTCGGGGTCACGCTCGAGGACTTCGCCACCCTGGGGAAGATCGGCTGCATCCTGGTGGATACCACGTGCGGCTCGGTGCTGCACGTGTGGAAGCGCGTGGAGAGCTACGCACGCGACGGGTTCACCGCCGTCATCCACGGCAAGTACACCCACGAGGAATCGCGTGCGACCGCGTCGCAGGTGAACAAGCACCCCGGGGGCAAGCACCTCATCGTGCGGGACATGGACGAGGCCATGCTGGTGTGCGACTATATCGCGCAACGGCCCGGACACCTCTCACGCGAGGCGTTCGTCCAGCGCTTTCGGGCCAGGAGCTCGTCGGGCTTCGATCCCGACGAGGATCTCGCCCGCATCGGTGTCGCCAACCAGACGACCATGCTCGCCAAGGACTCCATGGCCATCGGCGCGAGGATCCACGAGGCGATGCGCGAGCGCTACGGCGAGGCGTACGCCGAGGAGAACTATCGGTCCTTCGGCACCATCTGCTCGGCGACTCAGGAACGTCAGGACGCGGTGGGGGAGATGATGAAGGACCCCCCGGACCTCATGCTCGTCATCGGCGGCTACAACTCTTCGAACACCAACCATCTGGCCCATCTCTGCAGGCAGCATACACGTACGTTCCACATCCAGGATGCCGTGTCCATCGACGTGGATACGGGGCGGATCCGGCACAAGCCGGAGCTCAACCCCGAAGCAGCCGAGGTCGAGGAGGCGGACTGGCTTCCTCCGGGGCCGTTCCAGCTCGGCATCACCGCCGGGGCTTCCACCCCCAACAACAAGATCGGCGAGGCCCTGACGCGTGTGCTGAGGATCAGGGGAATCGAGGTGAGCCTGACGGAGGACGCGCTGCCCGCGTGAGGTTCCGATCGCCGGCGCGCGGCCGGCGCGGTGGCCGCCCCGCCGTTGCGGGAAAGCTACTTCAGGTCGTCTTCCATGATGGCGACACCCAGCTTCTTCAGGAGCACCCGCAGGGACTCCTGCTCCTCGCCGGAGAGGTGACCCGAGAGCATCTCGATGTACTCTCCGTGTCCGGGGAAGACGCGGGCGATGAGCTCGCGGCCCTTCCCGGTGAGCTTGGCCTGGATGACGCGACGATCCTCGGGCGACCGATCGCGGTAGACGAGCCCCTGTTCCTCGAGGCGGTCCATGACATACGTGATGTTGCCGCCAGTCACGAGCATCTTGTCCGCAAGCTCGCCGAGCGACAGCGGTCCCAGGTGATACAGTGCCTCCAGGATCCCGAATTGCGGGGTCGTCAAACCGTATTCCTGCACCTTGGACGCCACGGCCCTGGCGTACGTGGCGTAGCATCTCGCCAGCGTGATCCAGAGACGTAGCGCACGCTCGCGCGGCTCCGGCCAGTCCCGGGCCGCCGGAGCGTCGAGGTCGCTCGGTGTAGGGGGCATCGTCCCGCCGTCGGTGTCGTCCATCAGATGTGTATCGGTCGGCCCAGGGCCGCTAGCGCGCCTTCCGACACGCCCTCGGAGAGGGTTGGATGCGGGTGAATGGCCCTCTCGAGCTCTTCCACGGTGGACTCGAGGTGGCGGCCGACGACGAACTCGGCAATGAGCTCCGTCGCGCTGGGACCGACGATGTGCGCGCCCAGGATCTCGGAGTACTTCTTGTCACGTATGATCTTCACGAAGCCGTCGGTGTGACCGAGGGCCACGGCCCGGCCGATGGCCACCCAGGGGAGCTTGCCGACCTCGATGTCGAACCCCTTCGCCCTCGCCTGCTCCTCCGTGAGCCCCACCGACGCCACCTCCGGATGGCAGTACGTACAGTTCGGCACGTTCCCGTAGTCCACGGTTCCTTCGCCCTTGCCGGCGATGCGCTCCACGCAGGTGATCCCCTCGTGGCTCGCCTTGTGGGCCAGGAGCTGGTGGCCCGCCACGTCTCCGATGGCGTAGACGCCGGGGACGTTCGTGCGCATGGCGGCGTCGACCACGATGAAGCCGCGGTCGTCGGTCTGGACGCCGGCTTTCTCGAGGCCCAGTCCCTCGGAGTTCGGCACGCGGCCTACCGCGGAGAGCACGTACTCCACGTCGATCTCGTGGGTCTCGCCCTTCGCGTCCTTGAAGGTGGCCCGCACGCCGTCGTCGTGGACTGCCGCGTTCTCGAAGCGCGCCGAGGTGTAGACGTCCACGCCGCGCTTCTTGAAGCTGCGCTCCATGAACTTCGAGACCTCCGCGTCCTCCAGCGGGAGGATGCGGTCCAGCATCTCCACGATGGTGACCTTGGTGCCGTACGAGTCGTAGACGTCGGCGAACTCCATGCCAATGGCGCCGGCGCCCACGATGAGAAGGGACGCCGGGGCCTTCTCCCGCATGAGCGCGCCGGTGGACGACCAGATCCGGTCTTCGTCGATCTTCAGGATCGGGAGGTCACGCGGGCGCGACCCGGTGGCGATGATGACGTGGCTCGCCTCGTAGACCGTCTTCTTCCCGCCCTGGGCCTCCACCTCGACTCGGCCCTTACCCTCGAGGCGGCCGAACCCCTGGATGTGCGTGACCTTGTTCTTCTTGAAGAGGAAGGCGATCCCCTTGTTCATCTGGTCGGCGACGGCCCTGCTGCGCTTCTGCGCCGGCGCGAGATCGAAGGACACGTCCTTCGCCACGATGCCGTGCCGCGCACCCTCCTTCATCTCGTTGACGAGCAGGGCGCTCGTGAGAAGTGCCTTGGTCGGGATGCAGCCGATGTTCAGGCACACGCCTCCCAGCTTGTCCGCCTCCACGCACGCCACGTTCATGCCGAGCTGGGCCGCCCGGATGGCGGCCACGTACCCGCCGGGCCCGCTGCCCACGACGATGAGGTCGAAGCGCTCGACGCTCGACTTGCCAGCCACTCGTCACCTCGCTCTTTGAAGAAGGGGTATTCGCCCCCGAGATGTCGACAACTTGAAGGGTCGACGAAGGTAGACCCCGGGCGAAGGAGCGTAAACCCCGTCGTCTCGTGGCCTTGTCGCCCGGGCAGGGACTACCCGCTGGCTCCACGAACGAGCCGCCGTGAAACCCCTGTGTCACCCACTTCGTACGTCCGTTCAACTCCCCCTTGTCCTTGAGGAGAGCGAGATGCCACCCTATATATCCGTGACCGTTATATAGCGCCCACGGATGTATGCCCTGGATATCGACGATGATCGAACCCGACGCTCTCGACCGTGTGCTCCCCCTGACCCCGACGGTCTTCCAGGTGCTCGTGGCCCTCGCCGACGGCCCACGCCACGGGTACGCCATCGCCCGGGAGGTGGACGATCTCTCCGACGGCCGGGTGGTCATGGGCCCCGGCACGCTGTACGGATCGCTACAGCGCATGCAGCGGGCCCGGCTCATCGAGGAGACTGAGAACCCGGGCGAGGAGGGCCTCCACGCCGAGCGCCGTCGGTACTACCGGATCACCGCCCTGGGGAGGGCGGCCCTGAGAAGCGAGTCGGAGAGGCTGCTCCGGGCGGCGAACGTGGCGCAGGAGCGCCTGGGAGGGTGACGGGGTGAGGAAGGCGCACGGCGGAGGGCCGGGACGGCCCGAGCGCGGCACCCCGGCCGGACCCGGTGACTCCGGAGCAAGTGAGCGGGGGGCCGGCTCCCCGGACGGGCCCATTTCCCGGGACCGCTTCCGTCGCCTCTACGAGCGGCTGCTGTCCCTCTATCCCTGGGCCTTCAGGGAGCGGTACGAGGCGGATCTGCTCCAGGTCTTCGACGACCGCCGGCGCGAGCCGCGCTTTCGGGGGTGGCCGGGAGGTGTACGGCTGGTGGCCTTCCTGCTCCGTGACTTCGTCACCTCCATCCCCCTGACTCACGGAAACAGGAACGATGAGACGAGATGGGAGCGGATGATGAGCAACCTGCTCAGGGACCTCAGGTACGCTGGGCGCATGCTGGTGAAGGACCCGCTCTTCACCGCTGCCGCGGTGATCACGCTGGCCCTCGGGATCGGCTTGAACGCCGCCACGTTCTCGGCCGTTTACGGCCTTCTGCTGCGACCCCTGTCCGGCGCCGAGCAGCCCGACCGACTGGTGCAGCTCTACAGAAAGTGGCCGGGCATGGACCGCGGGTCGTACTCCATCCCCCACTACCAGGACGTGCGCGACCGGTCGGGGGAGGTCTTCTCCGACGTCGCGGCGTGGTCCTTCGCGCCTATATCCGTCGCCGCGGACGGCAGAAGCCAGCGGGTTCTCGGCATGCTGGTGAGCGCGAACTTCTTCCAGACGTACGGTGTGACCCCCGCGCTGGGACGTGTCTTCCTGCCCGGCCTCGAGGATCGGGACCCCGGCGCCCACCCGGTGGCCGTCCTCGGCCACGGCTTCTGGACGTCGCGTTTCGGGGGCGATCCGTCGGTGGTGGGCCGGACGCTGACCGTGAACGGGCGGCCTTTCCAGGTGGTGGGCGTCGCGCCTGCGGACTTCAAGGGTCCCCTCAACGTCGCCGCCACACCCATCTACGTGCCCCTCATGGAGCAGCCGGTCATCCAGCCGGGCTTCGACCTCATCCATGCTCGCGGCAACAACTCCCTGACTGCCGTCGCGCGCCTTCGGGACGGCCAGACGGTGCAGCGGGCCGGACAGGTCATGAGCGCGATTCTCGCGCAACTACGCGAGGAGTATCCGGAGCAGTACAAGAACCAGGTCGGGACCACCATCGTGCCCCAGATGGAGGCCGGCATCGCTCCGCAGTTCCGGGCAGCGCAGGTCAAGATGAGCGCGGTCATGATGGTGGTGGTCTCCCTGCTCCTGCTCATCGCCTGCGTCAACGTCGCGAACCTCTTCCTGGCGCGTGCGCGTGAGCGGAGACGCGAGCTGGGGATCCGGCTGAGCCTCGGGGCGGGCAGGTGGCGCATCGTGCAGCAGCTCCTCGTCGAGAGCTTCCTGTTCAGCGTCGTCGCCGGACTGGCGGGGATCGGCCTCGCCGAGATCGCGGTGCACGTCCTGAGCACCGTGCGGCCACCCATGGACGGTCCCTGGGCGCTCTCGGTGGGCATGGACCGGACGGTCCTCGTGTATGCGCTCCTCGTCGCCCTGGCCACCGCCCTCGTCTTCGGTCTCGTGCCGGCGCTCCAGGCAGCCCATCCGGACACGGCTTCCGCCGTGAAGGGCGAAGGGCCACGCCACGGGGGAACGTCACGCATGAACAAGGGCCTGGTGGTGCTTCAGATGGCGCTTTCCCTGCTGCTGCTCATCACCTCGGGGCTCTTCCTCAGGAGCCTGCAGGGAGCGACCCGCATCGACCCCGGCTTCAAGGACCCCGCGCACATCGCCATGGCCTCCATGGACCCGGGGCTCCAGGGCTACGACGCCACCCGGTCCCGGACCTTCTGGGATCGGACCCTGGACGAGGTGAGGAGCCTCCCGGGGGTCGGGGCGGCCGGCCTCGTCAACGACCCGCCCCTCGGCCTGGGCGGGTCCGACGGCGGCGTCACCATCCCCGGATACGAGTTCGCCGAGGGAGAGCAGCGCACCGTCGACTACGCCTTCGTGACCGAAGGCTACTTCGATGCGATGGGCGTCCGTCTCCTCGCAGGCCGAGCGTTCACCCTCCAGGACGACGACAACGCGCCGCCGGTCATCGTCGTGAACCAGCGCTTCGCCCAGCGCTTCTGGCCCGGCCAGTCGGCGTTGGGGAAGGTCGTGCACACCGCCGGCGCGGACCGCCGGGTCGTCGGCGTGGTCGAGACGGGGAAGTACCGCAGCCTCGGCGAGCCCCCGACGAGCTTCATGTTCCTCGCCCAGAGGCAGCGCCACCTCACGGGCATGACGCTGGTCGCCCGCACGAAGGGCGATCCCCAGGTCATCATGCAGCGCATCCGGGAGATCGTGCGGGCCCAGGATCCCGACCTCCCCGTCTACGACGTGCGCACCATGGAGAACTTCATGGGCACGGCACTGATGCCCGCGCGTCTGGGCGGATCCGTGCTCGGTCTCTTCGGCCTGCTGGGTCTCGTGCTCGCGGCCGTGGGAATCTACGGCGTGATGGCCTACTCGGTGGCACAGCGCCGCCGGGAGATCGGCATTCGCGTGGCTCTGGGTGCCGACCGCGGCACGGTCATCTGGATGGTCCTCCGGGAAGGGTTGCGCCTGACCCTCCTGGGTGCCGTCATCGGTCTGGTGGCGGCTGCCGCCGGAGCCCGGCTGGTCAAGGGGCTCCTCTACGGCGTCGGCACGCTGGACCCCGTGGCGTTCACGGCGGTGCCCCTGGTGCTCGTGGCGGTGGCCGCGCTGGCCGTCTACCTGCCGGCGCGAGGGGCGGCGAGGGCGGATCCCATGAGGGTGCTGAAGTCGGAGTAGGGTTCTCAGCGCGGCTGCGGGCGCGGCCAAGGCGGGCTTCAGGCGTGCTCTCCGCTCGCTGCCGAATTCGGGCGGCGCGGGCCAGCGCGGCGGGCGAATCGGGGCGATGCGTCAGGGTGCACCTACACCAGGATCGCCGCCGGCTCCTCCAGCATCGCCTTCAGCGTCGCCAGGAAGCGCGAGCCCTGGGCGCCGTCGATGACGCGGTGGTCGCAGCTCATGGTCATGCGCATGCGCGGCCGCACCACCACCTCGCCGCCCACCACCACCGGCGTGTCCTCCACCCCGCCCACGGCCAGGATCCCCGCCTCCGGGGGGTTGATGACCGCGGTGAACTCGTGGATGCCGAACATCCCCAGATTGGAGACGGAGAACGTCGAGCCGGTGTACTCGTCGGGGAGCAGCTTCTTGTCCCGAGCGCGGGAGGCGAGCTCGCGGACCTCCCGGGCGATCTGCGCGATCCCCTTCAGGTGCGCGTTCTTCACCACCGGGGTGATGAGGCCGTCGTCGATGGCCACCGCCACGCCCAGGTGGACCCCGTTGAAGCGGCGGACATGGTCCCCGTGCCACTGCGCATTGCAGTCGGGGTGCTTGCGCAGCGCCGCCGCCACCGCCTTCAGCAGGATGTCGTTGATGGACACCTTCTCGGCGCGTTCCTCGAGCATCGCGTTGATCGTCGCGCGGGCCTCCAGCACCCGCCCCATGTCCACGTCCACGGTGAGGAAGAAGTGGGGGATGGGGGACAGCGATTCCACCAGGCGCTTCGCGATGGTCTTGCGGAGCTGCGAGACGGGCACGTCCTCGTACTCGCTCTCGTCCGGCGTCCACGCCGCGCGGGCCGGAGCACCGACGCCCCCCTCCCGCGCGGCCTCGATGTCCCGCTTCACGATGCGGCCGCCGGGGCCCGAGCCGGCTATGCGCGCCAGGTCCACGCCCAGGTCTTCGGCCAGCCGGCGGGCCAGGGGCGAGGCCTTCACGCGACCGCCGTCGGCGGAGGCCGGGGCCGGCGCGGACCCGGAAGAGGCGACGGGCTGCGCGCCCGACCCCTGCCCGGCGGAAGGCGCCTTCGCGGCCCCGCGTCCTGCGGACTTCCCCTCCGCCGCCTCAGCCGGCGCCGCCGTCTCCGCGGCCTTCGCCTGAGCCGCCTCGCCACCCGCGGCCCCGTCACCCGCTTCCGCCACCGCCGCCGAGATGTCCTCGTCGGCGTCGGCGATGACGGCGATGACGTTCCCCACGGGAACGGTGCCGCCCTCGGGCAGGATCACCTTGCGCAAGATGCCCTCGCCCCGGGCGACGAGCTCCATGGTGGCCTTGTCGGTCTCGATCTCCGCGAGCACGTCACCGTTGGCGACACCGTCGCCTTCGTGCTTGTGCCACTTGACCAGCTGTCCCTCCTCCATGGTCGGAGAGAGGGCCTCCATGTGGACCTTGGTGATCATAGGTCACCCATGTTGTGGGCGCGCTCAAATGGGATGCAGAAGTAGGAAGGCACGGCACGCCGCCGAGGAGTACTGATCACGTACTTCGCAGGCGGCGGGCTGCAGTCCTGACGACCTCCTGCGCCCATTTCAGCGCGCCTCCCTGTACAGAACCTTGTTGCAGGCCTCCACCACGCGGTCGGCCGACGGCTTCGCCATCATCTCCAGGTTCTTCGCGTACGGCATGGGCACGTCGGCCTGCGTGACCCGGAGCACCGGCGCATCCAGGTAGTCGAACGCTCCCTCCTGGATGGTGGCCACGATCTGCGCGCCCACGCCCACGTATGCCCACCCTTCCTCCAGGTAGACGGCGCGGTTGGTCTTCTGCACGCTCCTCAGGATGGCGTCCACGTCCAGAGGCCGGATGGAGCGCAGATCGACGACGTCGGCGCCGATGCCCTCCGTGGACAGCTTGTTCGCGGCCTGCAGCGCCACGTGCACCATCTTCCCGTGGGTGACGATGGTGACGTCGTCACCCTCGTGCTTCAGGTCCGCCACGCCCAGCGGAATGACGAAGTCGTCGTCCTCGGGAACATCGCCCTTGAAGTTGTAGAGCAGCTCGCCCTCCATGAACGCCACCGGGTCGTTGTCGCGGATGGCGGCCTTGAGCAGGCCCTTGGCGTCGGCGGGGGTGGCGGGCGTCACCACCTTCACGCCGGGGGCGTGCACGTAATAGGTCTCGCACGCCTGGGAGTGCTGGGCGGACAGCTGCAGCGCAGCGCCGGTGGGACCCCGGAAGACGATGGGGATGGGAAACTGGCCGTTGGACATGTACAGCAGCTTGGCCGCCGAGTTGATGACCTGGTCCAGGGCCAGGAAGGAGAAGTTGAACGTCATGAACTCCACCACCGGCCGGAGCCCGGCCATGGCCGCTCCCACGCACAGGCCGCCGAAGCCCAGCTCGCTGATGGGAGAATCCACCACGCGGTGGTCGCCGAACTCGGCCAGCAGCCCTTTCGACACCTTGTAGGCCCCGTCGTACTCGGCGACCTCCTCCCCCATGAGAAAGACGTCGGGGTCGCGCGCCATCTCCTCCCGCAGGGCCGCGTTCAGCGCGTCGCGGTAGGTCATCACCGCCATGGCGCCTCCTCCCTCCCGTCGAAGCGGAGCCGCCCGTCGCCGTCCACGTCGGCCCAGACGTGCTCGTACAGAGCCTCGGGGCCCGGCACCGGCGACGCGTCGGCGAACTCGAAGGCCTCCTGGGCCTCCTCTCTGGCCTCGGCGTCCATCGCCTCCAGGCCGTCCTGATCCAGGATTCCGGCCTCGAAGAGGTGGTCCCGGAGGATGGCGATGGGATCGTCGAAGTGGGTGTGCTGCTCCACCTCCTCCTTGGGCCGATACGTCCCCGAGACGGGATCGGACATGGAGTGGCCGCGGAAGCGGTACGTCTCCACGTCCACGAAGCGGGGGCCTCCCCCGTTCCGCACCTCGGCAGCCAGGTCCCGAAGGTGCGCGTACGTCGCCAGGACGTCCTGGCCGTTCACCTTGCTGGCCGGAATCGCGTACGGCGAGGAGCGCTCCACCATGTCGGTGAGGGACACGCGCCGGAAGGCCGTGCCCATCCCGTAGTGGTTGTTCTCCACGACGAAGATCACGGGCAGCTCCCAGATCGCCGCCATGTTGAGGGCCTCGTGGAAGCCGCCCTGGTTCACCGCGGCGTCGCCCATGAAGCAGACGACGATGTCGTCCTCGCTCTTGTACTTGATCCGGAAGGCGATGCCCGTGGCCAGCGGGACCTGCCCGCTGACGATGCCGTGGCCGCCCATGAAGCGCACGGACCGCGCGAACATGTGCATCGAGCCGCCCTTGCCGCCGGAGGTCCCGCCGGTGCGCCCGAACAGCTCCGCCATCACGGCCGTGGGAGCGACGCCCTTGGCGATGGCTTCGGTGTGGTCCCGGTACCCCGTGATGACGTAGTCGCTTTCGCGCAGCGCCTTGATGGCCCCGGCCGCCACGCCCTCCTGACCGATGTGCAGGTGGCAGAAGCCGCCGATCTTGCCGATGGCGTACGCCTCCTCGGCCTTCTCCTCGAAGCGCCTGTACCGGAGCATCTCGCGCAGGAGGTCCAGCGCCAGCTCCGGCGCTATGCCGTGCATGTCGAAGGGGCTCTCCTTCGGCGCCTTGGCTCTGCGGGTCTTGGTTCCGGCCATCAGCGGGCTCCCGGGTCTCCGGGGGCCTTCCCCCCCGGCCTCCCCAGCTCGAGCTGAACCAGGTCCAGGCGGACCTCCGCCGGAGCGGGGACGTCCGCCTCCATGACCCGGGTGATGGCTCCGGGCCCACCAGCCTCCACCTCCCGGGCCTGCTCCCTGGCGTGGTAGCTGGAGCGTACCAGGGGTCCCGCCTCGACGTGCCTGAAGCCCAGCTCGGCCTCGCCCACGCGCTTCCACTCGGCGAACTCCGCCGGCGCGACCCAGCGGGCCACGGGGATGTGCATGGGAGAGGGACGCAGGTACTGGCCCAGCGTCAGGATGTCCACGGCGGCCTCCCGCAGGTCGGCCATGGCCTGCCGGATCTCCGGGTCTTCCTCCCCCATCCCCAGGATGATGCCGGTCTTGGTGAGCATCCCCGGGTCCATGCGCTTCACCGCCCCCAGGAACGAGATCGAGCGCCAGTACCGGCCTCCCGGACGGACGTCGGGGTGCAGCCGCTCCACCGTCTCCAGGTTGTGCCCGAGGATCTCGGGCTTCGCCTCCACCACCGTCCTCAAAGCGTCCTCGTCGCCCTTGAAATCCGGAATGAGGACCTCCACCGAGCAACCGGGGACGGCGTCGTGGATCCGGCGGATGGTCTCGGCGTAGATGCCGGCGCCGCCGTCTGGAAGCTCGTCGCGGTTCACGCTGGTGATGACCACGTGCTCCAGGTCGAGATCGGCCACGCTGGCGGCCACGCGGCGGGGCTCGTCGGCGTCCAGCTCCGTGGGCATCCCGTGGGCCACACCGCAGTACTTGCATGCCCGGGTGCACACGTCACCCAGGATCATGAACGTGGCGGTGCCCGCCTCCCAGCATTCGCCGATGTTGGGGCAGCCGGCCTCCTCGCACACGGTGTGCAGCGCGCCGGTGCGCATCATCTGCTTGAGACGCAGATAGTTGTGCCCGCCCGGCGAGCGGACCTTCAGCCACGCCGGCTTGCGCGAGCGGATGTCGATGGTGTCCAGGCCGGCGTGCGCCCGGATGCGGGAGGTGCCCTTCGGCCTTACGACGCCGGTGTCCTTCCCCTCGGGGGCGTAGCCGCGGGGAGTCTCCGTGGCGCTGTTGCTCACTCCTCTATCCTCCGACCCCTTGCGGCCCCGACGCGCCAACGCGCGTGGCCGGGCAGGGCACGATCAGACGAAAAGGTCCCCCGCGGTGCGCGAAGTGCCCGTCCCACAAGCGCTTCGCCCCCGGGGGAGCCTGAAATCATAGCCCGATTCCGAAGCCGTGTACAAGGTACGCGACCCCGAAGCCGAGGTAGTTCCCGACGGCGTACCCGACCAATCCGACGATGATCCCGGGGAGCACCAGCCCGGGCCAATCCCGGCCCACGGCCACCGCCAGGGCCGTGGACGGTCCCCCGACGGCGGCCTGGGAAGCCACGGAGAGCGTACCGAGGTCCAGCCCCAGGAGGCGCCCCACGCCGTAGAGGACCAGGCCGTGCGAGCCGATGACGGTGGCCGTGTAGTAGAACACCACCACCCCCACCGCGATGATCTGTCCCACCTGGGACCAGATGCCGATGACCACGAAGAAGAGGTGGAGCAGCAGGGTGCCGAGTTGGAGGGCGCCCTCGGCCTTCCGGAAGAGGGGTGTGTGGCCGACGATGAGGGCGTAGGTGGTGAGCCACAGGACGGAGGGCACCTGGGGGATGAGCCTCGCCGTGAGGTCCGCGGCCACCAGGAGGCTCAGCCCCACCGCCAGCAGAACCCCGAGATCCAGGGCCGAGACCGCTGCCGGGTCGAAGAACGGATGGGACTTACCACCGTTGTCGGCCTCCCCCTCCCCCAGCTCCAGGGCTTCCTTCGGCACCGGGGGGTAGAAGCGCACCAGCCACAGGGGCAGGATGAGGTTGGCCGCCATCCATATGCCCCCGGTGAGTGCGTCGGCGGCGGTGGTGCCCGCCCACACGGAGTCGGGCAGCCCCACGCCCTTGCCCACGGCGACGAAGTTCAGGGAGCCGCCGGTGTACGTGCCGGTGAACACGCCCGCCATCTTCCACGTGTTCACGCCCAGCTCGTGGGAGAAGGCGAGAGCGCCCAGGAAGGCCCCCAGGATCGTCCCGACGCACGCGAGGCCGAACGCCGCGAGCATCCGGGGCCCCACCTGCTTCAACGCCCGCAGGTCCACCGACAGCAGGAGCCAGGCGATGGCCAGGCTGGTCACCGGCCCGGAGATGGTGTCGTAGACCGGCGACTTGCCCGGCACGATGCCCGTGTTGGACAGGATCGCCCCGAAGGCCAGCGTGAGGATGGACGCCCCGATCTTCGAGAAGAAGGAGACGTGCCGGTCCAGCCAGAACGCCAGGGCCGTCACCACCGCGATGAGGGCCGCCAGCGGGAGCGTGGATGAGATCAAAGCTCGGGGCCCCAGTCGCTGGGCATGCTCCCTTCCAGGATCTCCCGTCTGCGGCGCAGGCGTCCGAGGATGTGGTTACGGGCCTCGTGGGGATCATCCGTCAGGTAGATGATGTCCAGGTCCTCCGGGGCGATCTTGCCTTCCTCGACCATGCGGGCCCGGATCCAGTCCACGAGGCCTCCCCAGTAGTGGGTCCCCATGAGCACCACGGGAAAGTGCCGCACCTTTCCGGTCTGGATGAGCGTGAGGGACTCGAAGAGCTCGTCCATGGTGCCGAACCCGCCCGGGAAGATCACGAAGGCCTGGGCGTACTTCACGAACATGGTCTTGCGGATGAAGAAGTACCGGAAGTCGATGGAGACGTCGACGAACTGGTTACCCGCCTGCTCGAACGGAAGCTCGATGTTGCAGCCCACCGACTTCGCACCGGCTTCGCGCGCCCCCTTGTTCGCCGCTTCCATGATGCCGGGACCACCGCCCGTGATGATGGCGAAGCCCGCCTCCCCGAGAAGGCGCGTCGTCGTCACGCACGCATCGTACATGGGGTCGTCGGGCTTGACCCGGGCCGAGCCGAAGATGGAGACGGCCCTGCCCACCTTGGTCATCTCCTCGAAGCCCTCGACGAACTCGCCCATGATGCGGAAGATCCGCCAGGCGTCGCGGCCGATGGTCTCCAGCTCTTCGACGCTCGCCAGCAGACGCTCGTCCTCCGTCTCGCGCTCGTACGAATACGGACGCGCCCGCTCGTGGCTCAACGCGCTTCGTCGGCTCATCTCGCTCCCCCGTTCTTCGCTTCAGTGTCCATTTCGTCACAAAACGCCGCTCTCTCTGAGCCACCGGCCGGTGCGTACCAGCGCGTCCTCGTGCCGGTGGGGAGGATCCCAGCCGAGCTCGTCCCGGATGCGCCGGGATCGAAAAGGGTTCTCCCCCATGGCCAGGCGCACCACCCGTCCCAAAGGAAGATGCTCCATCCCCGGCGCCGAGACGCCGAGGGCTCCCAACATCCCCGCACCGACCCGCACCAGCGGCGCGGGTATCCGTACCAGCAGGGGCGCCCGCCCCATCCCCCGGGCGATGCCCTCGACGAGCTCCCGCTGGGTAAGGGGATGGTCGAAGCCCACATCGTACGTCGTTCGCCCCCGTCTCGCCTCCAGAGCCAGGCGGACGGCCACCGCGACGTTGCCGGCGTACACCGCGGGCACCGTATTCCGGCCCGATCCCAGCGTCCACGCCACGCCGTAGCGCATGCTACGCGCCACACGCACCGCGAACAAGCGGTCCCGCTCGCCGTAGACCGCCGACGGGCGGACCACCGTGACGGGCAGGCTCCTGGTTCTCTCCACGGTGCGGGCCACCTGCTCGGCCTGGCGCTTCGAGCGGGCATAGAGATCCGAGGGAGGGAGGTCCGAGTCCACCGGCGAGGACTCGTCCACCGGACCGACAACGCTCCCGTACACCGTGACCGACGACACGTGAACCGCGTGGCCCACCCCCGCGGTCGCCGCCGCCTCCAGCACGTGGCGTGTACCCTCCACGTTCACCGCGCGGACCTCCGGCCAGGAGCCGCCGCGGTACACGAGTGCCGCAGCGTGGACGACGTGCGTGCAGCCGTTCATGAAGGGCGCCAGCGCGGCCGCCTCGTCCCGCACGTCGCCAGCCACGAGACGACACCCCAGACCTTCCAGGAAGCGGCCGTCGGATCTCCCACGCCTCAACGCCACGACCTCGTGGCCGGCCTCCCGCAGGTCCGCGGCCAGGTGAGAGCCCAACAAGCCGGATCCACCCGTGAGGAAGACGCGCATGGGCATGGGCTGGTCGTACGGCCAGGGGGCCGTCCGTGCCAAACCCCCGGCCGGCTCCCGTCAGTGGGTGGTCACGAACGCCTGCGCCTCGGGCTTCACCTCCGCGAGGTACTCCTTGTGGGCTTCGTACTCGGGGAGCTTCTTGGCCACCTGCGCGTCGTACACCTTCAGGAAGTGCTTGTAATAGCCCAGCGCCGCGGCGGTGTCGCCCAGGGCGAGGGACCACTGCGCCGCCGCGCCCAGGCCGAGGAGATGGTCCGGATCGGTCTTGAGGATCCGCTTCGCAGTCCCCAGGGCGGTCTCGGGATCACGGAGGCCCTCCAGGAGGGACAAGTGGAAGAGCTCATCGAGGTCCAGCGGCTCGGCCACCTGGTACGCCTGCACGGCCATGGGCTGGAAGTTCAGGGCGTCCGTCGTGTCCCCGTTGGCCAGGTCGGTCATGACGTGGTTGAAGAGCCGGTCCGCCGCCTCCTGAGGCGACATCTTCGACAGGTCGATGGTCGACGCGCCCATCGCGGCGTTTCCGGCGGCACCTGCCGCCGGCCCCGCCTCGCCGGGTCGCTGCGCCGTCGGGTTCTGGGAATGAACCACCGACCATCCGATGACGAGGATCAGGCCGAAGAGCGCCGCGCCGGCGATCCACCAGGGCAGGTTGGCGCCCCCCAGCGTCGCCGCCGCCGCCGCGCGATGCTCCGCCAGGACGCTCCCGGCACCGGTGCCGCGAGTGACGGACGCGCCGGCGGCGCCTGCATCCGCGCCCACGGACGCGCCGCACTGGTTGCAGAACTTCGCGCCGCTGTGCAGCTCGGCGCCGCACTGGTTGCAGAAACGTCCCCCCAGCGACGCGCCGCAGTGCTGGCAGAAGTTGCCGCTGGCCGGCTTCCCGCACGACGGGCAGGTGCCCGCACTACCGTCCGCGGGGCTCATCGGCGGAGCGCGTTGAAGAGGAGCGGCCAGGTGGCCACGGACTGGCCGCGGTAGTTGGGCTGGAACCCGAACAGCACCACCGAGCCCCTTCCCAGGCTCGCTTCCAGGATCGCCGGCTGCCCGGCGACGTGTGACCCGCCCAGCTCCCATCCGGAGAGCAGGGGGTCTCCCGATCCGTATCGGGCGAGGACTTTGACGCGATCGTCGTTCACGTTGAATGCCTGGCTGTTTCCGGAAAACCACGCGACGCTCTCGGCTTCCGCCCCCTCACCGACGTCGGTGGCGGTATCCACCCGGAGCCGCAATATCGAACCCGGAATGTAGAAATCCTGGCTCGGCAGGCCATCCACCGCGTTGGACACCTGGAGCCCGAAGAGATCGGTGACGAAATCGACTGCCTGTTCCACCGCCACGATGCGCCCTCCCGCCTGGACGAATTCCCTGAGGGCGGCGACGCCATGGTCGCCCAGCCCTCCGGCGTACCGAGGAGGTACCTGATTGGCGCGGAAGCCGTTCCGGATGGACTGCGCCCGCTGGTTCTGCAACACGATGACGTCGTACCGGCTCGCCAGCCCCCCCCTCCGGATGTCGGCATCGTGGAGGGTGTCGTACTTCAACCGGTACTCGTCGAAGACCCACCGGGTCCAGCCTTCGTCCATGGGCTCCTGCCACGACTTGTAGATGGCCACGCGCGGCGCATCGGGACCGCGGAGGTGCGCCGGCAAGGTGAATGCGAAGCGCGGCACGGAAATGGGAGCGGATAGCGCGACGCCCACCGGCTGGTCCAAGGCCACCGCATCGACGTCCATGAGGTAGGGTAGCGTCTGGGCGGTGACGTCGTAGGGGCGCAGCGGCGGCCCTCCGGGGTAGGCACGAAGGTCGGGGTAGTGCTGCACCTCGAGCATCGCCTGGGCAAACGAAGCGTAGGGCTGATGCATGGGCACCACCCAGCTCCCCGCCGGGAACCGGATGCCGTCCGCGGAGAATGCCGCCTCGGCCTTGTGCACCTCCACGTCGGCCATGGTCAGGATCCGGAGGACGTACCGTACGCCCGTCTGGTTCGTCTGGTCGGCCGGGATCACCCACGCCTCCGGCCACCGATCCCACTTGTCCACGGCACGCTTGCCGATCTCGTAGAAGTTCTTGAGCCAGTAACGCCGGTTCCGGGCCGCGTTGCTCAGCAGCGCCAGGGCGCCAGCCTCCTGGTAGTCCACGATGTCCTTCAGCGTCCAGTGGCCGCCCGGCCACGGGTCGGGGAAGTTCCACGACGATGTCGAGGCGTCGTAGCCGCGCCCGGGACGGAGCTGGTCGGGGCTGATGTCGACGGGGGTGGCGATGCGCACCGACGCCGTCTCGCTGAGGATGCGCGCGCCGGCATGGTAGTGCTGGTAGGCGCGGGCCGGCGTGAAGGCGTCGTACACGCCCGCCACCACCGCGCCCCTCTTGCCTTCGGCCTCCAGATCGGCGGCCATCCAGGTACCGAGCTGGTTCACCGCGGTGGTGATGGCGGGGTCGACGTTGGGCTCCCAGGGATCGATGTAGGGAGGAAAGAAGATGCGTGCCTGCGTCGCACCCATCTGGTGGATGTCGTGGACGATCTGGGGGTGCCACGCGTTCTGAGCCTTGGTCACCGTGAGCACGGTCTCGTCCTGGGTGAACGCATACCAGTCGCGGTTGTTGTCGTGTCCGGTGTAGAACTGATAGAGCCAGGGCAGGGGGCCTCCCTCCCAGGGTGTCCCCAGTCCCTGCTTGTACCAGTCCACCACCCACTGGAGGCCGTCGGGGTTGAGCGAGGGGATGTCGAGGAGGATGACGTTGTCCAGGATCTCCTTGATCTCGGGATCGTCGGACGTGGCCAACCGCCACACGAGACGCGCGGCCATCTGGGCGCCCCCCACCTCCGTCGCGTGGATCGAGTGGGTGATGAGCACCACCGTCTTGCCCTGGTCCAGGAGATGCTGAAGCTCCGCGTCGCCGGAGATCTTCCGCGGGTCCGCGAGCTTCATCTGGATGTCGTGGAGCTCCGCCAGCCGGGCCTGGTTGGCCGCGCTCGTGATGGTCAGCATCACGAAGGGCCGGCCCTTGGTGCTCTCGCCCAGGGTGTCGATGCGCACGCGCCGACTCGTTTCGGCGACTTCTTCGTAGTACGACGTGAGTTGGGTCCAGTCGGCGAGCTTCCGGTCCTGGCCGATATCGAAGCCGAACGCCTGGAGGGGCGTAGGCACCGTCTGGGCGGATGCGGCGACGACGGCGAGGAGCACGGCCCCGAGGGCCGGGACGACCCTGCGAATCATCAGGACTCCTTACTCGTGGGCAGTCGCACGTGCCCGCTCAGCGGCGAGAGCGGCGGAGCGGCAGCGCGCGCATGCGCACGTCCATGTGTCACGGTCCACGAGAGCGCATCTTGGAATGGAGGCTCAGAGCATGGTATGTCGCCGTTTCCGCGCGGGCAACGGAGCGCGAGCGCTGCCATGAAGCGTGCCCGCTGCGCTTCGGGCTCCCGGCGGCGCGGTCGCCGCGGCGCCGGTCTCACGGCGGCTCTCGGGACGCTTCTTCCGCTCCTCCTCGGTGCGCTCCCCCTCCTTGCGCAACGGCACCCCGTCTCCGCTCCCACCGACACCTTCGCCGACCCCGCGGTCCGTGCGCTCGTCGCGCGGGCTCGCGCCGCGCGCGACCGCGACATCCAGGGGATCCAGAGCTACGAGGGAACGCTTCGGGAGCATTTGTACGTGGGCCTGACGGCCTTCCGCTTCCGCCGGGAGCGAGGCCTCTTCGAGCAGGAGCGCGTGGCACGGATCCGCTGGAGCGCCGATGGCGACCGCGCCATCCAGTGGCTCGGCGCCCGCCAGGCCATCCCCATCATCGGGGCGGACACACGGCGGAACGACGCGGCCGTTCGCGCCTACGTCGTCACGGGCAACGGGGACCCCGGCCGCAAGGCGGCCGGGGACACTGCACGGAACCAGGTGACCGCCCGGGTCACCGTGGGCCAGGCCGGGGCCAAGTCCTCCTCGGACATGCAGCGAGAGCTGACCCGGGAGCTGCTGAGGGACCCCAGCATCCCGGACTTCGCATTCGATCCCTCCGGTGAGCGTCTCGACTTCGGCGGGGACTGGGCGCTGAACCCCCTCTCCGACAGCGCCAGCGCCGCGTATCGGTACGCCTCGGGCGACACCCTGCGCATCAGCCTTCCCGGCAACGAGCCGGCCGTGGTGCTCTACGAGGTCAAGGTCGAGCCCCGGCGGGCCGACTTCCACCTGGTGGCCGGCTCCCTCTGGTTCGACGCCCGCACCGCTTCTCTGGTACGCGCCACGTACAAGCCGGCGCGTGCCTTCGACCTGAGCCTGGACGAGCCCAAGGACGCCAGGGACGTGCCGGGCATCCTGAAGCCCGTGCAGGCCGACATCTCGTACATCACCGTGGAGTACAGCCTGCAGGACCTCGAGTACTGGCTCCCCAGGCGCTTCGCCCTGCAGGGCGAGGTGCGCATGGGGCGGGTCCTGCGCATGCCCCTCACGGCGGAGTGGACCGTCGGCGACTATGCTGTGAACGACACGGCCACGCAGATCCATGTCAACGGCCCCTTGCCGCCGGGCTGGGCGCGTCAACAGGACACGGTCAGGGACTCCCGGGGCGAGCGGCACCCCGTCACGGTGGTGGTGCCGCCGCCGCAGAAGCTCCTCCACTCCCCGTCGCTCTCCTCGTCCTTCGGCGCACGAGCGCCCACGGCCTTCACCGACGCCGAGCTCAACCAGCTGAAAGGCCAGCTGCAGGCGCTCCTGCCCACCTACCACCGGTTCCGCCCGACGTTCGCCTGGGGCCTCCAGCGGGGGTTGATCAGGTACAACAGGGTGGAGGGCCTGAGCGGGGGCGGCGCGGTGACGGTGCCGTTCACACCCCTGACCTCTCTCGACGTCGAGGCGCGCATGGGCACGGCCGAGCAGGACCCCGACGTCACCGCCACGCTCCGGCACGGCACCGACAACCACCAGTGGCGGCTGGCCGGATATCACCGCCTCGACGCCATGGGGGACTGGGGAACTCCATTCTCCATCACCAGCTCGTTGGGCAACCTCGTGTTGGGGACCGACCGCCAGCAGTACTACCGGGCTACCGGCGCCTCTCTCGGATATCTCGGCCTGGGCAGGCAGGTGCGGTGGGAAGCCACGGCGTTCCACGAGCTTCAACGCCCGGTGTCGCGCGAGACCACGTTCTTCCTCCTGAAGGCCCTGCGCCACGACACCGTGGACGCCGTGCTCCCCGCTCGGCCCCTCTCCCTCACGGGAGTCCGGGGCACGCTGTCGTGGTTCTCCGGCATCGACCCGTCCAAGCTCATCGTCACCGCCCGACTCATCGGCGAGGCGGCCATGGGGGATGCGACGTACCAGCGTGCCGCGCTGTCGCTGTCGGCGACGCATCCGCTCTTCTTCGGCCTCGCCGGAGCGTTGGAGGCCGGCGCGGGGGCGCTCTGGGGGGATGAGCCGATCCAGCGCGACTTCTTCCTGGGAGGATCCGCCACGTTGCGCGGATTCGATGCGAACGAGTTGCACGGAGCGTCCTTCTGGAGGGGCAGGGTCGCGTTGGCCGCGGGCCCGCCAGCGGTGCGCATCGGCGTCTTCTCGGACGTCGGTTGGGTGGGACCCGGAAGGGCCTTCAGCCTGGCCGATCCGAAGGTGTCGGTGGGCATCGGGGCATCCTTCCTGGACGGCCTGTTCCGCGTGGACGTGTCGCACGCGGTGCGGGGTGGAAGGAAGTACAAGCTGAATCTATACCTGGACGGCCTCTTCTAGCCGGAACCCGTGACGGGCACGCGGGATCGGCGCCTCTCGCTGGTGCGCCGTCGGGCTGCCGGACCCGATCTCCACGCCGGTGGCTCGCTGCGGAGCCGTCTCTCGGTACAATTACTTTCGTCGTACTTTCGTGGTCAGCGCGTCGCGCGTACCCTTTTCGGCAGAGGTTCGCGGGCAACCATCCAGGAGGAAACCGTGAAGCGTCTTGCGCTGATGGCTCTATGTGTCTCCCTGGCCGCGTGCGGAGGTCGCGAGGAGGCCTCCAGCGGGCCGGCGGTCGTCCTTTCGGGGGACTCCATTCGCGAATGGATGAAGGTACTGTCGTCCGACGCGTACCTGGGCCGGGGCTCGGGTCAGAAGGGCGGTGACATGGCCTCGCAGTACCTGGCCGACCGCTTCGAGGAGGTCGGGCTCGAGCCCGTCGACGGGTCGTACTTCCAGCCGGTGCCGATGGTCGGATACACGACGGATCCCTCGTCGGTGAGCCTCTCGTTCAAGGGCAAGGACGGTGCGTTCACCGCGACGTACCTCGACGACTACGTCCTGAACGCCGGCGACCCTCGAGCCGCGGCCGCCGGAGGCTCCGCCGAGGTCGTGTTCGTCGGCTACGGCATCGACGCACCGGAGGAGCAGTGGAACGACTTCGCGGGGGTGGACGTGAAGGGGAAGTTCGTCCTCATGCTGGTGAACGACCCGCCCGCCCCCCCGGACCAGCCCGAGCTGTTCGGTGGTCCGGCGATGACGTACTACGGCCGGTGGACGTACAAGTACGAGGAGGCCACGCGCCAGGGCGCCCTGGGTGCCCTCATCGTGCACGAGACGGCTCCCGCCGGATACCCGTGGAGCGTCGTGCGCGGCGGTTGGTCGGGTGAGCGGTTCTCGCTGCCGCCGGACGCCAACGGGCCGACGCCTGCCCGCATGATGGGGTGGGTCTCCAGAGACGCCGCGGTCAGGCTGCTGGCGCTCGGAGGCCTGGACTTCGATTCGCTGAAGGCCGTCGCAGAGAAACGCGGCTTCGTTGCGATCCCGACGGGGGTCGTAGCCAGTGGCGCGCTCAAAGCGAGGGTGCGCGAGGTGCAGACCCGCAACGTGGTGGGCCTCCTGAAGGGCTCGTCGCGACCCGACGAGGTGGTGACGCTGACCTCGCACTACGACCACTTCGGCATCGGCCGGCCGGTGGACGGGGACAGCATCTACAACGGTGCCTCCGACAACGCCTCGGGCACGGCCATGCTCGTGGAGATCGCGGCAGGCTTCGCGGGGCTCCCCGAGCGGCCCGCCCGGTCGATTCTCTTCATCGCCACGGCGGCGGAGGAGCAGGGCCTGCTGGGATCACAGTGGTACTGCCAGTCACCCCTCTTCCCGCTGGCGAAGACCGCGGGTGAGATCAACATGGACGGGGCGAATCTGTGGGGTGAGACGGACGACGTGACCATCTTCGGCGAGGAGCGGAACGGCCTCGGCGAGTTCGCCCGCCGCCGGGCGGCGCAGATGGACCTCCGCATCGTCCCCGACCAGGCGCCGGAGAAGGGCTACTTCTTCCGCAGCGACCACTTCCCCTTCGCCAAAGCCGGGGTGCCGGCGCTCTACGTGGTGCACGGCCTCAGCTACCGGGGGCGGCCCGAGGGGTGGGGCAAGGCAATCCAGGAGGACTTCACCGCGCACCGGTACCACGCGCCCAGTGACGAGTTCTCCGACGACTTCGTCTTCGACGGAGCGGTGCAGCAGGGACTCCTCATCGCCCGCATCGCCTGGGACATCGCCCAGACCCCCACATGGCCGAACTGGAACGAGGGCCAGCAGTTCAAGGCTGCGCGCGACGCCATGATGACCCGGCGGTAGGAGGGCGGAAGGACGGGGTCGCGGTCCGAGCGCCCCTGTCGCGGTCCGGTGCCGGGGGGCCGGAGGCGGTCCGGCCGGGGCAACCTTGGCGCGGCGGGTCCCTCGCGGGGCCCGCCGCGTTCGTCGCGACGCTGCCTACAGGCCCGTGGGCTGGTCCACGAAATCCCACTCCAGCCCGAAGCGGTCGGCCAGGTGCGCCGCGAGGGCGCGGACGCCGAAGGTCTCGGTGGCGTAATGGCCGCCCATGAGCACGTGCACCCCCAGCTCCATGGCATCGAAGTGCGTGTGGTGGGATCCCTCACCGGTGACGAGGGCATCGAGGCCCAGGGCCGCGGCCTCGCCGGTGAACGAGGCGCCGCCGCCGGTCACCACCCCCACCCGACCGATCTCCGCGGGACCTCCCGGGATCACGTGGACCCGGGCGCCGTCGAGAACATCCGTGAGGCGACGGGCGAGCCCGGAAGCGTCCAGGGGGGTCGGGAGCTCGCCCCACCACCCGATCTCCACGCCCCCGTGCGCGGCGAAGCGCCCCCGCGGGTCCAGCCCCAGGGCGCGACCGAGGAGGGCGCAGTTCCCCACCTCGGCGTGGCTGTCCAGGGGCAGGTGCGCGCTGTACACCGCGATACCGTGCTCGAGGAGGGGACGCAGCCGCCGGAGGTGCCTCCCCGTCACGGGTTGGAGGCCGTCCCAGAAGAGCCCATGGTGGACCAGGAGCAGGTCCGCTCCGCGCTCCACCGCCGCGAGGATCGAGGCCTCGGATGCGTCCACCGCCGCCACCACCCGGGAAACCTCGTCGGGACCGCCCACCTGGAGGCCGTTCAGTGCCGTGGGATAGTCGGGGTGCGCGGGGATGCCCAGGTAAGCGTCCAGATATTGGAGTAGGGATTCTAATTTCATCGGAGGGCTCTGCGGCGTGGGTTCGGGGGAGCGTGGACAAAGGTGTGGACAAACCCGGCGCCGACTGCCCCTACCTTGCTGCATCCGCCCCCATGAGTGCTCATAAAATCATGACCCACAACGACTTGCATGGAAAGGACGGCGGCCGTCACACGGTGCCCGAGAGATGAGGAAAAGCCCCCGCTTCGCACATCACGCGTCTCCCCGGACCGTTCCGGCACAGGGCGCCCGGGCTCCACCGCGGTCCTGCGAGCCGGGGATGGTCGTCAGGATGCCGGGGCTTCGGCGGGCTGCGGGGAGGGCACCTCGGTCTCCGCATGGAACTCCCCCATCTGGACGGTCCCGTTCAGGATCGCCCCCTCCTCCAGGTGCATCCGCCGTGCGCGCACGTCGCCCTCGATGCGACTCGTGGCCTGGAGCTCCAGACGGGATGCCGCCACCAGGGTACCGTGGACGGCTCCTGCGATGACGGCGTCCTGGGTGGTGATGTCACCCTCCACGGTGGCCTCCCGCCCCACCACGACTGCCTTCCCGGCCTGAATGGAGCCCGAGACCGCGCCCTCGATGCGGATCGTGCCGTCGGTCTGGCAGTCACCCACGACCTTCATGCCCGGGCCGATGATGGAGATCACCGATTCCGGGGGGGATCCGTTTCCTGCCCGCTCACGCGCCATCTCGCCTACCACCTCCAAGAAACGTCGTTCGTCCAATGCGGCCACGGTGCATGTAGGCCGGATGTGCACCGGCGCGGCGATGTGTCTTCTCTGTCTAGGGTTGGTGAACCAGCGTCAGCGGGTCCACGGGCTTCCCGTCCTTGAGAATCTCGAAGTGCAGGTGCGGTGCCGTCGACCGGCCCGTGGAGCCCGACATGGCGATGACTTCGTCCTGCCGTACCTGTTCGCCGGGAGTCACCAGCGTGAGGGACGCGTGCCCATAGAGCGACGTGTAGCCATCCCCGTGATCGATGACGACGAAGCGACCATATACCGGATCCTCTCCCACGTCCACCACGGTCCCGGCGCCGGCAGCCCGGACATAGGAGTCGGTGGGCACCGCGATGTCCAGGCCCGGGTGGTCACCCTTTGTGCCGGTTTCCAGCCCCTGGGTGACGAAGCCGCGCTCCGTGAGGGGCCAGCTGCTCGGAGCCGAGGCCTTCGCGAGGTTCCGGGTGTCGGTGGCGCGGGTTCTTCCGGTGCCGTCGGCGGGAGGGAGCCACACGTCCGAAGGAACGTCCGAGGGGGTGGCCCCGAACAAACCCCGAATCCTGGCATATTCCTGCTCCATGCCGTTCAGCTGGCGACTGAGCTCCTGGATGCGCGTCCCCTCCGCCTGGAGGGTCTGCACCTGATGTTGGAGCTCCGTCACCCGTGACGCCCGAGCGGCCAGGTACCACCAGCTCCCGGCCACCAGCGTGAGGCCCAGGGCCACCAAGGCGGCCAGCCCGGTCAGGGTGCGCAGAAGCCTGTACGAGAGGCGGAACGTGCGCGCCTCACGCCCGTCCTCGGGCACGAGCATGATGGTCAGGAAGCGGCTCTTCCCGCGGGGATCGCTCACCCCACCACCTCCGAGGCCTCTCGCCTCGCCACCAGCTCGAACACGCGCTCGAAGTCCTCCGGTCCGTGATAGGTGATCTCGATCACGCCCTTCCCCTTACGCCCCCTCCGTATGCTCACCCTCGTGGAGAGGGCCTCCTGGAGGGCCTCCTCGAGCGCCGCCACCACGGGATCGACCGCTCGCGTCTTCGCCGCCCTCCGCTTCCTGGCGGACGTGCCCTCTGCGGTGCGCCGCTCCATCTCCCGAACGGACCACCCCTCCCGCACCGCGCTCCGCGCCAACTCGGCCGCCCGGACGGGGTCCGCCACGGAGAGGAGCGCCCGCGCGTGTCCGCTGGTGAGGCTGCCGCTCTCCACGAGCTTCCGCACCGACGGCGGCAGCTTGAGAAGCCGCAAGAAGTTGGCCACGGTCGAGCGGTCCTTGCCCACGGCCCGTGCAATATCGGCCTGGGTCAGGGAGAAGCGCTCGCCCAGCGTTTGATATCCCTCGGCTTCCTCGAGGGGATTCAGGGCTTCGCGCTGGAGGTTCTCCACCAGCGCCAGGACCAGGAGCGTCTCGTCCGACGCGTCCCGCACGACAACGGCCACGTCTTCCCAGCCCAGCCGGGAGACCGCGCGGAACCGGCGCTCTCCCACCACGAGCTCGAACCCCTCCCCTCCCGCCGGCGCGGGGCGCACCACCAGGGGCTGTAGAAGGCCGTTCTCCTTGATGGACGCCGCGAGCTCGTCCAGCTCCGCGTCGGTGAAGCTCCGTCGCGGCTGGAGCGGGTTGGGCCTGATGTCGGAGACCTTCACCCGGCGGATTTCCGCCTCCGCCGTCTGGGGACCCAGGTACTCCCCGAGAAGCGCACCGAGGCCTTTCCCCAAGCGATCGCGTTTCATCGGCCGGGACCCCTCCGGGAGCTCTCACCGGCCGGGATGCGTGCCATAACTTCTTTCGCCAGTTGGAGATACGCCTGCGCGCCCTGGGACAGCACATCATAGAGGACGATGGGCTTGCCGAAGCTCGGTGCCTCCGCAAGGCGCACGTTCCGGGGGATCGCGGTGCGGTAGACCTTCGCCCCGAAGTACTCCCGGGCCTCGGCCGCCACCTGGCGGGAGAGGTTGAGGCGACGGTCGTACATCGTGAGGAGCACGCCCTCGATGTCCAGCGAGGGGTTCAGTCCCTTCTGCACCAGGCGGATCGTGTTGAGGAGCTGGCTCAACCCCTCCAGAGCGTAGTATTCACACTGTATGGGGATGAGGACGGAGTCCGCCGCGGTGAGGGTGTTGAGCGTGAGGAGCCCCAGCGACGGGGGACAGTCCACCAGGACGTAGTCGTATCGCTCTCGCACCCCCTTGATCGCCCTGCGCAGGATGGTCTCCCGATTCTGGGCCTCCACCAGCTCGATCTCCGCGCCCACCAGGTCGCGGGTGGACGGGATGAGATCCAGGGTGGGAAAGTGGACGGCGCTGGCGACGGCTTCCTGGGCCGGCCGCTCACCGATGAGAACGTCGTATACGGTGGGAAGCGTGTCACGACGCTCGAGACCCAGGCCGCTCGTGGCGTTCCCCTGGGGGTCGATGTCCACCACCAGCGTCTTCTTCTCGGCGACGGCAAGGGAGGCGCCCAGATTGATAGCGGTGGTCGTCTTTCCGACTCCGCCCTTCTGGTTCGCGATGGCGATGACCCGCGACATGTTATTTCTCTGCCTCGACCGCCCGGAGGGACCGCTCGGAATCGGGGGCGACGAATATACGGAGGCCCCTGCGCAAGGTAAAGCCGATGCTGCGGCATCGTCGCCTTGACGCGCGCACCCCCAGACGGGAGTTTCCGCCTTCAGAGGGGACGGGGCCATAGCCGGCGAGGTCGTCCGCCGAGGATCCAACGACAGAGGAGCCGTCAATGAGTGGAGCGACGCAGCTGCGTCGGTCACGACGCCTGGTGCCGGGGGCGGTGCTCCTTCTGGCCGCGGCCTCCGTGGCCTTTGCCGCCGCTTGCTCGAACCAGAGCGTCAGCGCGGATCCGGCCGTGGCCCCCTTCGTGGGGGACTGGGCAGCGGACACGCTGATCCTGACGTCCCAAGCCGATCCTCAGACTTCGCTGGATCTGGTCGCGCTGGGGGCGACGTTCACCCTCAATGTGCAGCCGTCGGGGCAGTACACCGCCATCCTCATCTACTCCGGGCAGACCAACACGGAGTTCGGCAAGCTCGAGGTATCCGGCCAGACCCTGACCCTTCACCCCACGGGTTCCAGCCCTGCCACCGCCGGCACCTACTCCTTCAACGGCGACCACCTCGTCCTGGACGGCGACACGGAGTTCGACTTCAACCTCGATGGGACGAACGAGCCGGCTCTGGTGCACATCGATTTCGTGAAGAAGTAGCGTTTCACGTGAAACACACCGGCGGCCGCGCCCTGATCTGAGCCATCGCGCCGCGGCCCCGGACGCGAGCCGAGCGGCCCCACCGCACGTCACCCCCCGAACACCAGCCGGCCCCGTCCCGGCCTGTCTCACCCTTCCGCAGCGGTCGCCCCACCGGACGAGAGCTGCGCCCGCCACCTCCGCACCTCCAGGATGAGGTTCTGAAGATCCGCCGGCGATACCCCCGGTATCCTCCCCGCTTGCGCCAGGGTCTCCGGGCGGATCCGCTGCAGCTTCTCCCGCGCCTCGAAGGACAGCGTGACGAAGCCTAAATACGGTAAGTCATTGGCCAGCTTTATGTTAGCGTGCTTGCGCACGCGCATGGCCCGCTCCCTCTCCCGCATCACGTACCCCTCGTACTTCACCTCTACCTCCACCGCCGCCAGCACGTCCTCGGGTACCTCGGGCATCGTCGCTCCCCCGGCCTTCACCAGATCCTCCGCCCGCACCCCCGGCCGCCGCAGGAGCTCCGCCGCTGGAGCGCTTCCCGGCTCCGGCGTGGCATCCGACGGCTCCGCCGGCCCGGCGACGGCCCTCGTGGGGAGCCACGTCTCCCTGAACCAGACCAGTACCCGCTCCTCCGCCGCAAGCCGGCGGGTCAGGGCCCTCTCCTGGTCCGCCGTCAGCATGCCGCGATCCCGGGCCAGCGGACCGAGCCTACGCGGCGCGTTGTCCTGTCGCAGCAGCAGGCGAAACTCGGCCCTCGACGTGAACAGCCGATACGGTTCGTCCACCCCCCGGCTCACCAGGTCGTCGACGAGCACGCCGATGTAGGCCTGGTCCCGCTCCAGCACGAAGGGCTCCTCCCCCTTCACCTGCAGCGCCGCGTTGATCCCTGCCACCACCCCCTGCCCCGCGGCTTCCTCGTAGCCCGTCGTCCCGTTCACCTGCCCGGCAAGAAAGAGCCCTGCCACCACCCTCGTCTCGAGGGTGTGCCGAAGCTGGTGGGGAGGGAAGTAGTCGTACTCGATGGCGTACCCGACCCTGGTCATGTGCACGTCCTCGAGCCCAGGTAGCGTTCTCAGGAACGCCATCTGCACGTCGGCCGGAAGGGACGTGGACAGCCCGTTCACATACAGCTCCGTCGTGTGCAGGCCCTCCGGCTCCAGGATCACCTGGTGCCGCGGAGCGTCCGGAAACCTCACGATCTTGTCTTCGATGGACGGGCAATAGCGCGGTCCCTTCCCCGAGATGCTTCCCCCGTACAGCGCGCTCCTCCCGAGATTCTCCCGCACCACGCGCTTCAGGTCCTCCCCCGCCCACGTGATCCAGCACGGTCGCTGCTCCGGCACGGCCTCCGCGGCGTAGGCCGCGAACCGGAAGGGGGTCTCGTCACCGTCCTGCCGCTGCAGCTCCTTGAGCCTCACCGTCCGTCCGTCCACACGAGGCGGCGTGCCCGTCTTGAAGCGCGCCACCTCCAGCAGCGACTCCAATCCCTCCGCCAACGCCACCGACGGTGCCTCCCCGGCGCGACCGGCCCCCACACCCGTGTCGCCCCCCACGTGGATGCGCCCCCGCAGGAACGTCCCCGCCGTGATCACCACCGCCCGCGCTTCCACTTCAGCACCACTCCGGGTGCGCACGCCCACCGCCCGCCGCCCGTCCACGACCACGTCGGACACCATGTCCTGGAGGAGCTCCAGCCCCGGCAGCTCCTCCAGGAGCCGGCGCACGGCGAGCACGTAGAGCGCCCGATCACACTGGGCCCGGGGCCCCCACACGGCCGGCCCCTTGGAACGGTTGAGCATGCGGAACTGGATCCTCGCCGCGTCCGTGGCACGCCCCATGATCCCTCCCAGGGCGTCCACCTCGCGGGCCACCACACCCTTGGCCACGCCACCGATGGCCGGGTTGCAACTCATCTGTGCGACGCGACCCAGATCCGGGGTGATGAGAAGCGTGCGCACCCCCGACCTGGCCGCCGCGGCCGCCGCCTCCACGCCGGCGTGGCCTCCACCGACGACCACGACGTCACAGCGGAGCTTCATCGGGGTAGGGACGGGCAGGTTATCATGAGTGGCTTATCTGCCTCTCTGTGGCTTCAAGACCGGTGTCCGATGCGGAATGGTCCCGGCGACGGCGCATGATCCGGCTCTACTCTGGTGACCGAATCCACGCGGGAACCCAACGGCCCTTTGCCGAGGGCGTGCTCCAAGGCGTCCAGGGCCGTCGCCGTGCCGGCGGCACAGACCTCCACGCTCCCATCGCGGCAGTTCCACACGCTTCCCGACAGCCCGAGGGACGTCGCGGTGCCCTCCGTCCACCAGCGGAACCCGACTCCCTGCACGCGCCCTCTGATCCGGTAGCCGCGTACCTCGCGGCCGGTCCCACCGCCGCTCTCCTCACTTGCCAATGCAGAACTCCTTGAACACAGCGTCGAGGACCTCGTCCTCCGCGATGGCTCCCACCACCTCCTCGAGGGCCGTCTCCGCGGCCCGCAGATGCGTGCTGGCCACCTCCGCCGGCACCTGCGTCCGCAGGGCCTCCACGAAGGCTGCCACCTCCCCCCGGGCGGCCTCCAGGGCCCGGGCCTGACGCCGCCGGGTCACCACGGGAACATCCGGCGACACCCCCACCAGCCCCTTGAAGACCAGGCGCGGGAGGATCGTCTTCAATGTCTCCAGGCCCACCGCCGTCACCACGCTCACGGCCACGCGCTCCGCGTACCCGGCATCCTCCTCCGTGTGCGGTCCCGCCGCCGCGAGATCCGCCTTCGTGTCCACGCGCACCACCGGCGTCGGCGTCACCGCGTCGAGGAACTCCATGGCGGCGGCATCGGGCGAGCTTCCCGCTTCCACGCAGAACAGGATGACATCCGCCCGTGCGAGGTACCGGCGCGCCACCTCCACACCGAGCCGTTCCACCCGGCCCTCCGGCACCCTCAGGCCCGCGGTGTCCACCAGCCGAAACGGGAAGCCGCCCATCTGGACCCGTGCCTCCAGGGCGTCCCGCGTCGTTCCCGGCTCCTCCGTGACGATGGCGCGCTCCTCCCCCACCAGCGCGTTGTACAGCGACGACTTCCCGGCATTCGGCCGGCCGGCCAGCACCACCACCGCACCCTCCCGCAGCAGCTCCCCCTCCGGTGCGGTGGCCAGAAGCGCGTCCAGGCGCCCCACCACGCCGGCGGCCTCCGCCGTCACGTCCTCCAGGGGCACCGGAGCGTCGTCTTCCTCCGGGAAGTCCAGATGATGTGCCAGGAGCGCTTCCACACGCACCAGGGAGCTCCGCAGCGCCGCGACCCGTTCGGACAGCCCCCGCTCGAGCTGACCCATGGCCGCGCGGTGGAGCGCGCGGCCGCGGGCTTCCGCCAGGTCCGCCACCGCTTCCGCCTGGACCAGGTCCAGCTTGCCGTTCAGGTAGGCGCGGCGGGTGAACTCCCCGGCCTCAGCGCGGCGAGCCCCCGCGGCGAGGCAGGCGTCGAGAACAAGCGCCGGCACCAGCCATCCGCCATGGCAACCGACCTCCACGACGCGCTCGCCGGTGTAGCTGTCCGGGGCCTCGTAGCAGGTTACCAGCGCCCGGTCCAGCGGCTCGCCCGACACCGGATCCTCGAGGTCCATCACCGTCGCGCGACGCGCCTGGGGCGGAGTCACACCCGGCGTGAGGGCCGCCAACACGCTCCACGCTTCGGGTCCCGAGAGGCGCACCATGGCCACGGCGGCGGGGCCGGGAGCCGTGGCGACGGCCGCAATGGTGTCGACCTGTGCGCTCACCGGCGTCGGGACTACCCCGTCAGGCGTCTCTTCCGTCCCGGGGGGCGCTCCCGGCTCTCTCTCAGCGCGACCCACCGCACCGCTCGGGCAGGACCTACTCCTTCTCCTTCGACTTCGCGGGCGACTTCACCGCCACCTTCTTCCGCTCCTTGGCGATCCAGATCTGCTGCGGAATCGTCGCGATGTTCGCCACGGCGTAGTAGAGGTTCAGCCCGCTGGCCAGCTTGAGAAAGATGAAGAGCATGAAGAGGGGCATGCCCCACATCATCATCTTCATCTGGCTGCTTTGCTGCTGTGGCAGCGAGCGCATGGTGACGAACTGCATGGCGAAGGTGGAGAGGGCCATGAAGATCGGCAGCACGTAGATGGGATCCGGCGCCGACAGGTCCGTGAGCCACAGGAACGGGGCCCCGCGGAGCTGGATGGACTTCTCGAAGACGAAGAAGAGCGCGATGAGCACGGGATACGGCAGCATGAGGGGCAGGCACCCCGCCAGGGGATTGAAGCCTTCCTCCTTGTGCAGGCGCATCATCTCCTTGTTCAAGCGCTGCGGATCGTCCTTGTACTTCTTCTGGATCTCCTGGAGCAGGGGCTGCACGGCCATGTTCTTCAGCTGCGCCCGCATGGCCTTCTGGTTCAGCGGCCAGAGCACCACGCGCATGAGCACGCCGAACAGCACCAGCACCCAGCCGTACGACATGCGCAGGTTGTTGTGCAGGAAGACCAGGATCGCGGTGATGACCGAGACCAGGGGCCGCATCACTGGACGGATGAAGCGCCATCCGTAGGGGTTCACATCCTGCATGTCCTCCCCCAGGGAGGACAGGCGCGCGTAATCCTGCGGCCCCAGGAAGAGCCGATAGCCGAAGCTCCCGTCGGGATGCACCGCCTGCGTCACCGCCATGTCCGGACGGCCCGGGAGCGTGCCCTTCGACACCACCAGCCCACCCAGGTAGTCGGCCTCCTGCGGCGGGCTCTCACCACCCTGCCCGGCCAACATGCCGATGACGAAGAACTTGCTCTTGAAGGCGGCCCACAGGTAGGGGCCCGCCTGCACGCCCAGCGCCGGCTTCTGGAGGAGGGTGGAGTGGATCCCGCTCTGCACGTGGTTCCACACGTACGCCATGGACCTCGCCTCACTGGCGGAGTCCGCCTCGGTGTAGGGGAGGCCCTGGCCCAGGTTGGTGATCATGAGCGCGTGGTCCACGCCCGAGACCTTGCCCCGCACGTGCACCACGTAGGAATCCGGACTGAACTCGTACGACAGCTCGACGGTGAGACGGCCGTTGGGTAGCGCGTACCGGAACTTCAGCGTCTTCGGTCCGCCGCCCTTGGTGACCTGCAGCCCGTCGGCCGGCTCGACCTGGAACGGGACCTTGCTCAGGTCCACCGTGTCGGGGCCCGCCACCAGCTCGTGGCCCAGGTAGCCCCCGGCGTCCTTCGGCACCAGATCCACCACGCCGTCCCGCTGGTCGTGGTTGAGCCGCTCATACTGCAGCATGTCCGCCGCCAGCAGCCGCGCCCCCACGTTCGAGAACGTGAATTTGTAGAGCGGCCCCGCGACCGTCACGGGCGTCTCCTTGACCTGTGCAGCAGCAGCAGCGGCGGCCACCGAGTCCCCCAACACGTTCGTCGTCGGGTGGCTCGCCGGCGCCGCGCCCGTCCGGGCCCCGGTCGCCGCAGCCGCGCCCGTCTGGGCACCGCTGGCCGCGGCCGCCCCCGGGGTCCCCCGTCCGGCCACCGCAGTGGTGTCCGCAGCGGTCCCCGGCACCGGCTTCTTGGGCGGGAAGAGCAGGTTGGTGCCCACGAGGACGACCAACATCAGCACGATGGCGAGCAGGAACCTCATTTCGCTCTTCATCGATCACTCGGCAGGGCGTGGCCCGCCGCCTCGTGCGTCGAGGTCATTCCGAGAGGCTCGCCCCCGTGCGTGTGGCGCGCCCCGTTCCCGTGTTCCCGGCGTGTCGCCGGCGGCACGGGATCGTATCCCCACCCACCCCAGGGATGGCATCGAAGGAGCCGGCGCAGGCCCAACCACAAGCCCCTGAGCGCGCCGTGCACCTCGATGGCCTCCTTCGCGTAGTGCGAGCACGTGGGCTGGTACCTGCACGAGGGAGGCGTCCAGGGAGAGATCACCACCTGGTAGAACCGGATCAAACCGATCAGGAGCTTTGCGACCACAGTTCCTCCACCGCCCTCATGACGTCGTGGGCGAGCTCCTCGAACTTCGCCTCGTAAGCTCTACCCCGTGCCCGGATCAGCACGTCCACCGTCGCCCCCCGCGTCCCGAGCTCCGGGAGCACGCGGCGCCGGCCGATCTCCCGCAACCTGCGCTTCAGGAGATTCCGGTCCACGATCCTCCTCCCGTGCTTCCCGACCACCACGCCGAGCCGGGAAAAGGAAGCGGGGGAAGGCGCCAAGAAGACGTCCACATTCGTGGTCCTCTTGCGCTTCCCCCGCTCCAACAGCTCACGGATCTCGCGGGTGCGCCGGATGCGTGCCGTCCCGGAAAGCCCCTCGCCTCGTTCCTGCCCGGAAGTCGCTACTTCCTGCCCACCGTTACGGCCAACCGCGCGCGACCCTTCCTGCGGCGGCGGGACAGGGCGGCGCGACCACCGCGGCTCTTCATCCTCGCGCGGAACCCGTGCTTGTTGACCCGCTTGCGATTGCGGGGCCTGTAGGTCGGCTTCATTCCGGACAGCCCGGTTCATGGGTGTTGTTCGCCTGAAATCGAGCTTGGAAAGATAGTCCTGGGCGTCCGAAATCGTCAACGGGCACAGGTTCGGAAACCCGCTCCGCGCGCGTGTTTGCGCCTCGGCCGCGCATGAATTGACTTTCGCATACCGGCTTTCTACCTTCGCCGCCCCCCCGAGAGGGACTGGAGCTCTCGGCCGGTAACTCAACCCCGTTGCGCTCCCGAGGATGTCGGTCCGTAACCCACGCCACCCTGCCTGTTCCGTCGTCGCTCCGTCGGCGGTCCCCGCCCAAGCCGAGAACCCATGGAGCTGACCGCCGCCGAGCTCTGGGCGTACATCCAGGAAGCCGTCCGGGCTTCGGTGCCCGAGCAGGGCTTCCGCACGTGGCTGGCGGGACCCAAGGCCGTGGGCCTGTCCGCCGACGAGCTCATCATCGAGGCTCCCAGCCCCTTCCACAGGGATTGGATCGAGAACAAGTACACGCCTCTGCTGGAGAACGCGGCCCACCGCATCCTGAACCGCCCTCTCGGCATCACCGTCACCTGCGACGAGGCACCGGCCGCGCTTCCCGTGCCCGTCCCGCAGGCGGGCGCTCTCCTCCCGGAGGACCCGCCGCCACAGCGCCCGCCCGCGCCGCTCCCGTATCTGAACGAGCGCTACACCTTCGAGCGGTTCGTGGTCGGCACGAACAACCAGCTGGCGGTGGCCGCCTCCCGGGCCGTGGCCGAACGCCCGGCCGAGATGTACAACCCCCTGTTCCTCTACGGCGGCGTGGGGTTGGGCAAGACCCACCTCATGCACGCCATCGGCCACCGCATCGTCGCCGACCATCCCGACGCCAGGGTGGCGTACGTGTCCTCCGAGCAGTTCACCAACGAGATGGTGAGCTCCATCCAGCAGGGCACCATGGCGGCCTTCCGGCGCCGGTACCGTGAGATGGATCTCCTCCTGGTCGACGACATTCATTTCCTGGAGGGGAAGGAGGGTACACAGGAGGAGTTCTTCCACACGTTCAATGCACTCTACGATGCCCAGCGTCAGATCGTTCTGACCTCCGACCGACCGCCGAAGAACCTGTCGGGGGTGGAGGAGCGACTGGTCTCACGCTTCGAGTGGGGGCTGGTCGTCGACATCAAGGCGCCCGACTACGAGACGCGGGTAGCGATTCTCCGCAAGAAAGCAGCCGACGACAATCTCGTCCTCGACGATGCGGTCATCGAATACATCGCGCAGTCCTGCACCGCCTCCGTACGCCAGTTGGAGGGCGCCGTCATCAAGCTCCTGGCTCTTTCTTCCCTGAAGCACCAGGAGATCACGCTCCAACTCGCCCGTGGCGCACTGAACGGGATGCTGCGCCGGGAGCACGACGAAGGCCCGGTTCTCTCTCCGGAGCGCATCCAGGAGCTGGTGGCCCGCCGTTGGCGGGTGAAGGCGGAGGCACTGGCGTCGAAGCGGCGCACCAAGGACCTCACCGTGCCACGGCAGGTGGCCATGTACCTCATCAAGGAGACCCTGGGGACCTCCCTGGTTCACATCGGCCAGATCTTCGGAGGCCGCGACCACTCGACGGTCATCCACTCCATCAAGAAGGTCCAGGAGGAGATGGAACGCGATCCGGAGTTCCGCAGGAAGGTGGATGAAGCCTGGGAAGAGCTGCGGGCGGCATCCCTACAGGAGTAGCGTGGAGATCATGGGGAAAGTCGGATGGCTATCGACATCGGGAGCACAGAGCCAGTGGTGGGTGCGGGAATCAGCCAGCGTCTCAACTCATCTTCCACAGGTATCCCCGCCCCGCGGAGAGCTTCCGGCGGCTCGCATGTCGGAGCCCACACACATGACTCTTCCACATATCCACACCTCCTACTACGGCTATGTTTTTATCTCTTAAAGAGAGATAGCTTCTACCACGTTGTCGAAAACCGTCAGCTCGCTCGCTGTCGCACCGCTCAGGAGCCCGAGGGCCCATGAAATTCACCATCACCAGGCAGAACCTCCACAATGGTCTTGCTGCCGTCTCGGCCAGCATCCCGTCCAAGACCACCCTGCCTGTGCTCTCCAACATTCTCTTCGAGGCACGGGAAGGTATGGTGTGGATGAGCGGTACGGATCTGGATGTGTCCGTGCGCGTCAAGGTCCCTGCGGACGTCAAGGAGGAGGGAAGCCTCACGGCCCCGGGCAAGAAGCTCCAGGAGATCACCCGTGAGCTCCCCGATCAGCCCGTCGAGGTGTCCACCCGCGGAGACCAGATCGAGCTGAGCAGTGGGCACAGCAACTTCAAGTTCAACGGTCTTCCGGCAGAGGAGTTTCCGTCGCTGCCGCAGGTTCAATTCGAGGAAGGCTGGAGAGTGGGTGGTGCCGATCTGCAGCGGCTCATCCACCACACGTCCTTTGCGGTCTCCACGGAAGAGAGCCGGCCAATTCTGAACGGCGTGCTCTGGGAGCTGCGTGACGGCAGCATGCGGATGATCGCCACGAACGGCCATCGCCTGGCTCGCATGGGCGTGGCGACGGCTCCCAGCAATGCCCCGTCGGCGGACTTCATCGTCCCGCCGGCGGCGCTTCAGCACGTTCAGCGGCTCTTCAAGGGCGAAGAAGAGCTCATGGTCGCGCGGGACGGCAATCACCTGGGCTTCGGGAGCGAGGCGGTCGAGGTCTTTTCCCGTCTCATCGAAGGTACCTACCCCAACTACGACCAAGTCATCCCCCGGGACAACGACAAGGTCGCGACGGTTCCCAAGAAGGCACTGGAGTCCGCGGTTCGCAGGATGGCGGTGGTGGCATCGGACCAGACGCACCGCATCCGCCTCAAGTTCGAGACCGACCGCGTGCATCTGAACGTGCTGACCCCCGACCTCGGCGAGGGGCACGATGAGATCGACGTAGGCTACGCCGGCGAAGAGCTGGAGATCGGGTTCAACGCCAACTACCTGCTCGAGGTCCTCCGCTACATGGCCAGCGACGAGGTGAAGGTGAGCTTCAAGGCACCGGAGCGGGCAGCCACGGTCGAGCCGGTGGCCGAGGGGGACGAGAGCATCGACTACCTCTGCCTCATCATGCCGCTCCGGCTCCTCGACTGACGACGACCGGGGAAGCCGGTCGCCCGGAGCGCGGCGAACGAGGGCGGTGGAGGAGACCTCTCCACCGCCCTCCTGCTTTTCGCATCCAAGGAGCGATCAGCGCGCAGCGCCTTCCCGGCGTGCTGCCTCCAGGAGCTCCTGACCCGTGAACACGGACAGTAGCTCGAGGCCCTCGGACTCGAGGAGCCGGCGGCCACCCTCCTCCCTGTCGACCAGGGTCAGAACACCGAGCACCTCGGGGCCGTGCTCGCGAACGGCAGCTACCGCAGCCAGAGCGCTGGAGCCCGTCGTCATGCAGTCCTCGATGACCACGCAGCGTGCGTCCTTCGGAAGTCCTCCCTCGATACGCTGCGCGGTGCCGTGCTCCTTCGCCTTCTTCCGCACCGAATACGCATCGAGATGGCGGCCCTCCAGCCAGCTCCGATGGGCAATGGCGTACGACACCGGATCGGCACCCATGGTGAGACCGCCCACATGGCTCGGCTCGAGGCCGCTCCGGCGAAGGAGGTCGAAGGCCACGTACCCCACCAGGACCTGGCCCTCGGCGCTCATGGTCGTCTGTCGGGCGTCCACGTAATACGAAGAGCGCACCCCGCTGGACAGCGTGAAATCGCCGATGCGGACCGAGCGCTCGACCAGGAGCTCTCTGAGCCTGTCACGATGGTTCATGCCCGCCATGGTGCCTGTCGCTCACACCCGACGCAAGGCCGGCCACTCCCAAGAGGTCCGCCTTGCGTTCACCTGGGATCGCTGCCGGGCACCGCCAGCCCGAGGGCGACGTGCACCTCGGCGGGAACCCGCATGGGCTTCCGGTCGGCGCCGACCCACACGGCCGTGACCCGGGCGCGTGCGAGCACCGAGGACGGGTCGTCGGCGGGGCTGATATCCTGGGCCAGCACCATGCTGGTACGCTTGTAGCCATCCACCCACGTGCGGATGCGGAGGCGCTCGTTCAAGCGCGCCTCTTTCAGGTAGTCCACCTCGATGCGCACCACGTAGACCCCCCAACCGCGGGCTACGAGCTCCTCGTAGGGGAAGCCCCCTTGTCGAAGGGCATCGAAGCGGGCGTATTCCAGGTAGTTCAGAAAGACGGCGTGGTTGGCGTGCCCGAAGGAGTCGAGCTCGTAGCTGCGCACCTCCACGAAGGACTCCGCCACACGTGCCTGGTGAGATGGATCGCTCATGGGCTAAACAAGGCGCCGAGACCGGCCCCGGGGCAAGGAGGGCGGGCCGACGGGAGCGGAGTGCCGGGAGAGAAGGGGACCGGCCCGGGTTCATCGACTCGCTTGCCGGGGATGTCGATCCCCCGATAACCTGGCGGCCGTGACCACCACAGCGCGCTCCCGTCGACACCCGCGTCACCCCGCCCGCCTTCGTGCCCTGGCGCTGGGTGCGGCGCTGGCCGCGTGCATCCCGACGGCGGCCGGCGCCCAGACCTCCGGCCAGGGGATCCTCGTGCTGGCGGCGGCCAGCCTCACCGACGTGCTGCCTCGGGTGGCCGAGGCGTGGACCCGTCAGGGGGGAGCGCCGGTGCACTTCTCGTTCGACGCCACGTCGAGGCTGGCGCCGCAGGCGGTCGAGGGTGCCCCCGCAGACCTGTTCTTCTCCGCCGACGAGGCGTGGATGACCTGGCTCGAGGAGCGGGGCGGCGTAGTGAAGAGCACCGAGCGCCGCTTCCTGGAGAACACCCTCGTCGTGGTGGTGCCGGCGGGCGCGCCCGCCCCCTCCGGCCCGGCGGCGCTGGTGGGCGTCGCGAAGCTGGCCCTGGCCGGAGAGAACGTGCCGGCGGGGCGCTACGCCCGCGAGGCTCTCGAGGCCACGGGGGTGTGGGCGAAGGTGAAGGACCACATCATCCGCGGTGGCTCGGTGCGGGGCGCCCTGGAGTGGGTCGCTCGCGGCGAGGTGGGTGCGGGGATCGTGTACGGGACGGACGCCCTGTCCGAGTCGCGGGTCTCGGTGGCGTTCACCTTCCCGGAGGACACGCACCGGCCTATACGCTATCCGGCGGCGGTGCTGACCGGCTCCCGGCATCCGGCTCTGGCGCGCGCCTTCCTTGACTTCGCGGCGGGGCCCCAGGCGCGGGGGGTCTTCGAGAGCGCCGGCTTCACGGTGGGGGAGGCGGCGAAGGCGCCCGGCTCGGCGCCTCACGCGACGACCCCGAACCCGGCCTCGGCCGTGCGCATCTCCCTGATGGTGGCCCTGCTGGCCACCCTCGCGGGCTTTCCCGTCGCCGTGGCCTTCGGATGGCTTCTGGCGCGCCACGACTTCCGGGGGAAGGTCGTGCTTTCCACCGTCGTTCTCGCGCCCCTGGTGATGCCGCCGGTGGTCACCGGATTTCTGCTCCTGAGCATGCTCGGAACCCGGAGTCCCCTGGGCCGCGGCCTCGCTGCGCTGGGGCTGCAGGTCCCGTTCACGCTCCTGGGGGCGGCGGTGGCGGCGCTGGCGGTGGGCTTTCCCCTCTACGTCCTCACGGTGCGCAACGCCTTCGAGGCCGTCGACCCGCATTACGAGGAGGTGTCCTGGACGCTGGGCGTCGGCCGGCGCAGGACCTTCTTGCGCGTCTCCCTGCCGCTGGCCATGCCGGGGATCGTCGCGGGGGCCGTTCTCGCGTTCGCGCGGGCCCTGGGGGAGTTCGGCGCCACCGTGGTGCTGGCCGGCAACGTCGAGGGGCGGACGCGGACCATCGCGCTGGCCATCTACACGCTTCTCGAGGCCCCGGCTGCCCGTCGGGACACGTGGATCCTCGTCGGTGCGAGCGTGGCCATCTCCCTGGCGGCGCTGGTGGGGTACGAGGCGCTCTCCCGGAGGCAGCGCAGGAGGCTGGAGGTGCGGGGTGGCGGGTGACACCTGGGGGGGCATCCGCATGCACGTGGGGGTGCCGCTGGCGGCGCATCCCCTGGAGGTCTCCCTGGAGACCAGCGCCCGCTCCGTCGCCATCGTGGGGCCGTCGGGGGCCGGAAAGAGCACGCTGCTCCGGGTGCTCGCCGGGGTGGAGCACCGGGCCCGGGGCGAGGTGGTGGTGGACGGGGCGGTGTGGCTCGATCCGAGCCGGGGCATGGTGGTGCCCCCGTGGGAACGACGTGTCGGGTGGGTCCCGCAGGAGATGCTGCTCTTTCCCCATCTGTCGGTGCGGGAGAACCTGGGATTCGCCGGCGGGAGCGACCGCGAGGTCGAGGAGACGGCGGCGCTCCTCCAAGTGGCTCACCTGCTGGATCGACGCCCCCGGCGGCTCTCCGGCGGCGAGCGCCAACGCGTGGCCCTGGGCCGTGCCCTGCTGTCGGCTCCCCGCCTGCTCCTGCTGGACGAGCCCTTCTCCGCGCTGGACCGCGCTCTCCGGAAGCAGATCTCCGCGACCGTCAGGCGACTGATCGTGGAGCGGGCGATTCCGCTGGTGCTCATAAGCCACGACGACGCCGACACCCGGATGCTCGCCGAGGAGCACTGGCACCTCCGTGACGGTACGCTGGAGCCCTTGTAGCTCACACCCGGTGCGACACCGGCGGCCCGTCACCGTGCCGGACGGTGGATCTGGCACCCACCCTTCGGCGCTGCTACCCGTCCAGCAGCCCGGCGTCGCGGATCACATCCCCCAGCTCGGCCCGGGATTCGAGCTCGAGCTTCTGGAAGATGTTGGACAGGTGCGTGCTCACCGTTCTCGGTGAGATGCCCAGGTCCTTGCCGATGGCCTTGTTGGACTTGCGGCGAGCCACGAGCCGAGCGATCTCCAGCTCCCGCTCCGTGAGCCCCGCCAGCCCCTCGCCCGCACCCCGGGGCGGTGGGCGGTGGCCGAGCTCCCGGAACTGGATGCGCGCCTTTTCCAGCTCCTGCTCGGCCCCCAGTCGAGCGAGCACGTCGTGGACGCGACGCAGCTCGGCGAAGGCGCCCCCGGTATCGCCGATGTCCGCGAGGCGTCCGGCGAGTTGGCGGCGTATGCGCACCGCATACGGGATCATGGGGATCTCCTCCAGGGCTTCGGCTGCTTGCCTCATGAGGACCGCGCCACGCGCCGGGTCTCCACGCTTCCAGCACACGAGCGCGTCGCACGCGTCGGCCCACGCGAGGCCCAGCTTGTGGCTGAGCGCTTCGGCGAGGGTGCGCATACGCTCTCCGACGTCCGCGGCCTCGTCGATGTGGCCCGCCCACAAGCACGCCTCGGCCAGGATGGGCAGGAGACGGTGGACGGCCCACAGCCGGTAGCCGGTCCCTTCGGCGATCTCGAGGCCCCGCCGCGCCGCCAGGATCGACGCCTCGTAGTCCCCGATCGCGACCCGGTAGTGTGCCAGTGCGATATACGCAGGTACCACCATGTGCACGTCGCGCAGGCCCCCGGGCTGGTCGATGCCGGCCATCTCGCACGCTTCGTCAACCATGGCCTGCGCCCGGTCGAGATCCCCTCGCCCGATGTGGATGAGCGAGGTCCATGCGAGGACCCGGGTGAGGAGCGAGGCCTGGTTCAGGCTACGCGCCAGCGCGATGGACTGCTCGCCCACCGCGATGCCCTCGTCCCACTCGCCGGAGCCGAAGGCCCGCTCGATGGCCATGTCGGCGGTCCAGAGTCTCAGGACGGGGGAGCGCAGGCGATCGGCGAGGTCCGTGGCCGCTTCGATCCCCTGGGCCATGCCCTTCGTGTCGCCGGTCATGCCCGCGAGCACCGCGAGGCCCCAGCGGGCCCAGAACTCCACGCTGAGGTTGCCGATGGAGGCTGCCAGGTCGATGGCCCGGTGCGCGTGCTTCTCGGCCGTGGCGGGAGGGCCGATCCACACGTGCAGGAGCGACAGCGCCCGGTGCGCCCGGGCCAACAGCTCGGGGCTACCCAGGGCTTCCGCCCGTGGCAGCGCCGCCTCGAGCTCGGCCAGGGCCTCGGGCGCGCGACCCAGATGCTGGAGACAGTGTCCCCGCACCAGATGGATGTGAACGGCATCCGCCGTGCTTCCCATGGCTTGCGCCGCCGCGAGCCCGGCCTCGAGATGGGCGAGGGCCTCCTCGTGTCGGCCGCACCAGAACGTGGCGAGACCCAGAGCCCGCCAGGCGGCCGGGTCCGCCTTTGCGTCCGTCGCCGGCCTGGCGAGGAGCGCCGACCACATGGTGGCGGCCTTCTCGTACTCCCCCAGACGCAGATGCGCCCGGGCGATCTCCCGCCTCAGGACCGGGGCCGTGGTCCCGTGCGGCGCGCTGTATTCCGGCGGGATCCGGTGCAGGGCGGAGCGCAGGTAATCCACGGCCTCTCTGTCGGCGTGTCGTTCGGTGGCCCGCCGCCCGGCGGCGGTGAGGTAGAGGATGGCCTTTTCTCCGAAGGCGTCCGTGTCGGTGCGTGCGAAGTGGTAAGCGAGCTCGTCGGCGTGGTCCATCGCCCGCTGTCCCCAGAAGGCCTCCATGGCCTCCGCGACGGCGCCGTGCATCATACGCGCGCGCTGCAGCCCGAGCTCCTGGTAGATGGTCTCTCCCACCACGGGATGTATGAACTCGTAGACCACGGAACCCCCGTCGGCTCGCTCGGTGAGGATCCGATGGGCGCACAGCTCCTCCAGGGCCGACAGCAGGGCGGGGCCGGGGAGCTCGCCGACGGAGACGAGCAAGGGGTAGTCCGCCCTCGTGCCGATGACGGCGACGAGGTCCGCCACCGTTCTCGCATTCTCGGAGACGCCCGCGAAATGGGCCGCCACCGCATCCCGGATGGAGGCCGGCAGCCCCAGGTCCTTGGCGTCCCAACCAATCCAGGTGCCCTCCTGACTCGTGAGACCGCCGCTGGCGACCAGGGCCTTGAGGATCTCCTCCACGAAGAAGGGGTTGCCCCGGGTCCATCCGTAGAGCATCGCTGCGAACTCCCCTACCAGGCCGGCGTCCACCGCGAAGGCGCGGGACACCAGCTCGGTGACCTGCTCCCGGGACATGGGCTCGAGATGCAGGATGCGCGCGACCCCGACGGAATGCAGGGACCGCTCGAGCTGGCTCAGGCGGGGGTTCCGGTCCCGCTCGTCATCGTTGTAGGTGCACACGATGAGCAGCGGCCGACCCACTGCCTGGCGCGCGATGAAGTGGAGGAGCTCCAGCGAAGAATGGTCCGCCCACTGCAGGTCCTCGAGGATCACGAGCAGCGGCGTACGCGCGGCGCAGTTCTTCAGGAACTCGGTGAAGTTCCAGAGCAACCGGGTGCGGAACTCCGCGGGATCGTCCTCGGAGAGCGGGCCCCGCTTCCCGCTGTGCTCCAGGGTCGGAAAGAGATAGCCGAGGTCGCCCTCGCCCCCTCGCGACAGCACGGAGAGCGTATCGGGTTCCATCTCCCGGAGCATGGGCAGAAAGGCGTCGGAAAAGAGCGCATAGGGCACGCCAAGCTCCACCGCGTAGGCACGGCCCCGGGCCACCGACCAGCCCCGCTGCACGGCCTTGTCCGCCAGCTCGTCCACGAGCCGGGTCTTACCGACGCCGCTGCCGCCGGAGAGCACCAACGTGGAGACCGCACGGTCGCCACCGTCGATGAGATCCCCGAGGGCAGCCAGCTCCTCGGTGCGGCCTATCAGCGGCAGGGGAAACACGGGACGAGTCCCGTTCCCCCCCTTCGCCGGGGGTTTCGCGAGAGCGCTCATGATCACGCGCGGAAGAGAATCGCTGGCAGGGATGCCAGCCAAAGTACGATGCCCCGGGTTGCACCGACAGGTAATGCCGGGGCAGCCGAAGGGTCGCGCATGCGCGCGGGGTACTCCCCTTCTTCAGCACCCTGCTAGACGGCGGCCGCGACCCTCCCGAACCGCCGCTCGCGTGAGCGAAAGTCGCGGACCGCGGTCGCCAGGTCTCCCTTGCCGAAGTCGGGCCACATCCTCGGAGTGAACGTCAGCTCCGCATAGGCGCACTCCCAGAGGAGGAAGTCGCTCAAGCGCTGCTCGCCCCCGGTGCGGATGAGGAGATCCACCTCGGGCGTGGGCTCTCGCAGACCCATGGCCTCGCCCACCCGGGCGGCGAAGCCGTCACGGTCCAGATCGACACTGCCGGACTCGGCGGCCAGGCGCGCCGCCGACACCAGCACGTCGCGGCTCGAGTAGTCCACGGCCAGGCGGAGCCGCAGCCGGCCACCCTGGGCCGTAGCGGCCTCGGCGCTTCGAATGGCCGCCACGAGGGGCGCCGAGAGGCGGTCACGGCGCCCCATGACCTCCAGGCGCACGCCGTTCTCGAGAAGCTCCGGGACCTCCTTGCGCAGATACGACCGGAACAGCCCCATGAGCGTACGGACTTCCCGCGGCGGGCGCTGCCAGTTGTCCGAGGAGAACGCGTACAGGGTGAGCGTTCCCACACCCAGATCGGGAGCCGCTTCGACGACGCGTCGGACGGCGTGTGCTCCCTGACGATGGCCCCACTCCCTGGGTCTGCCCCGGGCCACGGCCCAACGGCCGTTGCCGTCCATGATGATGGCCACGTGGAGACCGGGCGGAGAGGGAAAAGCACTCTGTATCATAGAGACGCTCTGGCAAAAAAAACGGCGTTGAACACCACGCTCAACCCTCCCGGGTCGCGCGGATGATGGCCTCCATATGGTCCAGATACGACGCGAGGGCACGCCGACCCAGCGCCGTCAATGCATAATCGGTCCGCGGGGTGCGCCCCTCGAACGACTTCTTGCACAGCACGTACCCCGCGTCCTCTAGACGCCGCGCATGGGCGCTGAGGTTGCCGTCGGTGGTTCCGAGGAGGTCCCGCAGGTCGGTGAAGGTGAGCGAGCCGTTCACCGCCAGCGCGCTGACGATGCCCAATCTCACCCTCTCGTGGATGAGCTGGTCGAGCTCGAGGGCCCCCGTCTCGGGATGCTGACCCTCGAGCGCTCCCAGGGGAGGGCGGTCGACTGCGGGTGTCGTCGGGCGCGCGCGCCGCGCCGCGCTGCGTTCAGCCGCCATGCTTCCTCCAGATGATGGTTCCGAAGATGATGTGCAGCCCGCCGAAACCGGCCGCCATGAACACGTCGCCCACCGCCGCGGGGGCAAACAGGGCCGCGGTGCCGAGGCCCATGAACGCGAGGCCCATCAGCGGCACGATGCGAACCGAGAAGGCCCCCCCCGTCACCACCCCGGCCCCGTACAGGAGGAGCCAGGTCGCCGGCAGCAGGTCGATGAGGCCGAGCCTCAGGAACGCCAGGGTGAGCAGTCCGCCCACGATGAGCGGAGGCGTCACGTTCCAGGCGAACTTCCGACCCGGCCCGGCCAGGAGCGTCATCCCCGCTGCCCGGGCCTTGCCGGCCATGAGGATCAGCGCCGACCCCAGGGAGACGGCCGCCGCGATGAGCCACGTGACCGCCCAGGTGAGCGTTCCCGTGGCGTCGCGGACGAGGACGGAAGCCGAGAGCGCCACCACGCCCATGAGGACCACGCCGCGTCCCGACACCGCGGTGAAGGAGGCCGAGCGCTCCATCGTCTCGCGGATGAAGCGGAGGTTGTCCATGGCCCGGTCGTGAAGGGCCACCGGTGCGCCGCCTCTCGGTCCCAGCTTCTTGGCCGGAAGGTTCATGGATTCCACGCTATCTGCCGCCCGGGCCGGCGTCAAGCACTTTGTGGCGCAGAGTCCGCGGGGGAGCGGGCGGGCCTCACGCCTGTGGAGCGACGACGCTCAGGGCCCCGGGGAGAATGCGGACATCGAGCTCCGGAGCCGCGGCCTGGCGGACATCCCCGTCCATCTCGAAGCGCGGCGGAGCACCGAAGGTCAGGTGGAAGCCCTCCCCGCTGAGGAGCTCCACGCGGTCCGAAGACAGGTGTCGCCCCTTCCCCGCCAGGTTGAACAGCTTCAGCCGGGTCAGGGGCGAAGCGTCGAGGATGCTGCACGCGTGGAGCATGCCGTCGCTCACCGTGGCTCCGGGAGCGATGGGGAAGCCGCCACCGAAGAACCGCCCGTTGGACACTGTGAGCATGAGATGACGGCCGTCGCGGGACGAGGCGTCCACAGCCCGCACGCCGAGGTCGACGCCGGGAAAGCGGAAGAGCTGCTGCAGGGCCGTGAGCTTGTAGAGCAGCTCGCCCTTGAGAAAGCGGGCCCGGGCAGCCGCGTCGATGACGGCGATGTCGAAGCCGAATCCCACCAAGTTCAGGAAGTAACGGGGCTCCACCAGATCCGGCCGGGATTCGGCGGCGCTGGGGGTGTCCAGGCGGCCGACGTCCACGCGGCGCACGTGGCCCTCCTTCAGCACCCGCACGGCATCCGCGGCGGCGGCGCGCTGGAAGCCCAGGTTCCGCCCGAAGTCGTTGCCGGTTCCGTTGGGGAGCATCCCGAAGGCCACGTCGGAGCGACCCGACGCCACGATGCGGTCCGCGACGTTGCTCCAGGTGCCGTCTCCTCCCGCCGCGACGACGACGTCGTAGCCCTCGTTCACGGCGCGCTCCGCGAGATCGCGTTCCTCGCCGGGAAAGCCGGTAACGGCGAACGCGACGCCGGGGAGCGCCTCCTCGAGGAGCTGCCGATAGACGGGGATGCGCCGTGAGCCGCGCCCGCGTCCGGAAGCCGGATTGAAGACGACGAAGACGCGCCGTCCCTCGATCAGAGGGTCTCCAGAGGCTCGAACGTCTGCAGGCCCTCCCCGTACCACTCCTCGCGGAAGGGGTACGTGTTGACCTCGGCGAGGGTCAGGGACGCGGTCATGGGGTGCTCGTGCAGCGTCAGCGAGCCGCTCTCCTCCTCGTGCTCGGAGTGCACCGCCTCCATGTAGATGTTGGCCTTGAAGCGCTGGTCCCCGTCGATCATGAAGGTGTTGTACAGATTTCGGGCGGGCTTGAACGCATACTCCGTGACGACGGCGTCGAGCACGGGGGAGCTCCCGTCGCGGACGTTGATCTCCATCTGCCCGTCGGCGCGCGTGAACCCGATCTCCAGATCCTTCATGTAGTGGGGGAGGTGCCACCGTTCGATGGCGTGCTGCCGGGCCGCCTCCGTGGACGTGCCCACGATGAACGGGTAGAACGCCGCCTTGGGGAGGGGCTTGGCCTGCTCGACCATGGGCGGGACGATGACCGCGAGCACGACCTCCTCGTAGGGGCCCACCATGCTCTCGGTGAACTCGAAGGCGGTGAGGGCGAAGATGCTACGCGTGTGCTGCATCTCGAGCGGTTGGAGATGCGCGGGAAGGATCTTACGCGCATCGGCTGTGGCCATCTCGAAGAAAGCACCCACGCAGTGGCGGAACCCGTAGTACGTGTACTCCATGTCGTTCTTCTTCCCGTGATCTTGATCCGGACCCGAGCTCCAGGCGCCTTGATGCGCCTCCTCGGGTACAATTAGCGTTGGCCGTCCACGGCGCCACTGCAGGCGCCCGATCTTGAACTTCTCGATACGCTTTAGGCCCCCGGCTTGAAGATCCGAGGCTACCTCGCTCTCGCGCTGATCTGTATCGCTCTGTTGCTGTGCGATCCGGTGCAGCGCCTCATCATCGCGCCCTGGGCCCGGCTCGCGCCACGGAAGCGCATCGCCGTCTTCGGCCGCTGGCAACGGGCCCTGGCCCACATGGTGCTCGGGGGGCTACGCCGGATCGGCGGGGCACAGATCCCCGCGTTGCCGCGTGTCCCCGCGAACGAGGGCACCCTGATCCTCATGAACCACCAGTCCGTGCTGGACATCCCCCTGGTGGTGGCCTCCCTTGAATCCGGGTACCCCAGAATCGTGACGCGAAAGCGCTACTTTCGATGGATCCCGCTAATCTCGCACATGGTCCGCCTCTATCAATACCCCGTGGTGAGGTCGGCGGCAAACCCCGGCGAGACCCGCCGTATGCTCGAGGATCTGCGGAATGCAGCCCGAAACACCGACGTTCCTCTGGTGGTGTTCCCTGAGGGTACACGCACCAGGGACGGTGAGATCGGGCCGTTCATGACCACCGGACTTCGCCTCATTCTCCGTCAGCGGCCGTGGACGGTGTATATGCTGGTGGCCGACGGGTTCTGGGAGCGAGCCAAGATGAAGCACTTCGTCGGAGGCATGTCAGCCATCCGTGGGCGCATCAGCCTCACGGGACCTCTGGTGTGGAGCGATCCCAGGAATGACGCCACGGAGTTCATCGAGACCGCGCGGAACATCATGATCACCCGCCTGACGGAGCTGCGGGCGGGAGCCGCGACGTGAAGGAAGCGGCGTGCGGCCACGGCGCCGCAGGCGGCGACGACCCTGGAAACGGGGACGCCCTGGAGGAGGCGCGGGAGCTCGCCGCGAGGCTGGCGGGCGCGGCGGATGGGGCCGTGGCGGCCGTGATCCTCTACGGCTCCCGGCTCCTGGGAGCGAATCCGGACCGGCACAGCGCCCTGGACTTCGTGGTGATCGTCGACGGGTACAGCCGTTTCTACCGGGCGATGCAGGCGGCCGGAGAGCTTCACCGTCCCGTCTGGCTCCTGGCGGGCTTGTCCCGGGTGCTGCCGCCCAACGTGATCGCCTTCACTCCGGACGAGGGCACGGACGGCATCGCCAAGTGCCTGGTGGTCTCCACCGCCGACTTCGACGTCGGGCTGGGACCGCGACCCCGGGACCACTTCCTGGTCGCTCGCCTCGTTCAGAAGGTGGCCGTGATCTGGGCGCGGGACCGCGAGCTCGCCCACAGGGTGGAGGAGCGACTGGCGGCCACGTATGCCAATGTCCTGTCCTGGGTGGGACCGTGGCTGGACGACGGGTTCGACGCGGAAGCCGTGGGTCGCAGGCTTCTGGAGGTGTGCTACCGCGGTGAGTTCAGACCGGAGGCGCACAACCGGGCGGACGTCATCTTCGAGCTCCAGCGGGACCACTTTCGGGGCGCCCTCGCACCCGTTCTGGCCGCCGCCGCCCGCGCTGGTGTCCTGAAAGCGGACGAGGGACGCGCGATCTACCGGTTCGCGACACCCCCGCCGCCCGCGGAGCGGCGCCGGTGGCGCGGCTACTTCAGGCGGTCCAAGGTCCGGGCAACCGCGCGGTGGCTCAAGCACGTGTTCACGTTCGACAACTGGCTTCCGTACATCGTGCGCAAGGTCGAGCGCCGCACGGGCCGGAAGGTGACGCTGACTCGCCTGGAGCGCAGGTGGCCCCTCATCTTCCTGTGGCCGCGGACCATCCGCGTGCTCCTCAATCGGCCCGAGCGTGAGGAACCGCAATGAGAACCGACATCTCCGTGCTCGCGGGGATTCTCGCGATCGCCCTCCTCTCCATGCCGGTGTACGCGTTCGGCCCGGCGCGTGGCCGGGTGGATCCCAACGAGATCGAGGACCGGGGCTCGTTCGTTCTGGGGAGCTTCGTGCGGAACTGGTTCTACTGGTTCCTGCGCCCCCTGGAGAAGGTCTCGCTCTGGCTGCACCTCGGGCCGCTGTTCCACAACCTGCTGGGGGTCGCCTTCGGGGTGGCCGCGGGCGTTCTCTTCGCGGTCGGATGGGTGAACCTGGCCGGGTGGGCCATCCTCCTCGGCGGTGTTGCGGACATCCTGGACGGGCGCATCGCCCGGGCGTTGGGCGTGGCCGACGAGCGTGGCGCGTTCCTCGACTCGACCCTCGACCGCTTCGCCGAGGTGGGCGCGTTCGTGGGCCTCGCCGTGCTCTTCGGGAGGCGCGTGGTGCCGTTGGTGCTCGTGGCGACGGCGCTGGGTGGCTCGCTGCTGGTGAGCTACGCCAGAGCCCGGGGGGAGAGCGTGGGGATCGTGTGCAAGCAAGGCGTCATGCAGCGCGCCGAGCGCCTGCTCATCCTGGCCTTCGGGGCGATTCTCGACCCCGCGGTGGCCGCGTGGTCCGGTCGCGCGCCGGGAGCCCTCCTCATCGTGGCCGTGGGCCTCGTGGCCGTGGGTACGGTGGGCACCGCCGTCTACCGCACCGTGTGGATCGCGCAGAGATTGTCCTAAGCGACGGTCCGACTGGAAGTTAGACGTTCTTGTCCGCACCCGCGGACGCATTCAGGATGACGGCCTCCGGTCCCTGTCCGCGCCCGTGCTACGTCATCCCGACCTGGCGCTACGTCATCTCTCCGAGCGATCTACGTCAGGTGTCGTAGAGCGATGGCCCCGTCGCGCGGTGCATTCTTCGTGTGCCCCCCAACAAGCCATGCAGGAGCTACGCCCGATGGGTCAACGAGCGCCGCGCGCAGCACGCACACCAGACGTGGAGCGAGTTTGCGTGTGGGGCCGCCCCCGTACGACCCCCGTCACGGCGGTGTCCGCGTGAACGTCTCTGCTGCCGCGCGGCCCGTCCATCCTCGAGAGCCGGCCGGGCAGCATGCCCGGCTCCCGCTGACCAGCCTTCCTAGCGAGCAGCAGGAGGGTCCCACGCGGCACGTGGTGCGGCCCATCGGGCGGGTTCCTGCTCGGCACGGGCCCCTCCTCCTGACGCCGGCCTGACACCGCCGGCGTTCCGTGGGGTCGCGTTCGGCCCCGCTCGCGACCAGGTCGTCGAGCAAGCGGAGCGGAGTGGGGGCGGTCCGGTAGCGCCGGCAGCGCTGCCGGAACGCCCGCCCACTTCCGCGTCCAGGCCCGCTTCAGCGCTGGTACGTCACAGGCCTCCGTAGAGCGCGGAGCCCGTGTCGAAGCCGTCGGTTAGCTGGCCGAGGCCCGGCGTACGACGCGACCCGGCTTGCGATCTTCCCTTGCCGACCGCCGGTGGCACCGCTTTCATTAATGCCTCCATGGCCGGTCGGACATCCCCCCAGCCTGACGGTCCCGTGGCTTCCTCCGCGCGCGTATGCCCTTCTTGTCGGACCCCGCTGCCCGACTGGGCGCGGTTCTGCATGCAGTGCGGGGCTCCCGCCCCCGACGCTCCCGACGATTCCGACGGGCCACGCCCACCCGCGGCGCCTCATGCCGAGGAGATCGCGAGGGTGCAGGCCGCTCTCGGGGATCGCTATCACGTCGAGCGCGCCATCGGCGCCGGCGGCATGGCCACGGTGTACCTCGCCGAGGACGCGAAGCATCGCCGCAAGGTCGCCGTGAAGGTCATGCGGCCCGAGCTGGCCACCACGCTGGGAGCCGACCGGTTCCTGCGCGAGGTGGAGATCGCGGCCCGCCTCAACCATCCGCACATCCTGCCCATGTACGACTCGGGCGAGGCTCACGGCGTCCTCTACTATGCCATGCCCTGGGTGGAGGGAGAGTCCCTCGAGGGCAAGATGCGCCGAGTGGGCCAGATGCAGGCCGAGGAAGCGTGCCGCCTGGCCCGGGAAGTCGCGGAGGCGTTGGCGCACGCCCACGAACGGGGAGTCGTTCACCGGGATATCAAGCCGGCGAACATCCTTCTCAGCGGCGGTCACGCCCTGGTGGCCGACTTCGGGATCGCGCGGGCGGTGGGGGCGGAGGGCCAAGCGCTCACACAGACCGGACTTGCGGTGGGGACACCCCAGTACATGAGCCCCGAGCAAGCCACGGGCGAGAACGACGTGGATGGCCGGACGGACGTTTATGCGGTGGGAAGCGTGCTGTACGAGATGCTGGCGGGAGAGCCCCCGTTCACCGGTCCCACGGCGCAGGCGGTCCTGACGCGGAGCCTCACCGAGGCGCCGCGTCCGCTAACCGCGACGCGCCCGGGGCTGGCGGGCCGGATCGAGGCCATCACCGCGAAGGCTCTCGCCCGGAGTCCGGCGGATCGGTACCAGACGGCGGGCGCCCTGGCACAGGATCTCGGCTGCGCGTTCGAACCGTCCGCGGGCGGCGCGCCGGCGTCCGTCGGGGAAAAGGGCCCCTCCACGGCGCTGCTCTGGAACCTCCTCGGGTTCGCGTCGCTCGCGGCGTTGTCGGCCGTTTTCATTCTGAGCCGAAGTTGGGGACTTCCCACGTGGTCGCTCGGGCTCGCGGTGCTCCTGGTCGCCATCGGTGCCGCAGTGCTGACGGTGACCGGCGGGGTCGAACGACGGCGCCGGAGGGGGTGGGGGGCCACGGGACTCTGGCGCCTCTTCACCCGAACGAACGCGGCCATCGGAGGCGTGATGGCCCTGACTCTCTGGGCAGCCGTAGCGACGATGGTCGCGGTTCAGGCGCCCGCGTGGATACGCGGGGAGACTCGCCTGGCGGTGCTTCCCTTCGAGCTGCGCGGAGACGCGCAGGATCCCTACCTGGCCGACGGGATCGCCGACGAGGTCCGGGGCAAGCTGGCAGCCCTGCCGGGCTTCAGCGTCACGGCCCGCACCAGCTCGGACCAGTACCGGGAGACGACCAAGTCCGTCCAGCAGATCGCCAGGGAGCTCGGCGTGGACTACCTGCTCAGCGCGACGGTCCGCACCGCTCAGGATACAGCCGGCGGCCGGCGCGTGGAGGTCGTGCCCGAGCTCGTCGCGGCGCGGGCGGGGGACGTGACCTGGCAACAGACCTTCGACGCGAACCTGACGGACGTCTTCACCGTGCAGTCCCAGATCGCCAACCGCGTGGCCGAAGCCCTCGGCGTTGCCCTCGGAGGAGACGAACGACGCAAGCTGGCCGAGCGGCCTACCAGCAACCTGGCGGCCTGGGACGTCTATCTGAGAGGTGAGGCGCTCACCTCCAACGACCCCGCCACGCTCAAGCAGGCTGCCGGCTATTTCGACCAGGCCGCCGGCCTGGATTCGACGTTCGCCGAAGCCTGGGCGCACCTGGCCTCGTCGCTGAGCAACCTCTACTACAACGGCACCCCGGACCCCGAGGTAGCCCGGCGCGCCCGGGCCGCCGCGGAGCGGGCGCTGGCCCTCCATCCGAACGGAGCAGCGGCCCACGCCGCCATGGCTCGCTACCTTCGGGCCGTGGAGAAGGACCCGATGGGGGCCGAGGACCAGATGACCCTGGCCCTCGAGGCGTCCCCCAACGATCCGAAGGTCCTGACCGCGGCCGCTTCGTTGGAGGAGACGCTGGGCCGTTGGGACGAGGCCCTCACCCATCTGCAGCGGGCTCGGCGCCTCGACCCCAGATCCGTGCGGACCCTGGCGAACCTCAGAAGCCTATTGGTGTCCATGCGCCGCTACAGGGAAGCCCTCGAGGTGGGGAACGACGCTCTGGCGCTTTCGCCGAGCGACCCCAACAACATCGAGGGCCAGGTCATGATCTTCCTGGCTCAGGGGGATCTCGCCGGAGCGCGCAAGGTCATCGAGAACGCCCCGGGGAGCCTCGGCGAGCCCGCGCTCATCGCGTACCTCGCAACGTACAACGACCTCTTCTGGGTTCTGGACGACGCTCAGCAGCAGACGTTGGTGCAGCTTCCCCCGTCGGCGTTCTTCGACGACCCGACGGCGTGGGGCTCGGTCTTCATGCAGACGTACTGGTACCGGGGGGAGAAGGCGCGAGCCCGGGCCTATGCGGACACCGCGCGGATGGCCTTCGAAGCCCAGCTCGAGTCGGCACCGAACGATCCGCAGCTCCATGTGCTCCTGGGGCTGGCGCTGGCCTACATGGGGAAGAAAGACGAAGCCATCGCCCAAGGAGAGCGGGGCGTCGCCCTGGACCCCATCACCCGTGACGCGGTGAACGGCGCCTACTACCAGCACCAGCTGGTCCGGATCTACCTGATGGCGGGGGAGCCGGAGAAAGCCCTCGACCTGCTCGAGCCGCTGCTCGAGATGCCCTACTTCCTGTCCTCGGGGTGGCTCCGGATCGACCCGACCTTCGCCAGCCTCAGGGGTAACCCCCGCTTCGAGAAGCTCATCGCGGGCAGCGGCTGAGAAGCCTGCCGCTCCCTGGCCTCCTCGCCATCGCCGAGGGGGTCCTGAAGCTCGGACAGATCCTCTCTCTCGGCTCATTGCCCTGGGGGGCGGGTAGCATGGACTTCCCGGCAGCAGTGCCTGGTACACCCCGGAAGCAGAAGACGGAAGAAGGTTGGCCGGCATGCGGCGCATCATGATGAAGTCCAAGATCCACCGCGCGACGGCGACGGAGGCGAACCTCGACTACGCCGGGTCCCTCACGGTCGACCGTGACCTGATGGACGCCGCGGACCTCCTCCCCCACGAGAGGGTCCAGGTCGTGGACATCGCAAACGGCAACCGCCTCGAGACCTACGTCATCGAGGGCGAGCGCGGGTCGGGCGTCATCGGAATCAACGGCGCCGCGGCACGACTCGTCCATCCCGGGGATGCGGTCATCATCATCTCGTACGCCGAGATGGAGGAGGCGGAAGCCCGCGAGCACGAGCCCACCGTGGTCTTCGTCGACGGCCGGAACCGGGTGACGCGGCTGGGGGTCGAGAGGCCGGGCCTGGTGGACTGAGCTTACCGGGGCCCCCCCGGACGCCGGGGGAGCCCCGATGTGCAACGTGAGACCGAGCTCACACGCGCCCGCCCGGCGAGGCCGGGCGCTATCCCGCGAAGCAGTACGTGCAGCCGCGCTCCTGGACACGATTCACCGCCCAGACGCCCGAGGGCACCAACTGGACTCCCGGAATCAGGTGGGCGATCATGTCCTTTTCGATGTCCTCGGCCGACATGTTCATCTTCTTGGCGAGCTCCCGACTGCCGGCCTTGAGGGCCATGTGGCAGGCGCCGAAGAGGGTGCCGCTGGCCATCAGCGCGTCGATGGACGACCCGGGCATGGGCAGCTCGTCGGCCGGCACCTTGTAGAAGAGGTTGCGCACGGCCGGCGCCTTCGTCTTCGGGTCGGTGACGTTGGCCATCTCGCCCAGCTTGTACTTGGCCCACATGGCGTCGGTCAGCGCCAGCGTCGCCCCGAAGTGCCGCAGGATGAGTACGACGCCGAGGTCGCTTTCCGGCACGCCGGTCTCCTGGTTGGTCATGTAGAAGACCCGCGCAAAGACGAACCCCATGCCATTGTTGAATTCGGGCATGTCGTACACCTGCTTGTGGGCTCCGTGGATCTTGTTCAGCCAGGCGTCGAGCTGCGGATCATCGAGGGGCGGCCCCGCAGGCCGGGGGCGAGCGACCAGCTCGGAAGGGATGAGGCTGCCCAGGCCGAGAGCGGCCGCTCCCGCGGCCAGGCCACCCAGAAACCCGCGACGATGAGTGGTGAACTCCAGGTCGAACATGGCGAGACCCTCCGGCGAGAGATGGGAAAGTAAGGACTGCGTCAGGGAGTCGTATCGGTGGCGGTGGCGCGGTTGGCCCACCGCCCGGCATCGCGGGGCCGGGCAGAGAGACCGCAAGGCCAATTCAGAACGATTAAGATTGAGCTCCTCCGCGCCGGCTGCAACTCCTGGCGGGCACCGGCGGATCGCCGCCGCCGGTCGCGCAGGCCGGACCCGCCCGCCGCGACAACGACGGTACGCTTTCGGGAGGTCGGCCGACCTGCCCATCTTCAGGGGAAGTCGCAATGGCGCAGGAGCTCGCCTCGGGCATCCGTATCCTGCTGCACGTACGGTCGTCATCGACGCGACCGACCCGAACGTTTGAACGGGCTGGCCCCCTTGAAGAGGGACACGGATGGCGATTCTCCACAGGTCGAAGCGACTGAAGAAGGAGCTGGGCCTCCTCGGCGTCTACACCATCGCGACGGGCGCCACGTTGAGCACCGGCTTCTTCCTCCTGCCCGGTCTCGCGGCGCTCAGCGCCGGCCCGGCCGTGCCCCTCGCGTATCTCATCGCCGCCGTACCGATGATCCCGGCGATGCTCAGCATGGTCGAGCTGGCCACGGCGATGCCGCGGGCGGGGGGGGCCTACTACTTCCTCGACCGCAGCATGGGACCCCTGGTGGGCACGCTCGGCGGACTGGGAACGTGGCTGGCGCTGTCGCTCAAGACCACCTTCGCGCTCATCGGGATGGGCGCCTACCTGCATCTCGTGCTTCCCGGAGCGTCCGAGCTGCCGCTGGCCATCGCGTTCACGTTCGTCTTCGGAGCGGTCAACCTGTGGGGGGCCAGGGGCGCGGGATCCCTCCAGTCCGTGCTCGTCTTCGGCCTGCTCGTCATCCTGATCTGGTTCATGGGCGGCATCATCCACGTCGATCCAGGACACTTCAGCGGGCTCTTCCAGAAGGGTCCTCACTCGATTCTGGCCGCGGCGGGCCTCGTCTACGTCAGCTACATCGGCATCACGAAGGTCGCGAGCGTATCGGAGGAGATCAGAAACCCGGAACGCAACCTGCCGCTGGGCGTCTTCCTGGCGCTGGCCACGGCGCTGGTGATCTATATCGTCGGCACCGTGGTGATGGTGGGCGTGTTGCCGATGAACGAGCTGGCGGGCGACCTCACGCCGGTCGCCTCGACCGCCCAGCGGTTGATCGGTCGGGGAGGGACGGTCCTGATCGTCGTCGCCGCCCTCTTCGCCTTCTCATCCGTCGCGAACGCCGGCATCCTCAGCGCTTCCCGATACCCGCTGGCGCTGAGCCGCGATCATCTCATTCCTAAGTTCTTCCGGAGGCTGAGCCCCCGCAGGACGCCGGTCGCCGGGGTCATCGCCACCGTGGTCCTCATGCTGGTCTTCCTTCTGGTGCTCGACCCCATGAGGGTCGCTGAGCTGGCCAGCGCCTTCCAGCTCCTGCTCTTCGCGCTGATTTGTGTGGCGGTGGTGGTGATGCGCGAGAGCCGCATCGACTCGTACGATCCGGGCTTTCGATCCCCCGGGTATCCGTGGATGCAGATCGTCGGCGTGCTGGCGGCCATCCTGTTGATCATCGAGATGGGCTGGCTCCCCGTTCTGTTCACCGCGGGCTTCGTGGCGGCGGGCATCGTGTGGTACTTTCGCTATGCCCGAAAGAGGGTCCACCGGGACGGAGCGGTCTATCATGTCTTCGAACGACTCGGCCGCCGCCGCTACGCGGAGCTGGACAGCGAGCTGCGGGGCATCTTGAAGGAGAAGGGGCTGCGCGCGGAGGACCCGTTCGACGAAGTGGTCGCTCGAGCGCAGGTCTTCGAGGCCTCGGCGTCGGATGATTTCGAGGCCATCGCCCGCCACGCCGCCGATCTCTTCTGCGCGCGCCTGCCGGCGGACGCCGATCACGTGTTTCAGGGCTTCATGCGCGGCACGAAGATCGGCGCAACCCCCGTCTCGCACGGGGCGGCTCTGCCGCATGTCCGCCTTCCGGGTGCGCTTCATCCCGAGCTGGTCATGGTCCGGTGCCGGGACGGACTGGACCTTCGAATCCTGGACGAGTTCGGCGACGAGCGGCCGCAAGAAGCCCCGGTGCGTGCCATCTTCTTTCTGGTCAGCCCCGAGGAAAACCCCGGCCAGCATCTCCGGCTCCTCGCCCAGATCGCGGGACGCGTGGACGACGACGACTTCATGCGCCAGTGGGAGCAGGCCCGGGACGAGCAGGAGATGAAGGAGATCCTGCTCAGGGACGAGCGGTACCTGGCCCTCCATCTGCAGGGCTCCGAGGCCACCGCGTCGTTCGTCGACCGGCGGGTGTCCGAGCTCGACATTCCGCGGGGCTGTCTCATCGCCATCGTCCGGCGCGGGGATCTGACCTTCGTGCCGCGCGGTGACACCGTGCTCGAGGCCGGCGATCGCCTCACGGTCATCGGCGAGCCGGAAGGAATCCGATCGCTCCGGAAGCGATTCGGTCCGTAGGGGGGGACGAACCCCGCCGGAGGATGCGGATCCGGGTGGTGCCCGTTTCCCCTGCCTCCCGCTCGCGGTAGCGCATGAACGAGGTCGCGGTCGGGTTCGTCGAGGCGAGCCGACCTGGCCAGGGAAGCGCGACCCACACGATCAACGGGACGAGGAGCACCGCGAGCGCAGCGAACAGCAGGAGGCGGCGGTAGCGGCGCAGGACGTGTGTCACGAGCGCCCGATACACCGAGCCGACACTCGCGAACCAACGGTCCGGCGACAGGGCAGGGGTGAAGGCCCGGCAACGGCCGGGGGGGGATCCACCGCGATGGCCATCCACCTCTCGCGGCTCGCCCATCTAAGGCGTGAGCCTGAACTCCTACGAGGATTGCCTCCCGGAACGCGAAGCGCGCGATGCTGAACCGCGATGGATCACATGCCGTCCACTGAAATCCACGGGCTTGTGGCGGAGCCGCAGGCCCCGTCCCATCCGTATCGCCTCTTCCTGCTCAAGGCGGGACTGGGCGTTGCGATGATCACGTTTCTCGTATCGCACTTCAACGCGCGTCCGGCGCTGAAAGCTCTTGCGCACGAGCGGTTGGACTTCTTCCTCGCAGCATTCCTTCTCTATGCGGCGGGACAGTTGATTTCGGCCTATCGCTGGAGCACTCTCGCCCGAGTCATGCGCCTGCACGCGCGGTACAGGGAATTCCTCGCCTACGTCTTCGTCGGACTCTTCACCAACCTGTTTGTCCCCGGACTCGTCGGGGGCGATGCAACCCGTGCCTTCTATCTCGGCCGGCGGCATCACAGGATGGCCGACGCGATTGCGTCTACGCTTGCGGACCGCGGATACGGTCTGGCAGCTCTGTTCTGGATCGCCGCCATCGCCGCGCTGTCCTTCAGAAATACTCTCACGAAGAGCGTGACACGCCCAACGATCCTCGTCGGACTGGTGGTACTTGCGGGATATCTCGCTTCACCCCTGATCGCACGCCTCGGACACGTGGGCCCGCGCTTCGTGCGCCGTGCGGTTGGCGCAATCGACCCGTACCTGCGCCGTCCCTCGTCGGCCCTGCCAGCCATCGGGCTCTCCCTGATCCTGCAGGCGCTGCTGGCCGTGTGTCAGTATCTGCTGGCGCTCGGCCTGGGCCTGCACATACCGCTTGCGCTGTTCTTGATAATCGTGCCCATCGCGAACGTCTTCGCGAGCCTGCCGATAACCCTTAACGGATTGGGCGTGCGCGAGCCCACGTACATGCTGCTGTTCGGATTCGCGGGAGTGGGTCACACAGATGCGATCGCGCTCGGACTTCTGTGGTTCGTGGCGACGATGCTGGGAGGCCTTCTCGGCGTGATTCCATTCGTGACGGTCAAGCTTCCGGCGCCCACACCCAAGACCACGGATGAGACCGCCCGGAGCGAGGCACGGCCGTGACCTTCAACTGGCCGAGGCTACCGTCGCCACAGGCCGACCCAGCTCGAGGGGGGGCCTTTCACCACGAGATTGCACGCAATGGGCAAGAGAGGTTGTAACACCAAAGCAACACGCCCCCGGGAGCCCTTGTGCGACAAGGACTCCCGAGGGCGGTTCAACTCCGGGGGTGGGACTCGAACCCACGACCCTCTGATTAACAGTCAGATGCTCTAACCAACTGAGCTACCCCGGATCGGAGAGAACCCAAAATAAAGAAGTGCGCGGGAAGGGTGTCAACAAGGTCCCCGGGTGGGTAGCTGCACCGTTGTGCCACTGTCTGTCACGGGGGAGCGGGACCGGCCCCGACTACCCGCCCGCCACGGCGCGGGTGCGCGTGTCGGCCCGCGCGAGAATGCTCCACAGGGCAGGACCGACGTCGTGCGCCGCGTCCCAGAGCTCCCGGTACCGGGCGCGGGCCCGCCGTGCCGCGTCGGGCCCGTGAAGGGAGGCCAGGGCAGGTCCACGGTAGGGATAGGGGCGCTCGAACCAGTGGAACCCCGACAGCACCGCCATGGCGCCGGAGGCCCCGGAGAAGACGGTGAAGTCCGGCGACCAACCCCCGAGAGGTGCTGACCGGACCTCTAGGCGCCCCTCCTCGAGCATTGCCGTGAGGAGCCGTACGTTCGGGGCCCGCCGGGGGAGCTGGAGGAGGCCCGTGGCTTCGGCGTCGAGCTGGAGCGCGCTGACCTCGGCGACCAGCACACGGAACGAACGCAGACCACCGAGCTCCTCGGGGCCGAGGTCCACGGTCGTCAGGCGAACGCGCGTGACGGCCACGGCGATCTCCGTGGAGCGCCGTGCCAATGCGCCGAAGACGTCACGGAAGTCCGGGCGGCGCCGTTCGTCCAGGAGTACGGCGGGGTCGGGGACGAGCCCCGGGACGAGCGGAAGCATGGGCGCGGGCATCCTTCGGGGGTGATGTGGTCCCGAAGAGTGGACGCGGCCCCGGGGCGCGGGAATGGCGCTCTGGGCCGTCCGTCAGGCGGAGACGGGGGCGTCGTCGATGTCCAGCTCGGTCTGATCCCGGTCGAGGTGCGGTACCTGGTGGCACTTCCGGCACCGGGCCTCGTAGCGCTCCGCGCCGCCGACCTGGATGGTGGGGCCCTCCGCGGGCGCGGGCTTCCCGTCGATGAGACGCTGGTTACGTGTGGCCAGGTCTCCACAGACCACGCAGATGGCGTGGAGCTTGTCCACCTTCTCCGCGATGGCCAGGAGCTTCGGCAGCGGCCCGAACGGTTCGCCCCGGAAGTCCATATCGGTGCCCGCGACGATCACTCGGACCCCCCGATCCGCGAGGTCGTTCACCACCGTCACGACCCCGTCGTCGAGGAACTGCGCCTCGTCGATGGCTACGACCTGGGTGTCCGGCTGCACGAACTCGGCGATCTGCACTGACGACGACACCGGGTGTGCGTCGATTCGCGAGCCGTCGTGGGAGCTGATGGTGAAGACGCCGGCGTAGCGGTCGTCCAGATGCGACTTGAACACCTGAACCCGCTTGCGCGCGATGAGGGCACGCCGGACGCGCCGCAGGAGCTCCTCGGACTTCCCGCTGAACATGACGCCCGAGATGACTTCGACCCACCCGTCCTGTGCGCCATGATACATCGTTGGGCCTATCGACTAGTGTAGTGGAGATGATGAGCGATGAACGCGGTGGTGGACTTGGGAAGCCGCGGCGACATCCTGATGCAGACCGGTTTCTGGGGAAGGGAAACCCATGGCGGGTCCGGACAATCGGGCTAGTTTAGCCGGGCCGCTTCGACGTTGTCCAGCCGGTCCGCCCGCGGGCCGGCGAGGCCGTTGACGGGCCGGCGCGTCTCGTCCCCGAAGGAGTTGCAGAACTCATGAAGAGCCCGACGTGGATCTGTGCAGCCGCGGCCCTCGCGCTGGCCTCGACCGTTGCCGCGGGCACGGCCCAGGTACGGCCGACGCGCGGCCCGAGCCTGGTGGTGATGATATCCGTGGATCAGCTACGGGCCGATCTCATCGACCGTTACGCGCCCGCGTTTTCGGGCGGCTTCCGCCGGCTCCTGAACGACGGATATCGGTTCACGGAGGCGTCGCATGCCCACGCCATGACGGAGACGGCCGTCGGTCATGCAACGCTCTCCACGGGTGTCTTTCCGTCGCGCTCCGGAATCGTGGCCAACGAGTGGCGCGTGCAGGAGGGCGGGACCTGGCGGGGCGTCTACGCGGTGGAGGACTCGCAGTCCCCCATCGTGGGGGTGGCCGGCGCCGCGGGCCGATCCCCGAAGAACCTCCTGAGGGGAGGCCTCGCCGACTGGGTCCTCGCGGCCGATTCCGCGGCTCATGTGGTCTCGATCTCGCTCAAGGATCGAGCCGCCATCACCATGGCGGGCAAGACCAGAGGGAATGTCTACTGGATTCTTCCCGCCCTGGGGCGCTTCGTCACTTCCACATACTACCGGAACGACTATCCCAGCTGGGTGACGCTCTTCAACGACTCCGTCATGCCGCCTCTGCTCGCCGATACCGTGTGGAGCGAGTCGGTGCCCCCTGCCATGCGGAGCCTGGCCAGGGCCGACACGGCGCCGTACGAGAGTGACGGAGTGCACACGGCGTTCCCTCACATCGAATCTCAGGAGGCCCGTCCCGCGGCCCGCTACTCGTGGCTTCTTGCCAAGCCGTGGGCGGATCGGGCGGTGGCGGGCCTGGCCGAGCGGGCAGTGGACGCCCTGAGGCTGGGTCAGCGGGGGCACGTGGATTTCCTCGCGCTCTCCTTTTCGGCCACGGACTACGTCGGCCACGCATACGGGCCCCTCAGTCAGGAGCAGCTCGACAACCTGGTCCGCCTCGACGGTGAGCTGGGCAGGCTGTTCGCCTACCTAGACCAGCACGTGGGGCGCGGGCGCTGGGTCGTCGGTCTGTCGGGCGATCACGGCGTGCTGACCATGCCCGAGTACCTGAACGCGACCGGGGAGGGGGCCGAGCGAACCGACGCCAGGACTCGGGCCTCGGCGTTGGCCCAGGCGGTGCAGGATGCCTCCCGGGAGGGCGGCAGCCGTGACGAGATCGCTCGCCGGCTCGCCCGGCTCGTGGAGAGGCGGGGGCTGGTGGCGAAGGCCTACACGGACGCCGATCTGACGGTCGGTGCGCCCGCCGACTCCTTCGCGATCCTGTTCCGGAACTCGTACTACCCGGGGCGGGCCGACGGCTACCTCTCGCCCTACGGGGTCGAGGTACGGTTCGGGTACCACGAGTTGGTCTCCGGCCCCACCGGCACATCCCACGGGACTCCCTATTGGTACGACCGCCACGTCCCGTTCATGCTCATGGGTGCCGGCGTCGACCACGGGGAATCCGCATCAGCGGTCTACACGGTCGATCTGGCGCCAACGCTGGCCTCGCTGGCGGGAATCCCGACCCCTTCGGACCTCGACGGAAAGGCTGTCTACAAGTAAACGGATTTTTCCAAACTCTCCTTTCAATTCGGTACCGGAAAGGAAACCCCCGGACGCGGGAAAGGCGCGCCGTTTCTTGCCTCTTGACAGGCGAGGGGGGGAGGCCCCATATGTACCGCACTTCGGTAAACATTTGGACAAGGGTGACTTGCCCGGCCAGCCGCTGACCCACCCGGCGAGCCTCTCGCTGCGGCCCCGAGGCGAGGCCACGCGCTCCCCCCAGCGCGTGTGCGTGAAAGTGTTCAGGACGCAGTTAGAAGGCGTAAGGAATCAGGACCCCTTCCGTGAGGGGAGGAGTGCGGTCCTGACTTCTGCACAAACCTGGTATCCAACGAGGTCCTAGTGACCGCCCCATGACCCGGGAGAGCCCGGGAGGTAGATGGTCGCGCCAACGGAAGAACACGCCGCCTGGAGCATACAGGAAGCCGAGCGCCTGCTCCTCTCGCTGAGAGGAGTGCTCTCGGTTCGATTGGTCACACAACCCGGAGGGGGAATCGAGGAGATCCACGTCCTCACGACCGAGGAGGTCGCACCGAAGCAGACGGTGCGGAACGTGGAGTCGGCGCTCCTTGCCCACCTGGACCTCGCGGTGGACCACCGCAAGATCTCGGTGGCCCAGACCAAGGAGAAGCTGTCGGTTCCCGAGGTTCCCGAGGTTCCCGAGCCGGCCGTGCGGGTCATGGTTGCACCGGAAACCCAATCCCGACTGTTGTTCCACGGCCACCAGGTGCAAACGGAACGCTCGCATTTGCTCCGGCACCAGGTAGAGATTGAATGGAGGGGGGAAACGTATCTGGGCGAATCCTCAGCGGCCGATCTCCCGCGGGCACGGCTGGAGGCCGTGACCCGCGCGACGCTGTCGGCCGTCGAGCAGGCGCTCAGCGCGGAGTTGGACGACCAGAGGGGCAGATCAGCGACCCTCGCACTGGATGGAGTGAAGGTCGTTAGCGCATTCGATAAAGAGTTCGTCGTGGTGGCGGTCCAAGCCATCGCCGGCCGAGACGCGCGGGAGCTCGTGGGAGCCGCCGTCTCGGGGGGCCTGCCGGACCGCGCCGCGATAATGGCGACACTTCAGGCCACGGACCGCTGGGTCCGGGGCCGAGTCTACTAGATCGGGCCCGCAGGGCCCGCACTACAACCCGAACGCGGAGAAACGAGGACCCCTCGGTCTGCCGGCCAAGAGCGAAGCCGAGCGAATGAGCGGAGCGCACGCAGTCTTCCAGCGCTATCGGAAGCTGACGCCTGCTATGAAAGGAGGTGCGCGCGATGTTCAGCTCGCTGTTCGACTTTTTCGGCTCGCTGCTCTCGATGCTCGGGAACGGCTACGTCACCTGGTAGGCCGCCAGACCGAGGGGCTCTTTCACCTTTCCCTGTGACCCGTCTTCAGCCGATCAAGCTGTACGTGGGTGGGATGGCCGCTGCTGCTATCACGGCACTCACGTTCACCAACTGGCCCGCGATCCGGGCCCTGCATGGTGATAGCGCTGCCGGGTGGGCGGCATTGGTCGGCATCGCGGTGTTTTCGGAAGCGCTGGCAGTTCGAATGGACGTCGGCAAGAAGACCAGCAGCTCGTCGATCATGTTCATTCCGCTGCTCGCCAGCGTTCAGCTGTTTGGTCCCGCATCCGCCATTGCGTTGATGGCCATCACTGGTGCCGTCGGCGAGATCGTGCGGCGTAAGGATGCTCTTCATGCGACGTTCAATGTTGCCCAGGGAATCGTGGCAGCTTCGGTTGCTGGTTGGGCGTTTACGCTGTGTGGAGGAAAGGCCCTCGAGCTTCACATCGCCCCGTTTGTCGCGTTTGGGTTAGTCTTCTTGACTCTGAATCACGCCGCCGTTGCGTTGGCGATCGCTGTGAGCCAGCAACTGCGTTTTGTGGAGATGTGGTTCGAAATCATCGGCCATTCGGGCGCAACGCTACAGGACCTACTAATCAGCCCGTTCGCAATCGCTGTCGCATACATGTATATGCAGCAAAAATTGATCGGGCTTCTAGCAGTCTTGCTGCCGATGGTTTTCGTGAGACACGCATATCAGACCATGGTAGACGTGCGCGAAGCGAACCGCGATCTACTGAACGCTCTCATTAAGGCCATAGAGACAAGGGATCCTTATACCTCCGGTCACTCACTGCGAGTGTCCCACCTTGCGGAACGCATTGCGGAACTCCTGGGGTTGGGCAGGCGGCGCGTTGCGGACGTGAGGACTGCGGCCATGCTCCACGACATTGGCAAGATTGAGGCAGCCTACACCGGCATCCTCATGAAACCGGCGGCCCTGAGTGTCGAGGAGCGGGCTATCATCGAGTCGCACGTGACCAAGGGTGAGGAGTTGCTCAGGAAACTCTCGTCGGTTCCTGACCATGTCATCCTGGCGGTGCGACACCATCACGAGCGCTACGACGGAACCGGCTATCCCGACAGGTTGAAAGGTGTTGAGATTCCGGTGGGTGCCAGGATCATTGCTGTGTGCGACGCCGTAGATGCGATGCTCTCTGATCGCCCCTATCGGGAGGCGCTCAGTGTTCCCACAGTATTTGAGCAACTTAGAAAGTATTCGGGCAGGCAATTTGATCCAGGGATTGTGGAGGCTTTGATTGCTTCCGACTTGCTTGCGGACTACGCAGATGTGATGCGTGCGCCGCGCCCCACGGGGCATCCTTCAACTCCTCCCACCTTGGAGTTGCCGGCGCGCCGCGGCGCGCGGCACATTCGCGCTATCCGAGCAGCAGCCGACAGGGGTTGAGCCGCTACTCCGAGTACTTCTCAAGTTCGCTGATCCGAGTGGAGAGCCTCAGGTCGCGCGCGATCTCAAGAGCTCTCTTGTATGAGCCTCGGTCAGGAGCTATGCCCGCGCGACGACCTATCCGGCAGGCTAGGATCTCGGTCCGAATGAAGGGAAGAGGGAAGCGGTCAACGAGCGCGTTGCCCTGATTCCGCAGAAAAGTGACGGCGGCCAATGGCTGGCCGCGACGCTGAAGAAGTCGGGCTCGGAACGTCAGGATCAGAATCGGATCGAAATACCACCTCAAAGGATCTGGGGGAAGGTCCGCTTCTCGACGCGTTGCCTCGGTGATTGCGCCTGCACTGAGCGCGGCGAGTCCAATGCCGGCTGAGGTCACCGAAGCGCACCAAGGCGGTGAAGTGACTCGAAGTGCAGCCTCAGCACCTTCGAAGTGTTGCCGTGCCGCTTCGAAGTCGTGTTGCTCAAGAGAGAGTTCGCCAGCGTTGCAGAGAAGCGTGACACGCATCCGGGGAGCCTCCACGCCCTCGATGAGTGCTGCTGCCTCCTTGATCGCGAAATCCGCTTGATCCAAGTCTCCTGCATCTAGGAAGAACACGCCCTGGTTGCACCTAAGGTCGAAGCGGAGCTGTAGGTCACCACTGGACTCAACGAGTTGATTGGCGCGCTGCAGAAGTCGAGCAGTGCCCGGCAGGTATAGGCTGCCTCTGTATCCATGGACCACGACGAGGCGAGTGTGCGCTAGGAGGATCGAACCGGGATCAGCAGAGCGTTCCGCAGTGCGGACAGCCGCTTCTGCGCACCGGAGCCCCTCGTCGCTGTTCCCGAACAAGACATTCATGGCCAGGGAAGCATTAGCCACACACGATGCGGCAGCGTCCGGCTTGGCGGCACACTCTCTCATCTCGGCGAATAGCGGCGGGATCCGTTCGACCAGGCCGCCGCGGTCCAGTAGGTGTAACTCGGCGTCCAAAGCCATGGCCAAAGCTTCCCAATCCTCTGCCTGTCTGGCGGTGCTCTTGATCGTGGTCAGTCGCTCCAAGAGATCTGCAATGGGGGCAGCGCCTATTTCGGCCAAACTCGTTACGCGATGGATATCCATGCGCAGAGCGCGATTATGGTTGCCCGCTACTCTTAAACGGGTAGCTGCGATCTCCAGCAAGGGACTGGCACGCGCGATGTCGTGCTTGGTGTGCAGCAGCCCCGCCAGATCTGCGGTAGCCTCGGCCCTTTCCTTGGGATCCGTCTCGTTGTCCACGACCACCTGGAAGAAGTAGGCGGCCTCGGCAAGCGCGCCGTTCTCCATGGCCGCCGTGGCGGCAAGACGGCCGAACTGCACCGCACGCTTGGCATCGGCTGCATGAGCGAAGTGGATGGCGAGCTCGTCGTGTGGTGACGGGTGCCGGGTGAGGAGACGCTCGGCCACCAGCCGGTGCAGCACGACCTTCCGGGCCTCACTGAGCTGCCCGTAGATCGCACTGCGGAACAAGGCGTGGACGAAGTGCACGCCGTTGCGATCCTGATGCACGAGCTCCCACCGCGCCAACTCCTCCACCACTTCCACACAGCGCTCGACGCTCATGTCCATGACGGCCGTGAGGTCGGCGAAGGGCACCGCGCTCCCCCAGGTCGCGAGCACCGACGCGGTGCGCAGGGCCTCGGCCGACAGGTGCTGCATCCTCGCGTCGACGAGCTGCTGAAGGGAGATCGGTATGGTCACTCCATCCCCGGGTGTATCCGGAAGCCGAAGCCTGCCGGCCACATAGTCGCGGGTCAGCTCGATGAGATAGAAGGGATTACATCCGCCGAGCTCCGTCAGATGTCTCAGCGCGTCGTCGCTCAGGGAACGGCCGGCTACCGCCGTGACCAGACGTTGAGCCCCCAGCAGGTCCAGATCGCGTACCTCGATGGGGGTAACCGCCAGGTCCCCGCCCGGGTCGAGGTAGCGGCTCACGTCGTCGGCGCAGCGCATGGGTCTGTGACGGATCGCGGCGATGACGCCGAAGGGACCGCTTCGCCAACGGCGTTGGGTGAACTGCAGCACGGCGATGGTGGTGGCGTCCGCCCAGTGGATGTCGTCCAGTATCAGGAGGGTGGGCTCCTCGGCGGCCATCCTGGAAAAGAGGATGGAGAAGGCCTCACAGAGCCTTCGAGACAGGCTGCTCTCCTTGACTGGTGGCACCGGGATGGGCTCGTCGTCGGGATCACGATGCGGCAGCACCGCCGACAGCACCGCCTTCCACGGGTTGTCCAGGGTCTGCACCTGGCGCTTCACCTCGGGTCCGCCGAGAGCGTCCACCAGGGGGTTCAATGGAATGCGTTGTTCGAGCTCCACCGGACTGGCCCGCAGACAGCGAAACCCTCTGAGGTGCGCTTCCTTGGCCACCTCCTCGAGCAGGCGCGTCTTGCCGACGCCGGCGTCCCCTTTCAGGAGAACGAACTCGAAGGTGCCGGCTCGCACCCGGTCGAGGGCTTCCCGTGCAGCCCCGAGCTCGATCTCCCGCCCGATGAGGGGGAGGCGCTCCTCCTGGCGTGCTTGTCCCGTCGCCTGGGGGGCGGTGACGGCTTCGCTCAGTCGACGCACTCGCTCCACGAGTCTGAGGACCTCGCGTGAAGGCCGCTCCCCTTCCTCGAGGGCCTCGAGGAAGGCGGCATAGGCCGCCTCGGCCGCCTCCACGCCCCCGGTCATCGCCCGAGCCTCGATGGTCATCCGCACCACCTTCTCGTTCGCGGGATCGAGAGCATAGAGGACTTCGGCCGCGTCCCGGGCGGCACTCCAGTCACCGGCCGGCTGCGCGCGATCCCAGCGCGCGGCCGCCGCTTCCCGGAGCTCCCGGCGCAGACGGCCCCGCTTTGCCTCCAGCCAGTCCTCGAACGCTTCCCCGGGGAGTCGGCGGAGCGTTCCACCGAACTCCTGACGCTGAACGCTCAGAGCGTGGCGCACGTCTCCGGCGTCGAGTGCCCTCCGGAATTCCTCCAGGTCCGACGTCGCTGCGGTGTGGCGGGCACGGAGGACATCCTCCGCTCCGGTGTCCACCACGTCGCAGCCGAGGCGGACCCGCAACTCGAACAAGAGCTGGCGCAGGCGCTGTCGGGCCCTGCGGTCGTCCTCCTCTTCCCACAGCAACCCGATGGCCCGCCGCCGGGTGAGGCCGGTGGCTTCCTGCCCCCAAACCAGGGTCAGCAGAAGCTCCTGGTACGGCGAGAGCCTGAGGAGTCCGCGCGCAGTCGTGACCCGCGGGCCTCCGAAGAGCTCCAGGCGTGGCGTGGATCCGTTCGCCCCCATGGTCTTCTTCCGGGCGCCCACACCGGACGGCGGGGGCAGCGGCGTGCGGACATGGCGCTCTGAGTTGGTGCTCGAGCGGGAGGCAGAGGACAATCTCCGGTGCGTTCCGTGCCAGGGCAAGCTCATGAGCCCGCACGTGCGTTGCGGGGGGTGCGAGTGGCACGCGCCGAAGCCTGTCGGGTCGCGGGGGCCTCGCCTCGAGATCGGGTCGAGCCGGTGAGGAGATCGAAGGCATAGTCCGGGGCCAGGCCTCCGGTCCTGGCCTCCTCGCACAGCCATGCCTCCAGCAGCCACTCCCATCCGAGGTACTCTCGCGCCTCACTGGGTCGGAATCCTGTCAGCCGGTGCATCTGGTTGCTCAGGGAGAATGCGTCCGCATAGCCCACCTCGTATCCAATGGAGAGCACGCTTTCCGAGGAGTTCTGCAGGCGGATGGCGACACGGAGGAGCCGTCCGAGCTGGAGCCAGTGCGACGGCACGGGAAGCCCCCTGCTCAACAACCGGCGTCCGAGTGCCCTGCGGGACAGGTAGAGGCTCCTGGAGAGGGCGGAGATGGACCGCAGCTCCGCGGAGAGGGCCAGCGTCTTCCGCAGCACGTGCACCGTCTCCCGGTCCAGCACGACGCCCCGCCAGGCGACGTACTCGGTCACCTCCGCCGCCAGGTCCTCCGGCGGCCGGCGGAGCACCTGCGCCAGGTCCTCCACGGCAACACGGTCGTGGTGCGGCAGGATCGCCTGAGGGCGGCTCGCCTCCACGATCCTCATGAGATCCGGATCGACCCTGATCCTGGGTGCGGGAGGCAGGATCACCACGAGCGCCACCCCCCCGGGGCGCTCCTGGACGACCCGTGCGTGCTCGGCCTGCGCCCCCTCGGCCAGACGCCAGATCAAGGCAGACCCGGGCCGACGCCCCTCCGCCCTGAGTTGTTTGTGGCCCGCGAGGAGGGGCCGAAGGCTGCGGTACGGGTGCGAGAGCAGGCTGAGGGGGCCAACGGACGCGGCGGGGGGCATGGCGCGCTCCAGCGGTGAGGGTGACGGGACAGCCACCGTGAACTACACATGTCATCGAGGCGTCAGGAGCCTAAGCTCCGCAGAGGCGGAGGAGCCTTCGGAGGACTCCTGACACCTTTGCCACGTGCCTCTCCAGGTCCACCTGGGGTGTGCCACAGTCCATCACGAGAATCCTTGCGGCGCAACCGATGTCCAGCTATATAGAAATCAGAATTCTATTTCGATTCTGGGGACATCGATGGCAGAGGCCGAGCTGTCGCGGGTCAATCCGCCCAAACAGTCCCGCTCCCGCAGGACCTTGGAGCGCATCGTGGGTGCAGCCCTCGAGATCCTGGAGACCGAGGGCCCCGACGGTCTCACAGTGCAGGCCATCGTGGAACGGGCAGGCTCGTCGGTGGGATCGTTCTATGCGCGCTTCTCCGGGAAGGACGATCTCCTGGAGTACCTGGGCGAGCGCGTGTGGCGGGAGGCGGCGTCGCGCTGGGACGCCGCGCTGGCCGGGGAGGACTGGGCGGGCCTGGATCTGAAGGGGATCGTGGCGGGTGCCATCGCGCTCCTGGGCCAGGCCGGTCGCTCCCGGGCTTCGTACCTGAAGGCGCTGGCCCGGACTCCAGGGGCCCGGGATGACGCCTACCTGGCCTTCCATACCCACATCCTCCGGGGAATCGAGGCCCTTCTCCTGGAGCACGCCGCCGAGATCGACCACCCCGACCCCGCCGTCGCGGTCCCGCTGGCCCTACAGGCGGCTCTGGCGGTCCTCGAGGCACCCATGGCCTCGGGGTTGGGGGGCGCGGCGGCCATGGAGCGCCGTGCGCACGAGGCGCAGGCGCTGGTGCTGTCCTACCTCACCGGCCGATCGGCCCACGCACCGGATCGTTCGGAGCAGGTCGACTTCTTCGACGTCTGGGGCTGAGCGCCGGCGATTGCGCCGGGAGCGGGGCCGGGCCGGAGGTCGACCCGGGCCCCGGCGCGAGCGGTCAGGCGGGGCGCCTTGCCTCCAGCGTTGCACCGCCGATAGAGCCGGCGAAGGCCTCCAGATCCGCCTGCTCCTCCGGATGGTCGTCCAGGAACGTCCGCACTCCGGCATCGGCCAGGATGTAGTCGGCGGGATAAGGCCGCTCGGAGGAGATGCGCGCATCCGCGAAGCCCGCTCGGCGCAGCTCGTCCAGGTACCGGGTTCGGTGCACGGGCAGGCAAGCGGCCACGGCGTCCAGATTGCCCTGGAGGACGGCGGGGACCTCACGGTCGGACACCATGTCCGAGATCACCAGGCGGCCGCCGGGCTTCAGCACGCGGTGAGCCTCCGCCAGCACCCTGCCCTTCTCCGGGCTCAGGTTGAGCACGCAGTTCGAGATGATGACGTCGACGGTGGCGTCGGCCACGGGCAGGGCCTCGATCTCCCCCAGGCGGAACTCCACGTTGTCGTAGCCGCCCTTCGCGGCGTTGGCCCGCGCCCGGGCGATCATCTCGGGCGTCATGTCCACGCCGATCACCTTGCCCGTGGGGCCCACCTGCTTGGCGGCGAGGAAGCAGTCGATGCCGCCGCCGGAGCCCAGGTCGAGGACCGTCTGGCCCTCCAGGAGCGAGGCGACGGCCGTGGGATTGCCGCACCCGAGGCCCAGGTCGGCGTCGGCGGGGAGCTGGGCGAGCTCCGCGGCGGTGTAGCCCACCGCCTCGCTCGTGGCGGTCCCGGTGTCGGCGCCGCCACAGCACGACGGCCCACAACACGAGGTGCTCTCGGTGGCCGCGCGGGCGTACCGGTCGCGGACCGCCTGGCGGACCTGATCTTTGGAGTGTGTCATGGTGAAAGGTCTCCTTGTTCTCTCCGGTGTCCGTTGCAAGATGCAACTAGTTGTTCATTCGAAAGGGCGGGGCCCGAGCCCCGCCCGGGGTTTCCTCAACGAACCACGCAGCAGCTTCCCCCCGACGTCTCCACCCGGGCTGCGAACGACGCCGCGAGCCTTGAGACGAGGCGGATCATGGCCGCCCGCACGGAGGGCTCGAAGTCCTCCAGCATCTCGGCGTATGCCCCCGCCAGGTCGTCCTCGATGCGAACGCACAGGGTCCGGCCGGCATCCGTCGCACGGAGACGGACGATGCGCCCGTCGGCGGCGTCCCGCTCGCGGTCGACGTATCCCTTCCGCCGCAGGCCGTCGCCGACCCGGCTTGCGGTGCTCTTGTCCAGATAGAGCTGTCCCGCCAGCTCGTTCACCGTCAGGGGCCCCTCGTCCACGATCATCTTGAGGGCGTAGCACTGCGTGACGCTCACGTCGTAGCAGCATGCCCGGTCCCTGTCGCGGAACTGAACGACGCGCAGCAACTCGTTGAGCGCGTCGTAGAGCCGGTGGCCGTCGCCCAGGGTCTCCGGGTTCGGTCTGGACTCCGCCAGAAGAGGCAGCTCGATAGTTGGCATACGCAACTATCTCTCTTCCACGGCCGGCCGTCAAGAGGTGGAGCTGCCACGGCGCTCGAGGCGACCGCCCCAGGCACGCGAGGCGACGGGCGGGGCTTGTGCTCGACGTTCTTGTCATCTCCCCTGCTCCCGGCCGATCTTGCCTCCGACCCGAGCGCAAGCTCGCGCTGCCGGCAATCCTCCTGCCCCCGCATGTCATGAGCGACCTGTCCCCACGCCCCGTCGCAGCCCCCTGGGCTCGCTACGGCTGACGGGCGGACCCAGCATGGAGCGGAAGCGGCTCGAGGCATTCAGCGACGGGGTGCTGGCCATCCTCATCACCATCATGGTGTTGGAGCTCACCGTGCCTCACGGCACCGACCTGGCGTCGCTCCGGGCCGTGCTTCCGATCTTCCTGGGCTACGTGCTGAGCTTCGTCTACCTGGCCATCTACTGGAACAACCACCACCACATGTTCGCGGTCACCACGCGGGTGAACGGCGCGGTGCTCTGGGCGAACATGCACCTCCTGTTCTGGCTCTCGCTGGTCCCCTTCGTGACCGGCTGGATGGGCGAGAACCACTTCGCGCGGGTGCCCACCGCGATCTACGGGGTGGTGCTCCTCATGGCCGCCATCGCGTACTACATCCTCCAGGGCCGCATCCTCGCGCTGGAGGGGCGGGAGAGCGTCCTGGCCCGGGCGCTGGGGAGCGACTGGAAGGGGAAGGTGTCGCCGGTTCTGTACGTGCTGGCCATCGCCGGGGCGTTCGTCCGGCCGTGGATCGCGCAGGCGATCTATGTCCTCGTGGCCCTCATCTGGGTCGTCCCGGACCCCCGCATCGAGCGGGCGCTGACCGAGGCGGAGGGGGCCGCACCGTCCACGCCGTCCTGAGGCGACATGCGGCAGGCGGGGAGTCCCCGGAGGCGGCGGCGGGCGACCCAGGCCGGGCCGCCCGCCACACAACGCTATTTACCTACCACCACCAGCTGTCCCAGTCACAGGAGATGTTCACCTGGGGCGTGCCCGGGGCCACCGGCAGGCCCATCCAGCCCTGGCCGCCCAGCCAGTCCATGCCGGGCTCCCCGATGGGATCTCCCGGCGGCATGCCGGGCGCCGCGGGCTCCGCGATGGGGGCGTGGGGCCGGTCCAGGAAGCGCTTGATGTCCGAGGCCAGCATCTCGTAGTGCGCCTTGTTGCCCGCGTCGGCGGTGGCGTCGGCCTGGCCGAGCCAGCCGGCGATCTGCCCCAGCTCGTACTGCGACACCGCGCGCACCTGACCCATGGGGGCGGTCCCCGCCAACGACATGAGCCGGTCCACGAACGCGGTCTGCACCACGCGCTCCACCGCTTCTTCGTAAGGACTGTTGGTCTTCGCCTCGAACGTGGCCTTGCGTACCTGCTCGACGATGTCGTCCAGGCCGGGCAGGCTCGGATCCAGGGCGTTCTGCTCCACCATGCGGGCAGCGCGCGCCGGGTCGAACAGGTACTGGAACGTGAACGTCGCGGCCGCCGTGGCCGGCGACACGGCGTCGAAGACCAGGCCGGTCTGCCGCTTGAAGAGCTCCTGGGTGGGCGGGTACAGGTAGGGCCGGGGCGGGAGCTCGGCCAGCACGTTCCGCGGAATGGTGAGCTCGGAGGGCTTGATGGTCCGCAGGATCGCATCCAGCGCCTTCTGCTGCTCCGCGGCGGGTACCGCGCGCAGGGGCTGCTGGCCGTCACCCCGCATGGCGTACGTGTAGTACTGCCCTGCCACGACCTTGCTCGCCGCCTCGGTCTGGTACCGGTGGTACATGAAGATCGGCACCAGCGCCTCCTCGATGGTGGCCAGGGGCGCCCCCTTCTTGATGGTGTGCTCGCCGAAGTGGTCGAGGGCCACCCGGCGCACGTCCATCATGTGCTGGAGCTCGTCGGCCGCGTTGGCGCCGTTGTCCCACAGGTGCACGTTGGGATGCGCGCTGGACACCGGCCGGGCGTCCTGGTCGGTGATGAACCAGATGCCGGACTTCATGCCGTCCTCGAGCATCTTGGTGAGCGCCGCGTGCTCGGCTTCCTGGCTGGTGCCCGCCGGGAACTGGGTGTAGCCGTATCGGATTGCGATCTTGTCCCACGCGCCGATCTGGTTGGCGTAGGAGTCGCGGCCAAGGTGGATCTGGCCGTTCCGGAGGGTGACGATGGGCTGGGGGTAGTCCATGACCGACTGCACGCCGTGGGCGTCCTGGGCGCTGCTGATGTAGTTGTGCGCGAGCCCCAGCGTGTGCCCGATCTCGTGGGCGGCGAGCTGGCGGATGCGCTGCAGCGCCATGTCGGAGATGGCCGTGGGATCCTCATCGCCGTTGAGGTACGGGGAGAGCAGCCCTTGACCGATGAGGTAGTCCTGGCGCACGCGGAGTGATCCGAGGGTCACGTGCCCCGCGAGGATCTCACCGGTGCGCGGGTCCACGATGGAGTTGCCGTAGCTCCACCCCCGGGTGGAGCGGTGCACCCACTGGACCACGTTGTACCGCGCGTCCATGGGGTCGACGCTGTCCGGGAGCATCTCCATGCGGAAGGCGTTGGTGAAGCCCGCGGCGGCGAAGGCCTGGGCCCACCAGTTGCCGCCCTCGAGGAGCGCCGAGCGCACGGGCTCGGGCGTGCCCGGATCCAGGTAGTAGATGAGCGGCTTGACCGGGTCGCTCCGGGCCGCGGTGGGGTCCTTCTTCTCCAGGCGATGGCGGATGATGTAGCGCTGCTCCAGGGGCTTGTCGATGGGCTGCGCGTAGTCGTAGAAGTGGATGCTGAAGTACCCGGCCCGGGGGTCCGACCGGCGCATCTTGAAGGAACCGTCCAGCGGGGGCAGCTCCACGAAGGAGTGGTGCTCCCGCACCGTGACGTCCTCCGGGTACGGCGTCACGCTCCGCACCAGGGGTCCAGGCTGCGTCGAGGTGAAGGTGAGCTCCACCTCGACCTCGGTGTTCTTGGGGAAGCCCCTGGTGCGGGGCAGGTAGAAGGCGCTCCGCGACGCGTCGAGCTTGAAGGTGCCCTGGTGCGTGCGCCGGAGCGTCTGGATGACGCCCTGCTGGTCGCTGGTGAAGAAGTCCGTGGCGTCCACCAGCGCCCGGTCGCCGGTCTGCGCCGCCACCTTGAAGCCCCACAGCACCGACGTGGGAAAGCCGTCGGTGACCGCCTTCTTCTCCATGGGGTTCTCGGTGATGGCGCGGTAATTGTAGTTGGGCTCCTCCATGAGGACCCGCGGGCCCACGCGCTTGAACGTCACCACGTGCTGCGGACCCAGGTCGCCGCGGTTCAGACCGATGTCGTTCTGACCCATGCCCGCGGGGAGCGAGGGGTAGTAGAGCATCTCGGTGTCCCAGCGGCCGATCTCCATCCACATCTTGCCGGCCTCGGCGTCCCAATACAGGGGCATGAAGCCGTCGATCTTCTTCATGCCCTTGGTCTTCGCCTCGATGGTGGGGAGGGGCTTCTCCTGGTCCTGCGCCTGTGCCCGCAGCCCGTTCGTGCCGAGCATCTGGGCGGCGCACAGGGCGAGCAGAAGGGTGAGCCTGGCAACGCTGCTGCGACCCATCGTCGTGCTCCTGGTCTTCGTGCGGTCGGGCGCCATGCGGACCGCGGCAACGAAGGAGGCGTCGCTCGAATGCCTACCTCGACGCGCTACGGCCCGCCGGGAACCCCGGAGAGGGGAACGGCCAATGTGCGTCGCGGTGCGCGGAAGGGCCAGCGATCACACGGCCGTGTTCGACGACACCCGTAGCGGCGGGCGGCTCAGGGGCCGAAGGTCGGCGTCACTTGTCGGAGCTCGCGGTGGCGTTCTGATAGACCAGCGTGAGGACCTGACGGAACGCGTCCGTGGGCAGCGCGCCCTGGAGCGGCGGATATCCAGCGATGAAGAACGTCGGGGTACCGTGCACACCCAGCTGGCGGGTCAGGGCATTCGCCGCCGCGATGCGCGCCCCGCGCCGATCCTCGCTCACGCAGCTCCCATAGCGATCCGTGTCGAGCCCCAGCTCCGCTGCCCAACCCTGCAGGACCTCGGCTGCATTCCCGCCCCTCTTCCACTCACGCTGCTCCTCCCAGAGCCGCCGGTCCATGGCATCGAAGAGGTCGCGGCCCTGTTCCAGGGCGCACTCCGCCGCGGCGGTGGCCTGGTCCGAGTTCCTGAACATGCCGGTGACGAAGGGCAGGAACTTCCACTCGATCTTCCCGGTGTCCACGAACTCCTTCTCGAGCACGGGCCAGGTCTCCAGGTGGAACTTTCGGCAGTAGCCGCACCCGTAGTCCGACATCTCCACGATGCGCACGGGGGCGTCGCGGCTGCCGGAGTTGATCCCCAGGTGGGCGATGTCCAGCTGCGTGCCCTCGGCCGGTGCCGGCGTCTGCGCTTCCGTCCGGCCCGCCGCGGCCCCTGAGCTACCGGTGTCGGCGTCCTCCGTGGCGTGCCCGCCCTGGGCGCTGCCGCCGCACGCTCCTAGGGCAACGAGGGCCAGCACAGCCGCGCATCTGCCGATTCCGGACTTCATAACGCCTCCACGGGATGAGCCCCGAGCCCCCGACGCGGACAGATGCCGAAAGTTGCGGGAAGATGCCGCAAGATGTCGCAAGATGTCGAACGGAACTACAGGGTGAAATCGGTGAGGAGTCGCTTCTCTTCCTCTCCCAGCTTCGCCCGGACCTGCACATACGGCTCGAGGCCGCTGCCCTTGAGCTTCTCGCGCAGAAGCTGGTCGAGCTGGAACAGCCCCGCCGAGTTGGACATGTCCACGGTCACGCAGATGGGTCGCTCGTCTCCCTTCTCCAGGGTGATGCCCTCGATGGCCGCGGCGGACACGGAGTGTATGGAGAGCGATCCGCCGGAGAAGGGGATACGGGAACGGCCCTTGGCCATGTCCAGCGCGTCGGCGATGCGCACGACGCCGGCTTCCAACGTGAGGGGCCTCCCTCCCGAGCGGTGGGCGATGATGGCGTGCAGGATCTCCGCGCGCACGATGGTGGCATGCCGCTGGTCGTACACGGCGGGCAGGATCGCCCGGAGCTTGTCCTGTGCCACGAAGAGGCTGAAACCCTCGTGCTCGGCACGGTGGATGGACATCCCCACATCGTGCAGCAGAGCCGCCAGCGCCACGACGACCTCCGCGTCGTGGTGATCCATCTCGTAGTCGGTGACCACGGAAGGCTCGACGCCGGCGTCGACCAGGAGGCGGAGCAACTGGACGGCGAGGTTCATAACGATCTTCACGTGGACCGGCCCGTGGTCCGTCATGCCCAGGCGCTCCATGGCGTTCACGTTCGCGGCGAGCCAGAGCCCGTACAGGTCGTCGTCCTTGTTCACCTCTTCCAGGACGCGCCGGAGCTTGGAGTTGTGCCGGTTCGGGAGGTTGATGACCAGACGCCGCTCGAAGCGCTCGTCCACGCTCCGGGGAACATCGATGACCGGCGCGTCACGCTCGGGGGCTCTGCTGCTCATATGGCGTCCTGCCAATCGAGGACCTTGGGTGCTCCATCCTGTACTACCACGGTGCCGGAAATCCGATCGTGGATACACTGGCGGTTGGCATCCCAATACACCTGGGCGAAGCCCAGCAGCCCCGTGGCGAAGCCGGCTGCGTATCCGCCGGCACGCTCGAACGCCGCCCACCAGGTCATGGGTTCTCCATCCAGACGCAACACCCGGATCTTCATGATGCGCTTGCCCACGGTCTGACCCTTCCACCACGAAGTCATGATGGTAAGGTAGATCGACGCCCATCCGAAGCCGAAGCCCAGCTCGTTCACGGCGCCGCTCACCACGTTCTTGATCCAGGCGAAGATGCCGCCGCCCTTCTTCTCTCCCTCGGCGGCCTTCCTGAGGGTGGTGGCCTCCGCGGCTCGCGCGGCGGCCAGCTCCCGCTCGACCTCGAGGTTGTGGTGGAGCGTCCGCAGGGTATCCGCCGCCAAGCTGTCGACAAGGCGGGACCGGAGCGCGGCCAGGTTCGCCCGGGACGTCTGGTCGTCGGCTCCGGACCGGAGGAGCTTCGCATACGCGTCCAGCGCGTCGGGCGTGGAGAGTCCCGAGACATCGGGAGAGGCGGCGGGTGCCGCCGGCGTCGACGTCGCGGCAGGGGCCGCGGACAGCACCGCGTCCACGATGCTAGCCGCGCTGTCCGACCACGCCTGGTCCTTGGGCACCATGTCGATGACGCTCCCGCGGATCTCCTTTTCGTCGAGGCCGAGCCTCCGGAGCCGCTCCACCACCTGGCCCAGGGCTTCCCTGGCGTCGCTGGAGGTCCTGGCACGCTGAAGAGCGGCGCTGCCGGTGACCAGGGAGATGGCGTCACCCAGACGGGCGGTGACCATACCGTTGGGGGCGCCCGGGACGGTCATGTGGGCACGTCCCCGGATCACCAGCCAGCCCACGGCCGTCCCCAGGGCGATGACGAGCCCGAGGCATCCCACCGAAAGCCGCATGGCCCGGTTGAAGGCACTCCCGCGAACGGGCGTGCGCTTGAAGCCGGCGCGGACGAAGAAGACGGCCGCGACGATGCCGAGGAGGATGCCGAAGCTCTTCGTCGCCAAGGTGATGAGGCCGATGACGGCCAGGTCGATGAGGATGGCGACCAGACGCTGCCTGGGCGTGGCCAGGGGGCGTCCCAGGAGATCGGGTTCCACCTCGAAGGCGTCCGGGGTGATGATGCTCCGGGGGTCGCGTGCGTCCGCGATGACGGGCATGGGAGGATCGGGGGCGGTGTCGGGGTCAGCGGCGCCGGGCCCAGAGCACCAGCGCGAGGCCGGCGGCGGCTCCCAGCAGGGCGCCGCCGAGCATGATGCGACTGCGGCCGTCGGGGGCCGGCACCTCGGCTTCGGCGGCCGCGACTTCCTCGGGTACGGGGAACGTCACGATCCCCTCGCCGCCGACGGTGTCCGCATCGTCTTCCGCGCCCTCCCACCCGCACGCGGAGCACGCCACCAGGGAGCGCTCGCGGGCCGTACGGTTGGCGTGGACCAGCTCCTCGGCACATTCGGGGCACGCCAGGCCCGTCGGGCGGGGGCGAATGAGGCCGTAGAGCACGCTCTTGGAGAGCTCCATCTCCTCGGCGATCTGATTGACGCTCAGGTCCGAGCCCCAATACAGATCGTTGGCCTTCGCTTCGGCACGACGGTCGGCGTCCGCGCCACTCATGGACCAGCCTCCCCGTTGGCTTGACCCTCTGTCGCCCGTTGGACAACATAGCCTGCCCGTGCCGGTCCCGCACAGCGAAGCACCCGACGGAAGCACTGCGGGCCCAACGGGCGCGTGGTCGCGGCGCCCGCGTACCACGACCGCTGTGGACGTCACACCAGGCTGCTTGTGAAGATCCCGGCTTCCCACGGTTGGCTGGAGGCGGCCCTCAAGGAGCCCGACCAGACTCCGCGAGGCGCCGCCGTGGTGTGTCATCCCCATCCCGTCTACGGTGGCACCATGCACACCAAGGCGGTGTACCGCGCCGCCCAGGGCCTCAACGAGGCGGGGCTGGTGGCGCTGCGCTTCAACTTCCGCGGCGTCGGGGTCAGCACCGGAAGCTTCGACGAGGGCATAGGGGAGCAGGACGACCTGCGCGTCGCCCTCGACTGGCTCGAGTCACGCTACCCCGAGCTTCCCCTGGTGGTGGGCGGACACTCCTTCGGCTCCCATGTCGGGCTCGCCCTGGGCGCCGAAGATCGGCGCGTCGTGGCCCTGTTCGGGCTGGGACTGCCTGTGGACAAGGACGAATACGACTACACCTTCCTGGGTGAGACGGACAAGCCGGTACTTGTGGTGCAGGGCGAGCGGGACGAGTTCGG
>Ga0315535_1000028_pt1 | contig 81651 bp, 68 predicted proteins | sample SalMarSW160220MG_2_FD_203092 | JGI IMG/M metagenome (GOLD analysis project Ga0315535, IMG submission 203092) | Salt marsh sediment microbial communities from the Plum Island Ecosystem LTER, Massachusetts, United States - Salt Marsh Sediment SW1602-20 ... | reverse complement strand
TGGAGCTTCCTGGAGTTCTTCGTGCGCGTGGCACCCGTGTCGATTCCGGTGTTGATCGTGGGGCTGGCGACCTGCGTTCTGCTCGAGAAGCTGAAGTGGTTCGGCTATGGCGAGGAGCTCCCGGCTTCGGTCCGCGAGATCATGGAGAGCTACGAGCTGCGGCAGTCCGAGGCGCGCGATCTGCACGGCAAGCTGCAGATCGCCGTCCAGGGCCTGGTCGCCGTCTTCCTGGTGGTGGCTCTCGGCTTCCATCTCGCCGAGGTGGGTCTCATCGGGCTGGCGGTGATCGTCCTCTCCACGGCCTTCACGGGCGTCACCCAGGAAAGCCGGCTCGGCCACGCCTTCCACGAGGCGCTCCCCTTCACCGCACTTCTGGTGGTGTTCTTCGCCATCGTGGCGGTGATCCACGACCAGGGCCTGTTCCAGCCGGTGCTGAATGCCGTGCTGGCCATGCACGGCCACGCGCAGGCGGGCACCATGTTCGCGGCCAACGGCGTGATGTCGATGATCAGCGACAACGTCTTCGTGGCCACGGTCTATGTCAGCGGAATCAAGACGGCGCTCCAGTCGGGCCTGATCTCACCCGTCCAGTTCAACCACCTGGCGGTGGCCATCAACACGGGCACCAACATCCCCAGCGTCGCGACGCCCAACGGCCAGGCCGCCTTCCTGTTCCTGCTCACGTCCGGGCTCGCGCCGCTGATCCGCCTCGGCTACGGCCGGATGGTCTGGATGGCGCTTCCGTACACGGTGACGCTGTCGCTCACGGGGCTGATCGCGACGTTGGTGGCCGTGTAGCCCTTCCGGGTCGTCCTTCCCCCGGAGGGCTCCGTCGCTGGCGCCCATGCCCGCAGCGCGACAATCTTCCTGCCCATGTGGAAGCTCATCCCCACCCCCGCGGTCCAGATCGCCCTCGTCCTTCTCCTGTCGTTCCTCATCGGGTTCGAGCGCGAGGAGCACAAGCAGGTCGAGGGGAAGATGATGTTCGGGGGCGTCCGCACCTTCCCGCTCATCGGGCTCGTCAGCTACGCCCTGGCGCTCCTGTCCGGCACCGACCTGCTGGGCTGGATGCTCGGGTTCGCGGTGGTGGGCGGGTTCATGCTGCTGTCGTACCAGCGGAAGCTCGTCGCCAGCGAGGACGCCGGGATCACCACGGAGATGAGCGGCCTCGCAACCTATCTGTTGGCCGGGCTCGTCTATCAGGACCAGTACTGGATGGCCGCGACCATCGCCGTGATCGCGGTGCTCCTTCTCGACCTCAAGAAGGCTCTCGAGGGCCTCACGCGGCACGTCGAGTCCGGCGAGATCGCGACCGTCGCCCGGTTCCTGGTGCTTACGGTCGTCATCCTGCCCATCGTGCCGGATCACGCATTCACGCGGTTCGCACTCAATCCGTTCCGCACGTGGGTGGTGGTGGTCGCGGTGAGCGGCGTCTCGTTCGGCAGCTATGTCGTGCAGCGCCTGCTCAAGGGTCGGGGCGGCGTCATGGTGTCGGCGCTGCTGGGCGGCGCGTACTCGTCCACCGTGACGACGGTGGTGCTGGCACGGGACGCGCGCCGGAGCCCGCGTCCCAACCTTTTCGCGGGGAGTATCCTGGCCGCATCCGGCGTGATGTACGCCCGGTTCCTGATCCTCATCGCGTTCTTCAACGTCGCCGTGGCAAGGGCCCTGTTGCCGGGCTTCACCATCGGCGCGCTGGTAGGGGCGCTGGGCGGGTGGTTCATCGCGACCCGCGGCGACGGAAAGGACGGGGCGGGTCCCCCGGCCGGACCGAAGGCGAACCCGCTGGAGATCAAGGCGGCCCTCCTGTTCGCGGTCGTGTTCGTCGCCCTTCTGGTGGTCACGACGCTGGTGAAGGAGTCCCTGGGCCGCACGGGCCTCTACACGTTGGCGGGCATCGTGGGCGTGACGGACGTCGATCCGTTCATCCTGGGTGTGACGCAGGAGCACGCGACGCTGCTGCCGCTCCACGTCGCCGCCACCGCCATCATCATCGCCGCCTCCAGCAACAACCTGATCAAGGCCGTATACGCCCGCAGCTTCGCCGACCGGGAGACCGGTGCCCGCGCGGCCATGCTGCTCATCGCGCTCGCGGCGGTGGGGCTGGTGGGACTCTTCTGGGTCTAGGGATCCGGGCCTTGCCCTAAGTACGCGAGGCCAGCATCTTTCTTCTATAGCCTCAACACTTGAGACCAACGAATCCCGCTTCCCTCGAGCGTACCATGACTCGTGGCTCCCTCTCCATCCTTCCGGGAACCGTGGAGTTCCTGGCCCTCGGCGCCCTGGCCCGGGGCGGACGCATGCATGGCTTCGACATTCTGGAGTGGATCGGCCAGACGTCGAAGGGCGAGCTCCTGGTGGAGGAGGGTGCGCTCTATCCGGCGCTGCACCGCATGGAGAAGCGGAAGTGGCTGAAGGCCGACTGGGCGGTCTCTCCCAAAGGCCGGCGCGCCAAGTACTACAGGATCACCGCCGCGGGACGGTCCGCCCTCGCGTCATCGACACGGGGTTGGGCGCGCTATGTGGCGGCCGTGGACAGGGTGGTGACGGAGGAGGCATGAGGCCCGACCTGGATGCCGAGATCCGCCATCACGTCCAGGAACGTGCGGACCGGCTGGTCGAGGAGGGATGGGAAGCGGACGCGGCGCTGCGGGAGGCCCAGCGCCGCTTTGGTGACGTGGTGCGTGTACGAAGCGAGCTCGCGCGTATCGACGGGACGACGGGAGGATGGACGATGGGTGGTGAGAAGATGTGGGGCTTCTGGCAGGACCTTCGCCATGCGCTCCGCGGACTGCGGAAGAGCCCGGGCTTCGCGCTGGCCGTGGTGGCGACCCTGGCCCTGGGGATCGGCGCAGCGGCGTCGATCTTCGCCGTCGTCGACGCGCTCCTGCTGCGTCCCCTCGACTACCGCGACGCCGACCGCCTCGTGCAGATCGACCAGGCGGAGCGTGGGGGTGCATACATCAACGGGCTCTCGGTCCCCGCCGCGCTGCAGTGGCGGGACCTTGCCTCGGGCTTCACCGATGGCTGGCTCGCGTACCTCCCCGAGACGCGGGTCCGCACCGACGGCCGGCAGGCCGAGGCGCTCCATGTGCTGGGCGTGACTCCCGGTGCCGACACGCTCCTGGGGCTACCCCTCCTCATGGGGCGCTCGTTCACCCGCGCGGACGCCGTTCCCTCGGGCCCACAGGTGGCCATCCTCGGACGGAGCTACTTCGAGCGTCTCGGGGGTGATGCCGCCCTCCTGGGCAGCACCATCCATCTGCAGAGTGGGCCTGTCACCGTCGTGGGCGTCCTGCGCGAAGGCATGAAGTTCCCCATCTGGGGAGACGTCCCGGACCTCTGGCTGCCCATGCGCACCGACGGCACCGTCGCCGACCAGAAGCTCCCGTCGTACCACCGGCCGTTGGTCTGGGCCCGGCTCCGACCCGGCCTCGACGCCGCGGGAGCGCAGCAGCGCGCCGACGCGCTTGCGGCGTCCCTGGATGCCGAGAGGCCGAAGGAGAACGGCACCTGGCGCGTGCACGTCGGGCCGGTGGGTGCCCACCGCGTCAACTCCGACGTGAGACAGGCACTCTGGATCCTCGGGGCCACGGTGGCCCTGATCTTCCTCATCGCTCTCATGAACGGCGTGAACCTCCTCCTGGTGCGAACCTCCGGGCGCGTCAGGGAGCTGGCCGTGCGACAGGCCCTCGGTGGTACGCGCCGCCGGCTCCTCGGGCAGCTCCTGGTGGAAGGTCTGCTCCTCGGTCTGGGGGGAGGCGCCGCGGCTGCAGCCGTAGCATGGGGGGCGGTAGGACTGATCCGCGGCATCCTCCCCAACGAGGTCACCTACTTCAGCCCGTACCCGTCGATCGTGGGGGCGAGGACGCTGATCTTCGCGTTCGTGGTCGCGCTGCTGGCGGGCCTCTTTCTGGGGCTCGTGCCCGGCATCGAGATCCTGCGGGGCGGAAGGACCTCGGCATCCCTGGCGGGTCGGAGTGCCGGGGACACCCGGGCCGGACACCGGACCCGGAGCCTTCTGGTGGGGCTCCAGGTTGCGCTTTCCATGACGCTCCTGACCGCAGCCGGCCTCTTCGTGAAGAGCGTCGAGCGCCTGGTGCACGTGGATCCCGGGTACGACTTCAAGCGCATCGCCCTCGCCGACCTGAGCCTCTCGGCGGTGCGATACCCCACGACGACCGACCGCGCCGCGTTCGTCAACCGACTCGCGGCCCGCTTGGAACGAGAGCCCGGTGTCCGGGGGGTCACGTTCACCGACGGTGCGGGCTTCGGCGTGGGCAACGAGATCCGTGCCGAAGACAGCCCGCCCCCGACGGGGCAGCCGGCCCTGATCCCGTTCTCCGTGGTGCGACCCGACTACTTCCGGGTGATGGGCGTGGACATCGTAGCGGGGCGCGGCTTCCAGAAGGGAGACGCCGGGACCGACGTGGCCGTCATCGACGAGGACATGGCGCATTACCTATGGGGGGATGGTGATCCCGTGGGCAAGCGCTTCACCGTCGTGGGGTGGAAGACCTGGTACACGGTCGTCGGCGTGGTGCGCGAGCTCCGGCTCATGGGCAGGGACCAACGGTCCGGTCCGGACCAGTTCCTCCTGCCGGGCTCGGTGGATTCGGCGGGCACCTATGTATCCCTGGCCGTGCGCACAGACCGTGATCCGGCCTCCCTCCTTCCGGAGATCCGTCGGGCCGTGAGGGCCGTGGATCCGCAGCAGCCGATCTACAAGCTGCAGACGGCCGCGCAGCACCTGGCCACCGACGAGCAGAAGCCCCGATTCCTGGTGACGCTCATGGGTCTGCTGGCGGCCATCGCGGTGACGCTGGCCTGCGTGGGCCTCTACGGCATGCTCAGCTATTCGGTGAGCCGGCGGGACCGCGAGCTCGGCATCCGCATGGCCCTGGGGGCCGGCCGCGGCGGCGTGCGCGCCATGGTTCTGGGCGAGGGGCTCCGTGTGGCGACCCTGGGCATCCTCGCGGGCGTGCTCGGGGCGCTGCTGGCGTCGAAGGCGGTGGCGGCCCTCCTCTACGACGTCGGGCCCCGCGATCCCGAGGTGTTGCTCTCCACGGGCGTGCTGTTCCTCCTCGTGGCGGCCGCCGCGTCGTTTATGCCGGCGCGGCGGGCCACACACGTGGACCCCGTCGAGGTGCTGAAGGCCGAGTGACGCCCGAGCAGCGGGGGAGAACGCACGGCCTTTGGTCGGGAGGGCGGCGCCGCGCTCGGCGAAGGCACTCCGTGCCCGGCGTGGACATATCAGCGTGGATTGATATAATTGGCCAATGGACAAGACCCTCTCCGTCTCTCCGCCCGCCGCCCTCAAGGCGCTCCAGGCGCTCGCCGACGAGAACCGACTGCGGATCGTGGAGGCGCTGCGCGACGGCGAACGGTGCGTCTGCGAGCTCCAGGCGGACCTGGGGCTGGGGCAGTCTCTCCTCTCCCATCACCTGCGGACGCTCCGCGAGTCGGGTCTGGTGCTGGACAGGAAGGAAGGGCGCTGGGTCCACTACTCGCTGTCGGACGGTACCGTCGAGGAGCTCGAGTCCTACCTGCGCGGCCTGCGTGAGGACGCCGCGGTGGCCGAGCCCCGGAGCCGCGGATGCTCCCTGCCGTAGCTCCCCTTTTTTCACGTGACATATCAGTGACGATTGATATGCGGACATCGATCCACCCGTCGCCGCCCCGGAAGCGCGCATGACCTCCACCACGAAGAAGCTCTCCTTCCTCGACCGGTACCTCACGCTGTGGATCTTCCTGGCGATGGCGGCGGGCGTCAGCCTCGGGTCCCTCTGGCCCGACGCGGTGGGGACCCTCACCCGGCGCACGCAGGTGGGCACCACATCGTTGCCCATCGCCGTCGGGCTCATCCTCATGATGTATCCGCCCCTCGCGAAAGTGCGCTACGAGGAGCTGGGCGACGTCTTCCGCAACGTGCGCATCCTCGGCCTCTCGCTCCTCCAGAACTGGGTAATCGGCCCGGTGCTCATGTTCGGCCTCGCGGTGCTCTTCCTGCGTGGCTATCCCGAGTACATGGTCGGCCTGATCCTCATCGGGCTGGCACGCTGCATCGCCATGGTCATCGTGTGGAACGATCTGGCCGCCGGAGACCCCGAGTACGCCGCGGGCCTGGTCGCGTTCAACTCGATCTTCCAGGTGCTCTTCTACAGCGTCTACGCGTGGCTCTTCATCACCGTGCTGCCACCGAAGCTCGGACTCTCCGGGGCGGTGGTGGACATCACCATGGGCCAGATCGCCAGGAGCGTGTTCATCTATCTGGGCATCCCGTTCCTGGCGGGTATGCTCACGCGCTTCGCCCTGGTGCGCGCGCGCGGCAAGGCGTGGTACCACGCGTCCTTCGTGCCCCGGATCTCGCCCATCACCCTGGTGGCGCTCCTCTTCACCATCATCGTGATGTTCTCGACGCAGGGTCAGCAGATCCTGGCCCGGCCCGGAGGCGTGCTGCGCATCGCCGTGCCGTTGATGCTCTACTTCCTGATCATGTTCGGGGTGACGTTCTTCATGAGCCGCGCGGCGGGCGCGGACTACCCGAAGACCGCCACCCTCTCGTTCACGGCGGCGTCCAACAACTTCGAGCTGGCCATCGCGGTGGCGGTGGGCGTCTTCGGCATCCACTCGGGAGTGGCGTTCGCCGCGGTCATCGGACCTCTGGTGGAGGTGCCGGTGCTCATCTCTCTGGTGAACCTGTCGCTGGCCTTCCGGCGGCGATTCTTCGGCGGCGACGCACCGGACGGAGCGGTGGGGGAGGCCCCCCTTCCATGAGCACACCGGGCGAGTTCGCGGATCACCTGTGGTGGGGCGGGGCGGCCCTCAAGTGATGCCGACGCCCGCGAGCACCTCCACCATCACCTCCGATCTCTGGCCGGACCCGGAGCTGCAGGACTCGGCCCGGGAGGCCCTGGATCTCCTGAGGGACCACCTCCACGTACGCCACTTCCGGAAGGGCGAGCTGCTCTGGCGCGAGGGCGACACCAGCGGGATGCTGGTGTCCCTGAGGTCGGGCCGCGTGAAGATCTACCGCCTCCTGCCCAACGCCCGCGAGGTGACCCTCTTCCTGTTCGGCCCGGGCGACCTGTTCGGCTTCCTGCCCTTCCTCGACGGCAAGGGCTACCCGGCGTATGCGCAGGCGATGGAGGAGGTGGAGGCGGACGTCATGGCCCGGACCGCCCTGCTCCAGGCGATCCGGGCGGAGCCGGAGCTCGCCATCGCACTCGTCGCTCTGCTGGGCGGACGCCTGAGGGCGTCGTTCGATCTCATCCGCTCGCTCTCCACGCCCGGGGCTTCCGCGCGCGTCGCGGGGGCGCTCCTCGCCTTGATCCCTCCCGAGGCGTCGCTCGCCGGGAACCGCGTCGCGGTGCGCCTGCCGGTGTCCGCGCACGAGTTCGCCGGCGCCTTGGGGCTCGTGCCCGAGACCTTCTCCCGGGCCCTGACCGGCCTCGTCCAGGACGGCATCCTCGAGCGCGCCGGGTCGGGCCGGTACCGCGTGCTGGACGTGGACGCCCTGCGGAAGGCGGCGGACGCCACCGCCACTTAGCGCGTCCGCCGGACCAGGGGGCCGCGACTCCCCCACCCTCCCCCGTTGACCGCGGTCAATGTGGCCCCCGTGACCGGGAGCCACCTTCCCTTCGTGAACGGAGCCGATCCGCGGCTCCACCGATCCGGGAACGAGGGAAGACAGCATGGTTGATCCGAAGGCGTTTCTCGAGAGCGGCCTCGCGCTGCACGGCCACAAATGTCCGGCCATGCCGCTGGGGCTCCGGGCCGGCGCCATCGCCATGAACCGACTGGGCGTGGGACGCTCGGGAGCCAAGACGCTCCTCGCCCTGGTGGAGCTCGGCGACGACCACTGCGCCCACTGCTTCGGCGACGGCGTCCAGATGGTCACAGGGTGTACGTTCGGCAAGGGCAACATCAAGCAGCTGGGCTACGGCAAGTTCGGCCTCACGTTGGTGGACAAGCGCACCGGTCGCGCCGTGCGCGTGGTGCCCAAGGGCGAAGCGCAGATGCAGACGAAGAAGACGCCCTTCTTCACCGAGTACCGGATGAAGGGGGTGCCGCCCACGGAGGTGCCCGAGGAGGTCGTGGATCCGCTCATCGAGCAGGTCTTCTCGAGCCCGGAGGACGCGATGTTCACGGTGGGCGAGGTCTTCGACTACGACGTGGCGACCAAAGAAGAGGACTTCAGCTCGTTCGTGTGCGAACGGTGCGGCGAGATGGTGGTGGAGCGGTACGGTCGCGTCGTGGGGGATGCCAGGGTCTGCATCCCCTGTCAGGAAACCATGCTCGCGAGCAGGTAGCCGACGATGTTGTACATGGCGATCGCCATCGGCTTCGTGGGCGTGTCCTTCCTCTTCTCGATGCTGGGGCTCGGCGGCGCGCTCATCTACCTGCCGGTGCTGACGTGGGCCGGCTTCCCGGTCAAGGAGGTCGCCATCCCCCTGGCGCTCCTGCTCAACGGGCTGACGACGCTCATCGCCCTCGTGGCCTACTTCCACGGAAGGCTGGTGGACTGGAAGGGCGGACTCGGCATGACCATCGGCGCGTTCGTGTTCGCGCCGGTGGGCGCGTTCGCCTCCCGGGCGGTGCCCGTGCGGCTCCTGCTCGCCCTCTTCGCCGTCGCCGTGGTGGCGGCGGCGCTCCGGATGCTGCTCACGTCCCGGAAGCCCGAGCCCAAGGAGCTCATGCCTCTGAAAGAGAGGCTGATCATCGGAGCCGCGGTGGGGATCTTCGCCGGGTTCATGGCGGGGCTCCTCGGCATCGGAGGCGGGTTCATCATGTCACCGCTTCTGATGTGGATGGGATACGAGACCAAGAAGGCCGTGGCGACGTCGGCCTTCGCCGTGACGTTCTCGTCGTTCTCCGGGTTCGCCGGCCACGCGGCGCAGGGCCACTTGAACGCGAGCCTGACGATGCTGCTGGCCCTCGCCGTGCTGGTGGGCGCCTTCACGGGGAGCCGCTTCATGGTGAAGAAGGCCAAGTCCTCGAGGGTCAAGCAGGTCTTCGCCATCGTCCTCTTCGGCATTGCCGCGAAGCTGTTGGCCGGTGTCCTCTAGGCATCCCCCCCTTCGCTTTGCCAGGACGCTGGCAGCGGTCCTGGCCGGCGCCCTCGTGGGCGCCGGCTCGCTCGCGGCGCAGAGCGCCGTCCAGTGGCACGGCTACGCCCAGCTCCGCTACGGCAGCGCCGACCCGGCCGACGGGTTCAGCGTGCGGCGGGCCAAGCTGTGGGCGAAAGGGGCGATACCCGGCGTCGACGACCTCACCTTCAAGGTGCAGGGGATCTTCCGTAACGGTGCCGCGGGAGCCTTCGTCCTCCAGGACGTGTTCGCCGAGTACCGCCGGCGCGCTCTGTCGGTGAGGCTCGGCCAGTTCGTCCCCGCCTTCAGCCTCCAGCGCTCTCAGCCGGACTACCTCGTCCCCCTCGTCGAGCGCGCCGCGGCGGTGGAGACCCTGATTCCCGGAGCCAGGACCATGGGCAGGGACATCGGCGCCCAGGCGCTCTTCGCGTCCCCGTCGGGGTCGGCGCGTCTGGCGGCGGGGCTCTTCAACGGCGCGGGGGCCGACCGGAACGCGGTGGGCGAAGGCGACTTCCTCGCCACCGGCCGCCTGGTCCTGGCGAAGACGCTGGGAGGCGGCACCCGGGGGACTCTGGGCGGGTCCCTGGCGTGGCGCCGGACGAAAGGGATGGACGTGGGCGTGCTCTCCTCCCAGGGGAGGAGCTTCGCGGGAAGAGACGTCCGCTGGGGGGTGGACGCACGCCTCGCCAACGAAGACTGGGAGATCCAGGGGGAGTACCTGCACGCCGACCTGGGTGACGAGATCAGCAGCGGATATTACGCGCTCGGGGATCTGGCGTTGACGGGGCGCGACGAGCTGGCCGTGTCGGTGGAGGGTCTGGACACGCCCGTGCGGACCGCCGCCTCAGGCAGTCTCTGGTATGTCGCCGGGTATACGCGCTTTCTCGGATACGGGAGTCCGGGCGCATCCTCCGCCAAGCCCGCGAGGGATGCTCCGTTCCCCACCAAGCTCATGACCGATGTCAGGGTGAGCTTCGACCATGGGCGTGCCCGGGCGGGGGCGGCGGTGCAGCTCCAGGTGTTCGTGCACTAAGGGCGGGTCAGCCTCAACTCGACGAATCCAAGGTGTATACGCGAACCCGTTCCTCGCCATTCTCGCCGATCCATCGGCCAACTACTGAGCCGCCTCTCACATCCAGGATGTCGAGCGCCTTCGGCACCTTGACGGACCCGCGGTAGATGAACGGAGGATGCGCTGAGAATACGTCCCACTGATGGACGTCATCCACCGGACTTACATAACGGCGGATCCAGACGTCGCCGCCTGTCCCCACAACAACCCGATCAAAGAATGGGAAATGGTCCGGCATGTGCGCTTCGATCCACGGTTTGAATCTCGTACGGCCGGCGTCGTCCATTCCACCGATTACCTCCCCCACGTAGCCGCGGCTGTCCGCCTGAGTCACGCCACGTGGCGGGAGGTCGAGCCCGAAGACGGCCGTGAGCCTTCCGGTCAGCGTAAACACGCCGATCTCGTACCGATCAGAGAAGCCAGCAAAGAGGCGATCTCTCGAAAGCCCATAAAGAAGCTCTCCGCCCAACGGAGCCACACTGGCCCTCGTCGAACTCGCCACGTACTCCCGGTACGGGAAGGCAGGGATGATCGTATCCGTCTCGCCCACGCGGTCAGCGAGCATCAACGGCACCGGCGGTACCCACCGCCCCGTTTGCGGGACATTGGACAGGTTCGGCATTCCCCGCACCGCCACCGCTCCGTTCGGTGAGCATCGCGGCGGGTCAACGGGCACACCCCCTTGAGAAACAAGGCGAAAAGCTCGCTCGAACTTCCCGTGGCTCGTGAACACCGACACACGCCCTAAACGGGCATCGTATGCATAAACCGAGTCCGCCGAGCAGGCGCCCACCCAGAATAGCAGCACAAATTCGCCCGGGCCCTCACCCGGTCCGCCAGCGGTAGCCTCGAACCGTCCATCCGTGTCGAAGTACAGCAGCGTGCTCGCTTGGACGTCGGCAACCACCACCCCGCCATTTGGCAACATGACCGCGCCTTCGACCGAGCCCAAGATGTGGTCACCGCCGCCATTTGAGACCCCCACCTCGAATCTGGGCTGCGCTCCCAGTGCCCACCGATGTGCTCTGGCAACCTCCGCCGCGGTTCGCGACGAAACTATGTGTCGGTCCACCTTCACCGTGTCCCAGGGACGCACCGGACCATGAATCGCGGCGGGTCGATCACTACACCCACAACAACTCACGATCAGGGACACCGCCAGCGCGACTGTTGGCCTACTCATGCCTGGCGCTCCTGCTGTCTCTGCTCCACAGAGCCAATTGCCGACAACGTTCTTTGAGTTGCGACGCCGGCGCGTCGTCAAGAGTCTTCGTCACCACTACGCTCACATCTTTCATAGCCTGTGTCCCGCGGGCCCACCGCCTTGCGCCGGTGTTCTCCGGAGCGGCCGAAGGCCGCGCAGGCGCAACTCGCTTGTTCTCCGACGTGCGCCCTCTCGTATTCTCCGCCCCTTCTTTTGAGGCGCCCAGCGGCTTGAGAGCGACCGTCAAGCGCCCCGCTCGCTTTGTGTTCCATCAGGACTCAGGAAGCGCACTGATCGTGACGTAATACCCATCCGGATCTCTGAGTGAGAACTCCCTGGTTCTCGTGTTCGGGTTTACGTGAGGCTCTTCCTCGAGCTTAGCGACGAGAGCGCGCGCGCTCCGTAATGCCGCGTCGAGATCATCTACACGGAAGAACAACAGGAGGCCGTTGCCAGGCTCCGCGCGATCCCGGTCCATCAACGAAGGATGCTCGTGGGCACCCCACTGGTGAACGCAGAGCAAGACCGTCCCATCTGGGTCCACGAGTTGGCCGAAGTAGTCATGAGCCGGAGCCGTCTCCGGGAGGCCAAGCAGAGACTGATACCATTTGAAGCTGCGTGCCACATCACCAACACCGATGATCGTCCACGTGCGCCTCATCCCTGTCCACTTCCGTTCTCATTCACCGTCAACAAGCCCCGATTCTTTCGCATGTCGGCTAACGTTCATTGGTTTCTGACGCCCGCCCTCACCCACGTCCCGGAACGACGCCGCGAATACAATACGGCGCGCGCGCTCGTTCAGCATCCGGAGTGCGCAGGCGGGTGTCCCGCAGGGCCGCGACCGTGCGGAGCACGGGCGCGAGCAGAAACCTCATGTTCTCCGCTTGACGCGCGATCACCATTCTGACTGCCGCGGTCGCAGCGTGCGGCCGAGGTCACTACTAATTCGCAAAGTCGCTTCTCGGCCGCAGGGCCATGATCTGTGGGTAGAGTCCCTCCGACATTTCGATGACCCAGAATACCTGCCCATCCTCGGTGGCCATAGAGCGCGTGTCGACCGGAAGGAGGTACGACCGGCGATAGGCACCAGTCAGACCGTACACGTCGATGAGCAGCGTGGGCTTCGCCGGGTACTCGCGCCTCCGCGGTCGCCCGCCAAACAGGAAGAATACCTCGTCCCCGACGATGGAAGCCGTGATGGCAGCGTACCGCATGCTGTCCGGCCTGCTAGCCGGACGCAACGGGTTGGGCTTCTTCATGAAGTGGACACGGTCGATGTAGGGATGCACCCGAACCGAGTCTCCATTGAGTACCACAAAGGCAGGCCCCAACTCATAGGCCAGCACGACCGGTCCGCGGGCCCCTGCCGAGGCAACATCGAAGTCGAGGCGGTAGCTTGAGTCGAGGGAGTCCGGCCAAGGCAGCGCTTCTACCTGCTCGGGGGTGAGAGAGTCCGGCTCGGCCCAGATGAGGGCTTGGTCCGCCAGTTGGGTTGTTACCAGAGCGCGTCTACCGACGAAGGCGATCCGGTCCCAACCAGACGGAGGGAGCGCACGCGGGTGGATCTCACGGAGAAGGACTCCAGCGGTGTCCAACTCCAGAACCTTCCGGTTCACGCAGCCGTCCACGACCCACAGCCGCGATGCCGGCGTGATCACGCCATCCGAAATGCACGTGAGCTCTCCAGGCCCTTGCCCCGTGCGTTCGTACTTCCACAGAAGATGACCGGTGGCCCTGGAGAACACCCTTACGCTCTTGTTGGCCCAGTCCAATGCCGCGATCCTGCTCCCCCAGAGAACGATCTGTGACGGATTTAGGAGCATAGTGTCGTTGGCAGAGGGTGCGCCGATCGTGACCAGTGTGTCCCACTTGAGCGTCGGGAACACGCGATGAGGGTATTGGGATAGCTTGACACCGCCCGCTGCTGATGTCTCTCGGCAGCAAGCGACGCCCACCAGGGCAGCACTCGTGACGACCCACAGGGTCCATCGAGTGACAGCGCCGCTCAGGTAGCAATGGCGCCAACTGCGCGGGTTCACCGTAGTTGACCCTCCTCCCTCTGATCGCGCGTCATTGCGGAGGACGTTCCTTGAGTTCCGGACCTGCGCGCTGCACGCTTCCAACATCAAGCTGGCAAATGATTCCCTTGAACTCTCAAGATGCGCAACGTGTACGCGCAGGTTGGGTGGAGCGGCCGAAGGCTGCGCAGGCGGAACTTGTTATGCGTAGGCCCGCTGCCGCTTCAGAACTACCTGGCATTTCCCGCGGTGGCGCCTGCAAATGGCCTCAATGGGCCCTCATCCATCACCCGCGCCATTCAGCTGTTGCTGCATGCTGCTCATGTCTGGCAAAAGCCACTGTTCGGCTATGCGACCATCTCCGATGCGGAATATCGACATCTCGTTGACTTGGACCCTCTTCCCCGTTGGAGGCTTGCCGAGCCACCGACCCTGATTGGTCCCACTGGAGACGTAGTGAATCACCACGAGGTCTCTTTCGGCAACAATGCGCTTGATGTCTTCGCTCCAGTCTGGAAACGCTTCGTGAAGCTCTCGTACGTGTTCTCGCAAGCCGTCGGTGCCTCTTGTTTCAGAGCCGTCAGGCAAGAAGTGAAGAACGAAGTCAGGTGTGAAGAACCCGTCGATGGCATCAACCTTGGCCTTGTTCCAGACTTCCGCGTTCATTTGGCGAACGAGCTCCTTGTTGCGCTCTACTGTGCTGTCGGGCTTCCCTGACCCACACCCTGCAATAGCCAACGAGGTCATACCGAGCAACGCAAGTGCCCGTCGAATGACTCGACTGGGGGTTCTCCTACTCATTGTCTGTCCTCCAACTCATGGCTGACCTCGAATGCCGCGTGACACCCGGCCTGAACGGCACCCACTTGTCCGAAGTTCAGCTTTGCCACGGACGAAAAGCGCTTGCCCTACGCATCAGAGCGATCAGCACCCTCACACCTCAAGGGCTTTCGCATAACGTTCATTGAGTTGCGAACCGGCGCCGCCGTCCCGGCCACAGACGCACGCTTTGCGACGACGCCCTCTTCCTATACATGCCACGAAGGCGCCGGTTTCTCCGGAGCGGCCGAAGGCCGCGCAGGCGCAACTCTGTTGTTATCGGCCGGCGCGGTGCTGAATCCTACTCCGTAACTGCTTGCCAATGTCACTGGGATGTCCAACTGCTCCTACGCAGGCACTCCGGAGCGCTCTCCTCAGCGACGGATGAGGAGCTGCTGCCACAAGAGGGTGGAAGTGTTGAGTTGGACCTGGCCCACCTGTCGGATTTGCCCAGGAAGACCTTGCGTATTGTCCACCCCGAGATCGATTTCTCTTCTCAGGGGCACATGGCAGAACAGGTACCGCCCGTATGCGTCCGAAGTAGTCTGCTGAGTGTCGGTGTGTGGCGAGGTCGGAAAAAGTCCCGTGGCTCCAGGGACCCACCAGCGGGCGTACACCACCGTGGCCGGCAGAGGATCCCCGGTCTGCTTGTCCTCGAGGAAGCCCACCACGCCACCGGTCAGCGTGTCCGCAGGGCACGTTGACCGCTGCGGGATCGCAAGCTCGACCGACACGTAGTGGTTCGGGTCCACCGCCACCGTCCGCGGGGACACCGCGAGGCCCAGAGAATCAAGGTAGGGGTGGGTGAATGCCACTTGGTGCTCACCTGCCGGAAGATCCCTGAATTCGAACTGTCCTACGAGGTCTGTGGTGGTCACCCGGTTGAGATCCGTCAGAAACACGTTCGCGCCTGCAAGCGGAATCGCCCGCGTGCTGTCGTACACGGTGCCTCTGAGGGTCGAGCGTCCCCTCGCCTCGGACGTTCCTGCCGTACCGATGAAGCGGATCCTCCCTCCCTGCTCGTGGATGCGCAGCTGCGTGCGGACCAGGTCTCCGACCTCTGTGACCGTCACGGATTGCGGCATGCGGAGCCACCAGCGATCCACCACCCAATCACCATTGGCGAGCCGGCGGAAATACATGCGTCCACCAAACGGATTCAGGGGAAGACCGCCCGGCATGGGAATCTTGTTGTACTTGAACTCCAGGTAGCGCAGCTCCGACGTCTTTCTGTCCACCCAGAGTGTACCGTTGATATCAGGTGGCCCGTCTGCGTGGAGTGGCTCAAAGCCCAAGCCCACAAGACCCTTCTGATTCCTCCCGGCTTCCCGAACCCGGAAGCAGTGCCCGGTCAGGAAATCGTTGGACAGCAGGGTCTTCGCATCGACTCCATAGAACATGTAGGTGCCGTCCGGCTTCCTCTCGACATATCCTTTTGCACCGAGGCTGCGGGCCGACTCGCTGACAAAGGGCGTGCGCCCGTAGCCTGAGATCATGTGCACCGTGTCGGCCAAGATCTCCAGGGAGCCCATGCTGCGCGTCCGGGACCAGAGGACGGACTGGTAGGGCACCCCGCGTTCCTCGTCGCCCCAGACGGCGATGCTGAGCGCCTTGCGCACCTCCCCCCACAGCGCCAAAGTCTCCGTCCCCATCTCCCTGGAAACCCGGCACCGCTCCCTTCCTGTGACCTTCAGGCCCTCCAGATCAACCGCCTTGGTGGAGATCGCGAACCGGTAGGTGACCGTCTGCTTATCCCTGACCGTCAAGATCCTGGAGCGACTGTCCTCGTACCCGATGCGCTCGGCTCGTAGCGTGTACCGCCCCGCCTGGGGCACCCTCAGAATGAACGCACCTGTGTTGCCGCTGAGAGCGCCACCTCGTTGCTGACCCGCTGAGTCCAGCAGGGCGACAAACGCACTGGGGATGGGCTCCTGTGTCGTAGCATCGACGACCTGGCCCCGGATGACCTGCGCCGCACTCTGTTCCACAAGCACAGCGGATAGTACCAGCACCGCAAGAGCCAGCACGCAGGCGGAAGTACCTCCAGGCAGCCAGTCGGGCGCAGCTTCGGGCTGAACCATGGTCAGGACCCTCGCATTTCCTAGCAGCCATTGGTGGGTGGTCTGCCCTGACGAGTGCTACAGGGGATACGGTTCCGAACCGTCATGGTGACACCCGCACGACCTCCACCCCTCATGGATGCCGGTCCAATTGGTATTCTCGACCCGTTTCACGATGCGTGTCGAGCGCTGGCCGATAACGTTGCGTTTCCGAGCGGCGCAGAGTGTCCACGTCACCACCGATCTGCGCCATACGCGATTCCAGCGCGAGCCCAGAGGTTTGCGAAGGTGTTTGGGAAGGACTTCTTCTGTTGTTCTTCCAATCTCTCGTCCGCGACAGTGCGCACAACGTGACGGACAGGTCCGGGCCACGAGGGGGGCGGGTGGGCCCGGCCGCTGCCGGTGGGAGGGAAGACAGCGGTGGCATCGAGACGGTGCCGATGGTTCGTGCCAATATGCTCCGCGCTGCCACGATGCGCCACACTCCCCCTGGACCGGGGAGTGTGAGGCGCGAGCCTCAGGGGTGCCGTCGGCGGAGTGGACCCAGATCCCGGGGGAGCGCATCGCCTCCAGCGCCTCCCGGCAGCTTCGCCGGGTCGACGACCACGTGGCGGATGCGGGTGCGGTTCCACGTATACGTGATGTGGACCAGCCCGTCCCTGGTCTGGATCACCGCGGGATACGACAGCTCGTGCTGGCCGTCCTCCAGGACGAGAGGCGGGCTCCAGTGGTCGCCGTCATCGCCCGACACGGCGATGTGGATGGCGGTCCTTCCCCGAGTCAGGTGGTTGTAGACCAGCACGACGCGTCCGTCCACGAGCTTCACGGCGTCGATGCCGGCGTTGGGATTGGGCAGGGTGGTGGGCGTGCCGGGCGTCCAGGTCAGCCCGCCGTCGCTCGAGGAGGCGCTCACGATCCGCCCGATGCGCTCCGTGGAGCGCATGAGCATACGCACCTCGCCGGTGGCGGTCTGCCAGAGCGTGGGCTGGATGACCCCGTAGGGCTGGCCGGCCACGCCGATGGGCCCCTGCTTGGTCCACGTGCGTCCCTTGTCGGTGCTGCGCTCGACCCACACCGCCCACGCGCGGTAAGGTGCGTCGGGTGGGGTGTCCCCGCGGATGCCCGCCTCCACCGAGCTGCCGGCCAGCCAGGTACCGCCCGCCAGGCGGAGGGGCTTGGTGCGCACGGGCCCGATGAGCCCCGCCGGCAGATAGGTCACCTCGCTCCACGTCCGGCCTTCGTCCTCGGAGGTGCGGTACGCGCCCACCCACTCCCGTGGGTTCGGCCCCACCTTGAAGAACAGCCAGGTCCGTCCGCCGTCCCGGAAGAGCACGGGATTCCAGGTGGGCATGTGCGGGTAGTGGGTGACGGCCACGGGAGGCGACCAGCTTCCACCGGGGGGATGGCGCGAGAGCCGGATCTCCACGTCGTCCGCACCCTCGGCGCTCCCGCCGAACCACGCCGCCAGCAGCGTCCCGCTCGGGGTCTCCGCCAGCGTGGAGGCGTGGGCGCTGGCGAAGGGCGCGCGCTGGTAGATGAACTCGCGGATGAGGATGAACGGAGCGGCGGACGTGGCTTCCTGGCCGCCCGCAGGTAACACGCCGACGGCGAGGGCGAACGCGATCGCCAAGCCGGGGGCGACGACCGACCGTCGAGGCGGCGAGCGGTCCAACGGCACCTCCCCTCGCGCCATCGCCCGCTACAGCGCCGGATGCCGGTTCACGGTCTCGTCGTGGACCTGGAACTTGTGCGCCACGGACAGGATCAGGTCGTCGTTGTAGAGGTTGCCGATGATCTGGCCGCAGATGGGCTGGGGGTTGAGCTTGGGCTCCTCTGGCTGTGCCTGGCCGGCGCGCCCCCGTCCGCGGAAAGACTGGGGCACGTCGAACTTGTAGGGCAGCACCGCGCTGGGGTGGCCCGTCTGCGCGGTGGCGCCGATGTCGGCGAACGGGCTGCCGATATACATGTCCAGGTCCTTCAGGAACTCGGCCCACCTTTGGATCATGATGTAACGGCGCCGCTCGGTCTGGATGAACTCGAATCCCGGGATGCGCCGGCCGTTCACGAACCGCGGATTCCAGTCGGCGGGCGCCATGGGATTGGCGGGCGCGGCACCGCGGGCGGCGGCAGCTCCGCGTTGAGCTCCACGCGCGGGAAGAGGTGGTAGGTTCGCGAGGTCGAGGCCGATCTCCTTCGCCTTGCGCTGCACGTACGAGTCGAACGCCGCCGCGTCCTCCACGGCGAGCCCCCCCCTGCCCAGGCCCGGCACCGTCGGTCGAGGACCGATGGTGACGGGGCTCGTGCCCAGCTCGCGCAGCTTGCCCACCAGCTCCTCGGGAGCCTGGTCGTCGACGCCGATGCGCAGCCGGGTCAGGTGGATGTCGTGATCGAACTGGAAGGGCAGGGTCACGGTGGACGGGTCCTTCTCGTCTACGCCGTGGATCACGTTGAATACCATGGCCGCGTCCTCGCTGGTGCGCACGATGGGTCCGACGCGGTCCTGCGACCACGCGAGCACCATGCCGCCGTAGCGGCTCACCCGCCCGAAGGTGGGGCGCAGCGCGCTCAGCCCGCAGCGGATGGTGGGCGAGACGATGGAGCCCTGGGTCTCGGTGCCGATGCCGAAGGCCACGCACCCGGAGGCCGTGGCCGACGCGGGCCCGGCCGACGACCCGCTGGAGCCCTCCGTGAGGTTCCACGGGTTGTTCGTGCGCCCGCGGAACCACTGGTCGTTCTGCGCGAACAACCCGGTGGCCAGCTTGGCGATGAGCACCGCGCCCGCCTCACGCAGGCGCACCACCACCTCGGCATCCTCGTCGATGATGCGGTTCTCGAAGTCCTTCGCGCCCCACGTCGTGGGCACGCCCTTGGTGGCGAACAGGTCCTTGATGCCGTAGGGCAGGCCGTGCAGGGGGCCGCGGTACTTCCCGGCCGCGATCTCGGCGTCCGCCTGCGCCGCCGCGGCGCGTGCCTGGTCGGCCATGATGGTGACGGCACACAGCAGCGTCGGGTTCAGGCGCTCGAGCCGGGCCAGGTAGATGTCGGTGAGGCGCGCGGAGGTGATGTGCCCGGCCTTGAGCAGCGCCGACAGCCGGTGGGCCGGAAGGAAGGCGATGTCCTCATCCGACGTAGGCACCGTCCCGGTCCACGGGTCCGGCTCGTAGGTGCCCCGGTCGAACGCCGCCGCCCCACGCTCGTGGACCAGCTTCTGCATGAGGGCGCCCGTGCCGCCCGGGTAGGGCTGGAACTGGAGCGCCGGGGGCTCGCCGTTGCCCAGCGGCACCGGAGGCTCGCGCTGTGGCCGCACCTGCGCCGGCCCCGACCCGGCCGTGATGCGGCGGGCCTGCTCCTCCTGGGCCCCCACAGGATCCGCCCCGAGGGCTGTGGCTGCGGCCGCGGCGAGGGAGACGAGCACGAAGTGGCGGCGGTCGATGCCCATCGCCTCCTCGTCGAAGTCGGCGGCTTCGAGATCGACCTGCATCTGCTCGAGGAGATCTTCGGCCTTGGACACGGTGGGCCTCCGTGGAGGTTGGAGGATGCGGCGTACGCTGACCGGTCCGGAGATTCGCCCACCGGCCGGGATCCCGCCAGACCGCAAGGCTCTCGAATATTTCGAGCTTGAAATCGCAGCGGTTCGGGCCTACGCTGAAGGTCCGCCCCGAAGTCGCTCTCCCGCCCGACAGGCCAGGTGACGGTCATGGACAATGTGATCCGCGGTCTCCATCACGTCACGGCGACAGCCGACGACGCCCAGCAGGACCTGGACTGCTACCTGAAGGCGCTGGGCATGCGGCTGGTCAAGAGGACCGTGAACTTCGACAACCACAACGTCTACCACTTCTACTACGGGAACGAGCGTGGGCAGCCCAACACGCTCATGACCACGTTTCCGTACAAGGGATGGGGCGTCCCGGTGGGGGTCCACGGGGCGGGCCAGATCACGGCCACCTCGTTCTCGGTGCCTGCCGGCTCCCTCGACACGTGGCGCGACCGGCTGCGAGGCGACGAGTACATGGTGGGCGGCCGGGAGGAGCGCTTCGGCGACGAGGTGCTGACGTTCCGGGATCGATCCGGCCTGGTGGTGGAGTTCGTGGCCAACGACGCCGACACCCGCACTCCCTGGCTGGGGGGAGGCATCCCCCGGGAGGCGGCCGTGCGGGGGCTGCACGCGGCGACCCTCTCCGTGCGGGACCCGGGCCCCTCCGTGGCGTTCTTCACCGAGGTTCTGGGATGGGAGGTCGTCGGCGAAGAGGGCGGTCGCACGCGCCTCGCCGCGGATGGCGACGCGCCCGGACACCGGCTCGAGCTGCTGAGCGCTCCCGACGCTCCCCGGAGTGTGAACGGCCTGGGAACCGTGCACCATGTCGCCATGGCGGTGGATGACGAGGACGTGCAGCTGCGCATCCGCGAGATGCTCGTGCGCCAGGGTGTGGAGGTGACGCCCGTGATGGACCGTCAGTACTTCCGCTCGATCTACTTCCGGGAGCCGGGGGGCGTGCTCTGCGAGGTAGCGACGGTGCCGCCCGGGTTCACCGTGGACGAGGACCTCGATTCCCTGGGCGTCGACCTCAAGCTGCCCCCGTGGGAAGAGCCGTATCGTTCGCGGATCGAGACGGGCCTCCCCCTGGTCGCGTACTGAGGGGGAGATGACCCGACATCCCATCGACGCGCACGTGGATCCGAGACGCGGTGACCACGATGAGGCCCGACAGGGCGTCACGCGAGAGGCCTTCCGAGAGGCGCTCTCCCACTGGGCGAGCACGGTCACCGTAGTGGCGGCGCGCGACGGTGACCACGTCCACGCCACCACGGTCACCTCGTTCTTCCCGGTTTCCCTCGATCCGCCTCTCGTGGCGGTATCGCTGGGGCCCAACGCCCAGGTGCTTCCCTGGCTCGACGAGGACGCGCGCTTCGCCGTGAGCTTCCTGGACGAGGGCCAACGCGCTCTGGCCTCGCGCTTCGCGGACTCCTATCCGGTGGGTCCCACACCCTTCCCAGCCTCGGGCGATCCCGTGGTGGAGGGCTCCGTGGGCGCGCTGGCATGCGCGGTGCGGCACGTGTGGGAGACCGAAGGAGGCACCCGGCTCGTGATCGGCCGGGTCGAAGCCCTGACGACGGGCTCCGGCACCGCGCCCCTCCTGTACTACCGGCGCGGATACCGCGGACTGTCTCACGAGGAGTGACCGAAGAGGAGTCGCCGCTCCAAGGGACTGCCCCCTGGCGTAAGGCGCATCCCCTGTTCGGAGGGGGCGCCAGGTGTTACTGTCGGATACCGACATATGTCGAATTTCGACAAACAGGGTCGCTCTCTCGGATGGTGTAGGCGCATATGGGCACTCCCCCACGCTCGGACGTGCTGCGCGGCACGTTGGATCTCCTGATCCTGAAGACCCTCGCGCTGGAGCCCATGCACGGGTGGGGCATCAGCCAGCGCATCCAGCACCTCTCCAGCGACGCGCTTCAGGTGGGACAGGGCTCGCTGTACCCGGCCCTCCAACGCCTCGAAGAGCGCGGCCTCGTGGACAGTGAGTGGATGGAGGCGGAGGGGTCTCGCCGCGCGAAGTACTACCGCCTCACCAGAGCGGGCACCCACGCGCTCGGAAGCGAGACCGAGAGCTGGCGCCGATACGTGCAGACCGTGGAGCGGATCCTGGCTGCCACTCTGGACGACGAGGGCGTGGCGTGGGCTGGCTGAAGGGGCGGCTCAAGCAACTCCGTGTCCTGGCCAGGAAGGCCGACGTGGAGCGCGAGCTCGACGAGGAGCTCGCCTTCCACCTCGAGATGGAGACGCGGAAGAACCTCCAGGCGGGAATGACCTCCCAGGAGGCGCGCCACGCGGCGCTCGTGGCGTTCGGTGGCGTCGAGCGCACCAAGGAGCGAGTGAGGGACGCGCGCTGGGTGCGCTGGCTGGAAGACGTGATGGCCGACGTGCGCTACGCGGTGCGCTTCCTTGCGCGGGCGCCGGTCTTCACGCTCGTCGCGGTGCTCACGCTGGCCCTGGGCATCGGAGCGAACAGCGCGCTCTTTGGACTCATCCATGGGTTGGTGTCACGCATGCCCACGGGCGTCCCCCGGTCCGACCGACTCGTGTGGGTGGACAACGGCGGCACGTACAGGGACGTGTCGTATGCCGACTTCCGGGACCTGCGTGCCGGGGCGGCAGCCGCCATGGAGCTGGCGGCCTATGCCAGCACCGGCATGGCGGTGGCCTCCGGCGCCGAGCCACGGTCGGCAACGGGTCAGGTGGTGAGCGCCGCGTACTTCCATGTTCTGGGCGTCCGGCCGGTTCTGGGACGCGGCTTCGTCCCGTCGGACGATCGTCCGGGCGCCACCCGGGTAGCGGTGCTCGGATACCGCATGTGGCAGGACCTCCTCGGCGGCCACCGGGATGCCGTGGGGAGCGTGGTGCGCGTGAACGGCGAGCCTTTCACGGTGGTAGGCATCGCCCCCGACGGCTTCGTCGGACTCGACGTCACGAGGGCGGCGGACCTGTGGGTGCCCGTCGCCACGCACTCCGCGTCCATGCCCCGCGCGTACGACATCCTCGGCACGCGTCGTGCGGCGGACTTCCGCATGGTCGGCCGACTGCACCTGGGAGTCGAGCAGGCGGTGGCGCAGGAGCGCCTCACGGTCGCGGCCGCCGGCATCGAAGCGCCGCCCGGGCAGCGCCTGGACAAGCTCCGGCCCACCGTTGCGCCTCTCGACGGCTGGTTGCGCGCAAGCCGTATCCGCTCGGACTCCAGAATCGCTGTCGCATGGATCGTGGCGGGGCTGGTCCTCCTGCTCGCGTGCGCCAACGTGGCGACGCTTCTCCTCGCTCGGGCCACCAGCAGGCATCGTGAGATGGCCATTCGCCTGTCCCTTGGCGCCGGGCGGGGCAGGGTGGTGCGGCAGCTCGTCACGGAGGGGCTCGTCCTCTTCGTCATCGCTGCCGGGGTGGCGGTCCCGATCTCGGGCCGGGCCGGCCGGCTCTTCCAGTCGCGCGTCATCGGGCTCCCGGTTCGCCCGGACCTGTCGCCGGATCTCCGCATCCTCGTCTTCACCTTCCTGATCGCCGCTGCAACGGGAGTGCTCTTCAGCCTCATTCCGGCGATCTCCTCGTCGCGCTCCGTCCGGGCGCGCGGCCTCGACTTCGCATCGACCGGGGGCGTGCGTCGAACGCGGACGCAGAACGTCCTGGTGGTGGTGCAGGTGGCCGTCTCGTTCGTGCTCCTCCTGACCGCTGCGCTCTTCGTCCGGCGCCTGCGGGATGGGCAGCGGGTCCCCCTGGGCTTCAAGCCCGACCACGTTCTCGCGGTGTCCTTCGACCTGAGCCCCCGCGGGTACGACCGGGCGGCCACGTCCGACTTCTATCGCACGTTACGCGCTGCAGTGCTCAAGGTGCCGGGCGTGCAGTCCGCGTCGGGCCCGAGCTTCGTACCGTTTCGGCCGAGCGCATTCCTGCTGGGGGTCTCGTTGCCCGGGGGGCCGGGCCCGGACAAGTCGGGGATCACGACCGTGGGGGTGGGCGTGGCGACCGACTTCTTCAGGACCCTCGGGGTCCCCCTCCTGCGAGGGCGGGCCATCGACCGGCAGGACATCGACAACCGTGCTCCCGTGGTGGTCGTGAGCCGCTCGCTGGCCAGCCGGGTCTGGGGCCTGGACGACCCCGTCGGACGGCGGATCCTCCTGGACGGCCCCGACTCCGACGTGCCCCTGGAAGTGGTGGGCGTGGCCGGCGACATCGTGTCCATGGACGTGCACGAGACGCTCCACTCCATGGTCTACCTCCCGTACAACCGATCGTACTCCCTGCCCGAGACCGCGATGCTCGTCCGCACCGCAGACGACCCGGCCGCTCTCACGCCGATGATCCGGAAGGCCGTCGCGTCGCTGGACCCAGGCATCCCCGTCAAGTCGGCGCAGCCCCTGACGGAGATCATCCGGGCCAGGATGGCCCCCGCCCGGGCTCTCGTCGCCGTGTTCACGGGCTTCGGCGCTCTTGCGCTGGCCCTGGCGGCCCTGGGGCTCTTCGGAGTGATCTCCTTCACGGTGGCGGGGCGCACGCGCGAGATCGCGGTGCGCATGGCTCTGGGTGCACACGCCGGCACGGTGGTGAGCGGTCTCGTCCGGGAAGGCGCGGCTCTCACCGGAATCGGCGTCGGGGTGGGTGCGGTCCTGGCCCTCGCCTTCGCCCGGGTGGTGGCGAGCGTCACCCTGGGGATGCGCAGCGTCGACCCCCTCGCGGCGGCCATCGCCGCCACGGTGCTGGTGGCGACGGCAATGCTGGCCTGTTGGCTGCCGGCCCGGCGCGCCGCACGGGTGGACCCCATGACGATCCTCAAGGCCGACTGACCCCGGCGCGCTACGCCTTCGGCTCACCGACGTCTCCACAGCCACCCGGTATGCGCCCAACCCGCGATCCGCGCCCACCGGGGTGCGCGCCGACGGCGCTCCCGCAGGCGCCCCCGGCCGGCGCGGACCATGCTGTCGGCCTGCGCCCCTATTCGGTTGCGTCCTCGGCAGCCACCTGGCCCTCGGGGGCGGCCCTCGGCGGCATCGGGATGATCATGGACGTGCGCCTCTTGTACGCCAGATAGCGCGCACCCAGCCAGTAGGCATGGTCGTGCTCCTCCAGCATGACTCCCACTAGGATGTACGCGGTGCTGGCCGCGGCGAACAACAGATGACCCACGGTCATGGTGGGGGTGGCCCAGAACGCGATGATGAAGCCCAGCATGAGGGGGTTGCGCGTATACCGGTAGAACCCCGCTGTGGTGAAGGGGGGATGCGTGTACTCGCGGCGACGGAAGGCCAGCCACCCCTGGCGGAGGCCGAACAGGTCGAAGTGATCGATCATGAACGTTCCGGAGAGGATCACGACCCAACCGAGGGCGAAGAGCGCGTCGAAGGCGATCCGGGCGTCGGCTCCGTGGATGTTCCAGACGTCGGCGGGAATGGGCTGCCACTGCCACATGAGCAGCGCGAGCAGGAGGGTGGCGATGATCACGTAGGTCGACCGCTCGGCGGCCTGCGGGATGATCCTCGTCCACCAGCGCTTGAACCAGCGCCGCGCCATGATGCTGTGCTGAACGGCGAAGGCGCCGAGGAGCAACATGTCCACGAAGATCGCGTGGGACGTGGAGACGGCGACGCCGGTGTCCACGCACTTCGGCACGCCGACGCAGCCGACGAAGCCGATGGCGTAGACGAAGGTGGCGAAGAACCCGACGTAGCAGGCCGTGCTGTAGAGAAGGAGGAGGGTCCGGCCCATGGTGGTACCTCCGGGCAGTGAGACTATGGACTGGAAACGGACGCGTCTCGGAGGAGACGCTGGAAGGCACGCTCCGCCTTCGTCTTCGCATCCGGATCGTTGACGAGGCGTCGTGCCTGATTGAAGCCGAGAAGGATGGCGTGGAAGTCGTGGGCGAACTGCGCCTCGTCGAGATCGGCGCGGAACGCTCCGGAGGCCCTGGCGCGGACGGCGGCGCCGCCGACGACCTCGAGCCACTGGTGATGCAGCTCCACGAGCTGATCGCGCACGGCACCCGGGCGGTCGTCGAACTCGACCGCGGCCGTGATGAAGAGGCATCCGCCGGCCATCTCCTCGCTCGACCAGTGGATCCAGCCGTCGAACAGAGCGCGCACGGTGGCGACGCCGGAGGGGAGGAGGAGGGCCGGGCGGATGACCCTGGCCATGAAGTGGGCCACACCCGTCTCGATGACCGCCTGCTGCAGGGCCTCCTTGGAGCCGAAGTGGGCGAAGAGCCCGCTCTTCGAGATCTCCATCCGTGTGGCGAGCGTGCCGATGGTGAGACCGTGCAGACCCACAACGGTGGCGAGCTGGAGGGCTTCCTCCAGGATGGCCTGCCGCGTCCGGTCGCCCCTGGGGCGTGTCAGGGTTGGCGATACCATGCGGCGTAAATAGCACGAACGTTCGTATAGCGCAAGGAGTTGGTACACGTAGCCGTGCCCACAAGATGGCCCGCCGCGTGTTCGACGGCTTGCACCCTGGCCTCCCGGCCCTGGAGAGAGCCGCGGCGGCTTTTCGGACGCCTCGTCGGGCCTCCCGGCGGCCTCCTACCGCATCACCACCGGCGAGATGGGGCGCCGTGCGGGCGCCTCGATGCCGGCTGCGGTCAAGTGGGCGTAGAGATCGGGCAACTGTCGGGTCGCGACCTGGTTCAGCGTCGTGACCAGGGTCGTGAGGCCGGCGCGACCGGCGGCGGCCTCCCGGAGCTGAGCCGGTGTGGGGGCCTCGGTCCACGACATGAGCTCGCGCTGCAGGGTGGAGATCCGGTTCCGGAGACCTTCCGCGGCGCCGGGCCCGCCGCGGCCGAACCCGAAGCGCGGCGGAGCGCCGAGGCGCCGGGTCAGGTCCTGGAGCCGTCGGGCGAGGGTGTCGGCGGTCGCCACCAGCGCCGTCGGCGGGCTGGCGGCGGAATCCAGGGCCGCCTGGGCCGCGTGCACCTGGGCCGTCGCGGTGTCCAGGGCCGTTCCGGCCCGCTCCATCACGCCCTGGAGCGTGTGGAGCATGAGGGCGGTGTCGTGGAGCTTCTTCAGGTCGGGAGCGGCGATGCGCAGCAGAGGGTCCTTCGACACCTGGACGGTGCGCGTGCCGGCGACCCGTCCGTCCACCATGAGCTGCACCTGGTACCGGCCCGGAAGGACGAAGGGGCCGGGCGAGCCCCTCCTGCCCCGGCCTCCGCGTGCACCGCGGCCGCCCCGTCCGCCGGACGGCGCAGGCAGCGGCTGGTGCCGGAGGTCCCAGGAGACGTGGTTCAGCCCCGGAGCGACGCTGTCGCCCGGCTCCTCCGCGGACAGGGTGCGCACGACCGCGCCGGAGGAGTCCCGGATGGTGAAGGAGATGCTGTCGGGGGCCGTCTTCAGGTAGTAGTCGACGGACGCGCCGAAGTCGGGGTTCTGCCCCCAGAAGGCACGATTGCCGGGATAACTGGCGAAGTCGTTCTTGACCCGGATCTCGGTCGCCGGATCGATGGCGAACAGGTACGCCGACGCCTTCGCGGCCGCGGCGGCCTCCTGGAGGGGCGACAGGTCGTCGAGGATCCACAGGCTGCGGCCGTGGGTGGCCAGGAGCATGTCGTTGTCCCGCGGCTGGACCGTGATCTCGTCGATGGGCACCGTGGGCAGGTTGTCCTTCAGCGTGAGCCAGTGGCCTCCCCGGTCCAGGGACACGAAGAGCCCGGACTCGGTGCCCAGGTACAGGACATCCTCGTTCTTCGGGTCCTCGGTGATGCAGTTCACGACCTGGCCGGCGGGCAGCGTGGACGCCAGCGAGGTCCATGTGCGGCCGTAGTCGGTGGTCATGTAGACGTAGGGTGCGTAGTCGTCGGCCTGGTGGTCGTCGAAGGTGGCGTAGGCGGTGCCTTCGGCGAACGCGGACGCCACCACCCGCTCCGGCACGGCGCCGGTGGGGAGCCCGGGGAAGTGTCCCGTCAGATCCGTCCAGCTCTTGCCTCCGTCCCGGGACACGTGGAGCCTGCCGTCGTCGGAGCCGGCGTAGTAGAGGCCCGCCTTCACCGGAGACTCGGTGAGGGAGACGAGGGCCGGCCAGCCGGAGACGCCGTCGTTCTTCGACAGCTTGATATCCTTCCCCTTCACGCCCATGAGGGAGAGGGTGTCGCGGTCGGCGCCGCCGGTGAGGTCCGGGCTGACGGGAGTCCACGTGCTGCCGCGATCCGTCGAGCGGAATACGCGCTGCGCGCCGATGAGCAGCGTGTTGGGATCGTGGGGGGAGATCATCAGAGGCGTGTTCCACGCCCACCGCAGCAGCGCCTCGCCGGCTGCCGCGCGGGGTCGGATGGAGATCTGCTCGCCCGTCACCTGATCGATGCGGGACACGCTGCCGTTCTGCGTCTCTCCGTAGACGATGCGGGAGTCCGCCGGGTCGGGCACGGTGACGAAGCCGTCCCCGATGGTGAGGGTGTGCCAGTCACGGTTGCCGATGCCGAAGGGATTCCGCGCCGCGCTGGGGCCGGTCCACACGTCGTTGTCCTGGAGTCCGCCGTACACGTGATACGGCACCTCCATGTCGTAGCCGACGTGGTAGAACTGCCCCAGAGGCAGGTTGTTCAGATAGACCCAGGTCGCGCCGCGGTCGTAGGACGTGGCCACGCCCACGTCGGCACCGATGACGAGGTGCGCCGGGTCGGACGGGTCGATCCACATGGCGTGCACGTCCAGGTCGTCCCGCGGGCGCCCGCCCGTGGGTCCGGTGTCCGGCAGCCGCACCTCGTGGAAGGTGTGGCCGGCGTCGTCGGAGATCATGACGCGCACGCCCAGAACGTAGACGCGATCGGCGTCCTTTGGATCGACGCGGACCCGGCTGAAGTAGTTGGGGCGCGGATCGGTGTCGCTCTGCCGGGTCCAGTGGGCCCCGGCGTCGTCGGAGCGGTAGAGGCCGCCGTCCTTGTCGGCCTGCACCAGCGCATAGACGATGCGCGGATCAGACCGGTAGACGTCGACGGCGATCCGCCCCAGGGGGCCCTCGGGAAGGCCCGCGCCGAGCTTCGTCCAGGTCGCGCCGCCGTCCACCGACTTGTACAGCCCGCTTCCCGGGCCGCCGCCGTCGAATCCCCATGCCGAGCGGCGTCTCTGGTACATGGCCGCGTAGAGGACGAGGTGGTCCGAGGGATCCATGGCCAGATCGGTGGCGCCCGTGTCGTCGTCCACGGAGAGCACCTTGGTCCAGGTGGCGCCCCCGTCCGTGGTCTTGAACACGCCGCGCTGGGGGTTGGGACCCCACAGGTGGCCCGTGGCGGCCACGTACACCACATCGTGGTCTTGCGGGTCGATGACGATGCGGCCGATATGCCGCGACTCCGCGAGCCCCATCTTCTGCCAGGAGCGCCCACCGTCCGCGGACTTGTACACCCCGTCTCCCCAGGACGAGCTCTGCCGGTTGTTGTCCTCGCCGGTGCCCACCCACACCAGGTCGGAGTCGTCCTGCGCGACGGCCACCGCGCCCACGGAGGCCACGTCCTCGTGGTCGAAGACCGGGGTCCAGGTCGTGCCGTCGTTCGATGTCCTCCACACCCCCCCCGTGGCGGCGCCCACGTAGAAGACCCTCGGGCGCGCATCGTACACCGCCACGTCGTCCACGCGGCCGCCCATGGTGGCCGGGCCGATGCTGCGGAAGGTGAGCCGGTTCAGGAGGTCCGGGGGCGGTGCGCCGACGGCCTGGGCGACGAGGCCCGCGGGACATGCTGTGAAGAGGAGAGAGAGAACGGCTGGGAGAGATGACGAGAGACGACGCATGGCCGGGCTCCGCTGTGTTCGTCGGCTGCATCGGAGTGCCGGGATCACGGCCACGGACTCCGGTGGGGCCTCGAACCGCGCGCTCACCAGGGCGCGACGTGGACCCGGGCGACCTTAGACGGGCCCTCGCGACCGAGCAAGGGGCCGTGGCGTCGTGCGCGTCGCGCCGGCGCCGCTGGACGCTGTGGATAAAGAACGCCCACGCGGCGGGTTCCACGACAGGTGTCACCCCGGAGGCCTTCCGTGTCCTGTCCCGAGGACGCCAGGAGCCCATTCATCCATATATGCTGTGCACCGAAGCGTGGCACGCCCGTTGCGATGGATTCGTGATCGCCGAGATCGCTCCTGTCCGCCGGCCATGGGGACGCCATGCCACGAACCCTTACCCGCTGCGCCGTCGTCGTCGCTTTCGCGGTCCTCCCGTCACTGAAGGGTCTGTCCGCGTCCGCGCAGGCCGTTCAAGGGGTGGTGGTGGACGATCAGAGCCTTTCCCACGTGAGCACGGCGACCGTGCGCGTGGTGCAGGAAGACAAGGCCGGCCGGGGCACCGAGACCGACGCCCAGGGCCGTTTCTTCCTGCCCCTTCCGGGGAACGGGCGATATCGCCTCGAGGTGTCGCGGATCGGCTACCGCACGACCCGCTCCCAGACCTTCACGGTGGCCAACGACGACACGGTATCCGTGGAATTCCGCGTGTCTCCCGACGCGATCCTGCTGGACCCCATCACCGTCACCGCCCACTCGAGGCGGGGCAGGAACCTCTTCGAGGATCACATGCGGGACTGGGGCAAGGGGATCTTCGTGACTCCGCAGGAGATCGACTCCATGAACCTGATGGCCCCGGCCGACGTGTTCCGAAAGATGCCGGACGTCAAGCTGACCTGGGGCTTCGGTATGGGGCCGGACGGGGTTCGTGAGCCGATCCCCTCGGTCTCGTCGGAGCTCGGGAACGGCTGCCTCCTGTACATGGTCAACAACGTCATGGTGCGGCCGCCCCCGTGGGCGAGCGGGGACTGGACCACTTGGCAGCTCGGCGACCTGCTGCCCCAGGACATCGCGGGGGTGGAGGTGTACCGGTCCGTATCGGAGGTGCCGCCGAAGCTGCGGCGGTACACGCACCAGATCCGCGACGACACGAGGGGCAACTTCCGGATCCTGGCGAACTGCGGCCTGGTGGTCTTCTGGACGAAGTCCGCCTGGTAGCAGCCGGTTTCTGTCGCGGGCGGGTGACCGCGAGGCGGACGCGACGACAGGGGACCGGGCGACGTCAGAGGGGCCCCACGACCGAGCAAGGGGACCTCGGAGCGCACGCGCCTGACCGTGGCCACGTGTGACGACACGGGCCGGCTTGCCTGGGGCGTCCGTAGCCTCGGCGCCTCAGGCCGGCAGATACCCCGCCGCCAACTCCCTGAACGCCTCGGTCTGAGCGGCGGCCCACGCCCCGTCGCGTTCCAGCTCCGCCGCCAGGATCTCCGCCACCACGGGTGCCGCTTCCGCCGCCGCCCGCGCGTCCAGGAGCAGCGAGCGCGAGCGTCGGGCCAGGACGTCGTCCACGGTGCGGGCCATCTCCTGCCGGGCGAACCACGCCACCTCGCTCCGCCGCAGCGCGAGCCGTGGGTGGACCTGCTCGTCCAGGCCGGGCTCGGTCGCCGCCAGCCTCTCGATCTCCGCCGCGTCGGAGCCGTACCCGGCCCACGCGCCGGACTTCTCGGCGTGGCGGTGGAACCCGTGGATGTTCAGCGTCCTGGTGACGCACGCCCGGGGCTCCAGGTCGCCCAGCGTCTGTGCCATGTCCACGGTGTCCTCGGCCATCTTCCGGTACGTGGTCCACTTGCCCCCGGCGATGGTGAGAAGCCCCGAGTCGGAGATACGGATGGCGTGCTCGCGACTGATCTGCGAGGTCTCCGCCTTGTCGTCCGCCGCCACCAGGGGACGCAGCCCGGCGAATACACTGAGCACGTCCGAGCGCTCCGGGTCCTTCGTCAGATAGCGCCGGGCGTGCTTGAGGATGAAGTCCACCTCCTCCGCCAGAGGCCGGGGCTCGAGGCAGGGACCCTCCACCGGTGTGTCGGTGGTGCCCACCAGCGCACGGCCCAGCCACGGGATGGCGAAGAGCACGCGGCCGTCGTCCGTGTGGGGCACCATGATGGCCGCCTCGCCGGGAAGGAACGAGCGGTCCAGCACCACGTGCACGCCCTGGGACGGCTGGATGATGGAGCTCGCCTGCGGGTCGTCGAAACGGCGGACCTCGTCGCTGAAGACGCCGGTGGCGTTCACCACGACGCGGCCTCGCGCTTCCATCTCCTCACCCGTCTCCTCGTCACGGATGCGCACGCCGGCCACGAACCCGTCGTCGTGCTTGAGCAACCCGGTGACCCGGGCGTAGTTGACCAGGGTCGCGCCCTGCTCCACGGCCGTCATGGCCAGGTGGAGGAGGAGGCGCGCGTCGTCGAACTGGCCGTCGTGGTAGATCACGCCGCCCAGGAGCCCGTCGGTCTCGATGGTGGGGATGTGCTCGACGGTCTCCTCCCGCGACAGGTTCCTCGACTTGCCGAATCCGTACTTGCCGGCGAGCACGTCGTAGACGCGCATGCCGATGCCGTAGAAGGGCGCCTCCCACCACTTGTAGTTGGGGACCACGAAGGGGAGGTCGTGCACCAGGTGCGGTGCGTTGTTCCTGAGGATGCCCCGCTCCTTGAGGGCTTCCATGACCAGGGGGACGTTGCCCTGTTGCAGGTAGCGCACGCCCCCATGGATGAGCTTGGTGGAGCGGCTCGACGTGCCCTTGCCGAAATCGCTCTGCTCCACGAGCAGCACCTCGTGCCCCCGGGACGCGGCGTCCACCGCGACGCCGACCCCCGTGGCGCCTCCACCGATGACGATCATGTCCCAGCTGCTTGGAGACCGGCCCAGGCGGTCGAGGGCGTCGGAGCGGTTCATGGAGGGAGCGTCCGGAGGAGGGGCCGAGGAGGTGTCGCTGCGAAAGAGAAGATAGGACGAATGCGGGAGGCGATGCGACGTCGCGCGGCCTACCGGCCCGTCAGAGCGAAGCGCAACCGCATCACCACCAGGCCCGTGGGCACGGGGTCGTCGTCGGTCTTGGTGCTGCCGTCGGGGACGAACCCGAAGGCCGCATAGAAGAGCCTCGCGTTGCGGTTGGCCTCCAAGGTCCAGAGGGAGAGCTCGCGGTAGCCCAGAGCGGCCACGTGTGAGACCGCGGCGGCGCACAACGCCCGCCCTACACCCTGACGCCAATGGGACGGGTGCACGTAGAGCGTGGGCATCTCGGCCACCACCGCCGGGTCCACGTCGCCGTCACGCGACGGGCCCACGGTGCAGAAACCGACGACGCGGCCCTCGGCCTCTCCGACGACGGTGTACCATACCCCGCCGGCGAGCCACTCCCGCCACCGATCGCGGCGCTCCTTCGGTGTCATCAGGTCGAAGAGCTCGGGAGGCACCACGTGCCGGAGGGCGGCCACGCGGCTGGCATGGTGTACGTCGGCGATGACGTCGGCGTCGGCGACGGTGGCGTCGCACAGCTTCACGGAGCCGTGTGATCGAGCGCTGGGCGAACGAGAAAGCGGTGGCGCCATCAGGTGACGGCCCGGTACATGACGACGTGTGCCTTCTCCAGGGTGATGAGACCTCCGCCCATGATCTCCTCGAGTTGAGGCAGCATGCCCCGCAGCGTCGCCTCGTCGTCCACCACCTCCACGATCACGGGCAGGTCGGTGGACAGACGCAGCACCTTGCCGGTGTGGATCTTGGCGCTGGGACCGAAGCCGGCAATGGCGCGCACCACCGTGGCCCCGGCGCAACCCGCTTCGCGGAGCGTGAGGAGGATGGCCTCGTACAGGGGCTTCCCCTTGTGGGGGCCGGAGGGGCAACGGTCGCTCTCCCCCAGGAAGATGCGCATCAGCGTGCGCTCGCCCTCGAACCAGTCGGGCATGTTCGTTACCTCCTGAACAGGGTGCCGGCCACGGTCATGCCCACCCACACGGCCACGAGGCCGATGGCGACGCTCCCGGTCAAGTACCCTCCGGCACGCCACCACTCGCCGTCCCGGAGCATGGCGACGGTCTCGTAGCTGAAGGTGCTGAAGGTGGTGAAGGACCCCAGGAATCCGATGGTGAGGAGCTGGCGGAGCTCCGGAGAGGCGATGGTGCTCTCGAGCCACGTCATGAGGAACCCCAGGACGGCACAGCCGACGGCGTTCACCGCCAGCGTTCCCCAGGGGAAGAAGTCTCCGGTGAGGCTCTGCACCCACCCGGACGCGAGGTACCGCGCCAGGGCCCCGAAGGCACCTCCCGACGCCACCGCCAGAAACGTCAAGAGGCCACCCCCGAGAGGAATCCCTCGATGGCCTCGGCGATCTCGCCGGGGGCGTCCTCCTGGATGAAGTGCTTGGCGTCCAGCCGATGGACGGCCGCGAGGCGGAAGTCCTCACGGAACCGCTCCATGATCGTCCGTGGGTAGAGGACGTCCCCGATCCCCCACACGAGAAGCAGCGGGACATTGGCGAGCTTCTCCGCCACCTGGTCCGCCAGGTCTCCCAGCCAGAGCCCGGCCTCGAAGAGCTGGCGCGGGAACTCCGCCACGCCGATGCGGCTCTTGGGCGTGGGCAGCGCCTCCCGATAGTGACGCATCACCTCGTCGGCGAGGGGGAACTTCACGCCCAGGGGCATGAGCTTCTCCACGAAGAGATTCCGCTTGAGGATCTGCGTCTGCATCGGGGCGCTCCCCATCACGTAGGCGAAGGCCTTCAGCTGCCAGGCGTCCAGCGGCCAGTACCACGTGTTCCCCATGACCAGGCCGCGCAGCCGGGCGATCTCGTCCAACGCCACGCGCATCCCGATGGGGCCGCCCCAGTCCTGGCCCATGATGGTGAGGTCCCGGAGGTCCAGGCTGCGGATCAGCTCCCCCACGACCTCGGCGTGCTCCCCGGGGGTGTAGCCGTAGTTCTCCGGGTGCACGGAGAGCCCGAAGCCCGGATAGTCCATGGCGATGCAGCGGAAGCTCTTCCGCAGCCGGATGACGATGCCGCGGTAGAGAAAGCTCCAGGTGGGATTGCCGTGGAGGAAGAGGATGGGGTCACCCCCTCCCTCGTCGATGTAGTGTACCGGACCGACGGCGGAATCCAGCCACTTCGACTCGAAGGGGAAGAGGCGCCGGTCGGGTTGGAATGGGGGGATGTAGGCCACGGCCCGCTACCGTAGGAGTTGCCGATTTGATGCCCCGTACGATGCGCCATGAGCAGGCGAGGGGAAAGGCCCGGCCTCGGGAGCCTCCGGACGCGCGCAGCGGGTGCGGGCGCGGGCCCGGCCATGGATCACGCGCGGTGCATCGGGGTGGGATATCTTGCCGTTTGCCGACGGTATCCGCCCGCCGGCGCAGAACTCGATCCTTCAATCCGCATCGAGGTCCCCGACTCCCGGATGACCGCCCGCCCATGAGACCGAACGTGAGCCAGCTCCTCTCCTCCACCCATTCGCTCCGGGCTCTGTTCGCCGCGGGCATCGTCCTCGCGCTGGCGGGGTGCGCCACGGCCACCCCTGCCGCCACGCCGGCTCCCTCGGCTCCGGTGCGCACCGGCTCGGCGGTATCGGAGACCGCGGCGCCGACATCCACGGGATCGGCGACCCGGACCGGAGGCGTCACCGGATCCGCGCTGCCCTCGAGGGATGCCGCCGAAGCGGCCACCATCCGGGCTTTCGATGCGCTCCGCGGCGACTCGGCGCGCCTGGATGTGTTTCTCCGGGCGATGCCCAAGGGCGGGGATCTGCACAATCATCTCTCCGGCGCCATATACGCGGAGAGCTTCATCGCCTGGGCCGACTCCGACGGTGACTGTCTGCGCGCGAGCGTCCTCACCGTGGTGCCCCCCCGCTCCTGCGGCGATTCGCTGCCCACCGTGCACGCCGCGCTGCTCCGTGACGGCGCCCTGCACGACCGCCTCGTGGACGCGTTCTCCATGCGCAACTACCACCCCGCCATGGAGAGCGGCCACGACCGCTTCTTCGCCACCTTCGGCAGGTTCGGCGCCGCCACGGACGGCCGTACCGGCGACATGCTCGCCGAGGTGACCCACCGTGCCGCCGAGGAGGGCGAGCGGTATTTGGAGCTCATGCTCACCCCCGACGGTGGAAGCGTGGGCCGGCTGGGCCTGGCCACCGGGTGGAACGACGACTGGGACCACCTGCGCCAGGAGCTCCTGGACGCCGGCCTGCGCGACACGCTGAAGCTGGCCTCCCATGCCCTGGACCGCGCGGAGGCGCGTCGCGACTCGATCCTCGGATGTAGTGGGGCCCATCCCGACCCTGGATGCATGGTCACCGTGCGCTACGACTACCAGGTCCTGCGGGCGATGCCGAGGCCCTGGGTGTTCGCGCAGATCCTCGCGGGGTTCGAGATGACGCGTGCCGACCCGCGCGTGGTGGGCTTCAACCTGGTGCAGCCCGAGGACGATCCCGTGTCCATGCGCGACTACACGCTCCACATGCGCATCATCCAGCACCTGCACGCGGTCTATCCCGACGTGCCCGTGACGCTGCACGCGGGAGAGCTGGTCCCCGGCATGGTGCCCCCGGAGGGGCTGCGCTTCCACATCCGTCAGGCGGTGGAGATCGCGGGAGCGCGGCGCATCGGCCACGGCGTGGACGTCCTCCACGAGGACGACCCCGATGGGCTGCTGAAGGAGATGGCGAAGCGGCACGTCATGGTGGAGATCAACCTCACCAGCAACGACGTGATCCTGGGTGTGCGGGGGGCCCGGCACCCCCTGCGGACCTACCTGGCGTACGGCGTGCCGGTGGCCCTCTCCACCGACGACGCCGGCGTATCGCGCTCGGACATCACCTGGGAATGGGTGAAGGCCGTGGAGGAGCAGGGCGTGGACTACCCGACGCTCAAGGCCATGGACCGCAACTCGCTGGAGTACGCGTTCGTCGAGGGCGCGAGCCTGTGGCGCGACTACGCCACCCTGACGCCGGTGGACGCCTGCGCCCCGGCGGCGGGGGGCCTGGACGGCGCGAGCTGCCGCGCTTTCACCGCCGCCAACACCAAGGCGAGGCTGGAGGCCTCTCTGGAGCGCGACCTGCGCGCCTTCGAAGCGCGGGTGGCGAAGGGCGGCTGGCCCATCGAGTGGTAGAGCGGCCGGCCGCCGGGGTCGCGGCGGCGCTTCGACACCCTCGGTGCTCAACGGACACGTACCCCACACCACACTGGGTCGTGTGACTCGCCGAGGCTCTCGGTGGTGCCGCTTCCTCAGCCTCCCATGGGCAGCTTGCGCTGCTCGGCGGGAGGGTTGACGACGGCCTTCTCCACCGTGAGGGACGCCGTATGCGTGTCGCCGGCGAAGCTCTCCTCGCGGAAGGGAACGAGCACGCCGGACACCCGGTGGAAGGCCCCGTAGTCGGTGGCGAACTCCATCTTCATGCCGTCCACGTCCATGTCGGACTCGGTACGCAGGACCCGGTGGCTGCTCGCATCCACCCAGAAGCGGAGCGAGAGACCGGGCGCGAGCCCTCCGGACATCACCACCATGCCGGAGTCGGCACGCTCCACCGAGAGGCTGTCCCGCATCTCGTCGAGGATCCAGGGCAGCCACGAGCGTGACGCCTGGAGCTGCATGGCGGCCAGCATGGGCCCGCTCGCCGCCGTCAGGGTCTGGGGCGTGGCGCCGTTCCACCCCTGCTCGCCGTCCACCACCCGGATCTCCACGTGGTCGGCGTAGTGCAGCATGACCTTCAGGCTGTGCCGGCCCTCGACGATGCGGATGAAGTGCCCACGCTGTCCGCCCATGGCCGTGACGATGGTGCCCTCCAGGCGCAGCGCCTCCACGCCCTCGAGGACGTCCCGGCCTCCGTACGCCTGGAGCACCGCATCCACCACCCTGCCTGGCTCTGGCGTCTGCGCGCACCCGGGGGTGGCCAGCGTGGCCGCTGCCGCCAGGAGCGCCGCGGCGGGACCGAGAACGGGCTTGTACATGCGTGATCCACGTGTGCTGGGGGATGCCTGTCCGGCCGAAAGCTAACGCACGACCTCCACCCTCGCCGTGAGCACCCCCGTGGTCGACGCGTCCGCCAGACCCCGCTGGTGGGGCTGCTTGCCGCCCACGGACACCTCGAACGTGCCCGGCTCCACCACGCGGTCGCCGGCGACGTCGATGACGGAGAACGCGTTCGGCGCGATCTCGAACGAGACCCGGCGCCGCTCGCCCGGCGCCAGGGAGACGCGCTGGAAGCCCACCAGGGAGCGCACCGGCACCGGCACCGTGGCGTCGGTGTCGGCGACGTAGGCCTCCACCACCTCGTCGGCCGCCACGCTGCCGACGTTCCGCACCACCGCCGAGACCCGCAGCGGCTCGCCGGCGTGCAAGCGCGGCACGACTTCGAGGCTGTCGTAGCGGAATCTCGAGTAGCTGAGACCCTCACCGAAGGAGAAGAGCGGATCGCCGGTGAAGTAGCGGTACGTGCGTCCTTTGCCGGCGCGCATGTCGTAGTCCGCGAAGGGCGGCAGCTGGTCCACCGACCGGTACACGGTGACGGGCAGCCGACCCGCCGGGCTCACGTCGCCGAAGAGCACGTCGGCGACCGCCTGCCCGGCGGCCTCGCCGGGGTACCACGCCTCGGCGATGGCGGGGACGTGCTCCGCCGCCCACGGAATGGCCACCGCGCTTCCGCTGAGGAGCACGAGCACCGTGGGCTTGCCCGTCGCCACCACGGCCTGGAGGAGCTTCCGCTGCGGCGCCGGCAGGTCGAGGGTCACCCGGTCCCCGCCGTCGAAGCCGGGCACGTGGACGGGCATCTCCTCGCCCTCGAGGCGGGGGGAGAGGCCGAGGAACATCACGGCCACGTCGGCGCCCCGGGCCGCGGCCACCGCGTCTTCCAGGAGGTGCGGGGCCGGGGGCGCCCACACCAGGTGTACCTGGGCGTCGGCCCGGCGGTCGAAGTACTCCACCTTCAGGCGGTAGTGTGTCCCGGCGCGGAGGTCGATCCGGGCGATCTGCGTGGACACCACGTGGCGGTCGGAGAAGCTCACCAGCAGCGAGTCGTCCAGGAACACCTTCACGGCGCCCATGACCTGGGCGCCCAGGGCGTAGCGGCCCGAGGTGGGCGGCACCAGCGTGCCCGTCCAGCGCACGCTGAAGGAGTCGGCGGGGACGCCCTTGGCCGGCGCCGCGCGCCACCACTCGTGATCCAGCGTCCGCTCGTGCCGCTCCACCACCGGCTTCCCGGTGAAGTCGTGGGTGGCGTAGTAGCGCGCCGTGAGGCCCCGGAGCGCGGAGGCCGGCACGAGGTGGGGCGAGGGCACACCCTCGGCGACGTCGGAGCCGCGGGCGTACGTGACCTCGATGCCCCGCGCCTCCGCGGCGGTGCGCACGCCGGCCAGGGGCGTCACCGGCCACTCGGGCCATCCGTTGTAGTTGCCCATGAGGAGCTCGACGTCGTCGGCGTTGGGCCCGATGACCGCCAGCCGACGGACGCCCTTCAGGGGCAGCAGGTCGCCCTGGTTCTTCAGGAGCACGATGGACTCGTCCGCCGCCTTCCGCGCCAGCGCCCGGTGCTCCGGGGATTCCACCACCGCCGTGTCCACGTGATCCCACGGCACCATCGACGGCGGATCGAACATCCCCAGGAGGAAGCGCGCGCGGAGCAGGCGCGCCATCGACGAGTCCACCTGCGTCCGGGTGACGAGACCCTGGTGCACGGCGTCCGGGAGGCGGCCGTACTCGGGGCCGCACGTCAGGTCCGTGCCCGCCTGCAGGCCCATGGCCGCCGCGTGGGTCATGTCCGAGGCGACGTGGTGGCCGTTGAAGAAGTCCGAGAGCGCCCAGCAGTCGGAGACCACGTAGCCCCGGAAGCCCCACTGCCTGCGCAGCACGTCGGTGAGGAGGAAGTCGTTGCCGCACGAGGGCTCACCGTACACGCGGTTGTACGAGCACATGACCGAGTACACGTCACCCTCCCTCACCGCGGCCTCGAACGCCGGGAAGTACGTCTGCCGCAGATCCCGGGCCGAGACCACCGCGTCGAAGGAGTGGCGGTCGGGCTCGGGCCCGGAGTGCACCGCGAAGTGCTTGGCAGTGGCGATGGTGCGCATATAACGCGGATCGTCGCCCTGCATCCCGTGGATGAAGGCGACGGCCATGCGCCCGGTGAGGTAGGGGTCCTCCCCGTACGTCTCCTGGCCCCGGCCCCAGCGGGGGTCGCGGAAGATGTTGATGTTGGGCGAGAAGAAGGTGAGCCCCTCGTAGATGCCGTGGGACCCGGCGGCGACGGACTCCTCGTACTTGGCCCGGGCCTCCAGGGAGATGGCGTCGGCCACGTGCAGCATGAGGTCCGTATCCCAGGTGGCGGCCAAACCGATGGCCTGCGGGAAGACCGTGGCCTGTCCGGCGCGGGCTACGCCGTGGAGTCCCTCGCTCCACCAGTTGTACGCCGGGATCCCCAGGCGCGGGATCGCCGGCGCGTCGTACTGCATCTGGGCGGCCTTCTCCTCCAGGGTCATGCGCCCCAGGAGGTCGTGCACGCGGGCTTCCAGGGGAAGTGACGGGTCGAGGTAGGGGAGCGTATCGGCGCCGGCTCGGACCGAGGCCGTGGGCGCGGCCTGGGCGGAGCCCGCCGCCGGCACGAGAACCGCGATGCAGAGCGCGGCCGCGAGGAGCGCGGAGCCGGCGCCGACGGCCGGGGACCCTCCGTCGACACGGTCGGACCGCTGGAACCCGCGCATGGAACACCTCCCGGGGCCCGTCGCCCCCTCGCTGTCGTCCGATGCGGAGGGGGGTGGGCGCCACGGCGCCCACCCCCGCCCATTCAGTGCTGGTAGGCGGACTCGATGAACGCGTCCACGTCCTTGTGCAGCTTGTCGTCGGACTTCTGGTCGATGTAGACCATGTGGCCCGACGCGTAGTACGCGAAGCTGACGTTCTTCCGGATGCTGGGCTCGAGCATCATGTGCGATACGGTCTGCTCGATGCCGTTGAACGGCGTCGCGACGTCGTAGTACCCGCACACCACCAGGACCTTGAGGTGCGACTCCTCGGTCATGGCCGAGCGCAGATCCTCGCCGACCCTCTCCAGGGCGGACATGTCCCAGGGGCGGACGTTGCCGCTCACCAGATAGTTCATGTCCGAGTCCCACTTGAGATCGCGGCGCACGTAATCCATGAACGTCGCCGTGAAGGCGCCCTCGTAGGACGCCTCGCTGGGATCGTACTCGTCCCGCTCGCCGGCGGCATCGCGGTCCATCCCCGTGAAGCGCGAGTCCAGACGGCCCACGGTGAGGCGCTTGTCGCGCATGAGCTCCTTGAACCAGCGGAACGAGCTCACCCTCAGGTTCGCCTCCTCGATGTAGGAGGGCTTCAAGCCGGTGAGGCGCGCCATGTCCGCCACCACCTTCTGCTTCTCCGCGGCCGGGATCTCGTCGCCCTTCTCCAGAGCCTGCGCATACTCTCCGTGGGCGAACTCCCGCGCCCTCTGGGCGATCTGGTCGACGGTCAGCGCCTCGAGGTCCGGAGCGAGGAGCTTGTGGTACCACGCCGACGTCACGTAGGTGGGCAGGAAGTAGATGTCGCGGTCGTCGGCGCCCCACCGCGCGAAGGCCATGCTGGAGACCAGAACGATGCCGTTCAGGTACACCTCGTGGCGGTGCTGGAGCACCCTGGCCAGCTCCGCCGAGCGGGTGGTGCCGTAGCTCTCGCCGATGAGGAACTTGGGCGAATCCCAGCGCTCGTTGCGCGTGATGTACTGGTAGATGAAGTCGCTGAACGCGTTGGCGTCCTGGACGACGCCATAGAACTGCGACGGGTTCTGGCCCTGCGCGGGGCGGCTGTATCCGGTGCCGATGGCGTCCACGAAGACCAGATCGGTGGCGTCGAGGAACGAGTCGCGGTTGTCCTCGACCCGGTACGGTGCCGGCATGCCGTGTCCGTCGGCGGTGAGCACCACCCTGCGGGGTCCCATCCCCATGTGCGTGAAGAGGGACGCGGAGCCCGGGCCACCGTTGTAGACGAAGGCGACGGGCCGGGTCGCCGGGTCGGTGACGCCGTCCTTCGTGTAGGCCACGAAGAAGAACGTCGCCTTCGGCGTGCCGGCATCGTCCCTGATGACGTAGGTGGCGGCGGTGGCGGTGTAGTTGATGGTCTGGCCACCCACCTGGGCGCTGTGATGCGTGACCGAGGACTTCTCCACCGGCGGCATCGGCGGGCGGCTCTCCTGCCTGGCCGGTGCCTCGGCCACCTGCTGAGGCGCCCGGCGCATCTGGGACTGGGCACCCGGGCGCTGGGCGGCGGCGCTTCCGGCGGTGAGGGCCAGGGCCACGGCAGCCGTCAACAAGCTGGTCCTTCTCATTGGACGTCTCCCCTTCAGGGACTGCATTCGACCCGCCTCGGGAAGCGGCCGGCGGGACGGCCGCTCGGCGGGGGGGTGACGGTAGGCGGGGGGTGCGCGACGGGCAAGCGGGAGAGGCGGGTCGGGAGAGCGCCCGAGCCCCTGCACGGAAGCCCTCCGCCTCTCCGTGTCTCGTTATCTTCTTCGTGCCCTCCCGAGTCCAGCGTCACCACCTCGTGGCCGGGGAGGCAATCCGATGCGACCGCGCACGGCTCCGCTCATTCTCCTACTCGTGGCCCCGGCCGGCTGTCGTCAGCCGGCGGAGCCCCGGGTCGCGGAACCCAGCGTGACCATCACCGCCGGCGCGGACCTCGTGGACACGATATCGGCGGAGCCCGCTCAGCCGCTGGTCGTGCAGGTGCTCCGCGACGTCGGTCAACCCGACGAGGGCGTCTCTGTGGAGTTCGACGCCCCGGCCCCAAGCGGCATGCAGGTCCGGGGCGACACGGCCACTCGCTTCTCCACGAGGGTCGTGGCCGTCACCGGTGGCGATGGGCGAGCGAGCGTGCGCCTGCGGATGACCACCACCGCCGGGCCTGGCTGGGTCGGCGTCTCCGTGCCGCGCTACGACTTCGCCGACACGGCGCGCTACACGGTCCTCGGCGGTCACGCGGTCGGCTTGAGCATCAGCCCCAGGGACACGGTGGTCGAGGTCGGCTCCACCTTCCCGTACCGCGGGGGCGCTGTCGACCGCGCCGGGAACGTCGCCCGTGACCCGGTGGCGTTCGAGGCCGGCGGCAGCGTCACCGTCACGCCGGCGGGCGTGGTGTCAGCCACTGCGTACGGTTCGGGGGTGGTACGGGCGGTGACCCAAGTCGAAGACTCTGTGTTAGCCGATTCGGCCACCGTGACCGCATGGCCACCCGCGGTCGTGGCGTGGGACAGCAACTACGACTCCGTCACCATCGGGAGCCTGTTCGAGCGACACCGGGTGCTGCCTGTGGCGGGGACGGCGCCGTCGTGGCAGCCGGGCGGCTCCGTCGTCGTCGTATCCCGGCCTCCGGACCTGCTCCTGGTGGACACCACGGGTTCCACGACCACGCTGTCGACGCCCGGTCTCGCGAATCCGACATGGCCCGAATGGTCGGCCGACGGGCAGTGGATCTACTTCCAGGGAACCGATGAGGCCAGCACGTCGCTTCCTCGGCCGGTCCGCATCGGCCGGATCCACCCGGACGGATCCGGGATGGAGATCCTGACGCCCGATGGGGAGGGCCAATTCCCCTCGCCTTCTCCCGATGGGCGGAGCGTCGCCTACGCGGCCGGCCTCGGCGTGGTCGTGCAGGACCTCTCGACCGGCACCGTCCGCACGGTTGCGAGCACGAACCTCATCCAGGGAATCAGGTGGTCCCCGGACGGCCGGTGGATCGCATTCGCCGACGTCTACCTCGAGTTGATCCACCCCGACGGCAGTGGCCTGCATCAGGTAACCCCGCAGCACATCGGGTACGCCGGCATCAGCTGGTCGCCGGATTCGAGGTTCATCGTCGGGCGGGGGAACGTGCCCTATCTGTTCGACATCACCAACGGCGAGAAGACGGGTTTGCCGGCTGCGGTCTTCCCGTTCACATACCCGGCGTGGCGACGATAGCGGCGCGGACGGACCGCAGGCCTACCCCAGCTGCTCCTCGATGGACCGTGTCCGCGCCGTGACGACGTCCCCGGTGTGCCTGGTGGCGACGGGCTCCACCAGCGCGAGCCAGCACTCCTCTTCCGCCACGGGGTTGTGGCGCACGCCCGCGGGCACGACGAAGAGCTCCCCCGGCCCCAGCGACACCTCGCCGTCCTCGAGCTGGATCCGCAGACGGCCCTTGAGGACCAGGAACAGCTCGTCCTCGTGCTCGTGCGCGTGCCAGACGAGCTCCCCCTCCACCCTGGCCACCTTCACGTACTGGTCCCCGACGCGGGCCACGACCCTGGGCGACCACAGCTCGGAGAGCGCGGCGCAGGCCGTCTCCAGGTTCACCACGTGCGTTTCCACCAGATCCTCCTCGCGACGTCGGGCCGGCGCTTCGGGGCCGGCCGGCAGCCATGGCTCCCCCCACGCCGCGTCAGCGCTCGCTCCCACCCCCCTGATCTCCGCCGAGCATCGCCTCCAGGGTGGCCAGCCGAAGCTGGATGTCCGCCAGGCTCGCCGTCCTCTGACGCAGGAAGACTGCAGCCGTGCTGACGAGTGCGAGCAACAGACTGGTGGTGCCCACCACCACGAGCAACGGCACGAGGCCCTCGAGGACCGCGCCATGCTGCACGATGCCCGCTCTGGCGAGGGTCCAGGTCCTCGCCACGTTCTGGCCGATCACGGCGCCGAAGCCGATGAGCACCAGGAAGGTGACCAGCCAAGCGCCCATGCTCACCCGACGCGCCAGGCGATCGCGCTTCGTCTCTCCGTCGATGATTGCCTGCAGGGCATCCTCGTGGGACCTATGCGACTCCGTCATGGAACTCCTCCTTGTCGGCCCCCCTGGGGGCTCGGATTCATCCGCGTGAGGACTTCGCGAACCGCGGCCTTCGCGTGGTACAGACGCGACCGGATGGTGCCGATGGGACATCCCACCACGGCGGCGATCTCGGCGTACTCCAGATCCTGGAAGAACCGCAGCTGAAGGACCTCACGGTGCTCGGGCGACAGATGAGCCATGGCCGTCTCGACTCCCCGATCCGGAAGGTCCCAGAGCGCCGTTTCCACCTCCGGCTTCTCCACTTCACTCGCCTCCCGGGCGGCGGCGTGCCACAGCGCCTGGCGCCTCTCTTCGCGGCGGAGCGCGTCGAAGGCCCTGCTGCGGGCGATGCGGAAGAGCCAGACACGGAATCTCCCGGGATCCGTGAGCTGGGCGATCCGCCGGTAGACCGTCACCCATACCTCCTGAAGCGCATCCTCCGCCGCATCCGGACCCACGAAACGGGATAGGTACGCCCTCACCCCGGCTCGGTACTTCCGGTACAGCCGAGCGAACGCGTCCGCGTCACCGGCCTGGCACCGAAGCACCGTCAGGTGCTCCAGGAGGCGCTCTCTCGACTCGAGCTCCTTCGCGGTCATCGCACGCCTTGTCGGAGGCTCGTCGTGGTCCGTTGTCCTGAGGACGCTCGGCAGCCGGAAAGAGTTCAGTCGTCTTCGCCGTCAGGGGGATCGCCGCTCCGGTCCTGCGACCCCGCCCCCGTCGTTGCCCGTTGGACCGCATCGGGTAGTTTTCACTATCCCTCCCGGCGGCGGGCGCCGTCGCGGTCGCCGGCTCCATCGACAGCCTGGAGCCGGCCGGACCCGGACGGCACCGAGGCACGAACGCCGCCACCAGGAGCGCCGGTTCGACGGCGCCTGAACCAAGAGCAAGAGAGCCGTTCACGTCATGAGCACTCCCGACCGCACCCGCTTCCCCTCCACCCGGATCCCGTACGGGACATGGGGAAGCAGCTACTTCCCGGCATGGCAGACCTCGGCGCTGGCCGAGGTGAACATCGGCCAGTTCGCCGGCGAGTCCGCCGCCCGCATCCTCGGCCTCCGCGGCGTTCCCGTGAGTGAGCTGGATTACCTCGTCCTGGGCTCCACCATCCCCTGGCACTGGAAGTTCTGGACGGCGCCGTTGGTGGCGAGCTGCATGGGGACCCGCATCCCCGGATACCACGTGGAGCAGGCCTGCGCCACGGGGCTGCAGGCGGTGATGACCGCCACGGCGGAGGTGGAGTCCGGCGCCAACGACGTGGTGGGGGTGCTCACCTTCGACCGCACCAGCGACTCCCCGGTGGGCGTCTTCCCGGAGCGCCGCGCCCACGAGCGCACCCAGGCCATCGCCGACGTCTGGGACAACTTCGGGTTCGACCCCGCCACCGGGAACGCGATGATCACCGCCGCGGGGATCACGGCCCGCAAGTACAAGACGGACCGCGCGGAGACCGACGACGTCGCGTACCTACGCTACGAGCAGTACTTCCAGGCCAAGGCTTCGGGCTTTCTGGACCGCGTGCTGGTGCCCCTGGACGTCCTGAACGTCGCCGGCAAGCCCCTGGGGCGCATCGACGACGACAAGGGGGTGCGGCAGATCACCCGCGCGGCCCTCGCCGCCCAGCGCGAGCTGGACACGTGCGTCACCAGCGGCACGCAGACCCACGCCTCCGACGGCATGGCGACCCTGCTGGTGACCACGGAGGGCCGGGCGAAGGAGCTCAGCCCCCGGCCGGAGATCGACATCCGCATCGTGGGCAAGGCGGAGGTGCGCACGCACCCGAGCCTCATGCCCGAGGCGCCGGCCCTGGCGGTGCAGAAGCTGCTGGACCGGCTGGGCATGAAGATGGACGACGTGGCCGTGGCGAAGAACCACAACCCGTTCGCCGTCAACGACGTGGTCTTCTCGAAGATCATGGGCTACGACTGGCGGAAGATGAACAACACGGGATGCTCGCTGGTCTGGGGACACCCGCAGGGTCCGACGCTCACCCGGGTGCTCATCGAGGCGCTGGAGGAAGCCGTGGATCTGGGCGGGGGGTACGCGCTCATCTTCGGCTGCGCCGCCGGCGACGTCGGCATCGCCGCGTTGTTCAAGGTCTCGTGAGGAGCCGCTGACGATGGTCAAGACGATAGAGAAGCAGAAGAAGGCCGCAGCCGCCGAGGCGAAGGGCGCGGCCACCACGATACACACCCTCAGGCAGCCGACCCTCGAGACCCTGGGCCTCGGAACCGTCCTGGAGATCTTCCGCCGGGGATCACTTCCGGCCGACCCCGCGGCGCTGGTGGACGAGGTCTTCGGGCCTCCCGGCGAGCGCGGCGCCATGGTCATCTCCGGCGCCAACGGCATCGTGGGCGCGGGCAAGACCATGCAGTTCGCGTCGCGTCTCCAGCCCTACGGGGTGCCCCTGGTGGCGCTGGACTTCCCCGGTGCTCCCGACGGCATCGGCCGGCAGTACGCCGGGCTGGTGAGCGCCTTCGGCAAGGCCGGCGCCGACCGCATCATGGGGAGCGTCGTGCGCCTCACGTACGACGGCAAGTCGTTGCCCTCCGAGCTGAAGGCCATGCGGCCGCGCTTCCTGCTGGAGGCGATCCCCGAGGTCCTCGCGATCAAGCGCGCCCACTACGAGATCTTTCGCGCGGCCTTCCCCGGCATCGAGATCCGCTCGGTGACCTCGGGCTTCCCCGCCTCCGAGCTCGGCGTGGGCGTGGCGCACCCGGCGTTCCCCCACGAGATCAACAAGATCTGGGAGATCGTCGAGGACGAGCCCTCCGCGGTGACGAAGCTGCTGTGGGCTCTGGGGCTCATCCCCCTCCCGGTGGGTGACAACTGGTCGTTCATCCTGGACGTGCTCTTCTGCGGCATCGCGCTGGCGGGCCTCCGCTACCACGACGCCACGAACATGCCCTACTGGAAGGTGGACAAGTTCGTGCGCAAGCTCCTGGGGCCGAACCCCTTCCGCGCCCACGACGCCATCGGCGCGAAAGGCGCGGACTTCCTCACCTGGTCGTGCCTGCACCACCTGGCCGGCACGTACGGCGAGCTGTTCATGCCCACCGCGGATCTGGTGGAGCGCAAGGATACCGGGCAGGAGTGGTATCCCCCCAACCACTTCCGGCCGCTGGTGGACTGGAAGCTCTCCGACGAGGAGCATGCGGCGTTCCGCACCTGGATCCTGGGACCGCTCTTCCAGATGACGAGCCTGATGCTCCACGAGAAGCGCGCGCACCTGGCCCACATGAACGCCATCGGCGAGCTGTGCGCCCAGTTCCGCAAGGGGATCCTGGCGGTGATGCGCGACATGGGGCCCGAAGCCGTCGTCGAGACCGTCGAGGCGTACCATCGCCTGCACCCGGAGGCGAAGTCGAAGGCTTCGTGGTTCCCCGACGCGGTGAAGGACATGGACTCCCCCGAATGGCAGCAGCTCTACGTCAACGCCGAGCACGACGGCACCGTGGGGGTCGTGACGCTGAGCCGGGAGAGCTACGGGTGGGAGGTGGACGCCGAGCTCAACCGTGCCCTGGACTGGCTGCGCGCCGAGGGCATCGACCGCGTCATCGTCACCGGCGACTTCCACATCTCCACGCAGATGGTGGGCGCCGACACCAGCGACTTCTACGCGGCCCTGGAGGACTTCAAGGCCGGCCTCGCCATCACCGACGGCTGGTCGCGCACCGCCCGGCGCCTCAACGACGAGTTCCGCACGTCCGTGGCGATGATCCCCGGCAAGCGCTGCCTGGGCGGGATGCTCGAGCTCATGGTGCACTGCCACCACGTAGTGGCGGTGGAGGACGCGCGCCTGGGATGGCCCGAGGTGGGGCTCCCGGTGGTCCCGGGGATGGAGGGCTGCCATTGGCCTCTCCGCAAGGCGCCGAAAGACTCGTGGCCGCGCGTCCTGGAGATGCTCCTCACCGGCAAGCCGGTGGCCGCAACCGACGCGGTGGGATGGCTGGTGGACTACGCCGGCCCGCTGGAGGACGCCCTGACGAAGGCCTGGAGCCTGGCCCGGGAGGCCGACGGAAGCGCGCGGCCTCTCGTGGAAGGGCCGCTCAAGGGCGCGCCGAAGGAGGTGGCGGGCATTCCCGAGGCCGACAGCCCCGCCGCGGAGGAGGCTCGCAAGGCCATCGTCGCGTGCGTCGGGGAGGCGTGCTCCAAGTCCCTCGGGGACGCGCTGGGCGTCAGCGCCAAGCTGGCCGCCGAGTTCCTGGCGGGCCCGGCGTGCCGGGACGGGGCCGTGGGGGCCGAGTACGAGAAGACGATGAAGGTGTGAGTCGGAGGGGCGGCACCCGGCGCCGATGACAACGGCTCGCTAGCGCGCCTCGTCGCTCTGGCGGGCCTTCATCGACACCTTGATGTCGATGACCGGGGTGCCGTCCACGGCCTCCAGCGGCTCCACGTGCAGGCGGGTACCATCGACCTCCAGCACCGTGACCGGATGGATCCCGATGGGGTTGGGGCGTACCGGGGAGCGTGTGATGAACACGCCCTTGAGGCGCCGCTCGGGATCGTGGGACGGGCGGACCTGGAGCATGGTGCGGTCCGAGAGGTGGAGCCAGGTGAGGACGACGAGCTCGCTGCCGGGCTCCACGCCCAGAAGCCCGTCACGGAACTCGTCCGCCAGCTCGAGCCAGGCGTCGGGGGCGCCGGCGAAGCCCTGGCGCGGCGCATCCTCGCGCTGCTTCAGGCCGGATCGCACGGTTCCGATGGGACGGAGCTCGTAGGTGGTGGGGTCGGTCATGCGTGAGTCCTCCGCGCCGGGGGTCCGCTAACAGGGTGCTGAAGAAGGGGAGCACCCCGCGTTGGGAGCGCCACGGCCCCGAATCCAAGGCGGAACGACGAAGGCATAGCCGTAGCTACGTCGAGGAGTTCCAACGCAGGAGGCGAGGCCGTGCCGCCCCAACCCATAGCCATGTACGTCACTGTCATTCATAGTGATGGGCGCATGGGGACCAACGCCTTCGGCGTCGGTGCCCTCGCCGCTGATGCGTCGTTTCTCCTCCTCGCCGTAGCGCTGCTACGACTCGTCGTCGTGCCTTGCCTGAGCAGCGAACGCCCCATGCGCGCGGGGTGCTCCCCTTCTTCAGCACCCTGCTAAGTCTCGCACCATCGCGTGCGAAGGTGCACTGTCGAGATGTGCGCTCCGGGGCTACCCTTGCGCCGACAGTATCCTCGAGGACTTCGATGCGGATGGTTGGGAGATCGTTCGTCGGGCGATGGCGGTGTGGCCTTTCGCTCGTGACGGTGACAGCGCTGGGGTCCGCCTGTACCGGGCGCACGCCGGGCACGGCGTCGGTGCGGGACAGCGCCGGCGTCACCGTGGTGGACAACGCGGCCCCTGCGGCGCACGCCTTCCGGCAGGTGGCTACCGAGACGACGCTGGACGTCGGCGGCGCCGACGGGATCGCCCTCGACCGCGTGTCCGCCGTCGTTCGCTTCCCCGACGGGCGCATCGCGGTGGCGGACCAGACGCCGCGCATATTGGTCTTCGACGCCGAGGGGCATCACCTCCTCACCCTGGGCCGTTCGGGCGAGGGTCCGGGGGAATTCCGGATGCTCGGGTGGCTCCGGCTCCTCGGCCCCGACTCGCTGGCGGCGTTCGACCCCTTCCGCGACCGCGTCTCCATCTTCGCCGACGACGGGCACTTCGCGCGCACCCTCGCCCCCACGTCACCCGCCCACGGGAGGATTCACAGTCAGCTCCTGGGCGCTTTCGGGGACGGCACCTTCCTGGGCCGCGTGACCGTGCCCACGGCGTCCTCCGGAGGGGGCGTCGGCCTGGTGCGGCCGTCGTACCGGCTGGAGCGCTTCGGGCCGGACGGGACGCTCCTGGATTCGCTCACCACCGTGCCCGGGGACGAGCTCGCCGTCGTACAGGGCGTCCTGGTCCATGCGAGGTTCGCCCGTCACACGTGGTTCGCGGTGGACTCCGCGGATGTCGACGTGGCCACGTCCGAGACCTTCGAGATCCGGACGTACGATTCCCGCGGCACGCTCCGCCGGATCGTGCGCATGCCCTGGACGGCGCGTCCGGTGACGGCCGCCGATGTGGGCCCGCAGGTCGCGGGACGGCCGCAGATTCCGGAGCCGCCCACCTTCCCGGCCATCTCGGGGCTGCTCCTGGACGCGGCGGGCGACCTCTGGGTGAAGGCGTTCGACGAGGATCCCCAGGCGCCCGGCGACTGGTTCGTCTTCGACGCGAACGGGCGCCTGCTGGGCGACGTCGTCATGCCGCCACGCTTCCAGCCCATGGACATCGGTGGCAAGGACGTCCTGGGTGTCTGGCGGGACTCCCTGGACGTGGAGCACGTCGAGCGTCACCCGCTCTTGGCTGCCTCGGGAGCCGACGGGGGCTCGGGCCTCCCTCCGCGGTAGAGGACCGCCATCAGGATCGCCCCCGCCACGACCATGCCTGCGCACAGCACCTGACCCATGTCGAACGGCCCCAGCACCAGGCCGAGCTGCGGGTCGGGCTGCCGCGTGAACTCCAGAAGGAAGCGCACCGTGCCGTAGAGCATGAGGAACGCCGCGGCGAGAAGTCCGGGACGGTACCAGTTCCTCTTCAGCGACCGGCGCTGCAGGACCACCAGGAGGAGAAAGACGAGAACACCCTCGCCCAGGGCCTCGTAGAGCTCCGACGGATGCCTCGGGATGTGCAGCGGGTCGGAGGGGAAGATCATCGCCCACGGAAGGTGGCTGGGACGGCCGTAGAGCTCCCCGTTGATGAAGTTGCCCAGCCGCCCGAAGAAGAGCCCGGGCGCCCCGCAGTAGGCCAGGGCGTCCGCGAGCTGCCAGAAGGGGATGCGGCGCCGGTGGGCGAAGACGAGCGCCGCGGCCGTCATCCCCAGCATGGCTCCGTGGAAGGACAGGCCGCCGTGCCACAGGCGGAAGAACTCGAGAGGGTCGTTCAGATAGTGGCCGGGCTGGTAGACGATGGCATAGACGAGGCGCGCGCCCACCAGCATGCCGACGACGAAGTAGCCGATGAGCGCGTCGAGATCCGGCTCGCTCATGGCGAGCAGCCCGCGCTTGATGCGACCGCGCAGGAGGCGGTAGCCCACGATGTACCCCACCAGGTACATGATGCCGTACCAGCGGATCTGGATCGGCCCGATGTGCAGAGCGATGGGGGAAATGCGGGGATAGGGAATGGTCATGGAAACGGACACACCTCCTGAACTGGGCACCAGCAAGAGGTAACACCCGGAAGACGGGGAAGTGCTCCGCACCGTGCGGTCATCGATCTCCTTGCGTCGGCCTCGTCGCGATCCGTAGTCTGGAAAACCTCTATCAGGCTCGAGCCGTGACCATGTTCAGCTTCCACGTCGATCACGTCCAGACCCACATCGAGCGGGTGCGGTACGGACATCTGGTGGATCCGTCTCCGGAAAGCGTGTATCTGGGCGCCGAGGACGATGGGCACTTCTGGGAGCTCGTGGGCTTTCGCCTGGCGGGGTGCCCGGTGGTGGTCCTGGCCCTCCTCCGCTTCCAGCGGCGTGAGCTCCCCGGCATCGCGTACGCTCGCGAGTCCCTCTCCACCTACCTGTCCGCGTTGCCGCTCCCCGGCTTCGAGGACGAGGCGGACGCCCTCACCGCCATCCTGCCGCCGCACGACCAGAGGATCCCGTTCTTCCTGAAACGGCTCCGCGCGGGATTCCGTCCCAGCCCCGTGAACATCGACCCGGCGCGCATCCAGGTCGCCTTCGACTTCCGGCTGCACAATCCCACTCTCGTCACGGACTTCCGGGATAAAGCCGAGCCCCTTCGCGACCATTACTACCGGACGGTGGACGGCCACCTCCTTCGCGGAAGGTCTCACGAGGTGCCCGCCGCCGCTCCCCAGGAGAGCCACCGCTTCGTGGCGATCTCGTCGCCGGAGCAGATCATGCCGTCGGGCGTCCAGCCGCTCCCGACCCTCTTCGTGAACCGCAGGTACCTCGCCGTCCGGATCCAGGCGCGCACCCGCGAGGAGATGGAGGCCGTAGTGAAGTGGGTTCCCTTCGTGCCGGAGTCGGCGACGGTGGAGAGCATCCTGCCGCTGGGCATCGGTCAACCCCGTGGCGGCGCGACGGTGGGGTCGGAGGAAGGCTCCGCCGGCTAGCGTGGTGTCCCGTCGAGCGGCGAGGGTGCCGAAGCGCCGCCCTTCGTGGGAGCGTATAAACCGCTCGCCGTGGGGCTAGGGGGCCGTGCACGCCACCTGGAAGGACACCGTCGCCACCGAGTCCTGGACCAGATCCAGCGAGACCGGGTTGGTTCCCTGCACGGTACAGTTCGCCGCCACGTCCGTCAGCGCCAGGCTGTACGTGCCCACCGGAAGGGATATCGTGAGCGTCTGCTGCGGCCCCACGGGGACGGTGTAGTAGTCGGTGTTGAACGCGAGGGTGTACTGGTCATCCTGATTCTGGCCCGTGGTGGACGTGGTGACCACCACCGCCCCGTTCGTGGTGCACGCCACGTCGAAGGAGAGCGTAGCCGTGCCGCCGAGGGCGATCTGTATCGACTGGGGGTTGGCACTCTGGATCGTGCAGTTGTCCGCCACGCCTCCGAGGGTGACGGTGTGCGTCGTTTCGCTCACCTGGAAGCTGGCGTCCTGACCCGTGGTCACGGCGTACGTGTGGCTTCCGTCCACGGTGATGGTGAACGTGGTGTCCATGGAAGTGCCGGTCACGTTCACGTGCACGTCCAGCGTGGCCGTCTGTACCGTCGCGGTGCTCTGCGCCGAGCACGCCGCCACGAAGAGCCCAGCCGTCAGAACCGGCAACAGACGCAGACCACGCATACTGCACCCCCCGAAACGTTCCCCTCGTGGACATCCCCGGGCCCCCACGAGCCCGGCACATCCAGTAAGATGCATCCTGGTGGCCCGCTGTTAAGGGCCCGTCGGCCTCGGGCCCCCGTCCCTCGACCTCGGAGACCTCGGTACAGTCCCCGAACGGGAGGGCATCCTCGCGAAGCGTGGGGGCACGCCGCGCCGGGTGGCGGCGTGCCCCCTTGCCTGGTTGCGGCGAGCCGTCTTAGAAGCTCAGGCCTACGGTGATGGGGAAGTAGCGCGTGTGGCTTCCGCTCGTGGCGATGTCCACGAACCGCGCCTCCCCGAACAGCCCGAAGCCCATGAAGCCCGCCTTCACGCCGAGGCCGATGTGGTAGCCGACGTCCGTGGCATGGGTCGAGACCTGAACCCCCAGGACCGTCGCGGTGGCGCTCGTCCGGTAGGTTCCGATCCCGGCGATCACGTAGGGCGAGACGCCTACGCCCCCCAGGGAGAGGATGGCGCTCGCCGTTCCGGCCCCGATGGTCGCATGGCCGGATCCGGCCTTCAGCGAGAAGCGATCCAGCTCGCCCTCGGCACGGAAGGAGAGGGGGAAGACCGGGAATCCGATCTGGATCCCGGCTCGTCCCTGATAGCCCACGTCCGCGGCATTGCCGAAATCACCGGAAGGGCTGCTCAGCCCTCCCCCGATGAGGAAGTGCACCTGCGCCGACGCGGGCCTGGGAGCACAGAGAGCTGCGGCGGCCAGAGCCACGAGCACGGCACGAGACAGAGAGCGTCGCATCGTTCAGGCCTCGGTTGGAATGGGTTTCGACTACATCTGTTTCCACGGTGCACCCAACCGGCCGGCCAAGGCAAGCATCGAGTTCGCGCGCGGTTGGGCAGGCACACGAGCGCGCTCGCCGGCAGCTACACCACTGCCAGCCTTCTGGCCCCCACCGGCTCGACCTTCTGCCCCGGCACCCACTGGGTGACGTAGCCGGCCACGGCGGAGGCGGCCACGGAGTACGGGGACGCCAGATAGAGGTTCCCGGGCCCCGAGCGGCCGGGGAAGTTGCGGTTCTGGCTCGAGATGGACACCTCGTCGGGGGATGCCGTCACCCCGGGCCCCGCGTTGATGCACGCGCCGCATCCGGGCTCGATGAACTCCGCGCCCATGCGCTCGAACAGGTCGAGGTACCCCTTCTCCCGGCAGTACTCGCGCACCTCGACGGAGCCGCACTGGATGTAGCAGCGCACGTCGGAGTGCACCTTGAGGCCCTGGCCCTCCAGCTCGGCGAAGACACGGGCGTACATGTCCATGTCCTCCTTCTTCCCGGCGGTGCACGATCCGGCGTACGCGATGTCGATGCGCACCCGCTCGCTCTCGAGCTCGTCGATGAACACGCCGTTCCCCGGATCGTTGGGGAGCGCCGCCATGGGCCTGATCGTCGACGCGTCGATCTCGATGACCTTCACGTACTCGGCGTCGGGGTCGGACTGCATCCCCGCGACGAGTGCCTCGGCCTTCGCGCGGTCCATGCCCCGCTCGTTCACGAGGAACTCCACCGACTTGGCGTCGGCGGCGATGATGCCGGTGAAGGCTCCCACCTCGGCGGCCATGTTCGTCATGGTGGCGCGCTCGTCCACGCTGAGCGCCTCCACCGCCGGCCCGGCGTACTCGATGATCTGGCCGATGGCGTGCCCGTCCCTGATGTACGGGTGCCGGAGTATCTCCAGCATGTAGTCCTTGGCGGTGACGTTGGGCGCCGGCGTCCCGCTCACCACCACCTTGAAGGACCTGGGCACCCGGACGCGCACGTCCCTGGTGATCCACGAATTGAAGATGGCCGTGGTGCCCACGCCGAACGCCACCGCACCGATGGCGCCGGCGTGGGGCGTGTGCGAGTCGGAGCCGATGATGAGCATGCCGGGCTCGGCATACTCCTCCAGAATCTTCGAGTGGCAGATGGCCTCGGAGCCCTGGCGATGCCCCATCTGCTCGCCGTAGAGGCGGATGCCCTGCTTCTCCGCGAAGGCGCGCTGCTTGACCTCGAGCTGGTTCGCCACGTCCAGAAGCCCCTCCTCGATGCGCTCCTGGGTCATGGCCTTGGCCAGAAAGGTGAGGTGGTCCCGGAAGAACAGGATCGAGTCGGGGCCCACCACCTTGGCGTCGGCCCCCACCTTGTCCTCGAAGAAGATGGCGGACATGGGGGTGACGTACTCGTGGCTGAAGCGGATGTCCGTGCGGAAGAAGCCCGCTTCACCGGCCTCCACCCAAGGCACCCCGACCTCGTCCTCCGCCGCGTCCACCACCAGATGGCGGGCGAAGATCTTCTCGGCGACGGTCATGGGCCGGCCCGCCGGCGCGCCCCGGGCCAGGCTCAACGGCACCGGCAGCGTCACCTTGCCCTGGAGGCGCGCCACGTTGAACTCGAAGAGCCCGCCGTGCTCGATGATCTGGCGGGTGATCTCGTCCTTCCCCTCGGTGAATACCGAGAGGGGGATCTCCTCACCGGCGCGGATGCGGTCCAGCACGGAGAAGTCCGTGGTGGTGAGCATCCCCAGGTTCTGGCAGTTCTCGTTGTAGATGCGCTCGATGCTCTCGGCGACGACCACCTGCACACCGGCCATGAGCTCCGCGTACGGGCTCTGTTCCCGGCTGCTCCCCTTGCCCCGGCGCTTCCCGGCCACCGAGCACACGAAGCCGCCGTCCTTCACCGAGGAGCGCGTCACCGGATACTCCGTCTCTCCGGTGGTGCGGTCGGTGGTACGCAGCCCCAGGTAGGGGAAGTCGCCCAGCGTCTCGTCGAAGAAGTAGCAGATGTAGGCCGGGGTGATCTCGTCGGTGGAGATCTGGTCCCGGAGGCGGCCCTTCAGCTCCTCGGTGAGCTCGACGTCGCGGCCCTCGAAGAGCTGTGCGCGGACGAGCTCGGCGTCGTCCAGGAGAAGCAGGATGCGGCCGTCGAAGCGAAGGGTGACGGGCCGCTTCTCGATGGAGCGGCCCAGGAGATCCTTGATCATGCGTAGCTCTTCGGTGAGGGATTCGTGCGGACGCCGGTGGTCCAGCCTCACCGCCGCCCCGGAGCGCCCGCAGCGCCGATTCCGGCCCCACGACGCTCCTTGCAGCGGACCGCCCGGGTCGGGCGGCCAACCCTCAAAGCTGGCAGTCGAGCAGGGTCAGGCAAGGGTTGGGGATACGCTGGCTGCCGCTGGCCGTGACGGGCTGGAATCCCACCCCGCGGCCCGTCGCACCGGCCGTCAACCTGCTAAGGCAGCTGCACCTTCACGGTGCCTGCGGAGCACGCGGCGCCGCACAGCACCCCGTTGGGGTAGACCGGCTTGTATTGGGGGTGGACCTCCTGGGTCGTCTGCCCCCGCTTCGACGTGATGATGATCTCCGCCGAGTCGGGCTCGAAGTCCTCGAAGAAGACGACCCCGTTGCACCTGTAGTCGACGCCGCACAGCTTCGTCCGGACGTCCCCGCCGGCGGTCCTCGCCGTGATGGTCGTGCTGTCCGGCGCCACCCCGTCGAAGGTCACCGCGAGGCCGGACGCACAGCCCTTCCTCGTGCACCCATACGCGACGGTGGGCCCTTGTGAGCACGCCGAGAGGGCCAGCGCCAGGAAGCAAGCGACCCACATCCTTCCCCGCATCTCGCATTCCTCCTGCAACGGCTCCCCCAACCGATACGCCGCCCGGATCCCCTGCCCAGAGACGTACGTTCACCTGGAGGGAACGATCTCGTGGCTCAGGTCGTGACGGTTCCGGCACGCCGCGCGCGTGGCTGCGGCCGTGGGGGGCTGGAGTCGGCGCGAGACGGCTGCCTCCGGGAGGGCCCCGGGCGGGTGCGCCCAGGGCCCGGTGCCCCCATCCGCCGTCGGATCCTTTGTATCTTTCGTGACCCCCCCGCCCACCGAGCACAGCCGTTCCACCCGCCGCCCCTCCCCGGCGCCCCCCACGGAGCACCCATGAAGTCGGCAACACTGGGCATGAACAGCAAGCTGGTTCACGGCGGCCACCATCCGGACGGCAGCGGCGCGGTGAACGTCCCCATCTACCAGACCTCCACCTTCGCCTTCGAGAGCGCGGCCCACGGAGCCGCCCTCTTCGCCGGAGAGGAGAAGGGCTACATCTACACGCGGATGGGGAACCCCACCATCCACGCGCTGGAGGAGAGCGTCGCGGAGCTGGAGGGAGGCGTCGGCGCCATCGCCACGGCTTCGGGCATGGGTGCCGTGAGCACCGTATACATGGCGCTCCTCGACCAGGGCGCGCACGTGGTGGGCACCGCCTCGGTGTACGGGCCGAGCCGGGGCTTCGTGGAGAAGCACCTGTCGCGGTTCGGGGTGGAGTCGACGTTCGTGGACACGACGTGCCTGGACAACATCCGCGAGGCCGTGCGGCCGAACACGAAGCTCATCTACGTCGAGAGCCCGTCGAACCCGGCCATGCAGGTCACCGATATCGCCGGCGCGGCCCAGATCGCCCACGAGAACGGGTGCATGCTGGCGGTGGACAACACCTTCGCCAGCCCCTACCTGCAGCGACCCCTGGCGCTGGGCGCCGACATCGTCCTCCACTCGGTCACCAAGTTCATCAACGGCCATGCCGACGTGGTGGGCGGGATCGTCGTGGCGAAGGACGAAGAGGTGCTCGCCCGCCTCCACAACGTGATGATCCACCTGGGCGGCAACATGGACCCGCACCAGGCCTTCCTCGTGATCCGGGGCCTGAAGACGCTGGGCGTTCGTGTGGAGCGCGCGCAGGAAGGCGCGGGGAAGATCGCGCGCTGGCTGGAGGCGCATCCCAAGGTGGAGAGCGTCCGCTACATCGGTCTCCCGTCCCACCCGCAGCACGAGCTGGCCAAGCGCCAGATGTCGGGCTTCGGCGCCATGATCGCCTTCGAGCTGAAGGGTGGACTCGACGCCGGCCGCACCCTCATGGACAACGTGCGCCTGGCGACGCTGGCGGTGTCGCTGGGGGGCGTGGAGACCCTCATCGAGCACCCAGCGTCCATGACGCATGCGTCCATGTCCCGGGAGGCCCGGGAAGCGGCGGGATTCAGTGACGGCCTGGTGCGCTACTCGGTGGGCATCGAGGACGCCGCCGACCTCATCGCGGACCTGGAGCAGGCGCTGGCCAAGGTGTAGAGGCCGGTGGCGCAACGGGTCCGCCCGGTCCCGCCCCACCTCCCGTCTGGACGGCCGCCACAGGCGTCGGGTAACTTCACCCCCCGTTTCGGGTATGTGCTGGCCCGTCCCCGTCGGGGACGAGGTGGCTACGCGTGGAGGCAGCGATGGCGGGAGCTGGTCTTGCGCGCCGCTCGGCGCGCGCGTGTGTCGGCGTCGGGTCGGTAGTTCTTCTTCTCCTCTTCCACCCTGTGCCCGCAACGGCGCAGGCGCCCCTGGTGGAGGAGGAAGGTGGCACCGTGGCCACCGGACTCCTGCTCCGGCAGATGAACGGCGTGAAGCGGGTGCTCATGATCGCCGCCCATCCCGACGACGAGGACAGCGGCCTCATCGCCGCCTTGGCCCGGGGCCAGGGTGTGCAGGTGGCGTACATGTCGCTCACCCGGGGCGAGGGAGGGCAGAATCTCATCGGCCCTGAGCTCTGGGACGGCCTGGGCATAATCCGCACCGGTGAGCTGGAAGCGGCGCGCAGGCTCGACGGGGGCACTCAGTTCTTCGGCCGCGAGTACGACTTCGGCTTCTCGAAGACCGCCAAGGAGACCCTCACCTTCTGGCCTCCCGACCAGGTCCTGCAGGACGTCGTCTGGATCATCCGGAAGTTCCGCCCCCAGGTGGTGGTGACGGTGTTCACCGGCACCCCCAGGGACGGTCACGGCAACCACCAGGCCGCGGGGATCATGGCCCGGCGGGCCTTCGTCGCGGCGGGCGATCCGGCGCGCTTTCCGGAGCAGCTGAAGGAGGGCGTCGAGGCCTGGAAGCCCGACAAGCTCTACCAGCTCGAGCGCCGGCGCCCGTCGGAGTCCACCATCGTCATCCACACGGGGAAGTTCGACCCGCTCCTGGGCCGCTCCTACTTCCAGCTCTCCATGGAGGCCCGGAGCCAGCACCGGACGCAGGGCATGGGGCAGCTCCAGAGGCCGGGCCCGCACACCACCGGCGTGGCGCTCCTCAAGAGCAACGTTCCCGAAGGGGCCGACAAGGGCATCTTCACCGGGATCGACACCGCGATGGTGGGCGTGACGAAGAGCCTTCCCGCCGACGTGGCGGCCCAGGCCCGACCGCACCTGGAGTCGTACGAGAAGCTCGTCACGCACGTGGAGACGACCTTCGGCGCCCTGGATCCGTCGGCGTCCGCGCCGGCGTTGGCCCAGGCCCTCGACGAGCTCTACATGGCCGACGACGCCCTGGGGGGGGTCAAGGACGCGGACGTCCATCGGGACATCGCGGAGAAGATCGGCGTCGCCAGCCGGGCCTTCCTGGCGGCGGCGCAGATCGTCGTGGACGCGCGCACCGACGACGACGTGGTCGTCCCGGGCCAGACCGTGCATCTCACGGTGCAGGCCTGGAACGGCGGCCCCATGGTGCTGCGGGGCGCCGCGGCATCGCTGAAGCTTCCGGGCCGCGGCTGGACCAGCAAGCTGGAGCGGACCACCGACGTCGCGCCGGACGGCTCGGTGGCGCCGGGGACCATGGCCACCTGGACGTACGCCATCACCGTGCCCGACACCGCCCGCTCGACGCGGATGTACTACCTGCGTCAGCCCCGGGACGGCTACATGTATCGGTGGCCGGAGAACCGTCCGGACCTGTGGGGCCTCCCCCGCGCTCCGGCCCCGGTGTTCGGCTCGGTGGCCTTCACCGTGGAGGCGGGCGGCGAGGACGTGCAGCTTCACCACGCGGTACCGTGGAGCTACGTGGGCGTGGACCGCTCGACGGGGCAGTATCGGGACCCGGTCCTCGTGGTGCCGGCCATCTCCGCCGCGGTGACCCCGACGAGCCTCGTCTGGCCCCAGCACCGGACGGAGTCGCACACGCTGACGGTGTCGGTGCGCACCGAGGCCAAGGGCGGTAGCAAAGGGCACCTGAAGTTGGAGGCGCCATCGGGATGGACGGTGCGGCCCGGGAGTTACGACATCGCGCTGGCCGACGAGGGCTCGGACGGCTCGTTCACGTTCCACGTGAGCCCCAAGGGCACCGTGGCCGCCGGAGCTTACACGTTCCAGGCGGTGGTGAAGACCGACGACGGCAAGGAGTACCGCCGGGGATACCACATCATCGACTATCCCCACATCCAGCGTACCCCCCTGTTCTCGCCGGCCACGGGGAAGATCACCGTGGTGCCCGTACGCATCGCCCCGGCGCTCACGGTAGGCTACATCATGGGACCCGGGGACGACGGTCCGGAGGCCATCCGGCAGCTCGGCGCGAAGGTGGATCTCCTCACGCCCGCCCAGGTGCGGGACGGGGACTTCTCCCCCTACGACGTGATCGTGCTGGGCATACGCGCCTATCAGACGCGTCCGGACCTGGTGGCCGCCAACCAGCAGCTCCTGAACTACGTGCGGGCCGGGGGCACGGTGATATCGCAGTACAACCAGTACGAGTACCCGCGCTTCGCACCGTACCCCGTGTCCATGAGCCGTCCCGCCGACCGCATCACCGACGAGACGGCGAAGGTGACCGTACTGCAGCCGGACGCGCCGATCTTCACCACGCCCAACAAGATCGGGCCCGACGACTTCAAGGGATGGGTGCAGGAGCGCAGCCTGTACTGCGTGGGCAAGTGGGACCCGCACTACACGCCGCTCGTCCAGATGCACGACCCCGACGAGAAGCCCATCCAGGGGTGTCTGTTGGCGGCCCCTCTGGGCAAGGGCGTGTACGTGTACGCGGCGATGTCGTTCTTCAGGCAGTTTCCTGCTGCCGTGCCCGGTGCCTACCGCCTCTTCGCCAACCTCATCTCGCTGAAGGCTGCGGACTGGCGGAAGTTCGAGGCGGCAGAAGGCTCAACGCCATCCCCACGCCTACCACCACCAGGGCGCCGATGACGTTGTACCAGAGGAAGGTCACCTCGGGCTCGAAATAGGCCACCCCCGCCACCGCGGCCATCCCCGCGATGAGGCCGAAGAACGCGCCCACGGGCCGGGCGCGCTTGATCATCGCCAGCAGGAAGACGCCCAGAATCGATCCGTAGAAGAAGGACCCGAAGAGGTTCACCACCTCGATGAGCGAGCCCAGCCGGGCGGCGTACGTGGCCACGAAGCAGGCCAGGAGCCCCCAGAACGCCGTGGCGATCTTCCCTACGGTGAGGAAGTGCTTGTCGCTGGCTTCGGGGCGGATCCAGCGTCGGTAGAGGTCGATGACCGAGGTCGTGGAGAGTGAGTTCAGCTCCGCGGCGATGCTGGACATGGCCGCCGCCATCACGGCGGCGATGAAGATGCCGGAAAGCCCCACCGGGAGCTGGTCGATGACGAAGCGTGGCATGATGTAGTTCACGTCCTTCGACGCATCTCCGGTGACCTGCGTCACCATGGCCAGGGCGTCGGAGCGGATGGTGTCCACATCGGCCTCACGATCCCGGAACACCGCCTTCGCTTCCGACTTCGCCCGGGGGCCCTCGGCGTCGGCCAGGGTGCGGGCGGCGGCCTCCCTGGCGGCGAAGGCCTGGGCGTAGCGCTGCTGAAGCGCGTGGTACTGCGGGCCTCGGGCGGCTTCCACCTGCGCTTCCTGGGCCGGGTTGTACAACAGCGGAGGCGCCTTGAACTGGTAGAACACGAAGACCAGCACCCCCACCAGGAGGACCAGCGCCTGCAGGGGGATCTTCCAGTACGCGCTCATGAGGAGCGAGCTCCTGGCCTCGTCCACCGAGCGGGCGGTGAGGTAGCGCTGCACCTGGCTCTGGTCGGTGCCGAAGTAGGAGAGCATCAGGAACGTGCCTCCGATGATGCCGGACCAGAACGTGTAGTCCTCCTTCAGCGTGAAGTGGAAGTCGAAGGCCTTGAGACGTCCCGTGGCGCCGGCGATGTGCAGCGCCGCGCCTGGGTGCACCGGCATCTTCACGAAGAGCACGACGACCACCGCCACGAGGGCGCCCACGATGATGACCATCTGCTTCACGTCGGCCCAGGTCACGGCCTGCACTCCGCCGATCATCGTGTAGATCACCGTGGGAATGCCGATGATGGCCACGGAGACCGGCAGGCTCCAGTGGAAGATCGCGCTGAACACCACCGCCGGTGCGGCGATGATGGTCCCGCACGACAGCGACCGGAGGATGAGGAAGAGGAACGCCGTGAGGGACCGCGTCTTGGCGTCGAAGCGACGTTCCAGGTACTCGTACGCCGTGAAGACCTTCGCGCCGTGCAGGAAGGGCACCAGCGTGACCCCGAGGATCACCATGGCGATGGGAAGCCCGAAGTAGAACTGCACGAAGCGGATGCCGTCGGTGGCGCCCTGGCCGGTGGTGCCGATCATGGTCACGGCGGACAGCTGAGTGGCCATCACCGAGAGGCCGACGGCCCACCACGGCAGGCTCCGATTGGCGAGGAAGTACCCCTCGATCTCCTTCGTGCCCTTGGCCCGGCGCACGCCGTCCACGACGACGTACGTCAGGTACCCGAGGACGATGATCCAGTTGAGGGTACCCATGGGCCGCTACCCGCCGAACCGGGCCTGGAGGAGCCAGAGCAGGGCCAGGGCCACCACCTGCACGATCATCACGCGCAGAAGGGTGCGGCGGAAGGTGCGGCGTCCGTCGGGCGCGGGGTCTTCGCTGGGATCCATCGCAGGTTCGGGATGTGGACAGGTCCCGCGACACGCCGGCGGGAGGTTCGGCGGGGCTAGTGTCGACCAATCGGCGATCGGGCGCAAGCGGCTCCGGGAAGGGACCCGGGAAGCTCCGGCGCGCGCTCACGCAAGCGCGTGGTCGCGTCGGCCCGACGCCGCAGGTCCGGTGCCGCGACTGCGGCGCCGTCGTGACGAGACTCGCCCCCCCGGTACGGAAGTCGTAACCTCGATGGAAAAGACGTCGTCCCGGAAACAGTCCCGACGAGGAAGTCCGTCTTCCCTCGTGGGGCCGGGAGCCCCGGGCCCGAAGACCGCCCGGGACCACAGCACAGACAGACCTGACCATGGGCTCCATTCTTCGACGTTCCAAGACGTTTCGCGCCGGTCTGGCCCCCCGTCTCGCCCTCCGCGGCCTGCGGCGCAGTCCGGGGATGTCCCTCGTGGCCCTCGCCGTCCTGACGCTGGGTCTGGCGGCTCCCACGGTCTTCTTCAGCATCCTGGTGGGTGCCACCCGGCCGCTGCCCGTGCCTCGTGGGGACCGCATCGTCCGCGCCGACGTGGTGCAGCCCAGGGAGGGCGGACGCGCCGTGCCGGTCCGCCTCTCCGACCTGCGGCGGCTCCAGGGCTCGGAGAGCCTCCAGGCCCTGGGCGGCTTCACGACCTTCGAGGCCACCGTGGTGGACCCGGGCCACGCGGCGGTACGCGTCCAGGCGGCGGGCCTGACCCCCGAGGTCTTTCCACTCCTCCGGATGAGACCCGTCCTCGGGAGACTCCCCGGCGCCGCCGATGCCGAGGACGCCCTGGTCCTCGGCTACGACGTGTGGCAGCAGGCCTACGACGGAGACCGGGGCGTACTGGGGCGCACCGTCCTGATGAATGGGACGCCCCGCACGGTCGTGGGCGTCATGCCGCGGGGCTTCGGCTTCCCCATCAAGGAGGACGCCTGGACGATCCTGGACGAGGCCGGCGCCACCGACGGCACCGTAGAGCTGGTGGGACGACTGGTGGACGGGGCGACGGCGGCGTCGGCGACGGCGGAGCTCGGCGCACGTTGGCGCGCCGGAGACATCGACCGGAGCGCCACCGACCGGGGCGGTGTGATGCGCGTGCAGAGCTACACCGGAGGTCGGGGTGGGCACGGAGAGAAGGTGATCTTCGTCGGCCTTGTGCTGGTAGCCCTCTGCCTCCTCGTCATCTCGTGCGCGAACGTCGCGAACCTCCTGCTGGTCCGCGCCACCGAACGGGTACGCTCTCTGGGCATCCAGGCGGCGCTCGGGGCGGGGAGGCGCCAGCTGGGCGCGCAGCTCTTCCTGGAGGCCCTCCTGGTGGCGTTGGGCGGCGGAGCCCTGGGGTTGTCGTTGGCGTGGTGGCTCGTGGGGATGATCCAGCGCACGCTGGGCCCGGAGAACTTCGGCTACTTCTGGATGCACCTGACCGTGGACGGGCGGGTCGTGACGTTCACTTCCATGTTGGTGCTGGGAACCGCGGTCCTGGCGGGCATCCTCCCGGTGGTGCGGGTCCTGCGGGTGGACGTCCTGCAGGTCCTGAAGGAGGAGAGCGTTGCGGCGGTGGGAGGCGGCGGAGCGTGGAGCCGGGCGTTCGTCACGGGCCAGCTGTCCCTGTCGTGTGCCGCGCTGGTGGCGGCGGGATTCGCCGCGCGACCGCTCCTCGCCACCCGCGACTTCGGTCACGGGGTGCCGGCGAAGCATGTCCTGGTGGCGTCCGTGGACACCCGTAAACCGGACGGACGCTCGATGCCGGCACTGACGTCACGCCTGGAGCGAGCCGTCCAGGGGCTTCCCGGCGCCAGTTCCTCCGCCCTCGCCCTGGGTGCGCCGGGGTACCACGAGGGGCACTCGGCCATGGAGCTGCAGGGGACCGTCTACCCGCGCCCCCAGGACCGTCCGGGAACCTCCTGGGACGCAGTGAGCCCCGGGTTCTTCCGGGTCCTGGGACTGCACCTCCTCTCCGGCCGGGGCCTCGAGGCGTCGGATCTCCCGACGTCACCGCGCGTGGCGGTGGTGAGCGAGAGCTGGGTGCACGGGTATTCGCCCAACACACCGCCGCTGGGCCGGAGGCTCCGCCTGATCGAGGCGGACTCCACCGCCTGGGCCACGGTGGTGGGCGTGGTGACCGACGCCAACCTCGGCGGCGGCGCCCGCGCCCGGGAGGACAGGGTCTACGTGCCTCTGGCTCAGGTGCACGCTTCCTCCGTCATGCTCCTGGTTCGCTCGGAGGGGGAGCCCACCGTCCTGGCGGGGACCCTCCGCAGCGCCGTCGCCCGGGTGGACCCGGCGCTGGCCCTCTGGGACGTCCGCTCGCTGGCCGACGCCTACGCCTACATGATCCGCGTTCCCAGGGCGCTGGGCACCATGGCCCTGGCCGGCGGGCTGGCTGGCCTACTGGTGGCCGGGGTCGGACTCTACGGCCTGCTGGCGTTCGGGGTGCGCCGGCGCCGGCGTGAGCTGGGTGTGCGCATGGCGCTGGGTGCCGACGGCCGCCGCGTGATGAGGTCGGTGCTGGGCGTCGCGCTCCGCCAGCTCCTGCCCGCCGTCGCGGTGGGCCTCGCCCTGGCGTGGGTCGCGGCTTCGTTCCTCCAGGCGATGCTCCCCGGCGACCTGCGCTCCCCCTCCACCTATGCAGCGGTGGCCCTGATCTTCCTGACCGTGGGCCTGCTGGCCGCCGCGGTCCCGGCGGTCCGGGCGGCCCGGGTGGATCCAGCGCGTACGTTGCGCGGCGAGTGAGGTAGATCGGGAGAAGGGGGCGCCGGGCTTCGTCTGCAGCGAGGCTCTGCGCAGGGCCCTTGCGGGCCCGTCGCGCAGGAGCGGAGCAACAGAGACGGTCGAGTAGCTGGCCGGTAGTAGCGGAGCGCCCGGGCCGCAGGCGAAGCCCGGCGCCCCGCTACCGACTCACACCCCCGCGCCCCGTCAGTGGGTGCCTCCCCGCTTCACTGCGCACAGGCCGCCGTTGTCCGTGCACCCGGGCTTGCTGATGGTGCGCTCGAAGAGCTCGAAGATCCGCGTGTACTCGTCGGTCCACGAGGCGGGCTCCACGAATCCGTGGTTCTCCACCGGGTACGGCTGAAACGACCAGTTCTCCTTGCCCAGCTCGATGAGACGCTGCACCAGGCGCACGTCGTCGGAGAAGTGGACGTTGGTGTCGACCATGCCGTGCAGGATGAGCAGGTACTGGTCCGGACGCAGATCCTGGGCGAAGTAGATGGGTGACGACCTCTTGTACGCCTCGGGGTCGTTCTGGGGGAGGTTCAGGATCTCGCTGGTGTAGCCGTCGTTGTAGGCGGCCCAGTCGCTCACGGAGCGGAGCGCCGCCCCCGCCCGGAAGGTCTCGCCGGCGGTGAACATCGACATCTCGGTCATGAAGCCGCCGTAGGAGCCGCCGTACATGCCGATGCGGCGCGGATCGATGCCCTCGTGCTGCACCAGCCAGTGGGCCCCGTCCACCTGGTCGGTCATGTCCTTGCCGCCCATGTGCTCGTAGATGGCCGTGCGCCAGTCCCGGCCGTACCCCGCCGAGCCGCGGTAGTCGATGGCCAGGACGGTGTACCCGTTGGCCGCCAGGAACTGGTTGAACATCCACTCGCGGTAGTAGTAGTTCGACCAGTAGTTGTCGACATTGTGCAGGTAACCCGCTCCATGGACGAAGATCACCGCGGCGCCGTTGGGTTGGGCACCCATGTCGCTGGGCCGGTAGATGCTCGCCGGCACCATCGTGCTGTCCCTGGCCATGAATTGGATGATGGCCGGCTTGATCCACGGGAAGGACAGCCAGTTCTTGGTGGGCGAGGTCGTGACCTGGGTCATGTCCATGGGCTTCTTCGCGTCCGCCAGGAACAGCTCCGGGGGACGGTTCGCCACGTCGTGCAGGATGGCGAAGCGCTTACCGTCGGGTGAGACGGTGGCGTCGTAGCGCCCGATGCCGTCGGTGACGGGCTGGATCTCCCCTCCGGTGAAGGGCAGCCAGTAGGTGTTCTCATTGAACGGCGAGCCCTTGTTGGTCGTGAGCAGGAAGCGCGACTGGCCGTCGGGGACGTCCACACCGAGCACCTCCCACTTTCCGCTGGTGAGGGCCGTCCGGCCGGTGCCGTCGGCGTTCACCGAGTAGAGGTGCGCGTAACCCGTCGCCTCGCTCACGTACCAGATACGCTCGGTGTGCGGCACGAAGCCTACGCACCGGGCGAAGCAGGGACCGCCGACCCAGGCGTCGTCGTGCAGGTGGTCCACCAGCGTCAGGGCCCCGTCGGCGGGGTTCACGGACCAGAGCCACCACTCCTTGTGGTTGAAGGAGGTGGAGAACACGAAGCCCATGGTGCCGGCCTCGTTCCACCCGGAGTTGTCCGGCCTGGGCGCACCCTCGGCCTTGTAGTCGGCGGGGGTGATGGAGAGCCACTTCACCTCCCCGGTGGCGGTGGTGATGAGGCCGATGCGGGACGTGGCCTGCGGCTCGCCCACCTTGGTGCGCCCCGGGATCGTCTGGGTGAAGCCGTCCGCCGTGACCCACACGGGGATGGGCGGGCGCTTCGCGTTCTGCGCCGGCGTGTAGGTGGTGATGAAGACGTGCGCGCCGTCGCGGGTGGCTTCCAGGGATGCCACCCGTTCGTCCTTGTCCAGGTAGAGGGGCTTGGGCTCCTTGGCCTCGCGTGCCTCGCGCTCCGCCTTCTGCTTGTCCTCCTCTGCCTTGATCCTGCGCACGTGAGCGAAGAGCTCGAGTTGCTGGTCGTGGAGGAACTTCGCCTCACCGGTGGGGGCGGGCGGCTCCTCGGGCGCCGGTCCCGACTCGATGTGGGTGAGCTGCTCCACCGAGCCGTCGGTGAGGGACATGCGGAACAGGTTGTCCCCCTCCCGGTAGATCACGCTCTTGCCGTCCGGCGAGAAGATGGGGGAGCGCTCGCCGGCCTGGGTGTGGGTCAGGCGCCGCGTCTTCATGGTGCGCCGGTCGACCAGCCAGAGGTCACCGTCCACCGCGGATACGCGCCAGCGCTTGTCCGGAGAGATGTCGCCCCGGGCGAAGAGGGGCGCCTGCTCCCTCGCCTGCTCGTCGGTGAGCTTCTCGGGCGCCCCTCCCTTGGCGGCGACCCGGTACAGGGAAGGCTCCACGTCCCACGCCATGCCGCCGGGCCGCCACCGGAAGTAGACCCACTGCGAGTCGTCGGTCCAGCGTACGTTCGTGGGGGCCTCACCCACGAGCTCGGGCCCGCGCATGATGTTCTTGATGGAGAGCTGGAACGTCTGGTTGCGCACAGGCTCCGGCACCCAGGCGGCGGTGCTCTGGGCGGCGGCCGCGGTGGTCCACCAGGCGAGGAGGGCGACACTCGCCCCACCCCACCACAGACGACGGACGGATGACATCGGTCTATCTCCTCGAAGAGGTCCGGCAGATGCGGAGTCGGGCCGAAGGGTAGGGCCTGGGGCGCATCGGCGCACGCCCCGCCGCACGCGCCCCGGGGCTGCGGCGGCGCATCCGACTCCGGGGCACCTTCGCCCCGCGCGGCGGCGTCCCCTCCGCGGACTCGTCCGCCCGGAGATCGCTCGTGTTCCCGTTTGGGCCCAGTATTCCCCATCGGGAACGCAATTCGTGCCCATCAGGGAACGACACCGACGGGGAGCGCGATGGAAAAACTCATGTAACATATTGTCCCATATCTACTTAGGAGATTTGGCCGCGGTTGGCATACCCCCTGCTCTTGTCACGGGCACAAAGGGGGGGCCGAAGGACGAGCCTGAGCAACAGGTGAGCGGCCCTTCGGGAAAGGGAGATGAGACCATGAACGGGATAGTCCGTTGGGACCGCGCGAGCCTGGACAGGCCGAGGCGCCGCTCGAAGATCGTAGTCTGGTGGGCACCTCTGACCACGCCCCGCCGCGGTGGGCACGGCCTCAGATGAGGCCGTGCTTCTTCCGCCGCATCCAGAGCACTTTGCGGCTGATTCCCAGGCGGCGCGCCGCCTCCTGTACTTCACCGTCGACATCCGCCAGCGTGGCCTCGATGTAGCGTCGCTCGACGTCGTCGAGGCTGAGGCCCATGGGGAGCGGGAGGGCGCCCTCGGGACCGGGGGAGTCACCGATCCGCTCACCGACGGGTACCGGCACGAAGGGATCCACACGAAGCACGTCCCCCCGCGAGAAGATGAGCGCCCGCTCGATGACGTTGCGGAGCTCGCGCACGTTTCCGGGCCAATCGTATGCCTCGAGGCGGGTCACGCCCTGGGCATCGAGCGTGGGCGCCGGCTTCCCGAAGTACTCGGCGGAGCTGTGCACGAAGTGCCGGGCCAGGAGCCCGATGTCGCTCCGTATCTCGCGTAGCGCCGGCAGGACAACCTGCGCCACGTTCAGCCGATAGTAGAGGTCTTCCCTGAAGGCTCCCGCCCGGACCTGTTCCTCGATGTCCGCGTTGGTGGCCGCGACGATGCGCACCCGCACCTCGATGTCCTCGGTACCACCCACCCGGCGGAGGCGCCGCGACTCGAGGAAGGTGAGGAGCTTCGCCTGGAGGGCCAGGGGCATCGCCCCCACCTCGTCCAGGAACAGCGTGCCGTCGTTGGCGACCTCCGCCAGACCGCGCTTGGCGGCCTTGGCATCGGTGAAGGCTCCCTTCTCGTACCCGAAGATCTCCGCCTCGAGGAGATTGTCGGGGAGCGCGGCGCAGTTTACCTCGACGAAGCGGTACTGTGCTCCCCGACTGGCGGCGTGGATGGCCCGGGCCACGAGGTTCTTCCCCGTGCCGGACTCGCCAAGGACCAGTGCCGGAACGCCGGGAACCGTGGCCACCTGCTCGACGAAGCGGCGCACCTCCCTGATGCGAGGGTGGTCCCCGAGGATGCCGTTGGGGTCGTAGCGACGTCCGGCGGCTTCCTGCAGCAGCTGACGAGCGGGCACGTCTTCCAACGCCCGTGTGAGCCTGGCGATGAAGGACCCCGGCTCCACGGGCTTGGTGACGAAGTCGGTGGCGCCCGCGTCGTAGGCGCGCTCGGCATCGCCGCCTTGCGCCTTGCCCGTGAGCACCAGGACGGGCAGGGACGGGAACTCGTCGCGGATGCCGCGTATGACGTCCAAGCCCGACATCTCGGGCATCACCAGGTCGCAGATCACCGCCTCGGGAGCTTCCGACCGGACGAGGTCGAGCGCCTGGCGGGGCTCCGTAGTGCTCAGGGTGACAAAGCGGCCCGTACGCTCGAGCTGGGCCGTGAGCGTCTTGATCTGTACCGGGTCGTCGTCGATGAGGAGGACCCTGCTCCCGGGCCGCGAAGCCACGCTCAGTCTCCCAGGCAGATGCCCAAGTTGCGGGCCGTCTCCACGACGTCGGAGTCCAGGGGGACGGTCTTGATGTGCGAGATGGCCTGCCCGAGGGGGACGGCCAACACGTTGGGCGGATCCAGGGCCACCATGCAGCCGAAGTCGCCCTCACGGATGAGCTTCACCGCGGCGGAGCCGAAGCGCAGCGCGAGAAGGCGATCGTAGGCGTTCGGGCTGCCGCCCCGCTGCAGGTGGCCGAGCACCAGCGATCGGGTCTCGCGCTTGGTCCTCTCGAAGATCTCGATGGCGACCTCCTCGGCGACGCCGCCGAGACGGACCTGCCCTCCGTCCTTCCGCTTGAAGCGGGGCTCCCCGCCCTTGGGGTATGCACCCTCGGCCACCACCACGATGGCGAAGCCCCGCCGACCCACGTGGTAGCGCGCCTCGATCTTGGCGCAGACGTGCTCGATGTCATACGGAATCTCGGGGATGAGGACCACGTCCGCCGTCCCCGCGACGCCGGCGTAGAGAGCGATCCAGCCCGCGTGGCGGCCCATGAGCTCGATGACCATCACCCGCTCGTGAGCCTGGGCCGTGGAGTGCAGCCGGTCGATGGCGTCGGTGGCCGTCTCCACCGCGGTCTGGAACCCGAACGTGAGGTTGGTGGCGGCGAGGTCGTTGTCGATGGTCTTGGGGACCCCCACCACCTTGAGCCCCTGCTGGAAGAGCGCGTGCGCGATGCTCAGGGAGCCGTCCCCTCCGATGGCCACCAGCGCGTCGATCCCGTGCTGCTTCAGCGCGTCGATGACCACCTCCGAGCGGTCCTCGTACTCCACGCTTCCGTCCGCCTTCGTCACGGGCCAGTGGAGAGGGTTCCCGCGGTTGGTCGTGCCCAGGATGGTTCCGCCCAGGTGCGTGATGCCGCGGACGGAGGCGCGGTCCAGCCGGTAGACGCCGTCGTCCTCGAAGAGACCGTCGTAGCTGCGCTCAATGCCGTAGACCTCCCACCCCTGCTCTTCAGCCGCCAGAACCACCGCGCGGATCACGGCGTTGAGCCCGGGCGCGTCTCCTCCCCCGGTGTTGATGGCGATGCGCCGGATGCGTGAGTCCAGGGTCGCGGCCTTGGCAGGGTGGGAAGCGTGGGGGCCGATGTCGGCATCCCCCCGTCGAGGGTGGGTAAATGTAGGGCTGGCCCGGGGAGGGGCAAAGGCGTCGCGGCCCGAGCGCGGCCCCGCCGCCGCGGGATGCGCCAGGGCGCAGCGACCAGCCTGATCTCCGCCGGGCGCCCACCGATGTCGGCATCCCTCGTGCTCCGTTCCCGTGTCGTGGTCGGCGAGGTACATTGAACCTCTCCGGGGGTCCGGGAACGGCGCCCCCGCCTTGTCCGACCGACGACCGTCTGCACCAGAGGAGTCGATTGTCGTGTCCGAAAGTTCGCACGGCTGGTCCACCGAGCAGGTGGTCGGCCTGCTGCAGAGGGTGGAGCTCTTCGAGGGGCTTCCCCGGGAGGATCTCCAGCAGATTGCCGGGATCGCCACGGGAATGACCCTCGAGAAGGGGGAAGTCCTCTTCGAGGAGGGGAAGCCCGGCGACGCCTTCTACATCGTCGCCAAGGGTGCCGTGGAGATCGTGAAGCCGCAGCCCGACGGGGAGGGCGAGAGACTGGCCATCCGTCGTGCGGGCGAAGCCTTCGGCGAGATGGCCCTGCTCCACGACGCGCCGCGCTCGGCCACGGCCAGGGCCGACGAGACCTCCCAGCTCGTGGTGTTTCCCCGTGAGGACTTTCAGGCGCTGCTGGGGGGCGAGTCCCTGCCGTTGCGCGTGATGCGGGTCCTTTCCGGGACGCTCCGCGCGCGAGGTGTGCGCTTCGCCAGCGTGGAAAAGGTCTCCGACCCGGGTGCTCACGTTCGCGTGGACGCCTACGAGGTGTCCCGGGTCATGCAGACGGGGCTCCTGCCCCGGGCAGCTCCCCGCATCGACGGCTTCGATGTAGCGGCCGGCACCACCACCGGGGAGGATGGCCGCGGCAGCTCCGTATGGGACTGGGTGGAGATCGGCGGCCGGACGGCGCTCATCACCATGGACGTACCGCAGGACGGTTTCCCGCCGGCGTATCAGGTGGGCATCGCCCGCGCGGTGCTCCGCTCGCTTGCGAAGACCGAGACGTCACTGCCGGACCTGCTGGCCCGTGTGAACGACGCTCTCGCCGACGCCGCCGTCGCGGGCCTCGACCAGTACGTGGACATGGGGGTGCTGGTGGCCGGAGCGGAGAGCGTCGAGTGGGCCAGCGCCGGCCGCGTCCCCGGCGGCATCATCCGGCGCGACGGGACGTTCGACGAGCTCGGGGCCCATGGGCCTCCCCTGGGGATGCTCACCGGCTTCAAGTACGGCGTGCAGAAGCTCCCCATGAGCTCCGGGGATACCGCGTTCGTGCTCTCGCACGCGTCCCAGGGGCTCTTTCTGGGGGCCGCCGATCTCATGGCGCAGCTCCACGGGAAGCCCGCCGGAGAGGTCGTCGCCACGCTGCACCGGGCGATCCGGAAGGCTCAGGGAGACGACCGCGGGGAGACGTCGGTCCTGTACGCCCGGAAGCACTGACGCGGCGACCCCGCGCGGAACCCCCGCGCTCCGCCCCCCCGTCGATGGCGCCGGCGCCGGGAGCGACTTGAACCGGTGAGGGTGACCCGGGTACGGTAGGGTTCCTGCGCTCCCGGGACGAGGCCGGGGGCGCTTTCCGAGGCAGGGCACGAACGATGACGGAGGACGGCGCATGCCCGTGACGGAGAAGAGCGTCCGCGACGCCTTGAAGAACGTGAAGGACCCCGAGCTCGGCCTGGATCTGGTGGTCCTCGGGCTCGTCTACGACATCGAGGTGGCGGACAGCAACGTGAAGGCCGTGATCTCCCTCACGTCGCCGCTGTGTCCGGTAGCCGGGCAGATCGTCGAGGACGCCCGCCAGGCGATCCTGGCGGTGGAGGGCGTCGACGCCGCCGACGTCGAGCTCACGTTCGACCCACCGTGGACGCCGGAGCGCATCAGCCCGCTGATCCGCTCCTCGCTGGGAATCTAGGCCCCGCGGGGGGCCCAACTCTGCCCGATCCGGGAGAACCGATGACGCACTTCACCGACGAGGAGCTCAAGGCCAAGGTCCGGGATGGCTACATCGTCGAGTCCGTGGAGGAGATGACCGAGGGGTATCGCAAGGCCCTGGTGGTCCAGCTCACGGTGCAGGGGGACACCGAGCTCATGAGCGCCCCGGCCTACTGGATGGCCGCGCGCCACGCCCCGTCCACGAACACCCAGGTGAGCGCGCACGCCATCATCCAGGACGAGCTCGCCCACGCCAACATCGCGTACCGGCTCCTGGAGGATCTGGGCGAGTCGAAGGAGCATCTGGTGTACGGCCGTGAGCCCGGCGAGTTCAAGCACCCCTACGGATTCGACCAGCCCCTCGAGAACTGGGCCGAGCTGGTGGTGGCCAACGGCTTCTTCGACCGGGCGGGGATCACCCTGCTCTCCGACGTCTTCCAGCACACCTCGTACGGGCCGCTCAAGCGTGCGCTGGTGAAGGTGGACATGGAGGAGACCTTCCACCTCCGCCACGGCGAGGTGTGGATGAAGCGCCTGGCGAAGGCCGGCGGCGAAGCACGGGAGATGCTCCAGCGCGCGGTGGACTGGATGTTTCCCATGACCGTGGAGTGGTTCGGTCTGCCGGACTCGATGAAGCGGCACTCGGGCCAGCTCGACTATCGGCTCAAGGGGCTCACCAACGATCAGCTCCGCCAGGTATGGATGTCGTCGACGGTGCCGCTGTGCGAGGAGCTCGGGCTCGACGCTCCGGCGCACCGTGACGAGGAGAAGGGCGAGTACGTCCTGGACTTTCCGTTCCCCTGCCGGTACGACGACGCCGCCAAGCGGTGGCTCTTCGACGAGGGGGAGATCTCGTGGGACGAGGTCTTCGCCCGCTGGAAGGCCCGCGGTCCCATGAACGAGACGTACGTGGAGTCGATCCAGCGCTCCCGTGGGGTCGTGGCCCGTTGGCTGGACGGCGGAGCCGCGGCCTGAGGGGCCGAGGACACCCCGTGACGACGGACGTTCGGGAGACGGCGCGCATGGACGTGGGTCTGCCGACACACCTGGCCACGCACCGGAGCGGCGGCCGGGATCGGTGGAGCGCTCCGCTCTCCTCCCGCCCTCCGGATCCGGCGGGCGCGGTGCGCCAGGCCCTGAACGAGGTCCTGGACCCCGAGATCCCCATCAGCCTGGTGGAGCTCGGCCTCGTCTACGGGGTGGAGTGGCGCGACGGGACGGCCCGGGTCGAGCTGAGCTATACCGCCACCGCGTGTCCGTGCATGGAGTTCATCCGCGAGGACGTGACCGACCGTCTGGAGCGGGAGCCCTGGATCGAGCGGGTGGAGCTCGTGGATGTATGGACCCCTCCCTGGACCACCGACCGCATCACGCCGGAAGGTCGCGCCAAGCTGCGCCACCTGGGCGTGAGCGCATGACGCTGGAGCCGTGAGCCCGATGCACGAGCACGTTTATGACGTCTTCGCCAGAAAGAGCAGGGGCGATCCCCTGGCCCACATCGGGTACGTGGACGCCCTGGACGACGAGACCGCGCGGGTGTACGCGTGGAAGACGTACGACGAGGAGCACTGGTTCGAGATGTGCGTGGTGCGCCGCTCGGCCATCATCCCCGTGAACCGCGAGGACGGCCCCTTCGCCGGGGGCGGGAGCGAGAAGCCGTGACCGAGAAGCCCGGGCCCGAGGACACCACGCTGGACGCTCCCACCCACTCCGCTCTGAAGCGCCTCGTCGTTTCCCTTGCCGACAGCAAGCGGCTCATGGGGATCCGTTACTCCGACTGGCTCCTGGGCGCTCCCTCCATCGAAACGGGGATCGCAGCGTCGTCCATGGCGCAGGACGAGTGGGGGCATGCCCGTCTCCTCTACGCCATGCTCAAGGATCTGGGTGCCGATCCGCTGGAGGCGGAGCACACCCGGCCCATGGAGGCCTATGCGTCGGTGGACGTGCTGGACGCTCCCTTCGGCGACTGGGCGGCGGTGGTGGCCGGGATGGTGCTGGCGGACGGGGCCATCACGGTGGCGCTGGACGCGTTCTGCAAGGGGAGCTTCGACCCCGCGTGCTCGCGGATCCCCAAGATGCTGGCGGAGGAGGAGTTCCACCGGAGCCTGGGTGACGCGTGGTATCGGCGTCTGGCCGGCTGCGGGTCCACCGAGGCGACGGAGCTGCTGCGTGGGGCGACGGAGCGGATGCTCCCGCCGCTGCTGCGCTGGCTGGCCGCCGACGACCAGATCGAGGCCCTCGCCACCGCGGGCTTCACCGCCCCCGGTGACGCTCAGGTGGCCGCGTTCCGCGATGCGGTGCGGGATGTGGTGGCGGGCGTCGGCGTGGACGTGGATGCGGTGCGGATCCGGGAGGACGCCTGGGATCCTTCCCGGGGGCGGGGGCCCGGCCACCCGGATGCCGATGCCGTGGAACGGGCCCGCGGCGACCGCAACCGGGCGTTGTTCGTCGAGTGATGTCGCGCCGAAAGTCGGACGCTGCGGACCGCGGCGACGAGGCGCCGCGCGATCTGCCCCGGCACCCTCCCTGCCCGTTCTGTGGTGGCCGGGACACGGAGCTCATGAACGCCTTCGGGTCGCACGCGTCGGTGAGCACCTACTGGTGCCGAACGTGCGGGAGCCCCTTCGAGCTGATGAAGTGGGGGGGGCGCCGATGATCCCCAGCGCCCTTGGAGTGTAACGGGAAGGACGGACCGACGTTCCTGATAGATGAGGGAGCGCGTCAGTCCACGAGCTCTACCTCTTCCAGGAAGTCACGCAGGGGATTTGCGACGGCTATGGCGCGTTCCGTGATGGCGAAGGCCATCTCACGACATTCCTTGGGATCGCCGGAGAGGTGCCTCGAGACCGCTTCACCCAGGCGACCGTCGGACTCGGAGGCCGCCTGATGGTACTCGGCGTAACGGGCGCTGACCCGCTGCTCGAAGATGGGAAGCTGAGCGTTGGGGGTACCGTGGGCGACCATGTCCTCGAAGACCGCACGGTGGAGCGCATCCAGCCCCTTCCGGATGATCTCGTCGGGAGCGCGGCCCAGGAAGGCGAGCTGGGTTCCGCGCGTGTGCGCCCACATGAAGAAGATGAGCGCTTCCTCGGCCGACTGGGTGTCGGGATCGTCGTCCTTCCAGGCGGCGAGACGGGGCAGGGGTGTTTCGACGTCGTCCCGGCTCAGGAAGTCGCTGAAGCTCTCCCAGACGAGGCGGGCCAGGTTGTCACCCAGCTCGTCGGTGGTCATGTGCTGGGGAGCGCGGAATTCGTGAAGATCGTTCATCACGGGGGAGTGCACGGCGTGTACCTGTCAGAAGTTGGGTAAAGCACCATCAATTCCCCCTTCCCAGGGGGGGGTGTCAAGGCTTTCGATCATTCAGGCTTGGAATACATGACACATCATGCAAATGGTGGCCGTCCTTTCCGGCGGCGTCTCGCCCTGAGCGCCCTCGCGGCGCTGGCGGTGGCCTTCGTCGGCGCGTGCGCCGGCCACACCCCCCAGATCCCGGACCCGCGGCCCATCATCAACTACTCGGGCGCCCGCATACGGGTGGACAAGGCCCGCATGGACTCCATCAACCAGTGGGTCACGCGCGAGCAGGACAACATCACGAAAGACCCGGCCTTCATGATCGTCTCGAACAGAACGGCCAACGACGTCTATCCGTGGGAGCACATGCGGATCTCCCACGACACCGCCGCGGTCTACTACAACGCGCAGTCGCCGGAGAGCGATCTCCCGTTCGAGATCTACGCTCACCTCCACCTGATGGCGAAGATGGGCCGGCTGGCGGAGTTCCTGCCCCAGGCGGCGAACGCCACGGGATTCGACCTCGAGCGGGCCATCCTCTCCAAGGTGGCCGACACATGGCTCCTGGCCCGGACGGTGTACGATGCCGCGCCGTACGAGCCGCTGGACGAGCTGGTGTACGCGAAGGAGGACGGCTACCTCGACGCCTTCATCTTCACGGCTCGCCCCGACCACTTCGCCGACGCGCGGAGGAAGTGGGCGGACGAGAACCCCGACCGGGCCAAGGAATACCGGACCTGGTTCCTGAAGACGTTCAATCGCGAGCCGCCGGGGCTACGCACCGGCGGCTAGCCCACAGGCCGGCGATCCCGGCCTGCGCGGGGGCTGGGCGTCCGCCAGGCGGGCGAGGCGCCCTCCCGGACTCAACGCTCCAGCTCGATCTCCCAGCGGAGGCCTATGGGCCCGGCGCCATCGTCCTCGCGGACCTGGACGTCCACGCGTCCGCTCCGCGCCAGGCGATCGTCCGAGGGCCTGCCCCCGAAGAGCGCGAAGCCCGTCACCGTCGCGGTGCACGTGCGTCCGTCGGGACCCGTGGCCCGGAGGCGCGCCCCGCGCAACCTGCGGACGGAGGGTGCTTCGCCAGCCTGCAGGCGCAGGCGTAGAATACGGCCGGAATGAGGGGCGTCCATGGCGTCCAGAACCCTGAACACGACGCCTCGCTTGGTTGCTGTTTCCGTTGACATGAGAGAAAGAGTATCCCGATGAGGGCCTCGACGGAAGACGAGTCGACGCCGGACGATCGCGAGCCGGCTTCCGATCTCCAGATGACGCCCGACGTCATGCTGGAGCTGGCACGCTCCGCCAGCGAGATGGTGGTCGGCAGGCTCCGGGCGCTCCGCTCCGAGCGGCCGTGGCGCGGCGCGTCCCGGGCGGAGCTGGAGCCTCTGCTGCGGGAGCCTCCGCCCGAGGAGGGCCGTCCCGCCCTCGAGGTGATGCAGCGGGCGGTACGCGACGTGCTTCCCGTGGCGGCGCGCGTGGATCATCCGCGCTTCTTCGCCTTCGTTCCGTCGTCGGCCACCTGGCCCGGCGTGCTGGCCGAGTACCTGGCGGCCGGCTTCAACACCTTCCAGGGCACCTGGTTGGGCTCCGGCGGGCCCAGCCAGCTCGAGCTGGTGGTCACGGACTGGTTCCGGCAGTGGCTGGGCTATCCGGAGAGCGCCGGCGGCCTCTTCACCAGCGGTGGCTCGGCGGCGAGCCTCGACGCGCTGGTGGCGGCCCGGGAGCACGCCGGGGCGCCGGACCGACCCGCGGTGCTCATGAGCGACCAGAGCCACAGCGCCCTCGAGCGCGCGGCCCGCATCGTGGGGGTGCGGCCCGAGGCGATCCTCAAGGTCCCCTCCGACGCACGCTTCCGCATCCGCGTGGACGAGCTGGAGCGCATGCTCAGCCGGGCCCGCCGGGACGGGCTCTCCCCCATCGCGGTGTGCGCCAACGCCGGAGCCACGAACACGGGGGCCGTGGACCCCCTCGACGAGATGGCCGACCTGTGTGCCCGGGAGGGCGTCTGGCTGCACGTGGACGCGGCGTACGGCGGCTTCGCGGTGATCACAGAGCGGGGCCGGGAGCTGTTCCGGGGGATCGACCGTGCGGACTCGGTGACCCTGGACGCCCACAAGTGGCTGTTCCAGCCCTTCGAGGCGGGGAGCCTGATGGTGCGCGACGTCCGCCGTCTGGAGGCCGCGTTCGGCGTGAGGCCCGAGTATCTCCAGGACGCCGACCTGGGCATGGAGCAGGTGAACTTCGGCGACCGGGGGCTCCAGCTCAGCCGCTCGTTTCGGGCGTTGAAGGTGTGGATGTCCGTGCAGACCTTCGGTGTGGCGGCGTTCCGCCGGGCGGTGGGCCGCGGCATCGAGCTGGCGGACCGTGCCGGCGAGCACGTGCGCGCGTCGGAGGTGCTGGAGATGCTCAGCCCCCCCTCCCTGGGCGTCGTGTGCTTCCGGGTGCGGCCCGGAGGCGCGGGGCTGAGCGAAGCCGACCTCGAGAGGCTGAACGCGGGGGTGCAGGAGCGGGTCATCGCGGAGGGTGTCGCGATGATGTCGTCCACGCGCCTGAAGGGGACGTACGCCCTGAGGCTGTGCATCCTGAACCACCAGACCACCTGGGCCGACGTGCGCGAGACGTTGGAGGCCATCGAGCGTTTCGGGCTCGAGGCGGCGGACACGCGGTGAGCGTCCCGGGGCCGACCCCGACGGCGACGTGGCGCTGACATGTCCCTCCTCGACGCGCTGACCCTGGCGGGGCTCCTCGTGGCCCTGCCGGCCCTGGCGTTCGTGCAGGCCCGGGCCCTGAGGGGATCTCGCATTCCGCGGCTGCCCGCCTACGCCAGCTCCGGCGCCACCCTCCTGCTCCTCGGGGGGTGGTGTGTGGGGTTGGGCTCGTGGCGGCGGGGCCCGGCCTCCGTGGGCCTCGTGCCCATGGGGCTCCACCTGCTGGCGGGCTGGGCGCTGGTGGTGACGGTGGCGGGGCTCGCCGTCATGCTCGGCTTTCGCATCCTGTGTGGAGCCCTGGGGGTGCAGGAGTCGGCGACCCTCCGGGAGCTTCTCCCCCGAACCGGCGGTGAGCGTCTTGCGTTCGCCGGCCTGGCGGTGATCGCGGGCCTGTGCGAGGAGATCGTCTTTCGCGGCTACGCGCTGCCGGTCCTCGCCGGCGTCACCGGCGTCGTCGCCGCCGGCGTGCTGACGTCGGTGGCGTTCGGCGCGCTGCACGCGTACCAGGGAGTGCTGGGGATGGTGCGCACCGCCGCCCTGGGCGGCATCCTGGCGTGGGCCTTCGTCGCCGCCGGGAGCGTCTGGCCGGTGGTGGTGGCGCACACGGCCCTGGACCTGCTGGGCGGAATCATCCTGGGGGAGAAGCTCATGTCACCTGCGCACGACGGCGGGGTAGGTTGATCCATGGAGATCGATCTGGCGTTACTGGCTGACGCGGCGACCATCGACGCGTCCGGAAAGCTCAACATCCTCGGGATCTTCGACCACCTTTCGGCGAACAGCTTCCCGGCCCGCCATCCGCGGATGGTGCTCATCCTCCGCTTCTCCGCGGGCATGCGGGAGAGCGGGAAGCACACGGTGGAGATCAGGATGAAGGACTCGGGCGGACACGAGCTCATGCGCATCGACGGGGAGATGCAGCTCGGGCCCGGACGCGCGGCGGACGCCGGTGCGATGTCGGTGCCGCACCTGCTCAACCTGGACGGCGTGGTCCTGCCGCAGCCGGATCGATACGGCTTCGACGTGCGGGTGGACGACGAGCACCAGGTGACCGTTCCACTGACCGTCACGGGACCGGTGGGCGCGGAGGCCTGATGACGGGATGCTTGCAGAAACCGAGCGGGCACCCGATAGGTATTAATAGGCAGAGATGTGCTCCTGACCTCGCGGGGAACCGCCCCGGAGGGTCCAGGTCCTGGAGAAACCAAGGTGATCCTGCGCTGCAACTACGAGGAGGTCCGGGCGCTGAAATCGGGCGCCCGATCCCTGCTGCACGGGGATGTGGGGATCTCCGCCACGGTGCTGGCACCCTCCGAGAGCAGAGCCCGGGTGGAGGCCCTGCTTCCGCGACTCGACGGCGATCTGTCGCTCATGACGCTTCAGGAGGCCCGCAGCGCGGCGATGGCGGTGCACGCCATCGTCGAGAGCCTGCGTGCGGAGATGGAGGCGGTGGTCCTCGCCACCCACGCGGCCGACGAAGGGGCCGTGGCCGCGTACTTCGACTTCGCTCACGCCCTCACCGTCTCGAACCGTCTCCAGGAGATGGCGGGGGAGATGGAGGCCCTCATCGAGTTGGTCACCGGCGAGCCCCCCGACTCCAAGGCCGCCCGGTCCTTCCGCTTCCCGGACTGACCGGCCGGCGGCTCCGGGGAGGTCGCACCGGCCGCGGCGCCCGCCGGCGCACCATACCCCCACGTGCCGGGCAACGCTGACGTGGACGCCGACCGCAAGGCGAGCTTCCAGCGCGAGGCGTTGCCGCACATGGATGCGGTCTACCGCTTCGCGCTGCGGCTTTCCGAGTCGCCGGACCAGGCTCAGGACCTCGTCCAGGACACGTTCCTGAGGGCCTATCGGAGCTGGGACCAGTACACGCCGGGAACCCAGTGCAAGAGCTGGCTCTTTACCATCTGTCGGAACCTCTATCTCCGGCAGCGCGAGCGCGGACAGCGCCACGACGAGATCGTCGCCGCCAACGCCCCCGTGGGTCAGGCGAGCGAGAGCGGCGTCAACCCGCTGTGGTCGGCGGTGGAGGGGTCGGATCCCGAGGGGGAGTTCTTCGGGTCCATCGTGGACGCGGAGGTGCTGACGGCCATCGATGCGCTGCCGGAGGAGTACCGGACGGCGGTGGTGCTGTCGGACGTGGAGGGGATGTCGTACGACGACATCGCGACGATGCTGGACGTCCCGGTGGGCACGGTGAAGAGCCGGCTCTTCCGGGGACGGCGCCGGCTGCAGAAGGTGCTGTACGACTATGCCGTCGAGATGGGGTATCTCGCGGCGGCGACCTCCGAAGGAGGGGTGAGGGACCCGCACGGATAACATGCGGCAACCAGCTATGTCTTTCTTCCATCGCATCAGACGGATCTTCGGAGGGCGCTCTTCCGGCGGCCACGGGAACGCGCACGCGCATGGCGGCGGCGACGATCACGGCCCGGGGTCCGCAGGCTGCCAGGA
>Ga0315535_1000027_pt1 | contig 82276 bp, 69 predicted proteins | sample SalMarSW160220MG_2_FD_203092 | JGI IMG/M metagenome (GOLD analysis project Ga0315535, IMG submission 203092) | Salt marsh sediment microbial communities from the Plum Island Ecosystem LTER, Massachusetts, United States - Salt Marsh Sediment SW1602-20 ... | reverse complement strand
ACTTGGTGGCCTCTTTCGTCGGGATGATCTGGTACTTCGCCACGTTGACCGAGATACCGATTGTCGAGATGCTGACCCGCCTGGGAATGGGGCAGGGTCCGGCGCTGGCGCTGCTGCTGGCCGGGCCGGCGCTTTCGTTGCCCAGCATTCTGGTGATCTACAAGGTGGTCGGCGGCAGGAAAACTCTCGTTTTTTGCCTGCTGACGGTCGTAATGTCTACCCTGGTCGGCTGGGTGTTCGGGATGTTTGCCTGAAAGGATGAAAAAAATGAAGATCCAGATACTCGGAACGGGCTGCGCCAAGTGCAACAAACTCTACGCCGAAGCAGAGAAGGCTATTGCCCAGGCGGGCCTGCCTGTCGAACTCGAGAAGATCGAGAAGATCGAGCAGATGATCCAGTTCGGCGTGATGATCACGCCGGCCCTGGTGATCGACGGCAAGCTCAAGGCCGCCGGCAAGATCCCCAAGGCCGATCAGATCGCCGCCTGGATCAAGGAGGCCGCACCGTACTAGGTAGTTTCAATAGTAAAAATCTACTCGACTGGATTGCCGGCCGCGGCCTTCTTGAGACGATCGTCATCCAGCACTTGCAGCTTACCCGGGCCGAGGCGATACAGCACTCCTGCCTCGACCAACCGGGTCAGCGCCCGGGAGAAAGTTTCGGGCGTGACCCCTAGCTCCTCGGCGAATACGTAGCCGGGACCGGGAATGTCGATCACCTGCAGCGGCCCGGCCTGGGCCGGCAGCAGGGATGACAGCGCCGCGGCCACCTTGACGGTCGCGCTGCGCTGGGAGAGATCGTCGATGCGCGCGAATGCCTGGCGCAAGCGCAGCCCGAGTTCGGAAAAGAGCAGCATGCACACCTGCGGATCCTTGCTGACGGTCCTGAGCAGGGTTGTCCTGGACATGACCCGGGCATTTACATCTTCGAGCGTGATGGCCGTGGCCGGGTAGGGGCCGCCGTCAAGAAAGGGCAGGAAGCCGAACATGGTGCCCGGGCCGAAGACATACAGCAGCAGCGAGCGGCCGTCCGGCTGGACGCGGACGATTTTCACCCGTCCCTGATCCAGCAGCATCAGACGGCCGGACCTCTCGCCCTCGGTCCACAGCACTTGACCCGCCCGATAGTGGCGCTTTGTGAGGTAAGGATCCAACGCTCTGACTGTCTGCCGGTTGGCCTCGAAGGCCAACGAGGGCGAGCCGTCTGGCTTGGGCGCCGATTCTTCGCCTTTCGACCTGCTTGTCACGTTTTCCCTCCCTCCCTGGCGGGGCTTTACTGCCAGAACAGGAAACGCTCGAAGCTGGACGTCTTTTTGAGACACAGCGCGTTTTTGCACTTGCCGCCGGGATTTCCTGTCAGGTTCTTGTTCTCTGGCAGAAAAGCGTCACGTTGCCAGAGGGCGAACACCAAATGCTCGTCTTGCGATTCGACCTTGGCGCCCACGTAGAAGTCAGTCGGCTTCTCGCCGCCTGTGACAATAGCCTTTCGAATGGAATCGAGGCAGGCCGCCCGTTCGGGCCAGGCCGCGCGCATCAGATCGAAGGGCATGGCCTTGGGGGCTAGCGGGCGCTGCGTGACATGCGGCTTTTCGATTACCCACTCGGGCCCGCTGCCCGGTTCAACCCCCTGGCTCCAGGCGCCCCGTTCGTCCCTGGTCGCCTCGGGTATGTATCGCTTGCTTACGATAATGCCTTCTACGTTGCGTTCATGGTTGAGGTCTTTGTCCGGCCAGCCGGCCATGCCCTCGAGGTAGACCGGCATCTTGGCCTCGCCGACCAGCAAGACCGCGCCGGCCTTGGCGTCTTTCGCAATTCCAGAAAGGGCCACGGTTGCAGGCAAGGTCGCTGACGGTTCGTGTTTCTCTAGCGCATTCTCAACCATGGGCGGTTTGACCTCCTTGCCGACGGTTGACGTGCCCTTCTTCGCGTTTCCGTAAACGTGTGCATCCCGTGTACAACCGGTAACGGAACCCAGAAAAAACAACGACAGGATCACGTATCGCATGCGAACCCTCGACGCTATGGATTCAGGCCAGGTTACTAACTGATCAGATGGATTGCCAAGCTTTTCTGGAATCAATGCTGCGCACTACTCGCAAGAGCCCCCCGACTCGAGGTTGATGCATTTCGTGCCCTCCGGGCACGAGTGCCAGGTGGATGGTCAGGTGCTGCAGTCGAGGTAGAGGCAACCGTCATCCCCCTTCTTGCACTGGCGGTATTGGATGTCGTTCATGCAGATCATTTGCGAAGGGTAGTCGCATTCGTTGACATCGAAGCACTCCGGAGGCGTATCCGGCAGGCAACGACCATACTCGGGCAGGCAACTGAGCCCTTTGCCGCAGACCTTTTCTTCTCCATAGAACATACAGCCCGCCGGATCGGGGCCCAGGCAGTCGCGTTGAGTGTTTGGAGTTTCACCGCAGACCGCCTCGCCGGATTGGCACTGCGTATCGCAAGTGCAGGCGTTTAACTGGCATGTTTGGTGGCTGATGCATGCATGGGGAACTCCCCAGTAGTTACATCCGGTCGCATCCGGACCCTCGCAGTCTGCGACCTGTCCCTGAGAGTCGCAGATGGAGTTGCCGATTTGGCAAAGGTTGTTGCATATGCAGGCGCCAAGATGGCAGCTTTGACCATCGGGGCAAGCCGAGCCCGTATCCCAGAAGGCGCAGCCGTTTGCATCCGGGCCCACGCAAGTCAACAGTTCTCCGGCCGCACCGCAAACCGCTGAGCCAATCTGGCAGACGTCGTTGCAACGGCACGAACCCTGGCCGCACACTTCGTGCTCGGGGCAGTTTTGCGCATCTCCCCAGCCGGGACATTCTCCTTCTTGATCGGCCAGGCAGGTACGCAGGTTTCCATAGGGGTCGCAGATAGTCTGATCGGGCCGACAGGGGCTGTCGCAGTTGCACGATCCACCCTGGCAGACTTGTCCGTCCGGGCATGTCTCTGCTTGGCCCCAGTCGAAGCAGCCATTTTCGTCCGGTCCCGCACAGGCGATAACTCTGCCGTCGGGATCACACATGCTATCGCCCACAGAGCATGGATCTTGGCAGCGACATTCACCCGAGGCGCAGCGCAATCCACCGGCACAGGGTTGCTCGGCGCCCCAGATATGACAATCCTCTGCTGTTGTTGTGCAGTTACTTACGCCTCCGGTTTGCCCGCATCGTGTTTGCCCCTGTGTGCAAAGATCAACACAGGCGCAGCGATCGTCGGAACATTCCTGGTGCTCGGGGCAGGTGCTAACCTCGGACCACACCATACAGCCCAGGTTGTCCGGCCCGAGGCAGCGCAACTCTCCTCCATCCGGACCACAGCGCGTTTCGCCGGCTACGCAAAGATTTTCACAGGTGCACTTTCCCTCGTTGCAGGATTGCTCTTTTGGACAGGGAGCCTCGCTGGTCAGGTACATGCATCCATTTTGATCGGGTCCCTTACAGCTTCTGATGCCGCCATTTGTTCCGCATGTCGACTCGCCTGCGAGGCAGTCGATGGCACATTGCTCGTTCGGCAAGCCGCCCTCGACACTGCAACCGGCGTTGCCGATAATAAGACCAAGGCTGAATAGAAGTTGAATGCTTGCCTTCACGGCAATCAAAATATCAGATACTATATCGTGATTCAATCAATTATATCGACTTTATGGACTATGGTGTTTGACAAGACGCACAATGGTTATTAACTTTCTCAAGATGATGAAACCTTTAGAGGACTTACAACTTTCGAAACCTGACAAAGCCTGTTGTGGAGCCCTGCCAAAGAGCTTTACATCTGCCGAAACAGTGGAACCGGCCGCGCGTCTCGAACAGGCATTCGTAAAGGGCAGTGTGGACACTCCCGCCGGACCCGTTCCGCGGATCTCGCATGTACTCGATCTTGCAGACCGACTGGGAACGATAAAGGCGCGCTGGGGCATCAGGCGCATGCACTACCGCGTCGATCCAGGTCTGTATGCCCTTGGCGAACCCGACCACAAGTCGCCGGTGCTTGTCACCGCTAACTACAAAATGACTTTCGACAGTCTGCGTAGTTCAGTTGAGAATCTCGACGCCTGGATTTTAGCTCTCGACACAAACGGCATCAATGTCTGGTGCGCGGCAGGCAAGGGAACCTTCGGCACCGCAGAACTGGTCGGGCGAGTCGAATCGTCTCGCCTGCGGGAAGTTGTGTCACACAAGACCCTGGTTGTTCCGCAACTCGGAGCCCCGGGCGTGGCGGCACATTTGGTTCTCGCGCAGAGCAAATTTCGGGTGGTGTTCGGCCCGGTGCGTGCCGGCGATCTCCGGGCGTTTTTGGGAAACGGGTACAAGGCAACTCCAAAGATGCGCGCCAAGACATTTACCTTCGGAGAGCGGGCAGTGCTGGTGCCAGTGGAACTGATGGCTGCGCTGAAGTGGACCGTGTTGATCTCTATTGCGGCATTTCCACTGTCCGGGCTGGGCTGGCCGGGCGAAATATGGCCAAATATGGTGTCCCACGGGACACTTGCCGTCGTCGCATTGTTCGGCGGCTTGTTGGCCGGTGCGGTCGTCACGCCGTTGCTGCTGCCCTGGTTGCCCGGGCGCGCATTTTCCGTCAAGGGTTTCGAGGCCGGCCTGCTTGTAGCCGGGTTGATTTTAGCCGTCTTCCTGCCAACCTGGGCCTCCTGGCCTGCTTGGCTCGAACTATCGGGCTGGATGGCGATCTCATTGACGTTGGCTTCCTTTCTGGCGTTGAACTTCACCGGCTCATCGACCTACACCTCGCTTTCCGGCGTTCGCAAGGAAATCCGCAGGGCGGCCCCCGTGCAGATCGCTTTCGCCATACTGGGACTCGCAACCGTGGTTGCCTCACGTTTCCTGGCATGAGGAGAATGGTGAATGTTCGGGCTCAACTACCTGCGTGATGTGGTCACTTTGGAACTGGATCAGAGCAAGTGCAACGCTTGCGGAATATGCATCAAGGTTTGCCCGCATGCCGTGCTGGCTCGCGACGGCTCCAGCGTGCGCATCGTACAGCGCGACGCTTGCATGGAGTGCGGTGCTTGCGCCCGAAACTGCGAGCCCGGAGCGATTGGCGTCCAGGCCGGAGTGGGCTGCGCCGCGGCGGTAATTAACGCGGCGCTGGGTATCCAGGCATCGGCATGCTGCTGCAGCATCGATCAGGAATCAAAGTCCGACTCTTGCGGCAGTTCGCCGGGTTGTTGCTGACCGCTTCGACCGGGATCCGCTCCTAAACTCACACCCCAATAAATAGAAGTACCTCATTGGTTCCCGTAAACCGGGATCTCGAGGCGGGCTTTGCCCGGGTGATGCATCGGATCCGCGACCCAGTGGTTGAGAGTCGGATGTGTCCTGGATCGAGGGCCGGATGTTCAGGGATATTCGGTCGGTTGCTCCAGCGACAGGATTCTGGTAGTTTTCATGCCTGCGGGGAGAAATTGGACGGTAAGCTGTCAGAAAGACAGGAAACCATAGGCAAATGAGCAAAGCAAGCGACGGCAAAATTGGACTGTGGGGAGTTGTAGCCATTGGTATCGGCGGGATGGTCGGGGGCGGCATTTTTGCGGTGCTGGGTTTGGCGGTGCAACTGGCGCACGGCGGCACGCCGGTGGCCTTTGCCCTTGCTGGCGCGGTAGCGCTGCTGACAACGTATTCGTACGCGAAGCTGTCCGTCACTTATCCGAGTCGCGGCGGGACGGTAACCTTCCTCGACCGCGCGTTCGGCTCCGGCATGTTAACCGGCAGCCTGAACGTGTTGTTGTGGCTGAGCTATGTCGTGATGCTTTCGCTGTATGCGCTTGCGTTTGGTAGTTACGGTGCGACGTTTCTTCCGCCGGCATGGCAGGCGATCGGTAAACATGCGCTGATTAGTCTCAGCGTCGTCCTGATTACTGGGCTGAACCTGCTCAGCGCCGAGTTGATCGGCAAAGCGGAGGACTGGATCGTTGGGTTAAAAGTGACGATCCTGTTGCTGTTTGTCGGCATCGGGCTAGTGAGTGTCAATACCTCCCAAATCGCGCCAGGCTCGTGGTCACCACCGCTACAGTTGGCAGCGGGCGGTATGATTATTTTCTTGGCCTACGAAGGATTCGAGTTGATCGCCAACACCGCACACGACGTGCGGGACACGGCACGGACGCTGCCGCGCGCGTATTACACAGCAGTCGGGTTCGTGGTTGGGTTGTACGTGCTGGTCTCGCTCGTCACCGTAGGCAATCTTGCGGTGGACAAGATAGTATCGGCCGAGGATTACGCGTTGGCGGAAGCCGCCCGACCATTTCTTGGGCAGACCGGTTTCACGCTGATCGCCGTCGCGGCGATGTTATCCACCGCTTCCGCGATCAACGCCACGCTTTACGGCGCAGCACGGTTGAGTTACTGCATCGCGCGCGACGGCGAATTGCCGCTCATACTGGAGCGAAAAGTGTGGGGTGAGCCGGTGGAAGGACTGTTGATCACCGGAGGGCTGACGGTGTTCGTGGCCAACGTGTTTGACCTGACCAGCATCTCGACGCTGGGCAGCGCCGGGTTTCTGTTGATATTCGCGGCAGTGAACGCTGCCAACGCGCGGCATGCGCGACATACGAACAGCCACCGCTGGATTTCAGTTACCGGGGCCCTCGCGTGTCTTGCGGCATTGGGCGCGTTGGTTTGGCAGACGGCGCGTACCGGGCCCGGCAAGTTGTGGGTGTTGGCGGGGATGGTCGCGTTGGCGGTGGCGATCGAGGGCAGTTACCGGCTGGCGAAACGGGAGATTCGATTGCATGAATAACAAACCGAAGCACGGGCTCCGCTTCGACCGGGATCAGCACCCTTCCTTTGACCCAAGTTAAAAATCGTGCTATTATAGCGCATTACAAGGGGTGGAGGAGAGTGAGCGATGCAGGAGCGGCTTGAGCCTGGATCGATTTTCAGGCGATCCGACTCTGTGGCCCAACGCGTGATCTGCGACGAAGTGCTGATCATCCCGATCCGCAACCACCCATCCGACAAGCTCGGTGTTTACACCCTGAACCGCACGGCTGCCTTCATCTGGGAGCTGCTCGACGGCAGTCGCACTCTCGAAGATCTGCGCAAAGCCCTCTGCACACATTTCGAAGTCGAGCCGGAACGCGCCCGGGCCGATATCGAGGCCTGCTGCTGCGAGCTGCTCGAGTGCGGAGTGCTGGAGATGGCCGGCTGATGAATGTTTGCAAGCAGGATGCTTCGGGCATCGGCGAATATTTCGAGCGCAAGCTCGGCGGGCGAAGATTTCCCTTGCAGGCAACGTTCGAAATCACCCGGCGCTGCAATTGCCGGTGCGTGCATTGTTACCTGCAGGATACACAGCCTGGTCGCGAGCTTTCCACGGGCGAGGTCAAAGACGTCCTTGATGAGTTGGCCGCCGCTGGTTGCATGTTCTTGACGCTTACCGGGGGCGAGCCGCTCACGCGGCCGGACTTCGGCGATATCTTGCGACTTGCAGTGCGGGCCGGATTCCTGTTGACGCTTTTTACAAACGCCAGCCTGATAGACGATCGCATAGCAGATCTGCTGGCCGACAATCCTCCGCGGCGTGTCGAGGTCTCGCTCTACGGCGCGGACGCTGCGACCTACCGGGCAATCACCGGTTCGGGCGCGAACCTCACAGACAGCCTGGCCGGCATCGACCGGCTACTGGCCAGGGGGATCGAGGTCTCCTTGAAAACCGTCATCCTGGCGCCGCTAGTTGGACAGGCGGACGGGCTGCGCCATATTGCGCGCGAGCGAGGGATTCCGCTGCGCCTGGATCCTGGCATCGATCCAACGCTTTTGGGAAACCAGCGCCCGTGTTTCCTGCGGCCGGATCCGCAAGAAGCCGCGGCCGTCGAAATGGATGATCTGGATGCGCTTGGCTGGTTTGAAAAGGCTGACCGTGAATTCGTCCGCGCCGGTCCGTGCGGGGCAGGTCACAATTCGGTGCATATCGATTCGTCGGGCAAGCTTATGCGGTGCGTGCTTTTGCGCGAGCCGGCGATCGACCTCTTACAAACCAGTCTGGCGGAGGGTTTTCGGATTCTGGGCGAGTTGCCACGGCCGCAACTTGCGGCCGATGCGGCTTGCCGCGAATGCCCCGAGCGCAACCTGTGTAGCTTTTGCCCCGGGCTTGCACGACTCACTAAAGCGCCCGGACCCGGCTCATACTACTGCCGGGTGGCGAGGGCGAGGGCGCGTCTGCTCGATGCTTGCGATGTCAGGAGAAGAACGGCGTGAAACCCGGCAAGGAAAAGACAAGCGTCGAAAAGCGCCCGCCGCCGAAGCCGAGCCGCGAGCGTTACCTGCCGCCGCGGGTCACTTTTATCGAGATCTCGGCCCGCGAGGCCCTGATGGCAGTCTGCAAGGGCGGCGGGCCTGTGTGTATGGCGACCAAGGGACCGGGAAGCTGACCTTGAGGCTGGCAGTCGGCGGCATTACCTTCGAGATTTGCGGAGAGACCGGGCCGCTGCCTGTTGAGCTTGTTCCCTACCTGTCCGAGCACAGCGCGCCCGATGTCGAGTGCCGGGCGAGGCGCGGTCCGATCCGTCAGGGGCGCTTGCTGTTTGACTCAGGTGAGATCTGGTGCCTTGACGAGATCGACAGCGGCATCAGACTTGTGCTGCGCAAAGGGGGCTCCGGGGGCGTAGCCTTCCTGGCGCTGGAACTCAGCGATGATCTAACGCAGGCAGTTTCCGTGATCGACGACCGTCTCGTAGCTGATGGCGGCCAGGCCTTCGCCTTGCGCGAACCAGCCCTCGAGTTGTGGGCCTGCTTCTTGTTGATGCGTGGGCGCGGACTGCTGGTGCATGGCTGCGGGCTGCTGCGACCGGAAGGCGTGCGTGTCTTCGCCGGGCCATCCGGGGTGGGCAAGAGCACCCTGGCCGGAATTCTCACGGCTGCCGAGGCCGGCACCATTCTGTCAGACGATCGATTGGTGGTAAGAGCCGGCCTTGAGGCTGTTCGCGTCCACGGGACTCCCTGGCACGGAGAGGCGCGCTACTCATCTGCGCAGGCCGGCGATCTGCTCGCGCTTTACTTTCTCGAGCAAGCGGCACACTCTGAGTTGTCAGAACTCGGCCGGGCCGAGGCCGCTGCTCGCCTGGCCGCCTCATGCTTCATGGCCGGCTGGCCCCGTGACGGACTGCAGAACATTCTCGACCTGGCGGCCGGTACAGTCGAGCGCGTACCCGCTTATCTTTTGCGTTTCGCTCCCGATCGCTCGCTCGTCGCGGCCATCGGGCTGGAGACGGGGCCGTGAGCGATCTGTACCTGGATGACCAGAGTCTTTGGGATCTCGCCGCTGAAGTGATCGGCAAGGGCGGCCTGTTCGAATTACGCGCCCGGGGGCACTGCATGTACCCATCCATCGCGGACGGCGATTTGGTAGCCTTGGGTCCGATCCGCGCGGGCGGGCCGCTGCCCGGTGAGGTCGTATTGGCTCGTACCAACTCTGGACTGCGCTTGCATCGGGTAATCTCGGCGGGAGAAGTCCTGCGTCTGCGCGGCGATGCGGATCCGGGACCGGCTGAGACGGTTGAGCCGGGAAATGTCTGCGGGCGGGTTGTGGCAGTCAGAGTCCCGTTGCAAACTAAATGCCTGCGCCGCCTGCGTGCTCTGGCCGGCGCCTTTGTGCGCAAGTCAAACAACTGGATACGTCGCAGTTGACAGGCAACGGAGCGCCTCCTATATTGGCGCCGGATTGCAAACGGGACGGACATGAGCGCGCGAAAAAAAGCATCCAAGAAGACAGGCAAGAAAAAGCCGGACAAGAAGAAGAGTAAATCCGTAAAAGAAGATCAGCTCGGTCTTTTCGCAGGCAAGCGCAGCGCAGCTAAGGCCAAGCCGAAGACTGTTGCGAAATCCGCTCCGGCAAAAATTTCTGCGCCTTTGGAAAAGAAACAGGGTCAGGAGAAACCGTCCGGCGGCAAGAGATCCAAGTCGCCGCGACGAAGGTCGCGGACGGCCGCCGAGCGCATGGCCTCGGGCCAGCGCGACATTTCGATCAGCGAGTTCTTCACCAAGAATCGCCATCTTTTGGGATTCGATAATCCCCAGAAGGCGCTTCTGACCACCGTCAAGGAAGCAGTCGACAACTCGCTGGACGCCTGCGAAGAGGCCAAGATCCTGCCGGAGCTGTCGGTCGGCATTCGCGACCTGGGAAACAATCGCTATAATGTGAGTATCTTCGACAACGGGCCGGGCATCATCCATTCGCAGGTGAAGAAGATCTTCGGCAAGCTGCTCTATGGCTCGAAGTTCCATCGCCTCAAGCAGTCGCGCGGGCAACAGGGCATCGGCATTTCGGCCGCCGGAATGTACAGCCAGTTGACTACCGGCAAACCGGTGGTGATTACCTCGCGCACCAGCGCCGAGCGTCCGGCTCACCGGCTGCAGGTCAAGATCGACACGCGCCGCAACGAACCCGAGGTGCTGGGCGACGAGCAGGGAGTCGAGTGGAACGAAAAATACCCGACCGGCACGCGGGTCGAGATGGAGATTGAGGGCGTCTACCGCGGTGGAAAACGCTCTGTCGACCAGTATCTCGAGCAGACCGCCATCGCCAACCCGCACGCATTGATCAGCTACATAAATACCAAGGGTGAAGAAACCGTATACCCGCGCCTGACGGACGAATTGCCTCGCGAGCCGGTCGAAATCAAACCGCATCCAAACGGAGTCGAACTGGGCATGCTGATGGCCATGCTCAAGGAAACCCGCGGGCGCAACTTGAGAGGCGCTTTGATGCGCGACTTCTCGCGCGTAAGTGAAAGGGTGGCCCTGGCAATCTGCGAGGCCGCCAAACTATCGCCCGGCGCGCGGCCCAAGCGTTTGGCACCCGCCCAGGTCGAGGCTCTGCACAAGGCCATGGGCCAGGTCAAGATAATGAACCCGCCCACGAGTTGCGTAGTGCCCATCGGCGAGGAACTGCTGGGCGCAAGCCTCGAGAAGGGGATCTCGGCCGACTTTTTCACCTCGGCCACCAGAAGCCCGGCTGTCTACCGCGGCAATCCCTTCCAGGTGGAGGTCGGGCTGGCCTGGGGCGGCAGCTTGCCTGCCGACGAGTTGTGCACTCTCTACCGTTTCGCAAACCGCGTGCCGCTGCAGTACCAGCAGTCGGACTGCGCCATCACCAAGGCTGTAATCGACACTGACTGGCACAACTACCGTGTCTCTCAGTCTCGCGGGGCGCTTCCCTCCGGGCCGCTGGTAATTTTAGTGCACATCGCCTCGGTCTGGGTACCCTTCACCTCGGAGAGTAAGGAGGCGGTGGCCCGCTATCCGGAGATCCTCAAGGAGATTCGCCTGGCGCTGCAGCTATGCGGGCGGCGCCTGGGACACTACCTGAGCGCGCGCCGACGCGAGGCCGAGGAGGGACGCAAGGTTGACTACATCGAAACCTACATCCCGCACATTGGTATCGCCTTGAAAGAGATTCTGGGGCTCACGGAGCGGCAGCAAAAAAAGGTTGTCTCCCGCCTGCAGGATACACTGCGCCGCAGCCGCAAACTTACCTGAAGGAGGAGTACCTTGGCAGCCGGGAAAAAAACGGGCAAGAAGACCGCCGTCAAGCGCGGCCACAAGGGCTCACGGAAAATCAGCGGCCTGATCGTGGACGAAGCCGGCGTAATCGAGAAAAAGATCCTGGCCGGTAAGAAGCCCACCATGAAGTTTCCCATCAGGTCGCTGGGCAATGTTCGCTACCGGCCCAAGGTGGGCTACTTCGAGCTCAAGGGAGGCAAGAAAGAGCGCACACTGACGGTCGGCACGGTCAAGACATTCGCCCAGACGCTGCGCATGATGTCGCTCTCTAAAGAACTGGTCGAGGTGGACGACATCGCCACCAAGCGAGAGGCCTACTATGTCAGCAAGAACTGGGGTCAGGCCCGCTTCAAGGAACAGCCCGAGAGCGACACAGTGATCGACGATGTTGAGGCGCTATTCATGGTCAATCGAGAGCAACTCGGCTTCGTACCAGAGGAAAAGGGCGGCGACGTGGCAGGCCGTCTGGTGGTCATCGACCGCGACCGAGACAGCGGAAAGCCCCTGCGCATCGACTGCACCCGCTTCGGTTCGGGAGCCTACTCGATACCCATCAGCGTCGAGGACCTCGGCTTCGAAACCGGGGCCAAGTTCATACTGGCGATCGAAACCGCCGGGATGTTTCAGCGCCTGGTCAAGCACAACTACTGGAAGAAGGCCAACTGTATCCTGATCTCGATGGGCGGCGTGCCTACCCGAGCCTGCCGACGCTTCATCCGCCGCCTGGCCGACGAGAAGAAGCTGCCGGTGTACGTTTTCGTGGATTGTGATCCCTACGGTGTCAGCAACATCTACCGCACGCTGAAAGTGGGCTCGGGCAACGCGGCCCACATCAACGAGTTCTTCTGCGTGCCCCAGGCGCGTTTCTTAGGCATAACTCCGAACGACATAGAGCACTACAAGCTGCCGACCCATCCTTTGAAAGAAGTGGATATCAAGCGCGCCAACGACGCGCTGAAAAACGACCCGTTCGTGCAACATCACAAGGCCTGGCAGCGGGCGCTTACCAAGCTGCTTTCGATGGGTGTGCGCGCCGAGCAACAGGCTCTGGCCAAGTGGGGCCTGAACTACGTAATCGACACCTACCTGCCCGAGAAGCTGGCCGACCCGGATAAGTTCCTGCCCTAGTGTTTTTTGTAAGGACCGTTTTCGAAATCTATCTCACCACAGTTTCGCCAGAGTGGTCGTAAAGCCGAAGAGTATCTGCCAATTGGGGGAGCCGTAAAAGCCCTTGACGAAGGCAACGTCGAAAACCAGGCGCGGGTGCACTGTCCAGGTCAGCGCTCCGAGCAGGTTGAGTTGGTTGTCCTGGTCCGAGAGCGGGATGTAGTCGGAAACTTCCAGGGCCACTCCCAGTGGCCCGTATATTGTCGCAGACAGCGCCAAGATGGCCGGGACGTCGAAAATCTGGTCGTCTTTGTCCAGCGCCCGGGCGTCGAGGCCGACGTTGATGTCCCAGCCCATCGGGCCGAAACGGCCTGACATCAGAAACAACGCATACAGGTCGGTGCTGCGGCCGAAGATCTCGTCCGAGGCGGTAGGCAAGCCGACTCCCAGCATGACCGCCATGGCCGGGCGCATGCCGGCCTGGTTGAGAAAGCGCAGTTTGCCCCAGAGTTGCATGTTGCCATAGCCGAAATGATCGTTGTCGGCCTCGGTATAGACGAAGCCGTCACCGCCGACCTTGAATTCGAACGGTCCGGCCACGCCGAGTTTCAGAAGCCATGGCGTAGCGGCGTTGTCCACACCGCCCGCACGGTAAAAAGCGCCGCCCAACTCCAACTCCAGGTAACCCGTGGCCATCGGGTGCGCATTGTCGGAAAATGTCGGGCGGCCGGGGTTGGCCGCCACTTCTCCGGCGCCGGCATGGGCCTGCGCCAGCAACACAATTAGCCAAACGACGACAGTCGTGCGCATGTATACCACCCTTCCAGTCAGTGTTGTCGGCGCGCTGAGCGCGCGAACTGCTCGATTGCCTCGGAAGTACCGGGGTGTTTCAGAAGAGGCTCCTGCAACTTGTAAGGTATTGTCGCGTCGATGCCGGGTATGGTGAGCAGTTCGGCCAGTGTTTCGATATCAGGAATACTGGCCGCGAGCAGGCTGGTCCGCATGCCGGCTGCGGACAGCATGGCCGCGGCATGCCTGACCACACGCACTCCGTCTTCTCCCCCTCGAGTGATTCGCCCGACATAGATGGCCACTGCATGGGCGCCGGCCGCCGCGGCTGAGTATGCTTGAGTCGCCGAAAACACCGCTGTCAGACAAACCGGCAGCGGAAGGTGACGCAACCTGCGGCAGAGTTTCAAGCCGTTTTCCGAGAACGGCACCTTGATGACCGTGCGCCCCGGGGCGACTTCGACTAAAGTCAGAGCCTGCTCCTCCATTTCGGAGAGCGCCAGCCGGTCGACCTGGAGGTAGAGGCTGTTTGTGCAGATCTTGGCGATGCTTCCCAGGCGCTCGAGACGATCTTCGGGCGGGATGTTCGCAAGCAGCAGCGGATTGGTGGTCACCCCCGAATAGATGCCCAACTCCATCCCCGATTTGATCTCATCAAGATCAACAGAGTCTAGAAACAGCGCCATTTAGGCTCCACAATTATCTTAGAGAACTGGCCACCCGATTGCGGCCAGAATTCTTGGCGCGGTAGAGGTACTCGTCGGCGGTTCGAATCATCTCTGCCGGCGAGCGGAAGTTGGCGCTGGCAAGCGTCGACACCCCCAATGAGATGGTCACACGGATGCGCTGACCGTCCCACATGAACTTATGCACCTCTACCGTGCGCCGGATTCTCTCGGCCAGCACATGGGCCCGACGCTCGTCAACTTCCCTGAGGACTATGGCGAATTCTTCGCCGCCGATGCGCGCGAAGAGATCCTCGCCGCGCAAGGCGTCGCCGACGATCGCTGAAAGCTCGCGCAGGACGACGTCGCCCGCCTGGTGACCGTACTCGTCGTTGATCTGCTTGAAGTGATCGATGTCGAACATGATCAGGCTGGTGATCTCGTTATGACGCAGGGCGTAGGCGAAATCCTTGGAGATCTGCTCGCTGAAGTATTTCTTGTTGTAGATCCTGGTCAGACCGTCCTTGGTGGCCGAGTCGTACTGGTGCTGATGAAATGCCTCCTCGAGGCTGTCCTGGTAGCTGAACTTGAGAATCGTGGTAGAGCCAATCTGGACCTTGTCGCCGTCGCGCAATTGGTGCCGGTTTATGCGGGTGCCGTTGAAGTAGGTGCCGTTGGTGCTGTTCAGATCCTCGATGACCACCGAACCGAACTCGTCTTGTTCGAGCTGGGCATGGTTGCGCGAGATGCCGTCGTCCTCGAGGAATACCTCACAGTCCTGCGCCCGGCCAATGAGCATATTGTTGGTTACCTTGAACATTCTGCCGACGGCCGAGCCCGAGATGACGATCAAGTAAGCCTGCCGACTACTCAATGCCCCAGTCAGATCTTTTATGCCCTGAATTACTGTGCGATCGCTGGTGTCTTCTTCAATATCGTCGTCGGTGTATTGCTCGATGTCCTTGGTATCGACCAAACTTTCAGACCTCACACTGAAGAAGCTCCAACTCGATGTCGTGTAGGATATTAGTGTTTCGAACCCTTTTCAACCACAAAATGACTTGAGGAATGATACTCGTCCGCGATAGTGTTTTGCCTGTCCGGCGGCCGAAGGCTTGCCGTTGAGCTGTAAGCCGGCAGGAGAATGTTGCCACGGAGTGACTACTCGATCCGGGTTGGTCGATGACTCAAATGCGCTCGCTCATAAGTTTTTTCACAAGCCCCTTCAAGGGGTTCGAGGCTTTACTGGCGGCGCCGCGCAGCTTGCTGGTGCTGGTGCTGATTATCGTTGCCGCGGCGGCATCGCATGCAGCTTTATGCTCACGCTTCGACGTCGAAGCTGTGACCAGGGCCGCGGCCCGTGATCTCTCGGAGGAGAAAGGCGGCAAGGGCAGCGGAATTTCCGATACAAAGGTGCGCAAGGAGGTGGACCAGCGGCTCAACATGGCCCGAATCAGCGGTTACGCACGCCTGCCTGTCGTGATTCCGGGGCTGGCATTTCTGGGCGGCCTGCTTTTCTGGCTGCTTGGACTCCTCTTGCGGCGGCGGGTCACTTTCAAAGGAGCCTTCGCGGTCTCGGCGCATGTCTGGATTCCGCTGGCGATACGCAAGTTGATGTCGATTCCGGTCATTCTCGCCTACCCGAGCCTCGATCCCGAGCACCTGCAAGGGGTTTTCAAGACCGATCTGGCGTCGCTGATGGGCGCCGGGAAGGCAATCCCGGGCTTGTTTCTGGTCGACCCGTTCTTGATATGGATGGCTGTTTCGTTCGGATTGGCCTGCCGGGCGGCGAGGTTCGGCAAGCTGAAGGCCGTTGGCTGCGGCCTGATCGCCTGGATCGCATTTGGCTTCATGATTCGGGTGGTGTCCTGAACAGCCCACACGGAGGGACGTCATGCAATCGCTGATCTTCACTTTGGTCGTACTCGCCAACCAGACTCCCTTGACTCTCGAGAGTTGTGTTCGTGAGGCCCTGGCCCGGCATCCCGACGTGGTAATCTCCGGCACCGATGTTCGTCGGGCCGAGGCACAGAAACTCTCGACTCGCACGGGCTATCTGCCAAGCGTGGATCTCCATCTTCAGGACGGTTACCTGCTTTCCGGCAAGCAGGACTATATCTATAGCGGTGGAGGGGACACTTACAGCTATGAAAGGGCGGCCAGCCAGAACGACACCCATTCATTCAGCCTGCGTCTTTCGCAGAACATTTTCGACGGATTGAAGATGTTCAAACAAGTCGACCGGGCGGAAAGGGAAATTGCCAGGGCCAAGCTCGGAGTCGCCGCCACCAGGAACGACATTGCTCTTTTAGTGATTCAGTCTTTCTATCAATTGTTCAAGGCGCAACACCAACTCGGAGTTCTCGAGGAGTCTCTGGAACTCAGCCTCGGTCAACTCGATCTTGCCCGGGAGCGCCTAAAACTCGGGGCGGCTTCCAAGGTGGACGTGGCCAAGGCCCGGGTAAGCGCCGGAGAAGACCGCATCGCCATGGAGCAGCAAAAGCAAACCCTCGCGGCGGCCAGGGTGGCGCTCAACCAGGCCATGGGCAGGGACCCGCGCGCGCCGCTGGAAATCGTCGAAGACAACGAGCGGGATGCCGCTGCCGTTCCGGACCTGCAAGCCGAGGCCCCCGCTGTGCCGGAAAACCATTTCAGTTTGCAGGAAATCGAGCTCTCCAAAGAAGTGGCCGGCCTGGACGTCGACATTGCCGAAGGTGACTGGTGGCCCAGGGTGACCGGCACGATCTCATACAGTCGCCAGGACCCGGAATTTTACAAGGTCTACTCGCGATTCGACGAGTTGTATACCATGACTTTTCTGGTGAACGTTTCGTTTCCGATCTTCGATGCTTTTCTGAGAAGCTCGAAAATCGAAGAGGCCAAGACACAAGTTGCGCGTTTGCGGGAGCAAGAGCGTAAAACGCGCATCGATCTACAGGGCCGCTTGAGCAACGCGCTCGATGACCTGGCGCACCTGAAGTCGATCGCCAAGATCGAGGCCCGCAACGTGGAGGACGCCGAACAGCAGTTGCTCCTGGCGCGCGAGCGCTACCAGGTGGGCGAGGGAACCGCCCTCGAGATCCGCGATGCACAGCTGTCAGTCACCCGGGCCCGCCTGGCCGAGGTTCAGACCCAATACGATCTCAAGATTGCCGCAGCCAGATTGCACTATGCGCGGGGCGACCTGATCGAGAGCTACGTGCGGAAGGAAAACCAATGAGCGTAAAGAGGATAATAATCACCGTCTTGCTGGTTGGTGCGCTGGCCGCAATACTGGTTATGAACCTGGGGCCCAAGGAGAAGGTCAAGATCCTGGTGCAAACCGAGAAGGCCAGGCGAGAGCCCATTACCCAGGTGGTGACTGCCTCCGGCAAGATTCGCCCGGAGACCCAGGTCAAGGTCAGCGCCGACGTCGGCGGCTATATTCGCAAGCTGACCGTCAAGGACGGTGATCATGTCGAAAAGGGCAGCTTGCTTGTAGAGGTCGACCCGCAAATTTACCGGGCCCGATTCATGCAGACCCAGGCGGCCGAGAAAACGGCCGAAGCGCAACTGGCGCTCTCCGAGGCATCCATGCAAAAAGCCACCGGGGAGGCGCGCCGAGTCAGAGGTCTTTACAAAAAAGCCCTTATCTCCGCCGCCAACCTCGAGCAGGCTCAAGCGGATCTGGCCATGGCCCAGGCCCAGGTGGATGCGTCGAAAGGCCAGTTGATGCAGGCCAGTGCCACTCTGGACGGGGCCCGCAAGGACCTGGCCAAGTGCACCATCACCGCCCCCATGTCCGGGACAGTGATCGATCTGATGAAAGAGCTGGGTGAGCGTGTCTCCGGCGGCGATTTTCGCGAGGACATCATCCTGACGCTTGCCGATCTGTCGAGCATGGAGGTCGAAGTCGAGGTCGGCGAGCGTGACGTGGTTCTTATCTCGGAAAAGGATCACGCCGAGATCGAAGTGGACGCCTACCCGGGAAAAAGCATCGGGGGTTACGTAAAAGAGATCGCCAACGCCGGCGTCACGCGCAACCAGTGGACCGAATCTGAGGTAACAAACTTCAGGGTAGTCATCCAGGTCGAAGAAAGCGAATTGAAGCTGCGCCCGCAGATGTCGGCAACGGTCAAGATAGAGACGGCCCACAAGGATGACAGCCTGACGGTTCCCATTCAAAGCGTGACTCTCAGGCGGCCATCGGAGATTGCGGCGAAGGGAAAAGCGAAGAAAGGGCAGAGGCCTCGGAAGAAATCAGGCAAAGAAGTTGCGGCGCGAGGCAAGACGGACGGCCCCAAATCCAAGCTAGACCCGCTAACGGCGACACGCGAGCATCTACCCGTCGAAGTCGTCTTTGTGGTTGAGAACGGGGTTGCCATTGCCAAGAGGGTCAAGACCGGGCTGTCGTCGGACACGCGCATCGAGATTCTGGAAGGTGTTTCCCCTGGCGAAGAAGTGGTTTCGGGCCCCTACCGGGTCTTGTCGAAGGACCTGAAAAACGGCTCGGAAGTGCGCGTTGGTTCCCCCGAGACCGGCAAGCCGGGCGGCCGACATCGTCGCGAGAAATGAGGGAAGCGGCATGATCGCAGGCCTTGGCCGCTGGGCGCTGGCCCACTGGTATGCTTTCACGACGGGGCTGGGCGTTGCCTTGCGCGCCTTGTTGTCCAACAAGTTCCGGGCCAGCTTGACCGCTCTGGGTATCGTCATCGGGGTCATGACGGTTACCGGGATCCTGTCCATTATCCATGGTCTGGACAAGGGGGTCGAGAATCAGATGAGCCTGATGGGCGTGCGCAGCCTGTTCGTCTCTCGCTGGCCATGGGCGGCTCGCGGCCACTGGTTCAAGTACCGCAATCGCATGCCGATTACCGACTGGCAATACCGCAGGTTGAGAGAACTGGTACCCTTCGCCGATGCCATGGCTCCTCGCGAACAGGAGCGGACCCGGGTTGAACGTGGCGATGAGAAAATCAGCGATGTCGAGGTCACCGGCACCAATAGCGAATTATCCCGCATCACCGGCTACACGCTCGAAAGCGGGCGAGCGTTCTCGCCGGCCGATATCGAGTTCGAGAGGCCTTTCGTTGTACTTGGTTCGGATGTGGCCGAACAACTCTTCGAGCGTGGTAGGCCTTTGGGAAAGTACGTGCTGATTCAAGGTATGCGCTACCAGGTGATCGGCGTCCTGAAATCCCAGGGCAGCTTTCTGGGTCGCAGCCGCGATGTGACTGCCATGATTCCCATTGGACGTTTCAGGCGCGAGTTCGGCTCTCGGCACGACATGGATATTGCCATTCGGGTGCTGCCGGGAGTCGATCTCGAGGAAGCCGAAGCCGAACTGCAAGGACTGATGCGCCGCGTTCGCGGCCTGCGTCCCCAGCAGGATGACGATTTCTCGATCAATCAGCAGAAAGTGCTCAGCAAACTTTACCACGACATTACCGGGACGCTTTTCATGGTCATCGTAATAGTCGGGATGATCTCGCTGCTGGTAGGCGGTATCGGAATCATGAACATCATGCTGGTATCGGTTACGGAGCGCACCCGCGAGATCGGAATTCGCAAGGCGCTCGGGGCCCGCCGGCGCGCCGTATTGTTCCAGTTCCTGACCGAAAGCCTGGTACTCTCCGGTCTTGGCGGCATGATCGGCTTGGGAATAGGTTTCGTGGTGGCCTATATCGTCGACGCGGTGTCGCCTTTGCCGGCCAGCATTTCCATTGCCGCAATCGTGGGTGGATTGGGTTTCTCGATCGTGGTGGGCGTCTTTTTTGGAATTTATCCGGCCTGGCGTGCCTCGCGCCTGGATCCGATCGTGGCCTTGAGGTACGAATGATTGGTCCCGTGGACCTCGTCGCCGGCGCCCTGAGTGCGTTGCGGGTGAACAAGCTGCGTGCAGGTCTGACCACGCTGGGAATCGTGATCGGCGTCGGCGCCGTGGTGGCCATGATGGCCATGACCAGCGGTTTCGAGCGCTACGTCAACGAGCAGTTCAGCGGACTGGGCAGCAACACTTTCCAGATACAGAAACGGCCGGCGATGCGACTGGGCGGCGGACATCACATGTCGGAATGGCGCAAGCGCAAGGATATAACGGTGGAGAACGCGGACGCGGTGCGCTCCCGTGACGAGACGGCTCGCTTCGTGGGCGCCGAGCTGTGGACATTCGGCGGCAAGTTCAGCAGTCAATATGGTGAGACGACTCCCAGCGTTGTGGTTGCGGGGGGCACGCCCGAATTCGCAACCAACAACGGCTACGATATTTCCCAGGGACGCACTCTGAACGCCTTCGACGTGCTGCACGAGAGAAACGTGGTCGTGCTGGGAACGGACGTGGCCGAGACTCTCTTTCCGCATTCCTCTCCTATCGGGCAGGGTGTTGTCTTCAGCGGCCGGCGCTTCAGTACCATCGGCGTTTTCGCTTCCAAGGGCAGCTTTTTCGGCCTCGGTAGCCGGGATAACTACGTGCTGATTCCGATTACTTCCTTCATTCGCATCTACGGCAAACGACGCTCGGTAAACATCACCGTCCAGGCCTTGAGCCCGGAGGTCTTCGATTCAAGCAAGGAGCGCGCCATACAGATAATGCGCCGCGAGAGGAAATTGAAACCCGGGCAAGCCAACGACTTCAGTGTTTTTTCCAACGAATCGGTGATCGACACGGTTTCGGGCATTACCGGTTCGATAAAGTGGGCGGCTCTGGGCATCGCCTTGCTGTCGCTGCTTGTCGGCGGTATCGGCATCATGAACATCATGATGGTCAGCGTCACCGAGCGCACCCGCGAGATCGGCACCCGCATGGCGGTCGGAGCGCGCCGGCGGCACATCTTGTGGCAATTCAGCGTCGAGGCCGTGATCCTCTCGGCCCTGGGCGGATTACTGGGGCTGGGTGTCGGATATGGGGCGGCATTCCTGGCAAAGAGCCTGGCAGATCTCCCGGCTTCGGCGCCCACCTGGGCCGTGGTCGTGGCGCTTGGCATGTCTTCTTTGGCCGGGCTGGTGTTCGGTATCTACCCGGCCTGGCGAGCCTCGCGCCTGGATCCGATCGAGGCCCTGCGCTACGAATAGAGACTTGAAAACCATCTTTACAGGGGTAGAGGGCTGGACTATGATGCCGGTGGTTCAGCTTACCAGTCGATGACATGAGTACCAGGAGTACCCAGGGAGGTAACATGCGATCGATCTTGTCAATTGTCGCGCTCTTGCTCTTGCTTGGCCCCGCGTTCGCCGCGGATGGAAAGGCCGAGGTGCCCAAGGCCCCCGCCAAGGCACAGGCCAAGTCGAAAGAGGAGAAGCCTCGCGTACGCACGCTGCAGGTCAAAAGCGGCACACTGCTTTTCAACGTCTCGATCGAGCCCGGGGTGCCCGATCCAGGGCAGGTGATAGCTTTTTCGATCGAACTTGCCGAAGTGCCGGAGGTGCCGGATCCGATCTACGGCGAGAAAATTCCTGTCAAGGACGCCGAGTTGACCGCACGGGTGACTGACGCGGATGGCGCCGGTTATACAATGGCCTACCGGGTGCACGCGCTGCAGGATGCCGGATCTTATGGCTTTCATTACACGCCCGTTCGCAAGGACAACTACAGAGTTGCGCTTATGGGAATTCACAACGGAAAGGGGTTCAAGGCCGAACTGCGCGTACCGGTAGGTATCTGGCCCTTCATCAAGGTGGATGCCGAGGGCAAAGTGTCTAAGGTGCCGGCACAAACGGCATCCAACCGCAGGCCGGCGCTGCCGTCGGGGCTGAAGGCCCCAGCCATTCCCGGAGGCGCCGGAGTCGGCAGACAGCCTGCGGCCAGAAAGAACTCGCCGCTTGGCAAAGCGATGCAAGTACTCGGTGAACAGTTCGCCCGCGCCGGTGTGGCGTTGTTCTCGGGCAGGCGGCCCGATTTGAAAGAGGCCAAGGCCGCGGCGGATCTTCTGAAAGCGGAAGTGGAGAAGGCAGCAGCTATCAAGCAAGCTGACGACGAGTACGACGGTCAGATGCAGGAGTTGAACCAGGCCGTGCAAGAATTGGTAAGGGCTTCCGGGGCGGGCAAGGCCAAGAGTGCCAAGGCGTCTTTTTCGCGCATCGGAGATCAGCACTGCAATCGATGTCATTTCAAGATGCGCTGGAAGATGATCGAGCAATCGTCTGACTTTCCGGCCCGGCTTCCTTGATCGTGGCTAGGCACTTGTGATGACGCCATCTTCACAGTTGAATCAAGTACTGGTTATGGCTCCAATGATAACAACTGTTGGCCTTGTCCCGCGTTTTTTGCGGGGCCTGATTTGCGGAGGAAGAAATGTCTGTTCGCTCGAAGTTGATAAATAAGCCGATTGTGTTGCTTTGCGGCATGGCCGCCTTGTTGGGGCTCGCTTTTTCCGCCGTAGCCGATGAACAGTCGCAGGTGCTTTCCGGTGACGTAGCCAACGGCAGGCGCCTGTTTCGCATCCATTGCGCGGTTTGCCATGGTTTCGATGGATCCGGAAAAGGTCCCGGCGCGGCCAGTCTGAAAATAAAACCCGCCGACCTGCGTGACGGTTCGCTGATGAACGCCCGGGACGACGATATGCTCTTCAGGGCAGTCCAGCTTGGATGCAAGGGTATCGGCTGCAAGGGAGGCATGCCGGCTTTTTCAGATGTGCTTTCCAAACTTTCAACCTGGGATATCCTGGCTTACCTGCGTACGCTGCACATGCCGCTCGTGGAATTTTTCCCCAAGGTGGACAGGTACCTGGTCAAGCGTTACACGATCGGCAAGATCGGCAAGGAAAAGTTCCAGGAAGGCCAAATGGAGAGGCTGGAGGATGCTCTCGGCAAGGTAGACCCCAAGGATCTCACTCAGACGGTATTCACCTTGTTTCGCGCCAACCGGCGCAGACTCAGCCCCGAACTGGTTCCACAACAGCCGCAGAAACTAGCCCAGCTGAAGAAGGGAAACAAGATCGGTTACGTTTTATTCATGACGCTGATTGGTCCGCGCGGCAGGAAAATCCCAATCGGGTTGGGGCTCGATACGGGATATTCGATAGTCAAGCTGGTGACAACCCAGACAGATCCGAGTTTGTCAGCCGAATACAACGAGATCTTCAAGCGTTACGAAGGGCTTGGCAAGCGGGGAGACAAACCCGACTTCAATATTTCGAAGGACAAGCTTGGCAAGATCTTCGACAAGGCCGTAACCCGCGTCTACATGCTGGCCGTCGAGGCCGCCAACGCCTACGAGTTCGAGGAACGAGACCGCTCCTGGGCGGACGGAACTTTTTAGAGGCTCTGGTCCCTTGGCGCGCAGCGCTACGGGGCTAGAGCCCCGATCAGCGTAACCAGCCCGGCGGCACTCCTTTGCGTCTGGCTTCTTCGGGCAAGTCTACATTCAGGCTGCGCTTGGCCGCTTCGAGCTTCTTGAGACACTCGGCCAGAGCCTTTTCGGAATTGCCCGCCTGGGCGCGATCCATCGGTCGCCCCAAGGTCAGCTTCGCGCGAGAGCTGCGATCATGCTCGCTTCGAGCGTTCTTGCAGCGGGCTTCGAGATCGGCGACCAGCTTGCGGGCCGCGGACATTTTGGCACCCCAGGCGGCCTTGGAGTCCGAGCGCGATCCTCCGGTTGGAGCCTCGGTTTGCGTTTTGCTATCGAGCGGTCCGCCGCTGTCGGTCGGACCAGGGGGAATCCGCTCGTGGGGCAGATCAACCGGATCCTGGCTCTGTAGGCCGTGGGTTCTCGGGCCGCGCCGGGCAGCCCCATGGGTTTTTGGGGTTTGCTGCTTGCGTTCCTTTGGCTTGTAATCTTTCAGCGCCTTGGTGCGCATGGGCTCGGGAAGTTCGTCGGGGTTGTCCGTGAGATGCACGACTCCCTTCTTGTCCGTCCACTTGTAAAGTTGCTGGGCATGCGCCTGGTTACCCCAGGCCATCCAGGCAACTAACGCCGTACATATGAGGACCGCGAAGATCTTCATTTTTTCTGACGTATCAGGTACTGGGCCAGTTGATTGGCGATGAAGTTGGCCACGTTCAGATCGCGTTCGCTGAAGGTGTCGCTTTCCTTGCGATTGATCAGCTCCAAGGCACCGAAGACGCGTCCATCCGCCTCCATGGGGACGCACAGGATCGAGCGGGTGGGGTAGCCGATTTTCTCGCTGACCGCGGAGTAGAAACGAGGATCCCGGGTGACGTCGCTGATGGCCACCCCGACGCCCTCTGCGGCGCAGAAGCCCACGATGCCCTGCCCGATCTTGATCTTGAAGTTCATGACCGCGTCAGCCTTGGGGCCTCGGGCGGCACCGAAGCTCAGATCGTAGTTGTTGATATCCGACAGCATTACCGAACCGGAGTCAGTCTGGATCCTGTCTATTGCCAGATCGAGCATGAAATAGAGCGCCTGCTCCTGGTTGGGCTGATCGTGAACCGCCTGAGTGCTTTCGAAAATATCGGCCAGGTAGTCTGCGGTCGTGTCCGCCTCGAACTCGAGCGTGCGGCCGATTGTCTGGATCGGTTCCGGTTCGGATACCGGCGCGGCCTGGATTTCGGGCTGAGTCACGGCTTGCATTTCCGGTTCGGATGCCGGCGCGGCCTGTATTCCGGGCTTAGTCACGGCCTGCATTTCCGGTTCGGTCGCCGCCTCGGGTGTCGATTCATTTTGGTCGACGACTTCTCTTATCTTGAAGACCTGGCCGGTTCCGGCGTCGGTGACGTGAATGGAGTTGTCTTCCTTGATATCGACCAGGACGTTGTCGGTCACATCGCCGGATTCGCCGAGCTTGCCGCGGCCGGCTTTGAGCGCTTCGATCCAGCTTTCGGCCTCGATATTCAAATTGAGATTCATGGGCAGCTTCTTCGACTTGGGAATAAAGACCTCGAAGCGGGGCATGTGAACTCCTTGTTAGTGCCGAGTTTGCATCGATTCTAGCACCGCAAACTGCGCGGCACAAGACGTACTAGCAGCGGCGTTGGAGACTCCGACAGCTCTCGCCTTGACAGCCGCGGGCTGCGGAAATAACGTAATCTGATTGAGGAGGTTGCATGACAAGAAAGTTCGTGTTGGCCGTTGCAGCCGTGGTGGCACTTCTGGTGGGGACTGTTTTAGCGGCTTCGGAGACATCTACCTCCTTAGTCGGCGCCGCAAAATGCGGCGAGTGCCACCGGGCGGCCTTTGATGCATGGCAGAATTCGCCGCATAGCAAGTCCAATGCCGCCCTGCCCGAGGACAAGCGCAGCGATCCTCGCTGCCTGCGCTGTCACGGGGGAGCACAGGTCGGCACCGGCGGCGTGCAGTGCGAATCTTGCCATGGAGAAGGCAAGTACTATGCCCGACGCCACGTCATGAAAGATCGCAAGTTGGATCGCATCGTGGGTCTTGCCGACGTCACCGAGAAGACCTGCCGCCGTTGTCATACGGGCGATGCTCCGACGATTATGCCTTTTGACTGGGAGCGCTCCTGGCCCCTTATTTCTCACGGAATGGACAGCAAGGAGAAGGTCGCTGGGCATTCCGGCGAAGGCAAGTGATACCCGGAAGGGCGAACTCTGCGGCGCCGGTAGTCGGCTTAGAGAATGAAAACCTATGCAACTAATTTCATGCTTTCCGCGCCGAACGAGAGCGCTTTTCCGGCTCCCGGCCTTCCCGAAGTGGCCATCGTCGGCCGTTCGAACGCCGGCAAGTCCTCACTGCTGAATGCTCTCGTCGGTCGGCGCAAGCTGGCACGCACTTCAGGAAGACCCGGGCGCACGCGAGCAATCGTTTTCTTCGAGGTTGAGGAGCGTTTTCTGCTCGTGGATCTTCCGGGTTACGGTTACGCGACCGCGCCTAAAGCAGAGCAAGCGGGCTGGAGCAAGCTCGTCGCAGCTTATTTCGACTCCCGGCGTCCATTGCGCGGGGTGATCGCTCTTTTCGATATTCGCAGGACTCCCGACGATCTGGACCAAGCTTTACTCCAGATGCTCTCGGATCGCTCGATCGCCTGTAAGGCGATCTGGACCAAGGCCGACAAGCTGAAGCGGAGAGCACAAGATCTTCGCAGCCAGGAGCTCTCGAGAGCGCTGGCACCAACTGAAGCCGGCATCAGCTTCTCGGTTAAAACCCGCCAGGGCAGAGACGAGTTGCTCGACTGGATCGAAACGCGGGTGAGCGGGCGCTGAGATCACCCGTCCGACTCCGATTGTTGTTGTGAGCGCACCGACAACGCGTGTAAACTACCGCAAAGTCGAACTGGAGGCACTTTGGCAGCGCGAATGCCGATTTGGGTCACTCTGGCGGTTATTTTAGCGGGTGCGTTTGGCGCCTCGGCGGCCGATGACATTCTGGTTGACGAAGTCGTGGCCGTGGTCAACCGACAGGTCATCACGCAAAGCGAGATCGTTCGTGAAGGCGATCTGATCCTGGCCGAGCGCGAGGGTGAACGCGGGCAGACGCGTCGTATGACTGCGGCTTTCTTAAACCAAGTGCGTGAGTTGCTGATCAACCAGAGGGTTTTGCTGGACGAGGCGTTGCGCATGGGACTGCCGATCGTAACCGGCCGCGAGGTCGAAAAGCTGCTGAGAGGGTTCAGGCAGAATTTTTCTAGTAACGAGGCTTACATGCGTTTTTTATACGAGCACGATCTGACCGAAGAGGACGTTGGAGACACACTAGCACGTCATCTGAGGGTCGAACGTCTCAAGGAGAAGAAGCTGCGATCGATGCCCGAGGTGGATGATGAGGCCGTCAGGCGCTACTACCATCGACACAGGCTCGAACTTGGCGGTAAACCGCTGAAGATCGTGGCCGAAGCGATTCGCCTGAAGCTGATCACCGAGACCAGGGACAAGGCTCTGGCTCGCTGGGTCTGGGAACTGCGCAAGAGGAGCGAGGTGAAAATTCTTGTCGACGAGGCGGCCGATGCGGAGGGTGGCGACTGAACGATGAAAACGTGCATCGTGGATATGGATCTGGATTATCTGGAAGAGGTAATGACCATCGAGCAGGCATGCTTCCGCGATCCCTGGCCGCGCTCGGCCTTTATTAACGAGCTTCAGCACCCCTGGTCGAGGTTCCGTATAGCAGGCTTGCGGGAAGGCGCGGGCGGCCTGAATGTCTTGCAGGGCTTCATCATTTGCTGGCAGTTGCCGGGCGACCTGCATCTGCTCAACCTGGCAGTGGAACCGCGTTTTCGCCGCAAGGGTATTGGAAGCCTGATGCTGCTCGGCGCTTTAGACGATTTCGCCGCCGCCGGCGGCGGCCTGGTGAATCTCGAAGTGCGCCAATCGAACCTCGCCGCTCGCGAGATGTACCGCGCCCATGGTTTTTCCGAGGTTGGATGCAGGCCGGGTTATTACCAGCACCAAAAGGAGAATGCCATTGTCATGACGCGCAAGTTGTCCAAGCTGGGCAGTCGCAGGAACAAGGCAAGGGCCTGAAGAATGGGCGCGCTGCAGATGCAAGCCGAACTGATCTCCGTCTCCGAGGCGGCCCGCTCTACTTTTCTGCTCGAGCTGTCAGCTTCCGGTATAGCCGAGCAGGCGCAGCCCGGCCAGTTCGTCATGCTTGGGCCGCTGCTTCCCGGCGCGCAGGATCCTTTTCTCAATCGCCCCTTCTCAATCCATGGACGCAATCAAGACGGTCTGCTGCAGTTGCTCGTCGGTGTCGTCGGCAGGGGAACCGAGTTGCTTCACACGATGCGCCCGGGCGGCAAGATTCATGTTCTCGGACCGCTGGGCAACGGGTTTGACATATCGCAGGACGCCGGGCGGCTCGTTGCGGTCGGGGGAGGCCTGGGTGTCGCGCCGCTGTTCTTTCTGACCAGGGAGTATGCCCAGGCTGGAGGCGAGGCCGTGTTGCTTTACGGAGCCGGCTCTGCAGACCTGCTGGTGGACGTCGAAAAGCTTGGCGACTGCGGGGTGCGGGTCGAACTGGCGACAGACGACGGGACATCCGGCAGGCGCGGCAGCGCTGCCGACTTGCTTGAGGCGGAACTTAATAGAGGGTCGGCTCGTCTGGCTGCCTGCGGGCCGTTGGCGATGCTGGAATCAGTTGCAAACATCGCCCGACGCCGGCAACTCGAGTTGCAGGTGTCATGTGAAAGTCGCATGGCCTGCGGCGTCGGAGCCTGCCTGGGATGCACTGTTTTTCTCGACAGCGGGATTGCCAAGCGAGTATGCAAGGAAGGGCCGGTTTTCGATTACCGGGAGGTGTTTGCCAGTGAGCGCAGCTGATCTGAGTGTGGCAATCGGGCGCCTTAGGCTTGCCAATCCCGTCATGGTGGCTTCGGGAACCTTCGGCTTCGGCGAGGAGTATTCGGGGTTGCTGGATGTCGATGCGCTCGGTGCGCTGGTTACCAAGGGAATTTCACTCGAGCCCCGGCGCGGCAATCCCCCGCCGCGAACAGTGGAGACCCCGGCCGGCATGCTCAACTCGGTGGGGCTGGAAAACCCCGGCGTCGAAAGTTTCATCGAAAACAAGATGCCCTGGCTACGCACGCTCAGAGCGGCCGTGATCGTCAACATCTTCGGTTCAAGCGCCGCAGAATATGCAGAATTGGCAGGGCGCTTGGACGCCGTCGAGGGCATTGGCGCCCTGGAAGTCAACATTTCGTGCCCAAACGTCAAGCACGGCGGCATGGCTTTCGGGGCGGATCCCGAAATAGCCGCTAAGGTTGCAAAGCAGGTGCTGGATAACACTAGGCTCCCGGTGCTGGTCAAGCTGACCCCCAACGTGACCGATATTACCGAGGTTGCCAGACGGGTGGCCGCGGCTGGAGTGGACGGCCTGACGCTCATCAATACCCTGCGCGGGATGGCGCTGGACTACAGGACGGGAAAGCCGCTGTTGGGCAACGTGATCGGTGGTCTTTCGGGGCCCGCTATCAGGCCGGTGGCCGTGCGGGCTGTCTACGAAGTAGCCCGGGCGGTGGAAATTCCGCTGGTCGGCTGCGGCGGGATATGCTGTTGGCAGGATGCGCTGGAGTTCATGCGAGCCGGGGCGACCGCCGTCCAGATCGGGTCGGCCACATTTCGCTTTCCGAGCACAGCCTTGGAATGCTTGCAAGGAGTAGAAAAATTTCTTACACATGGCGGGTACACCTCGGTGGCTGAGCTGGTGGGACCTATTGAATCTGCAACTGATGAGGGGAACCGGGTATGAGCGACCAGGATAGTAAATCCAGGTTTCCCGAGCACTTCGGCAAGTATCTGCTGGTCGATTTAATCGCTCATGGCGGTATGGCCGAGATCTTCAAGGCCAAGTCTTATGGTGTCTCGGGCTTCGAAAAGACTATAGTTATCAAGCGTATTTTGCCGTCTTACTCCGACGACCGCGAATTCATCGATATGCTGATCGACGAGGCCAAGATCTGTGCCGGCCTGCAACATGCCAATATCGTGCAAACCTACGATCTGGGGCGCCTGGCGGGACGTTACTACATTGCCATGGAGTACATCCGCGGGGTCGACTTGGTTTCTGTGCTCTCCCGTTTGCGCAAGGCCAAGCGCCACTTGCCGCTCGAGCTGGTTTGCTTCATTCTCTCGGAAGCGCTGAACGGTCTCGATTATGCCCACCGCGCGGTAGGACCGGACAACCAGCCGTTGAATATAATTCATCGTGATTTCAATCCCGCCAACATCCTGTTGTCGTATCAGGGCGAGGTCAAGGTGGCTGATTTCGGAATTGCCCGGGCGGCCGACCGAGGGACGAAAACCGTGGCCGGTGGTTTGAAGGGCAAGATGGGCTACCTGTCTCCCGAGCAGGTTGCCGACCTGCCGCTGGATGCGCGCTCGGATATCTTCACCGCGGGCATCACTCTCTGGGAGACTTTAACCGGCAGACGCATGTATTCCGGCGGGACCGAGCTTGACGTGCTTTTGAAGATCCGCGACGCGCTGATTCCCGATGCTCGCCAGCATGTACCCGAAGTTGACGACGAGATGCTGAACATCATGACGCATGCTTTACAGAAAGATCCGCACGAGCGATACAGGACCGCCCGGGAATTCAAAGACGTCCTGGACGATTACCTTTTCGATCGCGGCATCAAGGTTACCCAGTCTCACCTGGAGGGGTATCTCAAGCACCTGTTCGCCGATCGCATCGACGATGAGCGCCGGCGCAGCCAGACCGGAAAAATCGAGCCCACCCGCCAGCGACCCCCGCTTTACTGGGTGCGCAAGACCGGACAGCGACCCACCGGTCCGATTGAGCTTCAGGAGCTTTCGGAGATGCTGTCAAGTGGAGCGGTCTCGATTCATCACCAGGTCCTGCGCGAGGGCGGAAAGTGGGTGCCTGTCAAAGAAGTTCCCGAGCTGGCCGTTTACTTGTCCAAACTGCCGACGGTCGAAGAGTCCGATCCCGAAGCTGTTGCCGCCTACCAGGGGCTGATCGCCGAGGTCAGCTTTCCGAGGCTGTTCTACCGACTGGCCATCGCCAAGGAGACTGGCAGGCTGGTGTTGAACAGGCCGGGTGTAAAGAAAGAGATCTATTTCCGGCAAGGAATGCCGGAGTTTGTCAAGTCGAGTATTGGCAGTGAAAGGCTTGGCGAGTATTTGGTGGCTAAAGAGGTAATCACCGAAGAGCAGCGCGTCCAGGCGGTGCAAGCCATGAAGGGTTTCTCGGGGCGCCTGGGCGACACCCTGATTGGCCTGGGGTTGATGCAGCCGCACGACGTGTTCGAGCACCTGCAGCGGCAAGTCAAGGAAAAGGTTCTAGAGGTGTTTTGCTGGACGGCCGGTACTTATCGTTTTTTCGCCGGGCAGGAATACGAGGGCGAAGTCATGCCCCTGAAGATAGGTTCTTTCGCCCTGATTGCCGAGGGTGTGCGCTGTTACACCCCGATGGACATGTTGCGGCATCGTTACCGGACCAAGATGGAGCTCCGCGTAAAGCGCCAGGAGAACAAGTTTCTCGATCTCGAAAAGCTGGGAATGTCGGCCCGGGAGCAACGCGTGGTCGATAGCGTGGACGGAAAGCGGACCATTCGCGATATCCTGACAATGGGCGGATCCGATCGCCAGGAATTCGAGCGGGCGGTCTATCAGGTGCTTTTCATTCTCGAAGAACTCGAAATAATCGAGATCGGGTGAGACCCTAATACGACGTTCTAAAAAAGGAGATAGCGGCTTGGCTGTATTCGGAGAGGAAAGCCGTCGCACACATACTTGCGGCGAACTGGGCGAGGGAGACATTGAAAAAGATGTGATTCTCTGCGGATGGATTGCAAGCAGGCGCGATCTCGGCGGCTGTGTGTTCGTCGATCTGCGCGATCGTCACGGCCTGACTCAGGTAATTTTCGATCCATCCAGCGCTGAGTTGTTCGAGCGGGCCGGAAAGCTCAGGCCCGAATGGGTCATCGGAATATCGGGCAGGGTGCGTTCGCGTGGTGAGAACAAGAATCAGCGGCTGGCTACGGGCGCGATCGAGGTCCTGGCGAGTGAACTGACGGTTTTCAACCAGTCTCTGACGCCGCCTTTTGTCATAGCCGACGATGTCGACGCTCGCGAGGAACTGAAACTGACATATCGCTACCTCGATCTGCGGCGGCCGGAGATGCGCAGCAGGCTCATGGCACGCCATGCAGTCACCCAGCGCGTGCGCAAAGTGCTGTCGGACGAAGGCTTCGTTGAACTCGAAACCCCGATGTTGATCAAGAACACTCCGGGCGGCGCGCGTAACTTTCTCGTTCCCAGCCGCCAGAATGCCGGCAGCTTCTATGCCCTGGCCGAGTCGCCCCAGATATTCAAACAGCTTTTCATGATCGCCGGATACGATCGCTACTTCCAGGTAGTGCGCTGTTTCCGGGATGAGGACCTGCGCGGTGATCGACAGCCGGAGTTCACTCAGATCGACATGGAAATGAGCTTCGTCACACCGGCTGATATCTTTCGCGTGACGGAGAAGCTGATGATCGCCGTCTTTTCCGATGCTTTGGGTGTCGAGCTGAGTGCGCCATTTCCAACCATGACCTACGCAGAGGCGCTCTCTCGATTCGGAACCGACAAACCGGATACGCGCTACGGCCTGGAGATCGTAGACCTGACGCAGGTAGTGCGCGATCACGCAGGCGGCGGGTTGGACATGTTTCGAACGGCGGCTGACAAGGGCGAAGTCGTCAAGTGTCTGTGCCTGCCTCCAGGGCAGGCGCCCAGTCGCAAAGAGGCCGAGCAACTCGAAGCCAAGGTGAAAGAGATGGGCGGATCGGGGCTGGCCAGGGCCAAGATAGGAGAGGCAGGGGCCTGGAGCCAGACGCCGCTGGCAAAGCTGATAGATCCAGCCATGCGCGGGGCCATCAACCTGGCCGCCGGGGCCGAGCGTGATGCCTACCTGTTGATCCAGATTGGACCGTCCGCCAAGGTGAACACCGTACTGGGCGGGTTGAGAACCTATCTGGCCGAGAAACTAGATTTGATTCCCAAAGACAGCTGGAACCTGTTGTGGATAACTGAGTTCCCGCTGTTCGAACTCAGCGAGGAGAGCGGCGAGATCGTTGCCTGCCATCACCCGTTCACCCACCCGCACCCAGATGATCTGGAGTTGTTGCGGAAAGATCCGCTGGCATGCAGGGCGCTGGCCTACGATCTGGTGCTCAACGGAGTCGAGGCAGGAGGAGGCTCGATCCGTATTCACGACGATGCCATCCAGGCCGGCATTTTCGATGCCTTGGGAATCAGCGAAGAAGAGGCCAAGGAGAAATTCGGTTTCTTGCTGCAGGCGCTGCGCTACGGAGCGCCCCCGCACGGCGGCATAGCATTAGGACTAGATCGGCTGGTAATGCTGCTGACCGGCTCGTCTTCGATCCGCGACGTGATTCCCTATCCCAAGACAACCAGCGGCCAGTGCCTGATGACCGGCGCCCCTGCCGGTGTTTCCGAACGCCAACTCGAAGAGCTGCACCTGAAGCTCAAATAAAAGAACTACTATAGTCCCAGCCTGCGTACCTCGGCGGCTGTGGTGAAGTTCTCTTCGCTTTCGCCCGGCAGGCTGGTCGCCCGGGCCACCTCGCCAAAGCACTCGAAAAGAAACGATACCTGGCGCTGGCTGGTGCTTTGTCCGACGGCCGGTTCCAGAACGGTGTGCGTGCGTACCCTGAGCACCTGTGTAAAGGTCAGGTCGGGAAGCGCTAAAATTCCCGAACCATCAACTCTAATCTCGTAGGTGTCCCGACCGGCGTACGGCAGGCCTTGAAAGGTGCCGTTTGCGATCTCGCCCACTGACACATAATCATCGCCGCTTTGTATCGGCAAGCGATAGAGGGTAACCGGATTGGAGTAGGCCAGAAGCGTCTGGCCCCCGATTGGGTTCTCGGTTGCCGAGGCCAGGCCCAGCAGGTAAAAACCGTTCTCGTCCTGCGAATAGACGGCTTCTATCTGGCAGCCGGCATCGAAACAGGCGACGAACTGTCCGGCCGGGAAAGACGCCGAGTACCACTTTACGGAAAGCTGCATGGCAGTCAGGCGGGCCAGCTGATCCGAAGCGTAGTCGGCACCCCAGTCCCAGATCCGGTGGCCCTGGTCGTCTAGATCGCCGAGCAGGTCGACCGTGCGCTGCTCGCCGGCCGGTGAGACCAGGTACGAAACCGGATTGTCGAATACCACCGGCAACTCGCTCGATTCGATCTTACCGTCCAGGTTGGGCAGGCATTCGAGCGGTTCAATCTCGTCAGGTTGGTAAGCTTCGTGTTCCTGGAGCAGGGTCAAGTTGTCTCCGCAGGAGACAGCGACAAGTGCACTCAACACGCTAATCAACGTCGTCATGGCATTTTTCATGATCAAAACCCGTATGAAAGGCGCAAGCGAACGAGCTGCGCCGGCTTTGCGGCAAGGTTATCAGTGACATTGTCAAGACCCGCAAGCGGGACGAGTAAACCGTATTCCAGCACAGCATCGAAGCCGAAATCTGTCTCGTAAGCTAAAGTCGGATCGATCTCCACGCCCAGAGCGTGGCTGCCTCCCGGAGTGCTGCTTGCGTACAGGGCCCATGAGGCCACGGCGGCCAGGCCCGCCGAGAGATGACCCGGCCCGATATCGAGAATGCGCAAGCGAAGGTGAGGACGCACATAAACGGCGTCGGTGACGGTGCCGATGATCTCGTGAAACAGGATCCTGTCTATGCGGTAGTCGGGATGGAAGCGGAAGTTGTCGACCCGGTTGTCTCCGGGCGGCACGGCCTGAGGGCCGTCGAGATCGCCCTTGTGAGCCGCCGGGTCTGAGGCTCCGGGATAGGCGCCGAACCCGTAGGCCGGATCTCCGCTTGCCAAACCCAGGTCGATGCCGAAGTGCAGAGCATCAGCGACTGCGCCGTATTCGGTTTCGATGGCCGCACCGTACTGGGTGGAGTCCAGCGAATCGTTGAGCAACGCGCCGGGGATGAGCGAGGGTTGATCGATATGAGCCAGCATCAGTGCGGCCTCGAACTCGATCCGTACGACCGGGCAGGTCAACCTGAACCAGACATCGAAGGCGGCCGCCCACAACCCGCGAGCCATGACCTGGGTCGCTAGCGGCTCGACCGGGTTTGCCAGTGAAAGGTAGCTCGAAGGCACGTCATTGCGCTGCCAGCGGTAGGATGCGTAAGCGCCGTACTCCACGGTCGTTTTGCCCGAACGCCGGCGCCGGGCGCGGCTTTTGTCGTTGTAGTAACGCATGAAGGCGAAAGTCACCGTTCGTACGTCGTCGGTCGGATCGAGATCAATGACCCGCTGTCCGTCCCGTCGGCCCGAGTACGGTCCGCTTGACGAGAAATCATAGGCCAGCGCCCAGATGTGGCCCGCCATTGCAGTCACGAAAGCAATGCGATCCGCGGCATCGCCGCTGTCGCAGTCGGCACAGTCGCCCCCGTTGGTCAGCATGCCCAGTCCCCAGTGACTGCCCATCCGCCCGGCCGAGAGTAAGCCCACCGGCAAGAGCACTTCGCCGTAGGCGCGTTTCACCCTGAAGGCGAATTCGGGCGGGGTCTGCGACGAGGTGGCCATCGGCGGGGCGTTCGGCAGGCTGCCCAGCGCCAGGTTGTCGATCACGTCCAGACGCAGCTTGACCGCCAGCGCAGCCTCTGGAACATAGAACGAAAGATCCGTGCGCAGGCGCATGTCGGCGCCGGTCAGTATCTGGGCCCCGGGGTCGGCTAAGGGCACTGGAAACAGTGGTTCGCCCGAGGGAGTCAGGCCGCGGTCGAGATCGAGATTATAGAGAGTCTCTCCCCGCAAGCGCAGACTGCCGTGAGCATCGAATTCAGTTTTAGCGCGCGCTTCTATGTCCTGCCCGATGTCCGTGAAACCCGTGGCATACGCCGGGCATGATGCGCTCAACACCAAAAGGCAGGCAATCCCAAGCGGCCTCATGGCTGCCCCCCGGATAAGAAACGTCCAAGGTCACGGCCGGCCTGGTTGGCCGCTTCGAACATTGGAAAGTGTCCGCAGCGTGGATAGACAATCAGATCGGCGTTGGGAAGATCGCGCTCGAGCCGCTCTCCGTAGTCGAGTGTGGCAACCGCGTCCTCTCTTCCCCATAGCAGCAATACCGGCTGGCGGATCTCGGCGTAGCGTTTTTCGGCTCTCTTGAAGTCGAGCCCGCGCACGGCGGCCAGAGCCGCTGCGCGTGTGCCTGGCCAAGCCAGTTCCGTCTCTACCGCATCGATCAGCGCCTGAGGAAGTTTATCATCGTTGTAGAAAGCCAAGGCCATGCGCTCTTCGGGGCGCTCGTTGTAGAACAGGGCAAACAGGAATTCTCCAATTCCAGAAAGCTGCGCCCAGCGCAGGAACATCGGGATCTGGCCGTCGTAGACCCAAGCGTCGAAAAGCGCCAGGCGCTCGACTCGCTCGGGTTTCGCAAGCGCCATCGAAAGCGCCACAGCGCAACCCCACGAATGGGCCACCACGGCGGCCTTGTCCACTCCCAGGCGATCCAGCAGTTCGAACACCAGCGCGGCCTCTTCGCCGGGAGAATAGTCGCCGGCCGGGCGCCCGCTGTATCCGAATCCCTTCAAATCGAGGGCGATTAGCCTGTGGTTCTTGGCAAGCTGCGGCAGAATTCGCATCCAGCTCTCGAGCGAAGAGGCAAAACCGTGCAGCAGGACTACCGCCGGTCCGGAACCGGTATCGAGATAGCGGATTCGCGCGCCGCGCAACTCGACGAAAGTTGCATCGGCCGGTTCGCCGGGCATGGGGCCGCGATGGAAGGAGAGACAGCCCGTGAAAGTCAGCAGGATCAGAGCGGCTGCTGGAATTTTCACGGCGATAGCCTCCAGATCTCGGCAGCCTGGGTGAACTCTTCCTGGGATTCGTTTTCGTCCGAATCGATCCTGGCGACGGTTCCGAAGCACTCGGCCACGAAGGCGAATGTGCGTATTTTAGTCACCAGGACTCCCACGCTACGGGTCAGCAGGACCCGCACACGCAAAACGGGGAATTCTCCGAAGGGGGTCTTTAACCGGCCGTGGGCATCCACCTGGTTCTCGTACTTCTCTCGATAGATCGAGTAAATACCGCTCGCCAAACCGGAGACGGTCGATTCCGAACTGAAGCTTTGGCCCTGCTCGAGCGGAAACGAGAGAACTATCGCGGGCGGGTCGTAGCTCAGGTTTGTGCGGGTTGCCCCATCCTCGGGCGAGACGACGCCCAGGAGCAGCAGTGAATCGTCAGTGATCTCGAAAACACCCAGCAGATCTTCCCGGTCGCTCAGTCTAGCGGCATAGTCTGCATCGGGATATGACGACCCGAACCACTTGTCGTAGACAGGCTGCAACTCGGCCAGAAGAGAGTGATCCCCGGTAAAATCACCTGAGAAATCCCAGATCCGGTCGCCGCCCGCCTGAAACTGCCCGACGGTATCCACCGCGATGTCGAGGGCCACTCGGAAAGTTGCCCGCAACCCGGCCTGCAACGGCATCTCAAAGCGTTCGATCAGCCAGTCGTTGTTCGGCTGACAGGTTTGCGACTGATCCGCTCCCTGGTCGCCGATGTCTCCGACGGCGTCGGCTGCTGACGTTTCGTCAGGGCCCAGATCTCCATTGTCGCCGTCCCGGGCCTGCTCGTCGGCGCCGTCGGATCCCGCGTCCGATGCGAGCATACAGCTGCCGTCAGAAAGACAAACGCCCGAGGCGCAATCCGCTCCTACACGACACTCCGGGCCGCTGCTTCCGCAGGCGCACGCAACCAGAGCCGCGATCGAGGCCAGGTAAAAAGAAAACTGACTCATCCTATCAGTCGTCGTGCTCAAGAGATTTCTCCAGATTCGATTTGCCGCTTTCTTGGTGTTGCGGGCGGAACGTCCCGGTCCAGCAGCCAGCCGATGATATCCGGCCAGTATTCTGCAAGTTCCTGCCGGCCCATGAAGCTGCCAATGTGTCCCCCGGGCGTCTCCAGCCTAAAGACGTCGCTTGAACCCATTGCGCGCTGGGCCGCCCAGACTTGCGGCGCCGGAGTGATGTGATCCTTGCGCCCGGCCACCAGCGCAAGCGGACAGACGATGCGCTCGAGATCCACACTTTGCCCGAGAACATGCATGCGTTTATGTATCAGCCGGTTCTCCTTGAACAACTCTTTGACCGAGCGCAGGTACAAAGGGCCCGGCAGATCTTTTGGAGAATGATACCAGTCAGCGGTTTTCTCAAAACGATTCATCCAGGCCTGGTCATCGAGGTGATTAAAGAGAGACAGGAACTTCAGAAAGTATCGTTCGAAGGGCACCAGGCTGTCGAACCCGGCCGAGATCAGGTCGCCGCGCATGACGCCGTCTCCCATGTCGACCATAGCGCGGTAGACGCTCATGGGTATCGCGGATGACAGCATCTTAATCGAACCCAGGCCGGCATGGAAGTCGATCGGGGCAGCCACCAGCGTCAACGAGCATACTCTTTCGGGCGCAAGTGCCGCCGCGACCGCCGACTCCCAGCCTCCCTGGCACAACCCGATCAAATTGACTCTTCCTCCCAGAATATCGATGCAATCGATAATCGCCTGGATGCTGTCGTCGATATCGCGCTCACGAGTCTCAGAGGTCGCGCTGAGCCACTCCAGCGCGGCCACCCGGCTGAAGCCGGCTTCCCGCAGAACGCCGACCAGGCTCTGGCCGGGCGCGAAATCGACGATGTAGCTCTGATTGACCTCGGGAGGCACAACCAGAACGGGATGCGCGGACAGCGAGGCTCTGGCTCCGAAATCCCGCAGCCTGAAGGCCGAGTTGTCGTGAATGATTTCGCAGGCAGTCGTCCAGCTGGGGCTTTTGGGTCTGCGAAAAGCCGCTGCCAAGAAACGCCCCTGCTTTCGGATCTGATTTTGGACTGGTCGCAAGAAGGACATCTTCGAGGCCGTGTTCATTTTTTGTCTCTGCTCACTTCTGCAGTTGATTTGGAGTACTTTTCAAGCAAGGCGATAGCGCTCGACAGGTTTCTGGTCAACTCACTGATGTTGTCCTCCACTTTCGAAACCCTGCGATCGAGCAGTTCGAGCGCCTCGATCAGTTTGGACAGATCCTTGGCCGAGGCGGAAGCGCCGGGACGCAAATCACCAAGCCTGCGAGCAAAATCCGAAAGGCGCTGCGGATCTCCGAGAAGTGTCTCCCACCAGTCCTCGAACATCTTCTGCAAGGCCCCGGTCATCTGACCACTCCAACTCGTGAAACTCGCGTTCATGAATACCTCCTAGATGGCTCGCCGCAAACTAATGTGCATATGCAACATGAAAATCTATATTGTTTGGTAGTAGATGTCAAGCTATTATTGCAATGCGGCATAAATAATTGTTGCATTGCGCACAGAGCTGGGTTATGGTCGGGGAAGATCATATGAAAGGGCTCGGCCATGGAAGCCGACAGACCGGCAAATGTCGATAGAGTACTGGTTAAGAAGTATGAAAACCGTCGCCTTTACGACACCACCCAGAGCCGCTACATCACACTCGCCGAACTGGCTGATATCGTTCGCCGGGGCGCCGATGTCGAAGTCGTCGACGCGAAGAGCGGCAAAGATCTGACGCGCCAGGTGCTGACCCAGGTAATTCTCGATCAACAAGAGCGCCTGAACATGATCCCGGTGGAACTGCTGCACTTCATCATCCGCACCCAGGGCACGCTGCAGCAGGGCCCCTTCAGTTCGTTTCTTTCGTTAATCACCGAGCAGTTTACATCTCAGGGCAACCTGTGGGGCAGGCAGATGGCGCAAATGTTCGATCTGCAGGGTTTTGCGCCAAAGGCAGCTAATACCGGCGCGTCGACGCCGGCGGGTCAGGGCGGAAAAAAACCCGACGACCAACAGGACATGGAGTCGCTCCGCAGCCGGATGGACGCGCTTCTCAAGTCCATGGGTAATGAAGACTAATTCTTTCTAGCCGCCAGAAATTCCGAGATCGTATTCCACAGGGGGCGTGAGCGCGGGTCAATCATGATGCTCACGTGAGTGCCTTCGATAGGTATGAACAGTTTCTCCTCGCTTGAAACCAGATCGCCCAGGTTCTTGCAGGAATCGAGCGGCACGATCCAGTCACGCGTGGCCGCCAGGTTCAAAAGAGGGCAGCTAATCGCCCCGAGATCAGCGCTTTTTCCGTTGATACGAGTCTGCCCTTTTCTGAATCTGTCTGCGTGGAAGACCTCGTGCACGAACTTTCTGAACACTTCGCCCGGAATATCGACATTCTCGTTGGCCCAGCGATCGATCGGGCCAAACAGCGCCATTACTTGCTCGTTGCCCAGGTTCTGCATGAACATCTTCCACTTCAGCACCTCGTAATAGGGCTTGAGGGCCATGAAGGTGTAGCGGATCAACTTGGCGGGCATGTGGCCGAAGCTGTCTACGATATCATCTACGGGAAAAATATACTTATCGGTCCAGAGCGCCACCACACCGCCCTCGGCCGCCGTCAGAGGCGTCGTCAAGGCGACTATTCGATCTACGCGCTCGGGGTACAAGGCGGCATACATCAGGGCCAGGTTACCGCCGATGCAATGACCAAAGAGCGATACCTTCTCGGCGCCGCTCATTTTGCAAATGGCATCTACGCAACTCGAGATACCGGGCTCGATGTATGAATCCAGGCTTGTTGTCCTGTCGCCCGGCTCGGTCTGGCCCCACTCGACCAGGTAAACATCAAGGCCGGCAGACAACAGGTGCTCGATAAAGGAATAGCCGGGGATCAGGTCGAGGATGTAAGGTTTGTTGATCAGCGAGTAGACGATCAACACCGGTGCGGCATTGGCCTGCTTCGTCTCCGGCTGCGGCCGGTATTTGTACAGTTCTATCTTGCCTTTTCTAAAAACCAGCTCGCGCGGGGTCTGTCCCACGGGCGTCGTATTCGGATCCGCGTAATATTCTCCGCCGTACTTGGCCTTGACCGTCATGGTTTCGATAAAGTGCTTGACGATGCGCGAGGCCTCCTCGTCGGCTGAGCTTTTGAGCACCTTTCCCCATGCCTCGGCCAAAGGCTTCGTGTCGATCTCGAAATCTTCCGGCTTGAGTGCCTGTAAATCACTCACATACTCGGCCAGCATACTCTCGACCAGGTGCGCCATGCGGTCGGGATCCGCTCCTTTTACCCTGGCGATCATCTCGGACGGCTTTTCGGAAAAACGACGCAGTTCCTCTTCCCAGTTGCTAGTTGCCAGCCTGTTCAACTGCCCGAATGTTTGCGCATCCAGACGCTCTTGGCCTACGGCCGGCAGATCTGCCAACCAGTGCTGCAATACCTGGTTCTGCAGTATTGTGAGATCTGAAAGAGCCCGGTTCCAGCCACGGGCAAAGTCGCTGAAAGCAGAAGCCGGATCAGCGCCGGGCGATTCTTTTGCGGCTTGCGAGGTCGAGTTGACGAGTTCTTGCACGCTGGCAGTGAAATCGGAGGCACGCTCGAACCACTGTCGCATGAATTGCTCAAATGGATTTTCGGTCTCACTCATGAGGCACTTCCCGAGCCCGGGACGCTTCTCCGTTCGCAGGCCAGCTTGTGTAGTTCTGTTTTCAGTATCTTCCCGGATGAGCCCTTGGGCAAGGATTCCATTATTGATAGCTGCTTGGGCACCTTGTAGCGGGCCAGGCGCTGGCGCATGAATGCTAAAATCGAGCCCGCCTCCGTATCTTGTGCCTCGCCGCTGCCCGCGATCGCGATGAAGGCCTGACCCACTTCGCCCCATTTCTGATCAGGCACTCCCACGACCGCGGCCTCTACTACGCCTGGAAAATCGTACAGCACTCGCTCGATCTCGGCCGGATATACGTTTTCTCCCCCGGAGATGTACATCTCTTTCAGGCGCCCGACAACATAGTGGTAGCCTTGTTGGTCCTTCATGAAAAGATCGCCTGTCGCAAACCAGCCGTCTTTGTCCATGGCGGCCTTGGTGGCTTTTGGGTTCTTCCAGTAGCCGGCGCAGACAGTCGGCCCGCGCAGTTGCAGCTCGCCGACCTCACCGCTGGCGACCTCATGGCCGGCTCGGTCCACGATGCGGCTATCGAGGTGCAGTACAGCGAAGCCGACCGAGCCCGCTCTGGTCACGGCGTCCTTCTCGTGCAGCACGAAGCAGTTCGGGCCCACCTCGGTCAGGCCGTATCCCTGTTTGAAAACGACCCTGCGCTTCTGGTAGGCCGCGATCAGCGGGAGTGGACAGGATGCGCCGCCGCTGATGAAGAATCGCACGCAAGAGAGATCTACCCGTGCGAAGTTCTCGGCCTCCAGCATCATCTGAAACATTGTCGGCACGGCGAACATCACACTCACCCTGTGGCGATCGACGGCGTCCAGAGCAGCGGCGGGATCGAAGCGGCTCATCAGGACAACGCCGGCACCGTGGTGCAGAAGCGGCAAGGTGAGCACGTTCCAACCGCCTGTATGAAACAGGGGCGTGTGGGTCAGTGTCATGTCATCATGGTGAAGATCCCAGCAGACTGAGGTGTTGACCGCGTTCCAGGTAATGCTGCCGTGGGTGAGAATGGCGCCCTTGGGCCGGCCGGTTGTGCCGCTGGTATACAACAGCATCAATGGCGTGTCTTGGCTGACATCGGCGGCGACAAAGGCACAGGCGGCGCGCTTGAGCCTTTTCGGATATGCGTTTTCCCCGTCGCCTTCCATGGAAATGCATGCCCCTTTCCATGAATCGCCCGCAAGCGAGTCGACGGTTTGAGAGCAGTCCCTGTCGTAGAACAACAGCTTCGATTCGGATTGATCGAGAATCCAAGCCACTTCTTCGGGAGCCAGGCGCCAGTTGATTGGCACCAGGATAGCGCCCAGCTTGCAGACGCCAAAAAACAATTCGATCTGTTCAATTCGATTGGCAGCTAAAACTGCCAGGCGATCTCCCTTGCTGACTCCGAGTTGATCCCTGAGCATGTTGGCCACCCGATTGGCGCGTTCGTCCAACTCGGCATATGACCACTTGCGTCCGCTCTCGTACTCGATCAGTGCGGTCTTGTGTGGAGTTGCCTCGGACCATTTCGCAAGCCAGTTTCCAACATTCATAATCCACCTCTCTTTCGTAAGGGCAATATTATGCATATGCACAATAGTGTGTCAAGTCAAATGTGCATGCGCAAAATTGTATCTAGATCGTATGTTAAGATAACCTATTGTTAATGAAGTTTAATTCGTTGTTTATGGGAAAATATTTGTGCAAAGCACAAATAAATCCTTGACAACAGCGAGCGGTTGGCTATATTGCAGTGCAACATCGAACAAGCCCCAATCGTGGGGACACAAAGGAGAGAGATGATGACGACCACAAGCAAGAATGCAGGCAAGCAGACCTTCGGAACCTGGAAGAAGATGGTGGATGATCAGCTCAACCGCATCGAGACCGCCTACGAGGAGATCGGCCGTTACGAGAAGCAGGCCATCGATCAAGCCGGCGCGGCCATCGATGAAATCAGCCGTCTGATGAAAGACTCTCTGGACTACACCGTTGAATTATCCGGCGAGTGGCGCAAGCTGGGTAACGAGGCCCTGCAGCGCTCCGGAAAGTTCATGGGCACCGTTCTCGGTAACTAGCCCGAGTTAAGAGTCCTGTGGTAAGCGGATCCACGACGAGGCATGGCATTGAACACTGAAGTCGAAGCCGGGTCGAGAGCAACTAACAGCATGCTTGTCGACGAAAGTACCGTCAGCGCCTTTTCAAAACTGAGCAAAGACGAAAATCCCGTTCACCTCGATGAAGCCTACGCCGCGCGCACCCGATTCGGGCGCCGCGTGGCCCACGGCATGCTCTCGGCCGCGCTGGTTTCGGCTGTTATCGGTAACAAACTTCCCGGACCCGGTACCATCTACCTGTCGCAGACTCTCAACTTCCGCGCGCCCGTATATATCGGCGACACGATTACGGCCATGGTCACGGTTGCAGAAGTGCTGGGCAACAACCGATTTCGGCTCTCGACCACGGTGGTTCGTGACGACCGGCAAATCATCCTGGATGGTGAAGCGGTGGTCTTATACGAGGGAACCTGAATCACGCTTGACGAGGTTCACAGCCGCGAAAGTTCCGACTTGATGCGCTGCACGTTGAGCCTGTCGTTATTGCGCCGGGCCATCTCGAGGGCCCGGCTCAGCGTTCGCTCGGCCTCCTGGCTGCGGCCCAGGCGGGCAAGCACCTGGCCCTTCTTGAACACGGCATAGTAGAAATCCGGCGAAATGCGAAGAGCCTCGTCGTAGTTCTCGATGGCGCGCTCGGGCTGGCCGAGATCGCGGTAGGCATTGGCCAAATTCAGGAAATTGGCCCGGTAGTTGATCCTGGGAACGGACTGGTAACTTGCAAAGTAAGCAAGCGCCAGGCAGACAGCCGCCAGCGAGACGGCCTTTATCCGCCGCTTGCGAAGGTTGACAAACAGCCAGCGCAGCATGGCCGCCGCGTACATGACAAGAACGGGAGTCACAACCAGGCGATAGCGGGCATTGACGAAGAATGCCAGCAAGGCAAGCAAGTGGGCCGCGAAGAAACCGATCAGCACAAAGCGCTTGCGCAGGCCGCGCCACGACAGGAACATTCCGATTAGCGCCAGCGGAAAGATAAGGCCCCAGCCCGGCAGCGGCAGGCGCAGGATCAATGAGAAGCGTTTGGAGAAGTAGATGTTGCGGTTGTTGGGCACCTCGTAGGCATTGACGAAGTACTTCAACTTGTTGCCCACCAGGCGCAGCCAACCTCCGGGGTTGGCGCCGATTTCCTCGAGAGTCTTTCCGACCCAGAAACTCGAAACCTCTGATGGCGACAGGTCGTCGCGCCCGAGCTCTTGCCTTGCCACGGCCGGAAAGTTGGCCTGCTGGTCGCGCACGCTGAGTCCCATCGGGCGGTTCTTGTAACGCGGGCTGCGCATGTAGATGCCGTCCGAGTGCGAGTTGTTGCCGATGAAAAGATTGGCGCCCGCGTTGGATGTCAGCGGAACAAAATCGCCTCCGACAAAATAGTTGTGCAGGCTCACGGGCGCGATGGCCACGATCGTGGCTAGCGTGAGCCACAAGCCGGCGGGCAGCCATTTTTTCCAGTTGGAGAAGCCGAAATGCAGCATCAAGGCCAGCACGGCCAACGGCGCAAACAGCAGCACGTTTCCGCGAGCGCAGGCCGAAAGTCCGAGGCTTAGCCCGGCAATGATCCACAGGTACCAGCGCGGCCGGCGCATGCCCTCGACCAGCATCACAAGCGCCAGCAGATCGAGAAATATTATCAAGCTGGCGCCCAGTATCAGGCTTGTAAAGAAGATCAGCATCGGGTATGCGGCCATCAGTAGCCCGGCCAGCAAGCCGGTGGCCGGACCGAAAAGGCGCCGGCCAAGGTGATAGACCAGCCCGGCCGAGGCGGCCGAAAGCAGCACTTGAATCATGCAGGCCGCGAGCGGCGAGGCGCCGAATACGGAATAGATCACGGCCAAAAAATAAGGGTAGGCCGGCCCCAGGTAGAAGACGGGGTCTTGCCTGCCCGCCCAATCGCCGCCTGCGATCTGCCGGGCCCAGTGATCGTACATCCAGGGATCGGTGTGCAGGTGCAGGAAGAATGGCGTGCCCGAAACCTCGATCAGGTACACGGCTCTCAGGAGCAAGGCTAAACCGCAGACAACCGGCAATGCGACCGTAGGCCGCTTGATGACCGAGACCATGGCCGCAATGCGTGCGTAAATCGCCTTGCGCGTCTCGGACTGCTCCTTCTCCGCAACCTGTCCGGGCGCCGCATCGCCGAGTCCCAGTTCCCGCAGCGCACGGCGCACGTCCTTGGGACGCACATTCAGCTTGCGGGCTATTTTCTTGACCGTCATCTGGTCGTGATTCTTGCGAATGAAACGCTTCTGCTTGTGGTTGAGGCTCATCTGTCAAAACTCCCGGCCTTCATGGTAGCAGATCGAGACCGGCGGGAAAAACAAACGCTTCAGTGGACCTCGTGGGAGCCGTTCCCGGCATAGTGGCGCGCGTCGAGCAGGTAGGAAGGCAAAACTGTCGGCGGCGGGGGATAGGCCTCCTCGTGCCTGTGCATCTCGCGAAGGTCGAGCCTGTGGGGCGGCACCATCTCTTGCAGCATGCTGTTGATATCGAAGTGCTCGGCCGCCTCTTCGACCAGGCCGGCCTGGCGTTCGGCACGGCGCTTCAACTCTTCCGGGACGATCTTCTTGGCTTGCAAAGTCATGGACAGCAGGTGCCCGGGCCTGTCGAGAATGTAGGGGCGGTTGTGCCAGAAGTTGCGCCAGACGACACGCACAATGTCGTCGACCACCGACAGGGTCGAACCGGGGCGACCGCGGACCGAGAAGGTGCCGTCGATCAGGTGATCGAGTACTTCTTTCCTGCTCATGGCGGCAAACATGTCACCGGGCGTCGGGTCGGGTCGGTGGGCCAAAAAGCGCATCACTACCCGGTCGAAGTTATGGCTGTGAGCGTCGGATCCGCCCCAGGGATGCAGCATGGAGCGGCCCTGGGAAATTATTTTCTCCTCGAGCCTGCGCGCCACGGGGTAGCGTTTGGACATCCTGGCCGATAGTCGCCAGCCGGACACCACCCGGTTCTGGAAGCTCACCAGGTCTTCGAGGACGCGCGTGCTGACTGAGGGAAACCCGCCGTTTACGGTCTCTATGTACTTGGCCTGCGAGATCAGATCGAGCGTGGCCTCGAGAGAGAGGAAGTGCCCGTCGAAGGGATGGGCCATGACATAGGCAAGATCCAACGCCTTGCAGTGCTCCATGACCAGCGATGTACGCACTTCGTCCCGGCCGGGCACCAGGCAGTTAGTGAAGATGTCGTCGATGATCTCCTGGGACAGGCCATAGTGCTCACCGAAAGGGCCGGGAACTTTTTCATGGCTGCCGTAAACCAGAATCTCGGGGGCCCTGCGGAAAACGCCGTCTATGTCCTTCTCGACGGTGGTGATCTCGGCGCAGGTTGCAAGCCTGGGCTCGGCGGCAGCGGCTCTGAGCAACGAATCGCGCAGCGTGTGGCTGCGGACGTTCATGTGATCGGTGGAGGTAATGATGCCGATCGGCGGCTTGTTGCGCCTGTTGTTCAGCAGCTTGACCAGCCGATCGGGCTTGGTGAAACATTCGCTCCAGCGGACCGGCGTGTCCTGACCCAGTGCCTCGCGGATACCGGCGGAGATCATCTCGTCCATCTCCGAGGCCGACCCGTTCGAGGCTTCGGTGTGGATATGGGTGATGGCGAAAACCGGGAAACGCAAGCTCATAATGTATTACTCCAACTCCCTGAGATCTGGGGAATTAAAGCATGTGCCGGGGCGCCTGTCAAACATCCCGGTGGTCAGATGCTCTTTATACCGGCTTTCTTGGCCCCTGAGGCGAGGAACTCGATGAAACGCGAGCGGAACTCGTCGCGGGCCAGAAGTTGCTTCGCAGGCGGCAGTTTGAAAATCGCCCCCAGCAGAGAGCCGGCCGCTAAAGCGCCAAGCCCGTCATCCGCGTCGACAAGCAGATCTTGCAGCTTGCCTTGCTCCAGCGCCATGCTGAGCACGCGTGTCATCGTGTTCAGCGGTGTCAGCTTGCGGCGCTCGCGCGGGATCATCTTCATAGCCTCGAACTTGCACTCGCGAGCGCACACGCCACATCCCAGGCAGATCGAAGGATCGACGCTGGCAAGCCAGCGCAGCTTCTTACCCTCGAGCGTGCGCCTCTTTTCACTAATGTCGATCGCGTCCACCGGGCAAGCCTTCTTGCATTTCTTGCATCCGTTACACTTGTCGGCATCGACCCGGGCCAGGAAGTTCGAGGTGAAAGTGTCGCCGAACATACTGAACTTCTTGAAGCCCAGCATTACTTCGCAACAGCAGCCGCAGCAGTTGCAGATGAAGGTCGGGTTACGCTGGACGTTGTCGCCCAGGTGAACCAGCCCGGCCTCGCGCGTCTCGGACAGCAAATCGAGCGCCTCGGACTTGTCGATCTCTCTGGCCAGATTGTGCCGCACGCAGTAGTCGGCGCCCGCACCGATGGTCATGCACGATTCCAGCCGGAATTTCGTGCAGTCCTCTCCGCGATGGTGCGCCACGTGACGGCAGTAGCATAGCCCGACGGCCCAGCGCCCGGCGTTTTCGACGAGGTAGCTGGCACGCTCCCAGTCGAGCACCTCGGCATAGTTTTCCGGCAGGGTGTCTTCGTGAATCAGGGTGCGGAAAAGAGACGTCTTCGAGGCAGGGTCGAACTGATTTGCGAAATCGGGCTCTTCCAGCAGGTAACGATGCACCAGTCCGGCCAGGTGGGTCTGGTCGATGTCGTCGCGTACGCGCATCATCGAGAACTCGATGAAACCGACAATGGTCGGCGTGATCATGTAGCGCATCTTGCCGCCGATGAACATGTCCAGCACCAGGCCCTTGTCGGCCATTTTTTCGAGCCTGGGCTGCAGGCTGTCTTCGGGGATTCCCAGCTTGCGCGAGATGGCGCCCAGCGACGAGAACCTGAGCGGCATGCGCGCGCCCAACTCGGCCTCCTCGGGCGTGTAGAGAGTGGCCAGGATCTCGTAAATCACTCCCCGTCCGGGTGCCCCGACCGGAAGCTTGTCAAGCCTGCGGCGCAGCTTTTCATAAGTCGACTTGGCGGCAATGTGTCCCATGTAAGCTCCTTTGTCGATATGAATACTACGCCGGGAATCAAGATGCAACGCGCTCCCGCATCTGTTCAACCCGGGCCGTTGTGAGTGTCAGGCTTCAGGTGTAGGATAGCTACGCTGATGAAGATCGTATTCGATTTTGATTTCGACGACGGCGCCTGGCCCGGTCCCTTGCGTGAGAGCGGCAGGACATCTTTGCTCGACGTCCAGTGGCTGGGGCCACTCGGCCTGCTTGGCAGGCTCGAGACCTTTCTGGGCCTTGGCGGCGAGTTTGCCTCTTTTTCGGAAAGAGCGCTTTCGCTGGTCGGGGAGCTTTCCGGGAAGCCGGGATTCTGGAGTTCATCGCTGCGGGCGGAAGCCTTCACGACGGCGCAGAAAGTGCTGCAGCTTCGGGACGACCTTTGGTTGGCAGGTTGGCGCGGCAAGGCCCGGACTGTGAGGTTGACTCAGCTTGCTCGGGTCACGCGGGACGTGGCCCCGGGATTGCCCGACCGGCTGGCGGCGGTTTTGGAAAACCTGCCCGGCAGAGCAGTACCCATCGAGCGCATCGAATTGACCGACGACCTGGATGCGCTGCCCTGGTCGTGGCGCGGTGTGTTCGGGCTGCTGGCTTCGGCCGGAGTCGAGATCGTGAAAAAAAAGATCGCTCCCGTCGCCGCCGTTGGTGACCTGGCCGCCAGCCGGGTGAAGGGATTCGTTCCCGAGGGCGACGGAAGCTTGCGGCTGCTTAGATCCTGCGGCCCGTTGCAGGCCGCTGAGGAGGTCGCAGCCCACCTGGCGTCACTCGACAGCCCCGACGGGGTGCTGATCATCTGGCCCGATCCGCTGCTGGATATGGCCTTGCATCGCCACGGCTTGCCGACCAGCGGAGCCGGATCGGAACTACATAAAAAGGCTACCCACTCGGTATTGCCGCTGGTAGTTGGTTTAGGCTGGTCGCCCGTAGATCCGCGCCTGGTAATGGAGCTTCTTACCTTGCCGCGAAGCCCGGTCGGTCCGGACGTAGCCCGCCGTCTGTTAGAGGCGCTCTGCGAGTGGCCCGCCGTCGGCAGCCCCGACTGGAGACGAAATTTACAAGCAGGCCTGAATGCAATCCGCGATTCGCAACGCAGAGAAAATACTTCCAAACGTTTGAGCGAGCTGTTCAACCCGGTCGCGAAGACCGGAGATCGATATCCACTGGCCGAATTAACGAAGCGCGTGCGTCTGGTTGCGAACTGGCTGCACGGTATTGAAAGCACGCATGCCGATGAAGAAAAATTCTGGTCTAAAGTGGGCGAGCAGTGCTCAACAGTCGAAAAGCTGGCACGCTCGTCCGGACTTTCCGATTTCTCCGCGGCGGAGTTGCGGCTGGTTATCGAACAGGCTACCCAGGCCTCGGCCCACAATAGTCCGTTTTCGGCACAGGCGGGGCTTGCCACGGTTGGAGAGCCGGGTTGCGTCGCAGGACCAGCCAAGAGAATCGTCTGGTGGAACTTCAGCTTGTCGAAGTTCTCACCGCCCGTGGCCTTGCCCCTGTCTGTGGAAGAGCTGGCCGAACTCGAGGCCGGAGGGGTCTCGTTGCCCGATCCCGGGTCAAAGGCCCTGGGAGCTTCCAACCGCTGGAAGAGGCCGTTTGACATGGCGGCAAACTCGCTGCTGCTTGTTTGTCCGCAGTATTCCGAAGACGGCCGGGAAGAGTTCCCCCATCCCGCCTGGGCCGAGGTCAAGGCCAGGTTGGCGGACTACAAACTGGATTCGCGGCTGGTTGTTGGTGCCATGGATGAGCGATCGATGCCGGCGCGCAAGAAGTTCGACAGCTTACCGCTGCCGCGGGCGGCGAAGATCCTGGCGGCGCCGCCCGATCGGATAAGTCCGCGTGGACAGGAGTCACCCTCCAGCCTGGGTGAGCTGTTGGGCTGCCCCTTCAAGTGGGTTCTAGGAAAGAAGGGGCGTCTGCATGCGGGATGGAGCGCCGCATTGCCTAACGCCGACGATTCGGCCTTGCGCGGGAGGCTGGCTCACTTGATCTTGGCCGAACTATTTACCCTGAGAAAAGATGGTGAGAAGCCGAGTCCAGCCGAAGCCGAGCAGCGAGCCCAGCTCCTTTTCGAAGAGCGCGCGCCCGAGCTGTTTGCCGCCCTGTTCTTACCGGGCAGAGACGCGGCCCGGGCAGAGATGCGCAGGATAGTGGGTCAGGCAGCGCGCAGGCTTTTCGAATTGCTCGACAGGACCGCTCTCGATGTGATGGCGGTGGAAGAGAATTTCACTGCGCCGTTTCTGGATATTGAACTGCGGGGCCGTCCCGACCTGGTGATCGGAAAGTCCGAGGCGATCATAGATCTGAAGTGGTCCGGGGCGATCTTCCGCAGGAGGCAGATGCAACAAGGAAGCGCCTACCAGCTTGCCGCTTACGGACGCTTGATCCGCGGCGAGCGGGGCGATTTTCCAAGCGTTGCTTACTATATCCTGAAAGACGACCTGCTGTTGGCCGAAGACAAAAAGGTGTTTCCCGACGCGGAGACACCCCGCGACGCTGTTGCCTCGGAAATCGTCTGGCAGGCGCTGGAGCAAACCTGCCGCGACAGGTTCGAGGCTCTGAGCCAAGGCTCGTTGATAGTCGGCCAGCCGGCTGCGGGCAGCGGATCTGATCCGGGCAGTTTACAGAACGGCAGGCTTAACATTTCGGCGCCCTGCCGCTTTTGCGATTTCGGTAGCCTGTGCGGGCTAGGGCTCGGCCGTGGCCAGTGTGAGGAAGAGCAGATTGGGTAAGATCGACATCATTTCGGCTAGCGCCGGCAGTGGCAAGACCCATACCTTGACGGTCAAGCTCGATGAGAAGCTATGCCGCAAACAGGCCCGGCCCGAGGCCGTCATTGCTACGACCTTCACCAACCGGGCTGCCGCCGAACTGCAAGAAAGGGTGAGATCCGAGCTGCTGAAGAATGATCGTGCCCTGGAAGCTCAGTTGTTGACAGCGGCGCGCATGGGCACTGTCAACTCGGTCTGCGGGCGATTACTTTCTGAGTTTTGTTTCGAACTGGGCATGTCACCGGAACAGCGGGTGATCGACGAGGTTGGAGCCGACTTGGCCCTTAGACGGGCGATGTCGGACGTCGTCACCCGCGACCAGGCGGATGAACTCGCGCGCCTGCAGTCGAGTTGGCCGGCACTAGATTGGCTTGATGTGGTCAAGCAGATAGTCGACAAGGCGCGGGCCAATGGGATCGGGGTGCGGGCACTCGAAGAATGCGCAACACGCAGCGAGGAATCTTTCGCCGATCTCTTCGGCAAGCCCGCGCCCGACGGGAAGGAGCTGAACCATAAGCTCAAAGAACGCATCGAAGAGTTCTCTTCGAGCTTCGATGCGAAGCTGGACGGCACCAAGAAAACGGCGGACCTGGTGCGAGACATGCGTCGGATTCTGTATCGCATGAGCGAGGGACGAACGCCTGCCTGGCACGACTGGCTCAAGCTGGCAAACGGCTCGCCCGGTGTGAAGTCTAAAGAACTGTTCAAGCCGGTGGCACAGGCGGCCGAAAACTATTTTCACCACCCAAGGATGATCGCCGAGGGACGGCGCATAATCCGGCTGGTGTTCGAAACAGCGGCCCGTGCGCTTTTGACCTATGACGATTACAAGCTGAAAAACGGCCTGGTGGATTTTGTAGACCAGGAGGCAAAGGCGCTGGAATTGCTCGACAGGCAAGATGCCGGTCGAAGACTGGCTGCCGGTTGCGACCTGGTGCTGGTCGACGAGTTTCAGGACACTAGCCCGCTACAACTCGCCATTTTTCTGAAGCTTGCCCGGCTTGCACCCGAAAGCGTGTGGGTGGGCGATCAGAAGCAGGCGATCTATTCGTTCCGCGGCGCCGACTCGCGCCTGATGGACGCGGCCATCGAAGGCATCCTGGGATCGGCTGAGCCCGAGACGCTGGGTAAGTCATGGCGCAGCCGGCCGGGCCTGGTGAGTCTGACGTCCGCACTGTTTGAAAAAGCATTTGCCCGGTATGGACTGGATGCAAAGCGGGTGCACCTCGAAGCAGCGGAAGTCAGTGAGCCGGAAGGACTTGGTCAGTTCATCGAGCGCTGGCGGTTTTCGTACCAGGCAAGGGAGAGCATGGCCAAGAATGCTGAGTGCATAGCCGCTGGCGTAGAAGATCTGCTCGGTGATCCTGACACGCGGGTCAGGACGGGCAAGGGCGAGCCGGCTCGCCGGATTCGGCCCGGAGATGTGGCCGTGTTGTGTCGCACCAACAAAGAGTGTCTGCAGGTTTCCCGGGCGTTGCAGTCGGCCGGCATCCGGGCCGCGATTCCGCGCGTCGGCTTGCTTGGCACACTTGAGGCCCTGGTGACGGTCGCAGGCTTACGGCTATGGATCGACCCCGAAGACAGGCTGGCTGATGCGATCCTGAGCAGGCTGCTCGACCACCCACGGGATCCGCAAGCCTGGTTGTCTATTGTGCTGGAGGCAGACCAGGACGAGTCGGCGATCGCCTGTCAAGCTGCGGAAAATGTCCGCCGGGCGCGCGAGAGTGACCCGCTGGCCGGGCCGATTTCGGCCTTCGACCGGGTTATCGAGGCGCTGTCCGTACCTGATAAGTGTGTCGCCTGGGGAGACGCCGGCGAGCGGCTGGCCAACCTGGATGCCCTGCGAGGGCACGCGGTTGGCTACCTGGCGTCTCGCGGTGAGCTTGGCGGGGACCAGGGAACGGTGGCAGGGCTGCTGGCCTGGTTCGAAGAACTGGCGGCCGGCGAATTGGATGCGCGGGCGACGGTCACTGGCCCGGAGGCGGTGGTCGTTACGACTTGGCACAAGTCCAAAGGGCTCGAGTGGCCCGTGGTCGTGCTCGGCGGCCTCGGTTCTCAGGCCCGCGGCAGCGCTCTGGGTGTGCAAATGGTCTCGGACCGCGAAGGGTTCGACATGAGCGATCCGTTGGCCGGGCGCTGGATTCGCTACTGGCCGCGGCCCTTTCATCCATCCAGTAAGAATGGCCGTTTCTTCGAAGCGTTGGCCGGACGCCCGGAACAAAAGATTGCAGAGGACGAGGAAGAGCGCGAACGATTGCGGCTGCTTTACGTTATCTGGACGCGCGCGCGGGACAAGATCGTGTTGCCCGGCCGCAAGCAGGCTTTCGCGGACGGAATCCTCGGTCTTCTCTGCGACAGGGATGGTATGCTGGTGAAGGACGTGGATCCTCCCGAGAAACGCAAGCAGGTCGTCGCGGTCGAGTGGGCGGGTGAGCAGTTCGATCTGCTGGTGCGCGTTCCCGAAGTCGCAGAGCGGCAGGCGACCGAGCCACGGCCGGGAGAGGGCGTCGTGCCGGCGGGTCCCAGAGAGTATCCGCCGGCGACCGTCAACCCTTCATATCTCGAAGGCGCGGGCGCGTCCGGCAGGATCGAGGAAATAGGAGAGCGGCTCATTCCAGCGGGCAAGCCCGACATGCGCAAGCTGGGCGAGGCGCTGCACGGTTTTTTCGCGGCCGACCTGCCCGGTATCGATCCCCGGGTTCGCGAGAAGATAGCCGCGGATCTTCTTGCAGGCTGGGGCGCGGACGGTGCGCTTGCTCCCCTCAAGCTGTTGCAGGCCGCGGACAACCTGCGGGCCTGGGTGGAGGGGGAACTTCCGGGAGCGAAGTGGCAGCGCGAGGTCTCGATCCAGCACCTTTTGGAAAGCGGCAGCCTGGTCAACGGCTACTGCGACCTGGCCCTGGAGTGCGACGGCGGCTGGGTAGTGATCGACCACAAATCGTTTACCGGGACCAAAGAGCAGGCAATCGACAAGGCGCGCTCGTTCGCCCCCCAGCTTTACGCCTACGCCGACGCCATCGAGGCCGCGACCGGCAAGCAGGTCATAGGCTGCTGGATTCACCTGGTGCTGATGGGGATGATGGTGGAGGTGCGCCGCCATTGTTGACTGGACGATCATACTCGTGCGAGAGTCGGGCAATTCCTGAAACATGAAGGAGTCGAGCATGAAAGCGTTATCATCGTTGGCTGTCACGGTTCTCGGCATGTTGCCCTTGGCTTGCGGCGGCGGAGGAGGAGAAGGCCCCGGCGAGTGGGAAGCGCCCGCCTTCAGCAAGAGCGTGGTGACCTCGGTGTCCGGGCCGGACGAGGCCCGCAAACCGTACCTGGTCGCCCTCGATGACGGATTCGGGCTGGCCTACAGCGTGGGATCTGTCGGCCACCTGGCCAGGCTCGACGGCAGCGGCACGATCCAGTGGGACGAGGACGTCTTCGACGATGACAGCTGCTCGATCCGCGATCTGGAGGTCGCCGGCAGCGGGCTTGCGCTGGTGTGGACCTGCCTCAGCCCTTCGCGGGGCCTGTACTTCGCAAGCTACGATCTGAGCGGCGGGCTAACGGCCAGCTCGACCGTCACCGACCAGACCAACCTGGGGACCCAGAACCCGCATGACGCCGCCATCGCCTGGAACGGCAGCGGCTACGCCGTCGCCTGGAGCTCGCAGGACCTTGAAGACGCCCCCAACCCGAACACCACCTACATCTTCTTCGCCCTGCTCGATAGCGACGGCCAGATCATCGGCGACGCGTCCATCTTCGACACGTCCTACGAGAGCGCCGGTCAGCCGTCGCTGGTCTGGACCGGAAGCGGCTACGCAATGGCCTGGACGGCCGGCCCGACCGACCCGAACATTTATTTTGCCCTCGTCGGAAGCGATGGTTCGATAAGCTCTGGCCCGACCGGCATCGCAACCGCCGGCTCGTTCGCCACCTCTGCTTCGCTGGCCAAGGCCACCGAAGGCTTCGGCGTGGCCTACATGGACGACCAGGGCAACGACGTCAACAACTTCGATATCTATTTCCTGCGAATCGGGTCGGACGGCAGCCCGCAAGGCAGCGCGGCCAAGATGTCGACCGCGGGCGACACCGGCGACCCGTCGCTGGTCTACTCGGGGACGAGGTTCGGCCTGGTGTGGAGCTGGTACCGCAGCCAGGGGCTAGCCAGCCTTCCGGCGATCTACTTCGGTGAGGCCGACGACTCGGGCAAGAAGCTCGGTGACGCCATGATCTTCGAGAACGACGACGCGGCGCCGCACCCGTCGCTTGCCTGGACCGGGAGCAAGTACGCTTTTGTCTGGCATGGGTCGCAGAACTTGAGCGACAACTTGACCCAGATCCTGCTGGCCCAGTACTGATCCTCTCTGGGAACGGGGACGGGTTGCGGCGGATTGCCCAGGCTCCGTCTACGATTCCAGACCAAGTTCGGAGGTGGTTCATGCGCGCTGTTGTTTTAGCGGTTTCCACGATCTTGATGCTAGCCAGTGTTCCCCTTGCCGCGGCCGGGCCCGGAAAGACTTGTCAGGGCTGGATAGCGGTCGAGTCGCTGCCGGACGACGGGGCTTTCGTTTTCCTGGACGGCAAGGACACCGGGAAACAGACGCCGACCACTCTGAAGAACGTGCCCTGCGGAAAGCATATGGTGGGCATCTCCAAGCTGCTGTACTCGGGTTCGAAAACCAAAGTAACGGTCAGCGGCCAGGAAGTGGTCAAGGCCAGGCTGACGCTGAAACCCAACTTCGCGCCGGTAGATATTGGTAGCGTGCCGCCGGGCGCAGCGCTTAGCCTGGACGCTAAGGCGGTCGGAGAGGCGCCTCTGAAGATCGCGCGCATGGAAGCAGGCCAGCATGAGATCCGGGCTTCCTTTCCCGACTACAAGGACGCCGTTATTAGATTCAAGCTCAAGCCCGGCAAGAAGGTCACGCTCAAGCTCAAGCTGATTCCGACTTTTGGCGGGCTGGTGATCAGCTCCAGCCCGGAAGACGCGGCCAACGTGTTTCTCGACGGCGACGAATTGGGCACGACACCCTTGACCTTGAAACGGGTGGTCCTCGGCAAGCACACTATCCGTGTCGTCAAGGACCTCTTCAAGCCTTTCAAGGCAGCCGTTCAGGTGCGCGCAGGCAAGCTCAGCAAGGTGCATGCCAGGCTGATACCCGTATACGGGACACTGGGGGTGACCTCGAAGCCCGCGGGCGCGGTTGTGCTCGTTGACGGCAAGGAGCGTGGTCGCACTCCTGTGACCTTGAAGCTCGGCTCGGGCGAGCACGAGCTTCTGGTCAAGGGCACGGAGGGTGCCCTGGGATCGGTCAGCAGGAAGGTCCTGGTCAAACAGGGCAAGAAAGGCCGACTGGTAATCAAGCTTCCGGTTCGCAGCGGCAGCCTGATGATCGACTCGATTCCCTTCGCGGCCGGCATCGAACTGGACGGCAAAAAAAGAGGCAAGGCGCCCCTGTCACTTACTAAAGTGCCGATAGGCGTGCATGTGATCGTGGCCCGGGTCAAGGGCAAGGAACCCCTTACGGGCCGGATCGAGGTGATCGAGGGCAAGACCTCCCAGGCGGAGATCAATCTCGACGATCCCACCAAGTCGGTTTACCGATCTGCCGGCTCCGCAAAGCCGGAAACCAGGACGACAACCAAGACGACAACCAAGACGTCAACCAAACCGGTGGCCAGGCAGACCGTCAAGCCCGACAACAAGCCGGCCGACAAGCCGGTTATGAAGACGAACGCGAAACCCGAAAAGAAGATCGAGCTCAAGACCGAAAAGAAATCGAACGAGGACACCCAGGCAAAAGAAGTCGTCGCCTCAGCCGCTAAGATACCCGTTGTGAAAAAGGGACGGCCCATGTCCACCTGGCGCTGGCTGGCCTGGATCTCGACCGGCACGGCGGGCGCGGCGGCGATCACCATGGCGGTTCTGTTCGGGGTCGGCCATTCGACCCAGGTTGACGCAGACGATGCCTGGACGCAGGCGCAGGACACGACACTGCCGGCACCGCGCAGAGACTACTTCTACCAGCGCAGTAAGGATCTCGACCAGAAGGCAGCCGATCTGTACACCGGCGGATGGGTGACTGCCGGCCTGGCAGCCGCCGCCGGCGCCGCCGCGATCTATTTCTTCCTGACCGAGCCCGAGCCAAAAAGCGTTGAAGCACATGCCGAACTGCAATTTGCCCCGCTTGGGGAAGGCGGCGGCTGGGTAGGCCTGCAGGGACGTTTCTGAGGATTCTATTTTTTCAGATCGACGAAGACGGTGTGCACCTTGCCGGCCTCGACGCGTACTCGTACCCGGCGCGACAGGCCCAGCGCTTCGTTCTTCAGCGTCAGGGTGTGACTTCCGGCCGGGAGTCTGACGTTCATCTGCGGAGTGGGGCCGATTCTCTTGTTGCCCAAAAAGATCACCGAGAAGGGCTCGGAATTGATTCTCAGCGTTCCTGTTTTTCCTGAGACGTTCTTGACCACGTGCTTGACGGGTTTTTTATGCGGCTTTTTCACACGACGCTTGTGGATGGGCTTTTTGACCGGTTTTTTTACCGGCTTCTTTACGACAAGCGTCGAGTGTTTGTCGGCTACGCGAGCCGTGCCGGCATCTTCCGCGGGCGTCAGGCTTCCGGAATCGGGCGAACCGGGATCCGAGGCCGCCGCAGCCGAGAGATCCGCAGCCTCGGGCCCACCGGCATCCGGCTCTTCTGCGCCCGCGTCAACTTGGGCAATCGCCTGACCGGCATCGATATCGACAGGTTCGGAAGACTTGCTGGCAGCGGAACCTCCGCTTGACGACGGCTTGATGACAAAGAACCAGGCCGCAGCGCCAATCACGACCAGCCCGAAAAACGCCAAGGCTATCTTGATACCGATGTTGCTCTTGGGGAAAGCGGCCGCCTGGAGCTTGCCGGTGGCGATGGGTTTTTCAACGGCAGCTGCCTCATGTGGAGCCTCGATCGGAGCCTCCACTTTATGCCCGGCTTCGCTCTTCATCCAGGCCTCGGCCAGCTCTTCCTCGGATCCGCCGGCCTGATCTTGCGTCTGTAGCATCCTGGTTTCGGCTGCCAGCAGGGCCGGATCGTACTTCGAGGCGCCTCCGCCCGGCTTGGGCGCATCGTCCTGTTTTTGCAGCAGCTTGGTCTCGGCGGCGTGTAGCGCAGGATCTTTGACGACCGGCGGTTTCTCCTCCGGAGCTTGATCGGCTGTCTGCAGGATCTTGGTTTCCGCCGCAAGCAGCGCGCTGTCTTTCGCGGCGGAGAGTGTGTTTGGATCCGTGGGGCGGCTGGAGTCTGGCGGCTCGACATTGTAGTCCGGCAGATCGAGCATGTGGAAGGCCACGGCCTCGCGCTCGGACAGCGCCGGCTTCTTGTCTTCAGCCGCGTGAGATTCGATCTCGGCCGGGGTTTTCGCATCGCGGCGGATGGCCCTGATTGGAGTGGGTTGGATAGTGCGCGGCCTGGCATCAGGCAGTCTGGCCGGAATGAAGGCCGCCAAAGTCGTCGCGTCCGGGTACACGCCGGCGCGGTGCAGGTAGCCCGAAAGCTCGGCCGCCATCTCTCCCGCCGTCTGGTAGCGTTTCTTTACGTTTCTCTCGATTGCCTTCTTTACAATCGCCGAGAGTTTCTTGTCGACCTTGCGATTCAGTTTATGCGGCTTCTCGTAGATTCCGCGGGTGCTGAGCGCCATGGTCTCCTGCGGTGTGCCGCCCTCGAAGGGTCTCTGGTTGGTAAGCATCTCGTACAAGGTAATGCCCGCCGAATATACGTCGGCGCGCCGGTCGACTTTCCGGCCGGCAATTTGTTCCGGCGCCATGTAGGCCAGTTTGCCCTTGACCACGCCGGCTTGAGTCGAGGTGATGCGACTGGCCGCCCGGGCGATGCCGAAATCAACCAGCTTTACCTCGCCCTCGAAGGAGATCAGGATATTTTGCGGGCTGATGTCGCGATGCACTATCTCCAGAGGTTTGCCGTCGACGCCGACCTTGCGATGGGCATAGTCCAGGCCGCGACAGACCTCGAGAGCAATGTAGCTTGCAATTGGGGGAGGAAACGGATCGGATGTCTCGGCGGATTTCTTTGTCAGGCTCAGCAGGTCAACACCATCGACGAACTCCATTACCAGGTAGTACTCACCGTTCACTTCGCCGAAATCCAGCACCGTCACTATGTTACCGTGGCTTAAAGTAACCGTGATCATGGCCTCGTCCATGAACATCTGGACGAAGTCTTCGTCGCTGGCGAGCTGCGGCAACACCTTCTTGATGGCCAGATCCTTCTCGAATCCGCCGGCGCCGTAGAGCTTGGCCCGGTAGAGCTCGGCCATCCCGCCTGTCGCGATGCGCTCGATCAGGTGGTACTTGCCGAATTCCCGTGGAAATCTGTCGTTGTTCTCGGCCATGCAAGTTCCTTGCTGTTCGCAAACAGCAGCCTAGCAGACCTGCGATCATAGCGTCAAATTGTCAAAGAGACGTTCTGGGCTGTTTGACCTGGTTTGACAGGTTGTTGGGAATCGGTTAGCTTGACAATGCGTTTTCTCTCGGTTTTCTCAGGAGGTGCCCGCGCATGAGGCGCTTTTTCTTGGTCAGTGGCTTGTCGCTGTTTGTTGCCGTGTGTGCCTGCTCTTGCGGTGGCGACAAGATCGACGGGCAACTCAGCATTCAGCTCACCTGGGTGTGCGATCCTCCAATAGAAGATTTCGCGGCGCAAATCGATATCTACTGTATTCGCGTGATTTACCCCGGAAACCGAGCACCGGACGAGAACTGCGCAAGCAGCCTGGAGGGTCTGAATCTCGCGGTAGACGAGACCTCGGGCCTGGTAATGGTCGAGGTGGTCGGCCTCACCAGCGTTGGAGAGACGCTGGTGCGCGGCAGATCGACGCCGGTGCGGTTGGTGTCCGGCGAGGCAACCACTGTTACCATTCCGGCGCTGCCTGTGGGCAATTTCTCTTTGCTTGCCGCGGACTCCGGCCTGTGCCGTCCGTTGCCTTACCATGCTGTCGATCACAGCGCGACGGTTTTCCCCTCGGGCCACGTGCTGGTTGCCGGCAGCGCCAGACCTGACGAAGATCCTACCCGGATAGCCTTCCTGCTCGACCCGGTTACCAACAGGCTTGTGGTACTGAATACTCCCCCGGAATTGTACCGCTATCAACACAGCGCGACCCTGCTCGATGACGGACGGCTCGTTGTTCTGGGTGGCCAGAACCAATTGGGCTCGGCGCCTCAGGATATCCTGTTGCTGCGCGGCGCCGAGAGCATGATGAAGCCTTACGACAGGGCCGTCGACTACAGCCTCGTGTCGTTCGAAGACCTTGGCGCGGGACTGATGGTGCCGCGGGCCAGGCACCTGGCATCGTTGTTTTTCGGCAATCAAGTATTGGTCAACGACGGTGAGAGGACGGCCGAGATGTTCCTGGGTTCGCGTGAACAATCCGGGTTCGTCGCGGTCGACGGCAGCGACCCGTTTCCCGCGAGCGGGAAAATCGCCACGGTGGTTCCGATTGACGGCGAACGGGCGCTGGTACTCGGGGGAGAGACCAACCATAACGGGCTGCTGACAGTTCAGGATAACACGCGCGGTCTCGGCTTCACTCCTTTCAACCTGCAGGTAGCCGCGCGTGACCGTCCAGTTGGTGTTGCACTCGGTGATGAGCTGGTCATGTTCATCGGAGGGCTCGCGGGGGCCATGGTCGGTGAACCTCCGGTGGTGATAGTAGATCCGGGCGGACCAGCAATATTCGAGGTTCCCGTGGATGAACCGGCTTTTCCGCAGAGAGGTTTCAGCGCCACTTTGTTGCCCGATGGGCGAGTGTTCGTCGTGGGCGGAGCCTCGGCCAGGGCACAGTACCAGCCGGGCAGCACGTTCCTGTTCGAGCGGCAGGCCGGCGGTGACATTACAAAATGGAACAGCTACCCGGGCCCCAGGCTAATCAGGCCGCGCGCCTACCATACTGCCTCTCTGTTGCCCGATGGCCGGCTGATTGTAATCGGCGGTGTCGCAAGCGGTCCGGACTTCACTAATCAACAAGTGGCTTCTTCTGCCGAAGTGATCGCCTTTTAGTGTGATTTTTATAAGGCATTGGAGACCGGCATGGCACGGGCACTCATTCGTAACGCGTTGCTGGTAGCCACCGGAGACGATGGTCTGGGGGAGTTGCCCGGGTGTGACGTGCTGGTGGACGGCCCGGCCATTACCCAGGTCGGCAAGAACCTCGATGTCCAGGCAGACCGGGTAATCGATGCCGACGGTTGCATAGTTGTTCCGGGTTTTGTAAACACGCACCACCATCTTTATCAGGTCTTGACCCGCAACTTGCCAAAGACGCAGGATGCCAAGCTCTTCGATTGGCTCATCTATCACTATGACGTCTGGAAACACTTGACGGCCGGCGAAGCGCGGGCGGCGATGTATGCCGGCCTTTCCGAGCTGCTTCTGAGCGGCTGCACTTGCAGTGCCGATCACCACTACTTGTGCCCGGATGGCGTTACCGACGATCTGTTCGGTCTCGAGGCTGAAGTAGCGGTTGATCTGGGGATTCGCCTGCAAATGACCCGCGGCAGCATGAGCCTGGGCAGTAGTCGGGGCGGGCTGCCGCCCGACTCGGTTGTCCAGGACGAGGACACGATTTTGGCCGACTCCGAACGGGTGATCGGGCGTTTCCATGACCCGTCTCGTTTTTCCATGTGCCGGGTCGCCCTGGCGCCTTGCTCGCCGTTCTCGGTCAGCCCCGATCTGATGCGTCAAACGGCCGAACTTGCCCGCCGCCATGCTGTGCGCATACATACTCATCTGGCCGAAACGCTGGACGAGCAGGAGTTTTGCCTCGAACGTTTCGGGCACAGGCCGCTGGACTATGCTCGCGAATTGGGCTGGCTGGGTGACGATGTCTGGTTCGCGCACTGTGTTCACCTGAACGACCAGGAAATAAAATTGATGGCCGCTACGCGGACGGGCGTGGCGCATTGCCCGACTTCCAACCTGCGCCTCGGGTCCGGAATCGCTCCGGTGCCGTCGATGCTCTCGGCCGGTGTGCCGGTCGGCCTGGCGGTCGACGGCAGCGCCTCGAACGACTCTTCGAACATGCTAAAAGAGATGCAGATTGCACTGCTGGTGCATCGGGTCGGCACGGCCGTGGACGCCATGCCTGCCCGCAGCGTGTTGCGCATGGCGACGCTCGGAGGAGCAAGCGTGCTGGGGCGCGACGATCTCGGCGTTATTGCGCCGGGCATGGCTGCCGATCTGGCGATGTTCGACCTGAGCGGATTGGCTCATGCCGGCGCCGACCACGATCCTGTGGGGGCGCTTCTGTTTTGCGGCCTCGACTACAGGGCGAAAATGGTGATGGTCAACGGTCAAGTCGTCGTCAATGATCGGCATCTGGTCGGGCGCGACGAGGTGTCGATTGCAGCAGATGCCCGCAACGCATCAAGGAGCCTGCTGAAAGCGGCCGGCGTGATCAGCTGAGGAGAACTGGAATATGTTACCGAACGCTAAAGTTTGTCTCTATCCGCGCAATCCGCAAGAAGCGGTGCGCATTCTCAACGAGCACGGCCGACAGGCCCTCGTTTTAGCCGGCGGAACCGCGGCCGCCCTGAGTTCAGATCCTGCTGTCACGACCCTGGTCGACTTGACACGCGCTGGAATGGACGGCATCGAGGAAACCAACGCTGAGTGGTCGCTTGGATGCTGCCTGCGCATACAGCAACTGGCAACCCACCCGGGAATCGCAGGGTTGTTCGACGGGATGTTGTCCGCTGCGGCCGCTTCGGTGGGCAGCCGGCCAATCCGCAACATGACCACCCTGGGCGGCAACGTGGTGCAAGTCTTTCGCTGGTCTGATCCGCCGGTGGCCCTTCTGGCGATGAACGCGGGTTTCGAGCTGACGGGTCCCGAAGGATCGAGACGCCTTACCGCCGACGAGTTCTTCGAGCGTCATCCCCGTCAGGTATTGAGACCGGCCGAGATCTTGACCCGGGTGTTCATTCGCCGTGTGCAAGGGGCGAGCGGCGGAGCGTTCTTCAAGTATGCACGCACGGCCTTCGACCTGGCCGTGGTTGACGCGGCGACCTGTGTCGAACTCGATGGGCGGCGTTGCCGTGAGGCCCGAGTCGTGGTAGGCGGAACCAGGACGGTACCCTGGCGGGCCCATGAGGCCGAGAAGATATTGGTCGGATCACGACTGACCAAAGCCGTAATGCACAAGGCAGCTGCGGCTGCCCGCCTGGAGACGCGCGCGATGGGCGGCCTGCGCACGGACGGGGAATATCGTCGAGAAATGGTCGAGGTGATCGTGGGCCGGGTAATCGAGCGTGCAGTACAGCTCGCACAGGAGAAGTCCTGAAATGGAAATTCATGTCGAGGTAAATCACAAGCCGCTGGTCTGGAAGGTCAACCCGGGAGAGATCCTGCTGGATGTCCTGCGCCGTGAGGGATACAAGAGCGTCAAGTTTGGATGCGGTCAGGGAGACTGCGGAGCATGCACTGTCTTGATTGACGGTCAGTCCATGCGCAGTTGTCTGCTGTTGGCGGGACAGGTCGAGGGTCGCTCGATTACAACCGTCGAGTCTTTGGGCAACCACGACGATGCTCACCCGCTGCAGAGCAGCTTTGTCGAATGCGGGGCGGTCCAATGCGGTTACTGCACTCCCGGGATGCTGCTTTCGTCAAAAGCCTTGCTAGACGAAAATCCCGAGCCCGACGAAGACCAGGTGCGCGAAGCCCTCGACGGCAACTTGTGCCGCTGCACAGGCTACAAGAAGATCATCGAAGCGGTTCTTCGTGCCGCCGAAAGGATGCGGTCATGAGCCGTAAACGATCTTTCTCGGTTGTCGGCCGGTCGGTGCTCAAGAAAGACGGCCTTTCGTTGGCGCAGGGCGCGCCGTTGTTCTGTGAAGATCTCTTACCGCGCGGGTGCCTGTACGCCCGAGTATTGCGCAGCCCGCACGCCCATGCCCGCATCACTGCCATCGACTCCTCTGTTGCCGAGAGCATGGAGGGTGTGCATGCCGTGCTGCATCACGGCAACGTTCCCAGGGTGATGCGTACCACGGCCGGACAGGGTGCTCCAGAACCCTCGCCGTACGATTTCACGACATTCGACAACAAGGTGCGTTTCGTGGGCGACCGGGTGGCGGCGGTTGCCGCCGAGACGCCGCAACTGGCGGCAGAGGCCCTCGGGCGCATCAAGGTAGAATACGAGCTGCTCGAACCCGTGCTCGATCCGCGCCTCGCCATGCAGCCTGGCGCGCCGCGGATTCACGACGAGCCGGACGCCAAGGTCGTCATCCCGGTGCCCTATGAGCCGCAAAAGAACATGGCCGCCCATGTCGATATGCAGATCGGCGATATCGAGCGGGCCTTGGATGATGCCGACTTCAAGATCGAGCGCGAGTACGAGTGCCAGTACGCCCAGCACACACCGATCGAGCCGCACTGCGCTTTGGCCGAGCCTTTGGCCGACGGGCGAATACGAATCACCACCTCTACCCAGGTTCCCTTTCACGTGCGTCGCATTGTGGCCCAGGCGCTCGAGGTTCCCGTATCACGAATTCATGTGGTCAAACCGCGCATCGGCGGAGGGTTCGGCGCCAAGCAGGAAGTCTTGATCGAGGATCTGTCCGCCTTCTTGGCCATGCGTAGTCGCAGGCCTGTTTTTCTGCGGCTAAGCCGCAGTGAGGAGTTTCTCAGTCGGACACGGCATTCGATGATCGTTCGCCTGAGGACCGGCGTGGATAAGGACGGTTCACTCAAGGCCGTCGATCTGGACGTTCTTGCCAACACGGGGGCCTATGGCGCCCACGGTTTAACGGTGACCTGCAACTGCGGCAGCAAGGTGCTGCCCCTGTACCGCTGGCCGGTGATCAGATTTTCAGCCGATGTGGTCTACACGAATCTGCCCGTGGCGGGTGCCTATCGCGGTTACGGAGCCACCCAGGCGGCTTTCGCCATGGAGATCCAGATGGACGAGATGGCTCGTTCGATAGGAATGGATCCCGTTGATTTTCGTCTCGCCAACCACGTTCGCCGCGGTGAGACTTCTCCGGTATTCGCGGCCTTGGGCGAGGGGGGCGAGGGCACGCCCCAGAGCATCGGCAGCATAGGGCTCAAGAAGTGCATCCGTGAGGGAGCCCGGGCCATCGGCTGGAAGCGCCGGCGTAGCCGGGGCAAGGGGCCGCTCCGGCGCGGCCTGGGCATGGTCTGCTTGATGCAGGGCTCCAGTATTCCTCAGGTTGACATGGGTGCCGCTTCAATCAAGATGAACGAGGACGGCTCGTTCAACCTGTTGGTAGGAGCGACCGACATTGGCACCGGCTCGGACACTGTACTAGCGCAAATAGCCGCTGAGGTTCTGGGTGTAGAAGCCGACAAAGTGCTGGTTACCAGTTCGGACACCGACGTTACGCCCTTCGACGTAGGCGCCTATGCGTCGAGCACCACCTACCTGAGCGGCGAGGCCGTGCGCAAGGCCGCGCTCGATGTCGCCGGCCAGATTCGCAAAGTGGCTTCCGAGATGCTTGGAGGGGCGCCGAAAGCGATTCGGCTCGAGAACGGGCGGGCGCTGGCTTCCGACGGAAAGGCCGTGCTTCTTTCCGAAGTGGCCCTGCGCAGCCTGTATGAGATTGACCAGCACCAGATCGGCGCAATGGCTTCGCACATCACTCGCAAGAGCCCTCCGCCCTTCTCGGCCCATTTTGCCGAAGTGGAGGTCGATATCCAGACCGGTATGGTAAAGGTTCTCAAGTACGTTGCGGCAGTCGATTGCGGTACGGCTATAAACCCCGTCCTGGCCGAGGGCCAAATCGAGGGCGCAGTAGTCAACGGTCTCAGCTATGCCTTGTGCGAGGAGTTCATTTTCAACGACAAGGGCAAGCTGCGCAACGACTCCTTTCGCGACTACAAGATTTTTTGCACCCGGGATTTGCCGCAGATCGAGACGATTTTAGTGCCGACTTACGAGACCAGCGGACCTTACGGCGCCAAGAGTGTCTCAGAGATTTGTATCAACGGGCCCTTGCCGGTGATCTCGAACGCCATCTTCGATGCGCTTGGTGTTCGTTTGAGAAGAGCGCCCTATACGCCGGAGCGGGTGCTGGCCGCGATTCGGGAAGGCTCTAAGGACTTAGTCGAGTGACATGAAAAGGCGCGATCCCACAAGACTAGAACGTGAGAAATTCGATCTGCTCATTGTCGGCGGAGGGATCTCCGGCGCGACGCTTGCCTGGGACGCCTCGTTGCGGGGACTCAAGGTGGCCCTGGTGGACAAGGGTGATTTCGGCGGCGCCACTTCGTCGGCCACTTCCAAGTTGATCCACGGGGGGCTGCGCTACTTGAAAAACGGCGAAGTGCGCCTGGTGCGCGAGTCGCTACGCGAGCGGCGCATATTGCAAGGCGTTGCCGGACACCTGGTGCGCCCCATTCCTTTTTTGATTCCGACTTTCAAACGTGGCAATCGCAAGTGGATGATAAAGAGCGGCATGCTGGCATATGATCTGCTGGGCTACGATCGCCGCCGGCTGGAAGATCCGGCCCAGAGATTGCCGGGTCACCACATGTTGTCCGGCGATCAGGTGCTTACCGCTGAGCCCAGTGTGCCCGCAGCCGACCTGACGGGGGGAGCGGTTTACTACGACTGCCAGTGTGATCCGGATCGATTGACATTGGAATTCATTATCGGAGCTTCCAGGAACGGCGCGCTGGTTATCAACTACGCCCAGGTGGGCGACCTGGCTTGCAGGCTTGGACACCTGGACAGCGCCGAGGTTCGGGACTTGCTATCCGGCAAGAGCTACGAGGTCAAGGCTCGCATGACGGCCAATGTCGCCGGACCATGGGCCGATCATGTCGACTTGCTGTGCGGGGCGGGCGATAAGATCACTCTCAAGCGTTCAAAGGGAATTCATATCATCACCCGGCCGCTTACCAAGGAATTCGCCCTGGTGATGCAAACGGAAGCCGGGCGGCACTTCTTCATCATCCCCTGGCGCGGTCACAGCCTGATTGGAACGACCGATACGGAGTACCAGGGAGAACCGGACGATCTCGGAGTGCAGGCGGAAGACGTGCAACAGTTTGTCGATGAAATCAACCAGGCCTGTCCGGCGGCCAAGCTCAATGCGGCCGCCGTGAAATATCGATATGTCGGCGTTCGGCCGCTGGTCGACCAGGAGACACAGGTATACGAGGCTTCAAGGCGTTACGAGATTGTCGACCACCATTCCAGGGGGCTCAAGGGATACATCAGCGCCCTGGGTGGAAAGTACACTACCAGCCGTAACCTGGCCCGTAAACTCACCAACCGTATCCTGGCCCGCCTGGACGAGCCCAAGGTGAGTTGCCGGACCGCTCACAAGCTGTTGCCGGGTTCGGTCAGCGGTTCTTTCGACGGCTACGTCGACAAGTGCTGCCAGGAAGAGCGCAGCTTGCTGCCCGCAGATGTGCTGCGTCACCTGATCTGGACCTACGGCGCCAGGCATGACGATGTGCTCGACCTGGTTCGTGACGATTCATCACTGGCCGAGCGCGTTTGTGAGGGCAGACCGGAGATCATGGCCCAGGTGGCCTTTGCGGTTCATTCCGAAATGGCCTGCAGGTTGGTCGACATTGTCAGCCGCCGTACCGGAATCGCAACGTTGGGTGACCCCGGGGACGAGGCCATGAACAAAGTGGCCGGTCTTGCGGCCAGGTTGCTCGACTGGGGAAGCGAGCGTCGCGAACAGGAAATCAACGTTTGCAGGGAAAAGATCAAGGGACTGCCGGAGACGAACCGGTCGGGTTGAAAAGCGGGGGAGTAGCTTTGGCTGCACACGATTGTTTTCGAAAGCGTATCGGGTATCTGGCCGTGGTCCTGGGGGGCTGGCTGCTTTTCGTAAGTTGGCCGGCCGTCGCCGAGCCTGAGAACCTGGCCGGTAAGTGGCTGGCGGTTGCAGGTAAGGACCTTACGCTCGATGGAATCTGGCGCAAGAAGGCCAATCTCGGAGAGCAGGCCGAGATAACCTCCTCGTCGCTGTTTGCCGGGCTCGATCCAGGCTGGTACCTGCTGGTGAGCGGAGCCTACCGCTACAAGGGCCAGGCCCGCACGGCCTGCAAAAAGCTTCTGGCCTCGAAGATCGACTGCGTAGTCGAGCAGGCGGGCGAGCTTTTTGATTTTTCAGACGGCAAGGCGCGCCTTTCGCCGCTTTCGGCCGAGTCGGCCGAGGCCGGCCGCGGGATCTGCCGCGGGCGGGCCGGCCTGCAAGCGCCGGACGGAAAGACGTCGGTCTCGTTCGCCTTTCTGGATCCGACTTCCGACGGCCTGGTGATTCATTCGGGCGGGCAGCGGAAACAGCTTGAGGGATTGTTCTTCAAGACGCGACAGGTTTACTGGTCGCCGGATTCCAGCCGGATAGCTTTCGGCGACGAGGATCTTTTCTCGAAATCGGGCAACCAGCGGATGCTGATTGTCGACCTGCCCTCACTTGAAGTATCGAAGGTAGAGACCACCAAGCTGGGTAAGGACAAGAAGCACGGCAAGCGCGACGCATATTGGGTTTCCGATATTTGCTGGATGCCCGACTCCGATCAGCTGCGCTTCAAACTGAGCGTCGACTACGTCGGCAAGAGCGGCAATTCGGACATCGACGGCGAGCGCCGCAGCCGGCTGGGAGACAAGTTCGGCAGCCACGATCCGATCGTGCTCGGGGAATTCGCCGTCTGTTTGCGCCCCCGGCAGCAGGAGTTCAGCCGGCCGCCGGCCGGATTGCAGCTGTACGATCCGGCCAAGTTCGGATACATCGATCGCACCGGTAAGACGATCATCAAACCCCGCTTCGATCGGGCCGGCCCATTCGTCGGCGGGAGCGCCGTGGTGCAAGTCGGCGGGCAGCAGATGACAATCGATAAGCAGGGCAAGCCGGTCGCGAGCGGCGCTGAGAAGAAAGAGCCCGCGGGCGCGGAGGCCGGAAAGCCAGCGCCCGTGCCGGTCAAGATCGGCGAACGCTTCGGCTACAGTGACGAATCGGGCATGATTGTAATCGATCCCCTATACGATGAGGCTTTCCCGTTTTCGGACGGCCTGGCCAGAGTGAAGCTGGGCGCCAAGTTCGGCTACATCGATCAAAAGGGCCGGACGGTTATCCAGCCCGACTTCTCGGAGGCCGCGGACTTTTCCGAGGGACTGGCGGCGGTGAAAATCGGCAGTTGAAGAAATCGGCCTGGATCTCCGGAACAAAAAGCTGCTGCTACTCCAGCCAGGAAATATCGTTGCTCTTGTAATGTAGCAAGAAGGCGCTTTCCCCCGTGTCGTCGAACACTACCGGGCCCGGCCAGGCGCCGACGTCGACTGTGGCCGCGACGCTTTCGCAACTGCCCACTTGTTCGCAATCCGTGCCGATGATGCTCAACTGGTTCGAGAAAAAGTGCGAGACATACACCCGGCGCCCGTCCGGGCTAAGTGAAAGAAAAGTGGGATCCCCGCCGGTCGGTATCACCCGGGGAGACAAGTTCCCCTCGGCATCGAAAGTTCCCTCCAGCACCACGCCGAGTTCACTCATGGCCATGTATATCTGCACCAGCGGCAAACGCTGCACTACCAGCGCGTCTGACAGGTAGGGAGCCAACTCGGCATCCAGGATGTCCAGTCTGGAATTACCCTTGACCAGATCGAACAACCGGATGCCCAAGGCCGGCTCATTCTGGCCGTCGTCTCCAGGTAGATCTTCGAACACGGCCAAATAGGGAGCATTCCTGGCGCTGCGTACAAGTCGCACCCCGGGTCCGAAGTCGTCGAGTTCGGGATGGTCGCAGAGCGCCAGGGACTCGCGGATGATTCCCCCGGATTCGGAGCCATCGGGGTCCAGTTCTACACACCAGGTTTCACCGGTCGCGTTCTGATCCTCATACTTGTTGAAATAGCGCGTTAAAACCAGCACCGGCATGTCCGATCCATCCTGGTGTTTCCAGGACACGAGTTGCATCTCGTTGAAATCCTTGGTGAGGTTGCGGTCCACCATCAGGCCCCCGGTTGTCAAACCACATGACGGTGCCTTGTCCGCGATCCTCCCGAAGGCGATCGCACGGTAACGGGCGCTGTCGATTTGACCCAGTTCCTGAGTCTCTACCAGAGGAACCATGAGCAGGTCGTTATCGGGCCGGCGCAAGGTGGTCATTCCCTTTGAGAGAAATCCCATGGTGCGGTGCTCGCTCATGGATACGACCGGAAACTGGTCGGTGCGCAGCCCGGAATTACGATCGACCATGTGAATCGCGTTTGAGAGTGAGTCCGCCATGAACAGGTGCCGGCCGTCATAGGAAGGAGCGAACTGAGGTGCTACTGAACCCGTGGAGGTCGCGCTCTGGGGAAATTGCTCTTGCCCGGCGGTGTACTTTAATACTCGTGCATTGTCTCCGTCCACGAACAGCACTTGGTCTGGCACTTTCAGGATTGGATCCCACATGGATGCAACCGCCAGGGCCTGCACACCACCATTGTTGAAAGGCACCGCAATTTCACCCATCAGGCGAAAACCGGGCAGGATGCCGTTCCTGCTGACGTCGAACACTTGCAAGCCGTTCTGGGTGGCCACATACAAGCGCTCACCGTCTGCGGCGGGGTCGGTATTCTCGATCGAGTAACGAGCCGTAGCCAGAGCATAAGGTATGGAGTCGAAGGTCGCCACTTGCAAGCTCGGCTCTAAATACTCATTGCTGCCAATATTTGCCAGTTTCAAAGTCGACAATCTCAACAATGACTTATCCGAGAGGTAGAGCCTGAGATTGGCGTGCAAAGAATGGGACTGCCGTAAAGCCATGGCCGCATTCGACCAGTTGCAGTCGATCAGTCCGGGATCGGTGTCTAGCGTCGGGAACATGCGCCTGACATCGGAGCCGTCACGGTCGACTCGCCAGACCTCGTTGCTGCCGGCCAGGGCTAAATATATGTGCTGCTCCACCGGGTCATAGGCCATGTCGACAATCGGACCCAGCCGATCGGTTTCGGACTTTTTGCAAAAAGGCGCTTGCTGCGGCAATTCGACAAGCAGGGCATTGGCCGGATCCTCGGCGGGCACAATGGCCAGGGCCGGCAGTCTCAGATGGCTAACCACGAAATCGTGTTTGTTGTTGTCGGGAGCTGGTCTGGGGATGCTCCAGACAAGGTTGGGCGCAAATGGTTTGCCTCCTGTTTCCGGCAGGATCCATAATTCCGGATCCTCGAAGTTGAGGTTGACGGCTTCCTCCAGGTTGATGGTCCAGGCAAAGATGTCCGATTCCATCCCGAGGTTCTCGTCTGCGATTTCCATACGGGTGCCGACAATCATCAGTGTGTTATCGGCGACCATTCCGAAAGCTCCGGAAATGGGCAGGCCGCATACTCCGAAATCGAGGTGCAGTCCGTGGAACGGTTCAAAAACTCCAAGGGTGCTCGCTTCGACTCCAATTGTGCCGAAGGTCAGCGTCTTGACCAGGGATGGCGTGAAAACCGCCCATAGACCGGTACGAACGTCGAGTAGCTTCTTGAGCCGCTGGTGAACCGGGTGGCCCGGGCCGTCGTAGACAAATTGGCTGCCGGCTACCGCTTGCCCGGCCGGGGAACTGACGTTGATGTTCACTTCGCCCGGGGATTCCAGTTCGGGCACTCTGGTAAACAGCATGCTCCGGTCGCAATGGAAATCCGGATCTGGCAGATAGCCGGACGGGTTTTCTTCGTCGACTATTTCTGCCACTTCTGTTCCAAAGTGAACGATGTTGTTCCCGGCATTCGAGTCGAAGTTTTGTCCGCAGATGCCCACTACGTCACCCATGAAGCCATGGGAAGGGGAGAACTCCCCGATTTCAACCTCGGGCGGCGGCGGAGTGAAATCCCGTGAGCAGCCGCTCAAGGCTGGCACGAAAGCTAACCACAGAATTGATTTGTTCTTCATGCTTCGTAAGTCTCCAGTCGATGATAGTAACAACGCATCATTCGACGAGGCGCAGCGGGGGAATATCGAACAGTGAGCGCAAGACCTCGTCTATGTAGTCCGGCAAGTAGCGGTTCCACAACTTTACCGGAAGTTCGCCCAGTTCATTCTGCGGTGAGACTGCGAAGTTGAACAAAAAAACCATCAAGTACTCGACGTTCTTGGCAAGCGGGCTGCGATATTCCTGCTTCAGGCGCTGCTGGATTATGCGATCCTCGTGAATGCAACGGCCGATCTCGCTTTCCATCATCTCCTGATAGTTGCTGACTATGACCTCGATGTTGACATCGTCCTCCCCGCTTGTAACGAAACTGACGAACTCCCGGCCGGCCTGTGCGGGATCGAGTCCCCTGCGCTCGATCAGCTTCAGCATGGCCGGGCCCAGGGGTCGGGAGAGGATCCTGTCCTTGTCGGGCGTGTAACGAATGATCAGATTGACGGCATTGTAGTTGCCTTTGTGCGGTTCTTGCTCAATGACCACGCAGTCGTCAGCACGGTTAAAGACGTTTAGCGCCGAATCGTACTGCTCGTCCTCGAGGATAACCTTGATACCGGCGACATCGTTTATGATCAGTTCCTTTTCGAAATCGATTGCACGGTTGTGGCGCAGGTCGTCCAGCAGCTTGTTTTCAGCACTCAGAAACTCGCGCAGCATCTCGTCGGGATTGCTGACCAAAGCCTGGCGCGGAACGCCCATGTCTTTCGCCCGTCTGGCCGCCATCGCGCCGGCGTGGCGCTTGATGGCCTGGAAAGTGTGGTCGATGATCCGCCTGGCGCTCTTCTCTGCCAGTCGCCTGACGCGCTTTATGCGCGAGGAACCGATCAATATTTCCTTCGTTGCCCGGGGCAGGAAGTACATCGTTCCGTGGAAAGGGGTTTCGCGAAAATAGCGTTCCGGGTTGTTGCGGTAGTTGTCAGCCAGAAATTCCGTTCGCGGAGTACCGAAAGGCGCATTGGCTACGATGGCATCCTTGAGCTCTCCCTTGTGGGGAGCGAAGCGCGACACGAGCCGCCCGCCGTGAATTCCCGAAAAAACCTTCTCGGAAAAGAGTGTCAGGTAGCGAGAGATGTAGACGTTGTTGAAATGGACCAGCCGCGTCACAAGCTCCGCGTCGTCGGGGCGCGGCCGGTTGTACATCCAGCGGCTGATCAGATCGCGGAATTTCTCGCGGTGCAGGTAACTGTTGATGTTGATCATTTCTGTTCCGGCACATTCCCCCTGTCGAGAGTGGATTCAATAGCCTTCCAGCATTTATTCCTGGCGGCAGTGTCAAGCGCCGGACCCTTCAGCGGCGCGGGGGATTGCAATGCGCCGCCCACCTCGCTCAGCGTGAGCGCGCCGGCCGGAAATGTCTTTAGCAGTTCGGCTATCTGCAGTGGGGTCATGCCCAGCAGGAAAGTGCCGTTGATGCTCTGGTAACGCTGACCCTGGCGCACACCTGCTCTGGCGGCGGGAGAGTCGGCGCAGACCTCCTCAACCTCCAGAATCCCGTTTCTCGACTGGTAACACCAGCTCAGGCCCAGGGCAATCTCGGGTGCATTGGCTTCGCTGCAGGTCTCTTGCGGAAGTGTGACCTCCCACAGCTTCTTGCCTAGGGGCTGCTTCCCGCAGCTTGCTTCGATTCTGGCGAATGTGATCTTCTCTAGTCCTCCGTGGCGGATGAGCAAAACGATTTGTTTATCCTCACAGGATTCCAGGTGGGCGATACGCTCAGAAGAGTCCATGTCGGCTATCTTGAAGTTGCCGATGGTAACGATCAGTCCCTGTTCTTGAATACCGGCCTGGGCAGCCGGGCCGCCTGCAACAGAGTCGATACGTATGCCTTCTCCCTCCTCGTGAAGCTGCATTCCGAGCAGCTTGCCGGCATGCTCGATCGTTGCTTCGATTCCGCCGGCGGCCCTTTTCTTTGACTGCTGCAATGTAGCAATGCTGTTCTCGATCTCGAATTTTTGCGCCCGGCTCAGTTCGGAGGCGTGCTTCTTCATGTAGTTGCGGTAGCACTCGATACGCTCATCACGAGTGCGCCCGGACAACTTCAGACAGGCTTCCATCTCCTTGCGCAGCTTCTCCGATTGATCGCTGGAGCGGTTGGCGTTCACGCGGATCTTGTTGATATCGGCAGGCGACAACTCGGATTTTTCCACGAAATCCTGGTCACGCTGAATCCTGACGAACAATCGGTCCCAGCAAGCCTGACTCTGGCTGGTCATCTGTTCCTTGTCATATTGAAGGCAACGGCGTACGGATGGATTCTTGTAGAAATGATCTCCGGTCGGTTTGACCTTGATGGTGCCGTTACAGCCACATATCAGGCTGAAGGCGATGCCTCCGATAGCAAGAATAGTACAACGCGAGCTGGAAAGCATGACATCCTCCTGGAATCCTGGTAGCTTGAAAAACGAAACAATCGTACCTTCGGTGCGAGACATAGTCAACGATGTAGCCGGTTGGGCCCGGCTGGCCGGAGATAGAGATTAAGTCGACTCATAGCACAATTATGATTGTCTGGTTCGCCGTCATTTGGTTGCTTGGCGGAACCTTGGCTAAAGGTTCTCCTTCGCTACCCGCACGAACTGAAGGTGATGAGTTTCGTCTCTCACCCCCTGCGGTCGCGCCGGCTAAAAGAGATCGCGGAATACTGGTAACCAACCTGCGAGATCTCACCGACGCTCATGGGCTTGCGCTGCTTGTGAGAGACGACGCTGCGGCGGACAAGATCCGTATAGTCCTGAAAAAATGGCAGCACGACTATTCTTCGCTATTGTCATCCGATACGGTTCTGCTCGAACTCGACAAGCGTATGCAGGCTCTTTTCGGGCAAATGCTCGGTGGAGAATCCCGTTCGATTGCCAAGATAATCAAGCTGCTGTCCACGTCTTCTGCGGATGAAATTCATTCGATTACCATCAAGTGGCTAAAAGGCTTGCTCCTGCGCAGGGATGTGCTTTTTAGAGACGACCTGAAAAGGCTGTCCAAGACAGATCTGGCCGACATTTGCCTGCAGGCCAAAGCTGCGGACACTCTCAAGGGCTTGCCCAGCTGGCGCTATCGCCAACTGGCCTGGCTTGTTCGCGACCGGCGGGTAAAGCGGTTTTTCAACGCCCGGGACGAGCGCCTGTCACTCATCACGCCGGTACGCATCCGCATCGATAAACTGCGACCGGATACCCGGGCCGCACTGCAGCACTATCTGGCGATGGTGCGCAACTTGAAGCTCCAGGTGTTGAACAACAAGAGCATGCCTCACGATCGCTACAAGACGCTCGCTGGCCTACTGCGAGGTCTGCGCTACATGCCGACCATTCGATTAGCCTGCGAAGCCACCGGCGTTGATTTATACATTATTACTCGCTTGTTTATTCAGGAATCAGAGTTTATCCACCAGCGCATTTCATGGGCCGGGGCGTTCTCGCTCGGTCAGTTTCTGAACATTGCCCTTGAAGATGTCTGGATCTTCAAGGGTCGTATTCCCGGGGCGGCCGTCTTACTCAAGGGCATCGGTAGTCTCGAAGAGATGAAGAAGAAAGTGGTGGCTGATCCGCGCATGGCAATAAAGGTGACCTGTATCTACTTCAGGAGACTCAAAGATGAGGTTGCTCTGCGTTTGGGCAAGAAAGGCAGGCGGGCCAGCCGGGAGATGATTTCGCTCTTGACGTTGGAGAACTTCCTCTTGCGCAAGGGAGTCGGCCAGAGTTCGCTGGCCGATTCGCTGGCCGAACTGAACCAGGCATGGCCCGTAGGAGAAATGGTGATGTTGCCAGTGGTGCCGCTGGCAGGCGGAATGATCCCGGACACCGGTGCGATGCTCGCTGGCTGGCTGGGGCGCACGGTCAGAGATCTGGTAGAGATCCGCCTGGCCGACGAAGTCTTCAAGAGGAGGCTCGACCGGCTGCACTCGGCGCTGGGGCTTGCGGCTTACAACGCCGGCATGAGTAACTTGATCAAGGCATCCAAACGCCGCTCTCCGTTCGGCCCGATCAGCTTCCCGCTACAGATAACCGAGACACGCAACTACGTAGACGACATCCTTGACGGCCGCGACATACTCGAAGGAGTCACAAGCCTTGTCTCCGACGTCGCCCTGATGAGCTACTCCGATCTGATAGACCTGTCTGAAACGGCCTGCCGCCTGGCCGGAAAAAAATAGTTAGAAGTAGAAACGCCCGCCGATGCAGGCGTCGAGATCGAAGTAGAACGGGTCGGGAGTGATGAAAGCCATCGAGGGAGTAATCTCGAGGAAGATGTCGAAGGGGGCACGGGCGAAGACCATGGTAACGCCGAATGGGATGCGCACGCCCAGGCCGACGCCGGTGGTGTCGTCGTCTTTGTATTTGTATCTCCAGATACCCAGCTTGAGGCCGGCGCCCATGTAGAACAGCAGGTCGAACGGCGTTTTGCCGGCCCTGATGATGGTGAACACGTGGTAGATATAGTCGGCGAACAGGGCCACACCGTGAGCGGGAAAAAAGCCGTAGCCCACGGCCATGTCGACGGCGTTCTTGTGGTCGAACCAGTACTTGGCGTTCACACCGGCTGGTTCGCCCAGGCTTAGACCCAGCCCGAACGGCTTACCGACGGGGCCCTGGGCGTGAGCGCTGCCGACGAACAACACAAGCATCAGGAGACATCCGCAGATTTTAAGGTTCATGTTGAACTCCCTGGCATGAGTTGCAGGTCAAATCCAAATAGCATGGAAGCGATAATAGTGTCAAAAACGGAGGCTTTCACGCTTGAAAACAACATCGCTCTCGGGCACCATTGTCACTTGTCAGCTAGCTAACTTAAGGGAGGAAATATGGCAGGCATGGGTATGATGGAAATTTTTATGGCGCTTTTTTTCCTGGCGGCTCCCAGCGGACCTTACGGCAAACCCGCACCGGCAGCCACCGTTTTCAGGCACGTTCCCGAGGGTGCCGTGCTGGTGGTCGGAGTGGACGTTGCCAGCCTGGCTCAGGGAGTTGATCAGGGCCTGGGCAGGATACTCAAGGCTCCCTTCGTGAAGAAGTCTCCGATCTTGCAGATGGGCGCCACGGCTGTCACGTCGGCCAAGGAGACGATGTTGCAGAAGGTTCGCGAGCTCGGCATCGACCCGCTCAGGGATATCCGTTACCTGATGGTCGCCATGCAACCCCCGTCCGACGGCCAAGAGCGGATCTTGATTGTGGCAGGAGGCAAGTTTCCGGCCGGAATCCTGGACAAGCTGGCCCAACTGTCGGGCGCTCAAAAGAAAGACAACATGCTGATCGTGGGAGATGATCCCGAAAACCCGTTGGTACTGACCCGGGCCGGGGACAAGACTCTCGTATTCGGCAGCCGGCCGTGGGTTCAAGACGCCTTGGCGGGCAAACTCAAGAACAAGATGTTGAGCTCGCTCCTGCAAGATTATGGTCGGGACACTTATTTGATGGTGGCCTTCCGACCCAATGAGTCGATCCGCGCCGATTGGAAAACCGAAGACCCCATGGCGCAGCCCCTGCTTAATCACTTCGAGGCCATGTCGGTCAGGTTCACCTACAAGAGTGAGATCATCAAGCTAGTTACAGACGATCCGAAATTCGTCGCCGTTTACAAAGGCATACTGGATGGATTGGGGCAAATGTTCGTTGCCGGCTGGCAATTCGCGTCGGGCGTGCTGACCATGGGCGAAGCGTACCTGGCTTCACTCGATCCGGTTGCTCAGCTCGATGCCAGTTTGCCTCCCGAGGGCCGGCAAGTCATGCGGACGTTGGTCGAGAATCGGCGTGAGATCCGCAAGTTGGTGCAAGAGCTGTTTCTGGGTAAGAAGACTCGCGCCACGGCGCGCGGGCTCAAGAGCAAGCGAACCGCCATGTTGACCATCAGCGGCCACGGGCCGTCGGCGATGATGTTCTTCGGGGCGATGCTGGGAGGGATCGTTTTGGCGGGAAGTAGTGAGAAAGCGCCTTCAGTCGAAGTCAAGGCAGACGACCTGAAGACCACCCCCGTGCTCCCGGCACCTCAGAAGCCCGCGGTGCAATGAGTAATATTCATTCCAGCATGCAGCTAGCGGACCGTCAGGCTTAGGCCAAGCCCGTCTTCCAGGAGGACGAGTCCAAGTGTCACGTCGTGTTGCCGAGCACTTCGCGATAGAGACCGTTCAGCCCGGAAGGATCGCATGAAAGTCCGCACCAGGGACCGCCCAACTCGTTCTTGACAAGTTCGGGAACCAGCGAGATGACGCCGGCCCCGAGCGTGACCGGCAGATCCAGCGCCAGATCCACCGTGTACGGGCTGCGATTTGTGAATTCTTTTTCCTCAAGATCATCGGCCGCGGACTGCGCTGGAACCGCCAATCCCACAATGATGCATATTGCCAACGCGCGCATACTCAATAAAATACGCAACTTCATCTGAACGTCAATATTTGAAACCGGCCTGGTTGCGGCTTGCACGGCGGTTCGCAAAGTGGTAGGGGATGTTTCACGTTTTCGGGTTTTGGAGATTCGGGTTGAATATTCTGGTCTTGAACTGCGGAAGCACTTCGATCAAGTACGATCTGATTGATCTGGATGACGAGCGCAACCTCTGGTCGGGGCGCCTGGAACGCATCGGCCTCGAAGAAAGCACTCATTCGTACGGCAGCGGCGATGAGCGCATTACCGAGCGGGTCAGGGCCGATAACCTCTCGGCCGCCTTCGAGCTTGTTTTCAAAACCCTGAACGACGCCCCCACCGGTGTGCTTCAGATCGATGCAGTGGCGCACCGCATTGGGCACGGTGGCCTGCGCTACCGCGGCCCGGTTGTGATCGACCAGGCAGTCAAGGATGAGATTCGACGACTGATCCCTCTGGTGCCGTTGCACCACCCGGCCATGCTCGAGGGAATCGATACCGCAAAGAAGCTTTATCCAGGCCTGCCGCAGGTTGCCGTGTTCGACACTGCCTTTCATCACAGCATTCCCGACGAGGCGGCCATCTATGGTTTGCCCTATGAGATGTTTCACGAAAAGGGCATCCGCAAGTTCGGCTTCCACGGAAATTCGCACGAGTACGCCGCCAGGCAGGCCGCGGTCCAACTCGAGACACCTTTGCACCGATTGAACATCGTCACTTGTCACCTTGGAGGCGGGGCCTCGATCAGCGCTGTTCAGCGCGGTCGTTCAATCGATAACAGCCTCGGCTTCAGTTCGCTGCCCGGCCTGATCATGGGCACGCGAGTGGGCGATCTCGACCCGGGAATAATTACCTATCTGATGAAAGTCGATAACCTGCCTCTCGATCAGATAGAGCAGCTACTGAGCCGCCGAGGTGGCTTGCTGGGTATCTCGGGAGTCAGCTCAGACATGCGCGAGATCCTGGCGGCGGCCGATGGCGGCAATCATCGGGCGCTTCTGGCTATCAAGGCTTTCTGTTATCGGGTCAAACTATACATTGGGGCCTACATTGCGGCCATGGGTTCCGTCGATGCTCTGGTTTTCACGGGGGGCATAGGCGAGCACAGCCGGGGTATCCGGGCTCGCAGCCTGCAAGATCTCGAGAAGATCGGCATTGCCGTCGACTCGCTGGCAAACGATCGTTGTCGAGTAGACAGCGAGAACGTCGTATGTGACATCAGCGCGCGGCATTCGCGAGTTGCGGTTCTGGTGGTCGCCGCCAACGAAGAGTTGATGATGGCGCGCCATTGCGCAGAGGCTCTGAATCTGGAACAGTCGGTAAAGCGCACCGAGTTGTCCACCGACCAGCGCCCGATCCGCGTGGCACTATCGGCACACCACGTTCACCTGTGCCGCCGCGACGTCGAGACCCTGTTTGGACCCGGGCACCAGCTTACGCGCAAGAAGCCGCTCTATATACCCAGCCAGTTTTCCTGCGAGGAAACCGTGAACCTGATTGGGCCACGCGGCCGGGTTGAGAATGTACGAGTGTTGGGGCCGGAGCGCTCCAGAACCCAGGTGGAGATCTCTCGAACCGAGGAATTCAAGCTCGGAATCGACGCACCCATCCGCGCTTCGGGCGACCTCGACGGCACGCCCGGGATCACGCTGGAGAGCCCGACGGCCAAAGTTGACCTGCCCGAGGGTGTCATATGCGCCCGGCGCCACATACACATGACGCCCAAAGACGCTGAAATGTACGGCGTCAAGGCCGGCGATACAGTCATGGTCAAGCTGGGAGGAGAACGAGAGTTGATCTTCGGCGACGTGTTGATTCGGGTCAGCCCGAGCTACAAACTCGAGATGCACATAGACACCGACGAGGCCAATGCCGCCGAATTGCCTCCTGTATCCGAGGGCTACCTGGTGATGATCGAGTCCCGGCGATGAGCGCTCGTATCCACCAGGCCAGGAGATACAATTGACCCGACTATTTATCATTCGACACGGGGAAACAGAGGGCAACAAGAACAAGATATACCGTGGCAGGTGGGACTTGCCGCTAAACGATAAAGGTCTGAAACAGGTCGAGAATGCCGGTGCGGCGTTGGAGCAGGTCAGACTCGATGCAATATTTGCAAGTCCACTCGAACGCACCCTGCAGACCGCGACGGCGGTCGCCAAATTTCAGAAGGTCGAGCCCCAGATCGAACCGGGCTTGATCGATATCGATTACGGTCAGTGGACCCGGATGCCGGACTCCGAGGTCGCCCGGAGTCACCCCGATATTTACACTCGCTGGAGTCAAAGACCCGAGACGGTTTCTTTTCCGGACGGTGAAGGCCTGGCCGATGTGCGTCGGCGGGTAGAACCTCTTTTGGCCAGGGTGGGGAAGGAGTACCCGGGGCAAAACGTTGCACTGTGCGGGCATCGAGTTTCGGTCAAGATGATACTTATGGTTGCGCTGGGCTTACCGGATTCGGCCTTCTGGAGAGTAAAGGTGGACACGGCCTCGATTTCGGTCGTGGATTTCGATACCGAATTCAGCCTGGTCTTCGCAAACGATACTTGTCACCTCAAGCCGTTGGCTGACAAGTTCACCTCAGCAGATTTCTGAACGTAGGGAGTTTCGATAATGAGAGTCATCCTGTACTGCTTGGTCTTGATGTTTGTTTTCACGATTGCCTGCGCCCCGACTGGGCAACAGCTTGTAGCGAATAGACCTCTTTCAAACGAGAACGAAACCGGACATGCCGCGACAGGCCTGGTGCCGGTTACCAAGCAGTCGACTGCAGAAGACGAAAAGAAGACCAATCCTCAGGAGATTCTGGACGAGGCGTTGGCCTTCTGCCAGGCCTCTCAGGATTACTGGGAGAAGGGCGATTTCGACAATTCGTTCGAGGCCCTGGACAAGGCATATGCCCTGATTGTGTCGGCTGACTGCGGCGACGATGCCGATCTCGAACAGCAAAAAGAAGACATCCGCCTGATGATCTGTAATCTGGTACTGCGCATCCACGCCTCGCAACACACCGCGGTGAACGGGGCGCGCAAGGCCATTCCGATGGAGCTAAACCCGATCATTCAGCATGAGATTGAGACATTTCAAGGCCCGCAGCGAAAGTTCTTCATGGCCTCCTACAAAAGGTCGGGACTTTTCCGGCCGCTGATTCTTTCGGCCTTCAAGAAGGCGGGCTTGCCGGAGGAGCTTACCTGGTTGCCGCTGATTGAGAGCGGCTTCAAGATCCGTGCTTTCAGTGCTGCACGCGCTCTGGGACTATGGCAGTTCATTCCGACGACCGGTTATCGCTTTGGACTGAAACGCGATCGCTGGGTTGACGAACGTATGGACGTTTCAAAGGCAACCAAGGCGGCTGTTGCCTATCTTCTGGATTTGCACGGTATCTTCGGCGATTGGACAACGGCGCTGGCAGCTTACAATTGCGGAGAGAATCGCGTGCTCAGGGTCATCCGCAGCCAGAATATTAACTACCTGGACAACTTCTGGGATCTGTACGAAAAACTGCCGGGTGAAACCCGTCGTTATGTCCCGCGCTTCCTGGCCACGCTGCACATTCTCCGCGATCCGAAGAAATACGGATTCGACTTGGGCGATCCCGATAAACCACCCGAGACTTCGGAGGTTGCCGTAACCAAGCAGATGGATCTCAAGCAGGTTAGCAAGTCATTGCACATTCCAGACCAGGTGCTGGCCTCGTTGAACCCGGATCTGAGAATCGGAATCACACCCCCGCGCGAGTATTCGCTGACGATTCCCAGGAAAAAAGAGAAGCTGCTGGTGTCCAACCTGGCAAAGATTCCCGTATATACACCGCCGAAGAAACGCTTCACCATCCACCATATCCAAAGCGGCGAGACGCTCTCCCACCTGGCGCGAAGATATCACGTAAGCATCGATGCCATAGCCCGCGTTAATAAGATCAAAAAGACGACTTTGCTGCATATTGACCAGAGGATAAAGATACCGGTATCCACCAGGACACATAACCGGTCAACACAAAAGGATCGTCCCCGCAAGGCGCCCGTCACAAAGACGATCAATTACCATGTCAGTCGGGGTGATACTCTTTGGAAGGTTGCACGGCGTTACAATACCGACGTGGCTTCGATAAAGCGCCTGAACAAGCTGACCGACGATCAACTGCGTTCTGGGCAAGATCTCGTCATTCACCCCAATGCGCGCACGCACGAGATTCCCGCCAACGCCAGCGCCTAC